>Ga0335397_10002356_pt1 | contig 25769 bp, 26 predicted proteins | sample MAT04_FD_205740 | JGI IMG/M metagenome (GOLD analysis project Ga0335397, IMG submission 205740) | Freshwater microbial communities from Lake Fryxell liftoff mats and glacier meltwater in Antarctica - MAT-04 (spades assembly) (version 2) ... | reverse complement strand
GCGCGGGGCGGGACGCGGGTGCTGCGCGTTCGCGCGGGTGGTCAGCCACCAGCGTTGCTGCGCGTGACCCGCGTAGGTGCGAAACCGGCTTCGACGCGGCGGCGCCATCACCCGCGTTGCCGCGCTTGACCCGCGTTGCCGCGGGTGTCCTGCGTTGCCGCGCTTGACCCGCGTTGCCGCGCTTCAGCTGCGTAGGCGCGGGTGTCCCGCGCGGGGCGGGACGCGGGTGCTGCGCGTTCGCGCGGGTGGTCAGCCACCAGCGTTGCTGCGCGTGACCCGCGTAGGTGCGAATTCAGCTTCGACGCGGCGGCGCCATCACCCGCGTTGCCGCGCTTCACCTGCGTTGGCGCGCACTTCCCGCGTGTAGGTCGGTTCTCCACGCTCCCACATGAACGCCGCCACGCAGTCATCGCCGAGTGATGCGCGCCCAGCGTCCGAGAGACCGCCGCATCCGAGTCCCGCCGCCGGCGCTCCTGCTACTCGCCGATGATGCCGTCGATCGCCTCACGGAGCAGGTCGGCGTGGCCGCAGTGCCGCGCTGTCTCCTCGATCAGGTGAACGAGGATCCAGCGCAGGGAGAACTGCCGCCCGCTCCTCGATGCCCCCACCGACACGGCATCCAGCGAGGCGCCCTCGATCCCGGCGCGCGTCCGCGCACACGAGGATTCGTAGAGCTCGCGCAACGCCTCGGGGCCGTCGGTCGCGGCAGAGTGGAACTCCCAGTCCTCGTCGGAGTCGAACGGGGCGGTGGCCCACGGCTCCGGTAGCGGGAGGCCGAGGAAGACCTCCTGTATCCAGCTGTCCTCGACAAAGGCGAGGTGCTTGAGCAGTCCGGCAAGGGTGAGGCTTGAGGTCGGAAGGGGCTGATTCAGCTGCTCCCGATTGAGGCCCTCTGCCTTCATGAGCAGCGTCGCCCGCTGGTAATCGAGAAACTGCGTGAGCGTCGTCCATTCATCGCGGGTAGTCGCGGGGTCAGAGCGAATCATGCACCCAGCGTCTCACGGAGGCGACGGCGGTGGTGCCTCGGGCCCAGCGGTGGCGGTCCTGCCGGCCAGCTGGTTTCCTGAGCTGCTGGCCAGCCGGCCTGCCGGATTGGGGGTCGCACTCGAAGCGATGACCGCTCGCTCGCCTGAGAGTACGAGTTTCGGCTGTTCTATTGCACTAGGAGGAGCCGTTTGGCGTGCTCTCGGCGTGCGCCGGCTGGGGCTGGGGCTGGGGTAGCTGCGGCTGCGCTGGCGCTGCGGATGCCGTGGAGCCCCGGGCTACAACGTCGGCGCGAGCGTCGCGAGAGCCATTTCCTCGAGCAGGGAGCGCACGACCGAGCGCGGCGCACCTCCGCTGATCCGCGCGCTGTGCGGTGTCGAGTTGATCAGGCCGAACGTGGCGTGGGCCCTGATGCGCAGGGCGCCAGCATCCGCACCGGGATGCAGCTCGGCCAGCACCCGCACCCACAGCTCCACATAGCGGCGCTGCAGCGCCCGCACCTGGCGGCGGTAGGTGTCGTCGAGGCTGTCGAGATCGCGGTCCTGCACCCGAATCACGTCGGGGTCGCCGAGCGCGAAGTCGACGTGGAACCGCACGAGCGCGGCGAGCGCGTCCCCGGCATCCGCAGCCCCCGCGATCACGGCCTCTCCGCCGGACAGAAGACTTTCACTCACCTCGACAAGCAGCGCGGCGAGAACGGCCTGCTTGCTGCTGAAGTGCCGGTAGACCGCCGGACCGCTGATGCCGACAGCGGCGCCCAGCTCCTCGATCGAGACGCCGTTGAACCCGCGGGCGGCGAACATGCGGGCGGCGGCCGACAGCAGCGCATCGCGCCGGTCAGCCTTGGCTCGCCCGCGCACGGTGAGCGGCGCTGGCACAGCATTCACCACATTTCTCCTTATCGTTCGTTCAACACTAGACAATTCCAGTGAATGAACGCTAACCTAATTCGAGTTAAGAAGCACTAACCGAAATTGCCCACGAGGCGAGAACGAGGCGCCGACCAGCGCGAGATGAGACGTCGATGGAGACTCTGACAAGCCGGCTGAGCGCGACGGATGCCACTTTCCGCACGAACGACGAGGCGCAGCGCCGCCTCGCGGCCGAACTGCGCGAGCGACTTGCCACGACGGCCCTCGGCGGTCCGCCCGCCTCCCGGGAGCGCCACGTCGCGCGCGGCAAGCTCCTGCCCCGCGAGCGCATCGACGCCCTGCTCGATCCGGGCAGCCCGTTCCTCGAGATCGCCCCATTGGCCGCAAACGGGCTGTACGGCGACGAGTGCCCCGGGGCTGGCGTGATCGCCGGCATCGGCCTCGTACATGGCCGGCACGTGCTCGTCATCTCCAACGACGCGACCGTCAAGGGCGGCACCTACTATCCGATGACGGTCAAGAAGCACCTGCGCGCGCAGGAGATCGCCGCCGAGAACAGCCTGCCGTGCATCTATCTCGTCGACTCCGGCGGGGCCTACCTCCCGATGCAAGACGAGGTGTTCCCCGACCGGGACCACTTCGGGCGTATCTTCTTCAACCAGGCGCGGATGTCTGCGGCGAAGATCCCGCAGATCGCCGCGGTTCTCGGGTCGTGCACCGCCGGCGGCGCCTACGTGCCGGCGATGAGTGATGAGAGCGTCATCGTGCGGAACCAGGGCACGATCTTCCTCGGCGGACCGCCGCTCGTGAAGGCCGCCATCGGCGAGATCGTGACCGCGGAAGAACTCGGCGGGGGAGACGTGCACGCGCGGGTCTCCGGTGTGACCGACCACCTCGCGGAGAACGACTCCCACGCGCTTCAGCTCGTGCGCGACATCGTGCAGACGCTCCCGAGACCCGCGGATCCCGCCTGGGAGATCCTGTCCGTGCAGGAGCCGGCGGCCGATGTCGACGAGCTCTACGGCGCCGTGCCGCTCGACGTGCAGGGCAAGTGGGACGTGCGAGAGGTCATCGCGAGGCTCGTCGACGCGAGCGAGTTCCACGAGTTCAAGCGCGAGTATGGCACTACTCTCGTCACCGGCTTCGCCCGCATCCACGGGCATCCGGTCGGCATCGTCGCCAACAACGGTGTGCTCTTCAGCGAGTCGGCCCTCAAGGCGGCCCACTTCATCGAGCTGTGCGATCAGCGCGGCATCCCGCTCGTCTTTCTGCAGAACATCTCCGGCTTCATGGTCGGCAAGGACTACGAGGCCGGCGGCATCGCCAAGCATGGCGCCAAGATGGTCACGGCCGTCGCGAGCGCGCGCGTGCCCAAGCTGACGGTCGTCATCGGCGGCTCCTTCGGTGCCGGCAACTATTCGATGTGTGGGCGCGCCTACAGCCCGCGGTTCCTCTGGATGTGGCCCGGCAGCCGCATCTCGGTCATGGGTGGCGCCCAGGCAGCCTCGGTGCTCTCGACCATCCGCCGCGACCAGCTCGACGCACGCGGCGAGGCCTGGTCGGCCGAGGACGAGGCGGCGTTCAAGAAGCCCATCACCGACCAGTACGAGAGCCAGGGCAGCGCCTACTACTCCACCGCCCGGTTGTGGGACGACGGCGTGATCGATCCCGCCGACACCCGCACGGTGCTCGGCCTCGCGCTCGACGTGTGTGCGCGAACTCCGCTGCCCGAGACCGCCTTCGGCCTGTTCAGGATGTGACGCAGATGACCACCCCAACCGCCGCGCCCTTCCACACCGTGCTCGTCGCCAACCGCGGAGAGATCGCCTGCCGGATCATCCGCACCTTGCGGAGCCTCGGCATCCGCTCCGTCGCGGTCTACAGCGACGCCGACCGCGGTGCCCGGCACGTGCTCGAGGCCGACCTCGCCGTGCGGATCGGGCCGGCCGCGGCCGCCGACAGCTACCTGAACGCGGCCGCGATCGTCGACGCCGCGACCCGCACCAGCGCCCAGGCGATCCACCCCGGTTACGGGTTCCTGTCCGAGAACGCCGCGCTCGCCACCGCCTGTGCCGACGCGGGCGTGGTCTTCATCGGGCCGGGTGTGCGCGCGCTCGAGATCATGGGCGACAAGATCCGGTCGAAGCTCCATGTGTCCGCCCGTGGCGTACCAGTGATCCCCGGCACCGACGAGCCGGCGATGGACGACGACTCCCTCGCGACCGCCGCCGAGCACACCGGGTACCCGTTGCTGATCAAGCCCAGCGCGGGGGGAGGGGGGAAGGGGATGCAGGTCGTCCGCACTTCCGCCGAGCTGCCCGCCGGCATCGCCGCGGCCCGGCGCATCGCCCTTGCGGCCTTCGGCGACGACACGCTGTTGCTCGAGCGGCTCATCGAGCAGCCGCGGCACATCGAGGTGCAGGTGCTCGCCGACCGCCACGGCACAGTCGTGCACCTCGGCGAGCGGGAGTGCTCGCTGCAGCGCCGGCACCAGAAGGTCATCGAGGAGGCCCCCTCGCCCCTGCTCGACGACCTCACCCGCGCGCGGATCGGCGAGGCGGCCTGCGAGGTGGCGCGCAGCGTCGACTATGTCGGGGCCGGCACGGTTGAGTTCCTGGTGTCGGCGCGGCGACCGGACGAGTTCTTCTTCATGGAGATGAACGCCCGACTGCAGGTCGAGCATCCCGTCACCGAGCTGGTCACCGGTATCGACCTCGTCGAGTGGCAGGTGCGCATCGCCGCCGGTGAGCAGCTCACCCTCCGGCAGGACGCGATCGTGCACCGTGGGCATGCGATCGAGGCGCGGGTCTACGCCGAGGACCCCGAGCACGGGTTCCTGCCCGGCACCGGAGACGTGCTCGCGCTCGCCGAACCCGTGCTTCCCGGCATCCGGATCGACAGCTCGCTGCGCCTCGGCGGCGCGATCACGGCCGACTACGACCCCATGCTCGCCAAGGTGATCGCCTGGGCACACGATCGCAGCGAGGCGATCGCCCGGCTCGACACGGCGCTGCGCCACACCACGCTGCTCGGAGTGAAGAGCAACATCGAGTACCTGCGGCTGCTGCTGGCCGACCCGGCCGTGCTCGCGGGCGACCTCGACACGTCGCTGATCGACCGGGTGCTTCCCTCGTTCGCCTTCGAAAAGCCGGATGCCGCCGCGCTCGCCGCTGCCGCCCTGCTGCTGCACGCCGAACGGGAGCGGCGCGCCGGCACGGTGTGGTCGGCGCCGAGCGGCTGGCGCCTCGGCGCCGCGAGACCCACCCGCTACCTGTTCCGCGTTCCCGGGGCGGGCGACATTGACGTGCTCGTTACGGGAACGACGGATGCTGCCGCCGTGGTCGTGTCCGGAGGCCCGCTCGACGCGACTCTCGTCGAGACCGCCCCAAGCTCCTACCTCGTCACCGTCGACGGCTCCACGACCCGCCTGGCCATGGCACGCGATGGTCAGGACCTCTGGATGTCCCGGGACGGCACGAGCTGGCGGCTGGGAATCCTCGACCGCCGGGACGAGCTCGCCGCGGCGATCGCCGACCGCGACCGCAGCGTCGGCCCGGTCAGCCCCGAGGTGCGCTCACCCATGCCCGGCACGGTGGTCGCGGTGCATGCGGTGACTGGTGACGACGTCACCGCCGGGCAGAGCCTCGTCACCGTGGAGGCGATGAAGATGGAGCACACCCTGCTGGCTCCCATCGGCGGCTCCGTCACGATCGTCGTGTCCGACGGCGACATCGTGCGACTGGACGCGGTCGTCGCAACCGTCGCACCCCCCGAGATTGCCGCATCCACCACCGAACCCGCGGATGGTCCACACGACCACGCGGCCATCCACACCAGGGAGACACCATGAGCTACGAACTCACCGATGAGCACAAGGCGCTTCAAGCCTCGGTGCGCGACTTCGCCGACACCGTCGTCGCGCCGGCGGCGTACGAGTACGACACGAAACGCGAGCTGCCGTACGAGATCATTGCGCAGATGGGCGAGATGGGGCTGTTCGGGCTCCCGCTGCCCGTGGAATACGGCGGGCGGGGCAAGGACTACCTTTCGCTGTGCCTCGCCGTCGAGGAGCTCGCGCGCGCCGACCAGAGCATCGCGGTCACCCTGGAAGCAGGCGTCGGCCTCGGCGTGATGCCGCTGTTCCGCAGCGGTACCGAGGCGCAGAAGGCGGAGTGGCTGCCCCGGCTCGCCAGCGGCGAGGCAATCGCCGCCTTCGGGCTGACCGAGGCCGACGCGGGGTCGGATGCCGCCGGCACGAAGACGACCGCGGTGCTCGAGAACGGCGAGTGGGTCATCAACGGAAGCAAGCAGTTCATCACCAACTCGGGCACGCGGATCACTCGGCTCGTGACGATCACGGCGGTGACGGGGGAGTCGGAGCGCGCCGACGGCTCGATCAAGAAGGAGCTCTCGGCGATCCTCGTGCCGACGCCGATCGAGGGGCTCACGGTCGAGCCCGCTTACGACAAGGTCGGCTGGCACACCTCCGACACCCACCCGCTGACCCTCACGAACGTGCGGGTGCCGGAGGCCAACCTGCTGGGCGAGCGGGGCCGCGGCTTCGCCAACTTCGTCGAGACCCTCGACGAGGGCCGCATTGCCTTCGCGGCGCTGTGCACCGGCGCCGCCCAGGGCTGCCTCGAGGAGTCGCTGCGCTATGCCGGCAGCCGCAACGTCTTCGGCAGGCCAATCGGCTCGAACCAGCACATCGCGTTCAAGCTCGCCCGCATGCAGGCGAGGGTGCACACCGCGCGGCTCGCGTACTACGACGCTGTGGCCCGGATGATGCGCGGCGAGCCGTTCAAGGTTCACGCTTCGATCGCCAAGATGGTCGGCAGTGAGGCGGCGATGGACAACGCGAGGGACGCGACCCAGATCTTCGGCGGCTACGGGTTCATGAACGAGAACCCCGTTGCGCGCCACTACCGCGACTCCAAGGTGCTCGAGCTCGGGGAGGGCACGACAGAGGTGCAACTCATGGTCATCTCCCGCGCCCTCGGATTCCCGGGCTAGAGTCCAGACGAGCGAGGGAGCAGCGGATGCCGGAACGCGAGCGAATCGAGCAGCGAGGGCTCTTCTTCGAGGAGTTCGACCTGGCGGCGATCTATCTTCACCGCCCGGGGCGCACTGTCACCGAGGCCGACAACGTGCTGTTCTCGACCCTGACGATGAACCCGCAGGCGCTGCATCTGGATGCAGCCTTCGCGGCCGAGCAGCCGTTCGGCCAGCGACTCGTGAACTCGATGTTCACGCTCGCGACGATCGTCGGCAGCTCCGTGGCCCAGCTCACCCAGGGCACCATTGTGGCGAATCTCGGCTTCGAGAGGGTGGAGTTCCCGCATCCGCTCTTCCACGGAGACACGCTCTACTCCGAGACCATCGTCACGGCCAAGCGACTCTCGGGGTCGAGGCCAGGGCAGGGCATCGTCACCCTCGAGCACACCGGCCGCAACCAGTCCGGCGTGGTCGTCGCGACGGCCGTGCGCTCCACCCTCGTCTGGTGCGACGGGGCACGGCCATGACCTTCCTGCTGGGGCCCGCGCTGCTGTTCTGCCCGGCCGATCGGCCAGACCGGTATGCCAAGGCGGCCGAGCGGGCGGATGCCGTGATCCTCGACCTTGAGGACTCCGTCGCCCCGGAGCGGCGCGCCGCGGCGCGTGAGGCGCTGCTGGCGCATCCACTCGACCCCGCGCGCACGGTCGTTCGGATCAACGCCGCGCAATCGGCCGACTTCCGCGCCGATCTCGCCGCGGTCTGGCGCAGCGGGTACCGCATGGTGATGCTCCCCAAGGTGGCCGGCGTGCGGGACCTCGCCGGTTTCGGTTCGCTCCAGATCATCGCGCTGTGCGAGACCGCCGCCGGCATCGTCGCCGCGAACCGGATCGCGGAGCACCCGAATGTCGTCGCGCTGATGTGGGGGGCTGAAGACCTCGTCGCCTCCCTCGGGGGCACCTCGAGCAGGTTCGCGAACGGCAGCTACCGGCACGTCGCCCGCCACGCCCGCTCGGTCGTCCTGCTCGCCGCGGGCGCCGCCGGTCGAGCCGCGATCGATGCCGTGCACCTCGATATCTCCGATCTCGACGGACTTGCTGCCGAGGCCGAGGATGCCGCGGCGAGCGGTTTCGCCGCCGTCGCGTGCATTCATCCCGGTCAGGTGGAGACGATTCGGGCGGCATTTCGCCCGAATGAGCAGGAGGTCGCTGTCGCGCGGGAGCTGCTCGCCGCGGCCGATGGTGGCGTATTCCGGTTCCGCGGCCGGATGATCGATGGGCCGGTGCTCGCTCAAGCCGCCGAAGTCGTCCGACGCGCGGGCGATCCCGCGAGTTGACCCGCGCGTTCACCGGCGGCGTCGCCGTCGCGCGGCAACATCGGACCGAACTCTGGGATCCATCGGCGTGTCGCGACATTCAAGTTTCGGTTGACGGTAAGACTCGGAACCGTGCACACAGAGGGTGCAGAGGAAGGCTCGGGGATGGCGCGACATCGGTTCAACAGAGGGCTCACGTTTTCGAAGGCGCGACACCGCGCTCCCGGACGGGCACAGCGTGTCGCCGAGCACGGACTGCACTCCGTGATCGTTGCTGTCGCAGCTGCCATGCTCGTCATGGCAATGGTAGGAAGCGATCCGGCGGCACACGCCCGCACCTGATCTTTCTCCCGACGCACGAAATCGCCGCCCCCTACTGAGGGGCGGCGATTTCGTTTAACACGACTGCGCACGTCGGCAGCGCTACTGCGGTGTCTCCGAGGTCGCGAAGAACTGCGCCCGGGCGAGGGCGTGCCCGAGGAAGGCGAAGCCGAGGACCGCTGGCGTGCTGGTGTCGTCGAGGTCGAGGTGGTCGACATCGAGCGCCGTCAGGGTGAAAAAGTACCGGTGTGGACCGTGGCCGGCCGGGGGAGCAGCGCCTAAGAATCGTGACAGGCCCAGCTCGTTGGGGAGCGTCTGGGCGCCCTCGGGAACCAACCCGGAATCTGGATTGCCGGCGTCGGCCGGCAGGCCAGTGAGGGTCGCTGGAAGGTTGAACACGGCCCAGTGCCAGAAGCCGCTGCCGGTCGGCGCGTCAGGATCGTAGACGGTGAGCGCGAAGCTCTTCGTGCCCGCAGGCGCACCGTGCCAGCGGAGGGCCGGTGAGCGGTCCCGCCCGCCCGCGCCAGCGATGCCCGATCGCGCCCAGCCCGGCAGCACGCCGCCCGCATCGACGTCCGGGCTCTCCAGAGCGAAGCTCGGGATCTGAGGCAGATTCCAATTCGGATCGTTCATCGGCGTTCGCCTTTCAATAGCGGTCGCTCCTGTTTATCCCACGTGCGCTGGGCATGCGCTGGCGATGTCATACGGCGACGCTGTCAAGGTGTTGGGCGGGCCGAGCGGCGCTGCATACCATGTGGTCAACCGAGGAGCGCATCGTGGAGATTCCCCCCGCCTCGAAGAGCGAGGCCACCCGAGAGGTCGCCGACAGCGTTGCCGCCGACGTGACGGGGTCGTTCCCGATGGCGCTCGATGGAAGTACCTTCGGCTGGACGGCGGGGGTCGATGAGACCGCCGGAATCCTCGCGCGGTTCGCGGATGCCGGGGGCCGACTCGTCTGCACTGCGGACCACTATGCGGGAGGGCGCAGCGAGGTGATGATCGGGCGCTGGCTCGGCACACTGCGGGATCGGTCGAACGCGATCGTTGCGACCAAGATCGGTCGACATCCCGACTCGTCCGGGCTGAGCGCCCGCGCGATCGTCCGGGCGGCGGACGCGTCGCTGTACCGCCTCGCGACCGACTATATCGACATCCTGTCGTTCGACGGCGAGCATCCGGAGACGCCCATCGACGAGAGCCTCGAGGCCGTCGACATGCTGCGGCGTGCGGGCAAGGTGCGCCACCTTTCTGCCTCCGGCTACACCGGCAGCCGCATCGCACAGGTGCAGGGGTTCGCGGCGTCGGCCACCTACCCCGTCTTCCGAACCGCTATCGCCGAGTACAACCTGCTGAAGCGGAAAGCGTTCGAGCAGGACCTCGCGCCCACGCTGCGAAGGCTCGGAATCGGCGGGATTGCCCGGTTCCCGCTCGCGAATGGTCTCCTCGCGAGCGAGGAACACGGACGCCTGATCCACACCGACAGCCCTGCCATGGAGGGCGACATCGACCACGTCGGGCGCCACAGTGCACGGGTGCGAGAAGCGGTGCGCCGGGTAGCGGAGCAACACCACGTGCCGATGCGCTGCATCGCCCTCGCCTGGGTGATCTGCCATAGCGACGTGTGCGCCGTGATGGTGCGGGCGCGCGACGTCGACCAGCTCGAGGGCCAACTCGAAGCACTGACCGTGAGGCTCACACGACACCAGCTGTCGACACTCAATCGGGTCTCGGCGTGAATGTGGGGCGGCCGACCGCCGATCCGCTCTCCGCCCCGCGCGTCGTGGAGCAGAGCCCGGCAACCGGGCCCGTTCCGCTGCGCCGGCGACGGGTCGGCGCGTCTGAGCTGCGGGTGTTCCCCGTCGGAATCCACGGATTCGGATCCACCGTCGGCACTGACGCGGCGTTCGACATCCTCGACACCTACCGTGCCCTCGGCGGCAACTTCATCGACACCGACGCCTCGAACGAGGGCCGGAGCGAGGCCTTCGTCGGGCGGTGGATGAGCTCGAGGAGAGCACGATCGAGCGTGATCGTCTCCGCGACGGTGGGGCCGAGGGCCGACAGCCCCGGGGTGGCGCACACGGCGATCGCCAGAGCGGTCGACCTCTCCCTCGAGCGTTTGCAGACCGACTACCTTGACCTTCTCCTGCTCGGCCTGGACGACACCGCAGTGCCGTTCGAGGAGACGCTCGTCGCCGTCGACGGCCTCGTCCACGCCGGCAAGGTGCGCTACGCGGGCACGGCCGCCCACGACGCCAATCGGCTCGTCGAGGCTCGGGTCATCGCGGCGATGCACGGAGTCGCCCCCCTCGTCGCAGCCCAATGCGACTACGGTCTCGCGAACCGGCAGGCGTTTGAGGGCTCGGTTGCACGCGTGATCGTCGAGCAGGGGCTCGGGGCGCTGCCTCGGGTGCCACTCATCGCGCCGATGTCCGCGATGCGCCGTCGGAGAATTCTCGCGGCGCTCGACCGGATAGCCCGCGAACACCACGCTGCCCCCGCGACGATCGCGTTTGCCTGGCTTCTCTCCAAGCCCGGTGTCTGCGCCCCCGTTTCTGCTGTCTCCACTGCCCACCAGCTGCTCGATTTCGTCGCCGCGACCACCGTGCAGCTCACCCGGCATCAGGTTGCCGTGCTCGACCGGGTGTCGGAATAGGGGCGGCAGGTTGATAGGGCGGCACTGCGGGTGAGGCTGGAGCTCCCTCTAACTGCCGGTCTCGGTCACAATGCGCGCGGAAACCCTCTGCAACGCAGCCGTAGCCGAGACGGGATCGCCCGCGTAGGCCCCACTCATGGCGCCGTCGCGGGCGAGCATGAGCTCGTCGGCGGCATCGCCGGGCATCTGATGGTTCCCGGAGCGCAGCAGGTCGGTGAGGCGGCCGGTGTACCAGTCGCGATGGGAGGAGACGATGTCCCGGACGGGGTGGCGCGGATCGGCGAATTCGGCTGCGGCGTTGATGAATGCGCAGCCGCGGAAGCCTGGCCGGTGGATCTGCGCCACGATCGCGTCGATCAATCCGAGCACCGCATCCTCGGGGCGCTGGGCGGTCGCGATGATTCCGTCGAGCAGCTCCTCGACTATCCGGTGCTGGCCGCGGAGGTACTCGAGGATGAGCCGGTCCTTCGCACCGTAATGCTTGTAGAAGGTCGCCTTCGTCACCGACGAGGAGCTAATGAGCTTGTCGACGCCGACCGAATTGATTCCCTCTTCGTAGAACAGCCGATTGGCGGTCTCGAGGATGCGCTGCTTGGCGCCGGTAGCGGGGGTCTCCGGGGCACGCTGTGCGGTCGGATAAGAATGAACGACCGACACAGCGTGGCTCCCTCGGGCTAGATGTCCTCAAGTCCTTGAGGTAGCGCACCGGACGGGGGGATCCGGTAGTGGAAAACGTCAGACGGGGGATCCGACGTGTGGTGCACCGGATGGGGGATCCGGGTGTTACGAGCTGAGAGTTCGGGTTTCTCGGCTTATTGCTGCCCCACCATCGGGTTGGTGGAACAACTGAAACAGTATCAGAACTCAAGGACAGACAAGTCTGTTTGTCCTCCAAAAGTGACGAAATGTTGTCCCCAGTTCGAGGGGCACGGCGTAGATGAGGCGGCGCCGAACCTCCCGTAGGCTCGGGACTGATGAATGGCGCAGTGCAGTTACCTCTTGATCTGGCCGACCTGTCCGTTGCCGCATCCGGCGACTCACTTGTTCGGCGCACGGTGCTTCCGAGCGGCGTACGCATCCTCAGCGAGCGCGTTCCCGGCGCGCGCAGCGCCACGGTGGGCTATTGGGTCGCCGTCGGCTCCCGCGACGAAGCGCCCGGCACCTTCGGGTCGACCCACTTTCTCGAACACCTGCTGTTCAAGGGCACCCCGACGAGGAGCGCCCTCGACATCGCTGTGAGCTTCGACGCGGTCGGCGGCGAGCACAACGCCATGACCGCGAAGGAGTACACCTGCTACTACGCGCGGGTGCAGGACCGCGACCTTCCGATGGCCGTCGAGGTCATCGCCGACATGCTCACCTCCTCGCTTCTGGACGATGAGGAGTTCGAGACCGAGCGTGGCGTGATCATCGAGGAGCTCGCGATGGCCGACGACGACCCGTCGGACGTCGCGAGCGAGCGCCTCTTCGAGGCCGTCTTCGGCACGCATGCGCTCGGACGGCCGATCGGCGGCAGTGCCGAGACGATCGGAGCCGCGACCCGCGACGCCGTCTGGAACCATTACCGCGCGAACTACCGTGCCCAGGATCTCGTTGTCACCGTGGCCGGCGCGGTCGACCACGACGAACTCGTCGCCGCCGTGGAGCGCGCCCTGGTCGCCGCGAAGTGGGACCTGTCGATCGAAGGCGATCCCGTCGAACGCCGCGCCGCGACCGGCACCCCGATCGAGCGCGGCTCGCCCCTCGTCGTCGTCCAGCGGCCGATCGAGCAGGCCAACGTGCTGCTGGGCGTCGGCGGCATGCCCTCTGCCGACCCGCGCCGCTCCACCATGGCCGTGCTCAACTCGGCCTTCGGCGGGGGCATGTCTTCCCGCCTGTTCCAGGAGGTGCGCGAGAAGCGCGGCTTGGCCTACTCGGTCTACTCCTTCTCTCCCAGCTACTCCGACGCTGGACTGTTCGGCATCTACGCGGGATGCTCGCCGGCCAAGCTCGAGCAGGTCTGCGACATCATGCTGTCGGAGTTCGCGCTCCTCGCGAAGGATGGCATCACCGAAGATGAGCTGGTGCGCGCCGTGGGCCAGCTGAGCGGAGCATCCGCCCTCGCGCTCGAGGACTCCGATACCCGCATGTCACGGCTCGGACGCTCGGAGATCACCCTCGGCGAGTTCGCCGACCTCGACGAGTCACTGCGCCGGCTCGCGCTCGTCACGGTCGACGATGTGCGCGAACTCGCCGCCGATCTGGCCGCGCGCCCACTCTCGATCGCCGCCGTCGGCACCATCGACGAGTCGGTCCTCGCCGGCTTCTCCACCCTCAACTAGGACAAACCGATGTCGCACTTCCTCTACCTCGTTCGCCACGGCGAGCAGCGCGATGCGCAGCACGGCCTTCCCGACGGGCCCCTCTCGGCGAGGGGAGAGCGTCAAGCGAGGGCGATCGCCGACCGGCTGAGCGGGGTGCCGTTCACTGGTGCCTGGCACTCGCCGCTCGAGGGCCCGTCCGAGACGGCACGCATCATGACGGAGAGCATGCCGAGCCTCGACCCGCAGCCGTCCGCGCTGCTGTTCGACTGCATCCCCTCCGGCCCGACGCCCGACATGCCGCAGGGGTTCAAGCCGTTCTTCGGCTCGGTCAGCGACGCGCAGATCGAGGCCGGTCAGGCGCAGATGACGGATGCCGCGGCAGAGTGGCTCGCCCCGAGCCGCGAAGACCGCCACGACCTCCTGATCACCCACAACTTCGTGATCGCATGGTTCGTGCGGGAGGTTTTCGCGGCGCCGGCCTGGCGCTGGCTCGGCACCAATCAGGCCAACGCCGGGCTCACGATCATCCGGGTCCGCTCGGTCAAGTCGCCCGAACTCATCACGCACAATGACCTCGCGCATCTGCCGGTCGAGCTGCGTACCGGGCTCCCGGTGCCGCAGCCCATCTAGCCCGCGGGGGTGCCCGAACGCGTCACTCGAGTTCGGTCGTGAGGTTCTTCGCGAACCAGTTCGTCGCGTTGGCGTTGTCGTTGTAGGGCGGGATCTCGACGTAGCTACTGCTGCGGTAGAGGCCGGACGCGGCCTGCTGGGCTTCATTGGTGTCGAGCACGAGCTCGCTCGCGCCGAACGCACGCGCCCTCGCCTCGAGTTCCTCGAGCAGTCGGCGGCCGAGGCCGAACCCGCGCACGTGGGGTTGCAACCACAGGTGCTTGACCTCGAACCGGGTTACCCCCGCTGAGTGGTCGAGCAGGCGGATGGCGCCGCAGCCGACATCCGCCGGTTCGCCGGCCAGATCCTCACCCTCGACGATCAGGAACACGCCGCGGGGAGGCCAGAAGTCACCGGCAACCGGGAAGGTCGCGCGGTACTGGCCCATCGAGGCCGGGAACGACTCAGCGCGGCTCGAGAAGTACTCGGCGAGGAGGACGAGGGCGGCGTCATCGGTCACTGACGCCTCGCGGTAGCTGACCATGTCGCCCAGCCTAGGGTGCAGCGCCCGACCGTCCCGCGCCGTCGGGAGCGGACGGGCGAGTTGGTAGATTGGGGCCATGACAACCAAGGTCGCCGTGGTCGGCGCAACCGGCCGGCTGGGCCAGCTCGTCTCGCGCATCGTGCGGGAATCCGACGAATTCGAACTCGTCGCGGAACTCGATTCCCGGGCCTCGCTCAGCGACATTCTCGATGCCGACATCGCCGTGGATGTCACCGTGCCCGGTGCCAGCCAGAAGGTCGTCGACTTCGCCGTGTCGAACGGGATCAGCGTGCTCGTCGGCACGAGCGGCTGGTCGAACGAGCGGATCACCTCCCTGCAGAGCCGCATCGCCGACAATCTCGCCGTCGGCGTCGTCATCATCCCCAACTTCTCCATCGGGTCGGTACTCGCGACGACGTTCGCGGCGATCGCCGCGCCATTCTTCGATTCGATCGAGATCGTCGAGACCCACCACGCCTCCAAGGTCGACTCACCCTCGGGCACCGCGGTGCGCACCGCGGAGCTGATGGGTGCGGCGCGCGGGGAGCGCGGTCCCGTCGTTGCCCCGCACACCGACCAGCGTGCCCGCGGACAGCAGGTCGCGAGCATCCCCATCCACAGCCTGCGGATGCACGGGGTCGTGGCCCGTCAGGACGTGCACTTCGGCGGAAAGGGAGAGCTGCTGACCCTGAGCCACGAGACACTCGCCCCGAGCTCGTACGAGGCCGGCATCCTGATCGCCCTTCGCGCGACGCACACCGCGCGGGGGGTCACCGTGGGCCTCGACAAGCTCATCGACCTGACCTCTGGCCTTCCCCGTTGAGCGCGCGCATCGGAGCCGCCCTCATGGCGCTCCTTCTTCTGCTCTATCTCGTCGTTGTCACGCAGCTCGCCGTGCGGCTCATCGTCGTCGACGAACCCGTCTCACGCGGAATCGGCATCGCGCTTCTCGTGCTCCCACTGCTGGGATTCTGGGCGCTCATCGCCGAGGTGCTCTTCGGCCTCAGGAGCCAGCGTCTCGGCGCGGTCGTGGCGAGCGAGGGCCCGCTGCCCGCCGACACGCTGCCGCTGCGGCCGAGCGGTCGCCCAGATCGCAGCGCAGCCGACGTCGACTTCCCGCGGTATCAGGCCGAAGTCGAGAATGACCCGGGCAACTGGAAGGCGTGGTTCCGACTCGGCCTCGCCTACGACGCGTGCGGCGATCGGCGCCGCGCCCGCCAATCTATCCGCCGGGCGATCTCGCTCAGCCGCGCTACCGCCTGAGCTCGTTTAGCGTTCGTCGACGAGGGCGTCGATCGCCGACTCCACGGTCGTGTGGCGGAAGCGGAAGCCGTCAGCGAGCAGCGTCGACGGAATCATCTTCTGGCTGTTCAGCAGCAGTTCGCGGCCGGCCTCGCCCATCCCGAGCGAGATGACCTTCTCGGGGATCGCAAACAGGTACGGCCTGCGCAGTTTCGTCGCCATGTACTTCGTCAGCCGATCAGAGGTCGCCGGAACAGGCCCGGCGAGGTTCACCGGACCGCTCAGCGACGACGTGAGCAGGTGCCGGATGGCAGCCGCCTCGTCGTAGAGGCTGATCCACGGCCAATACTGGCCGCCTGTTCCCATCCGGGCGCCCGCGCCGAATTTGGTGGCGATCATCAGCGGTTTGATGCCGCCGCCGTTGCCGATCACGAGCCCAGTGCGGAAGGTGACCAGTCGCGTCTTCTCCGGGCCGATGCGCGCTGCCTTCTCCCACGCCTCGACGACGTCAGCGAGGAAGCCGGTTCCGCGGTCGGAGCCGTCGACCAGTCGTTCACCGGGGCGGTCGCCGTAGATTCCCACGGCGGACGCCGACAGGAACACGGCCGGGGGCGTCGATGCGCGGCTCATTGCCTGCGCGAGGGTTCTGGTCGTCTCGAGTCGTGAGTCGAGGATCGTCCTCTTGTACCCGGGAGTCCACGGGATACGGCCAAGGGACGCGCCGGACAGGTTGATCACGGCATCCATTGAGTCCATCAGGTTCGCGTCGATCATGCCGGCGCTTGGCGCCCAGTTGTGCTCGTCGGGCCCCCTCGGCTGTCGCCGGACGAGCTTCTGCACGTCGTGGCCCGCATCGCGCAGCTGGCGCACCAGTTCCGTGCCGACCAGGCCGGACGCCCCGGAGACCAGCACGGTCATATTCGCCTTCTTGCGCGCGCGGGAGGCAGCCGGGCGAGAGACCTGCGCCACTACGCGAGGCTGGCTTCGAGGGTGATTGACGTGCCGCCGAGCGCGAGGGAAACCGGGCAGGTCGCCTTCGCCTCGTCGGCGATGCGCTCGAAGTCAGCTTCGCTGATTCCGGGAACCTTAGCGCTGACCAGGAGGTGGCTGCCGGTGATGCCGGGGCCAGGCTCGAAGGTCACGGCAGCGGTCACCTGGATGTGCTCCGGGGGCGTTCCGTTGGCCGCGAGCAGGTGGGCGAACTGCATCGAGAAGCACGCGGAGTGTGCCGCGCCGAGGAGCTCCTCGGGGTTGCTCTTCCCGGCAAGTCCGTTGGTGCGCGCGGCCCACGACATCGGCAGCTCGACGAAGCCGCCGGACGAGTCGAGTGTCGTTTGGCCGCTGCCCGTCGCCAGGTCGCCGTGCCACAGGGTGGTTGATTCGCTGGTTACCGCCATGATGAACCCCTTCGTTTGCGATTCAGCCTAGGCCACCCGGCCGGACGGGGGCCGGGCGAAAAGCCGGTGTGGCGGCGGGTCGAGGGGCGGACGACGCCGAGCGGCCGGATGCTGCTGGATCAGACCCGGGCGGAGCGGCCGAGCAGCCCGGCACGCAGCAAGCCGAGGTAGATCTGGCACCCGAGGCAGTAGGCAAAGACGGAATTGAGGAACGCGGCGACGAAGGCCGCGCTGGCGGCGACGCCGATCGCGAGAGGCACCCCGGCCAGGTGCAGCACGAGCCCGACACCCGTCACGGCCAGCCCGACACCCTGGGCGAAGGTCGGGGGAGCTGCTCCCTCGCGCTCGGAGGTCGGCGCGAGCCGGGGCCGCACGAATCGCGCATAGAGAATGGCATAGGGGTGGCGCTGGATTCCGGCGAAGGCACCCCAGGCGAACAGCGCCGCGATGGCGCCAAGGAGCACCGCCGCGGGGGCGGTGAACCCGGACAGGTCGAGCGCGACGACCACGAGCAGCAGGAGCGAGGTGATTCCGGCGCCGAACCTCGGACCGCGCGGATCGATGTGGTTGACCTTCGTCGGCTTCTCGGTCACCGGGTGGCCGCTCTGGGGGTGGTGGCGCCTGTCGCGGCATCCGTTCTCGCTCCGAGGATCGCCGCGACGGCGGCACGCACCTCGGCCGCCCGCGGAGCGCCGCCGATGCGAGCGCGGATCGCCCCATGGGAGTCGAGTACGAGCGTCGTCGGTGTCTGGAGCACCCGAAATCTGGTGGCAAGCTCCGGACGGTGGGTCAGATCGATGTCGATGTGCTGCACGCCGTCGTTCTCGGTCGCGATCGTGCCGAGCAGCGCCCGGGTCGGAACGCACGGCGCGCACACGTCGGTGGAGAATTGCAAAAGTGTGACCGGGGAATCCGGCACCTCCGGCAGCACGACGAGGGACTGGTCCCCCGCGCTGACGCGGCCGTTCGCGGCGCGCCAGATCAGGCCGAGCACGGTCGCGAGCGCGACGAGACCGAGCAGGATCGCGAGGGTGGCCACTGGGTTCATGCCTTCAGGCTACGTCGCTCATGTCCGCCAGCGGCGAGTGTGACAGATCATTACGCTGCGCCGCGCTATCGTGGGCGCGTGCCCCACGACATCCAATTCCGCAGCGACGTCACCGTCGAGCTCATCCGCGCGAACGCGAGCGACGCCGATGTGCTCTTCGCCGCCCGCGTGTCCACGCAGGGCGAGCAGACACTCGCGGCAGCCAAGGATGAGGAGCTCGACACCTCGCGGAGCAAGGGCCTCATCAACTACCTCATGCGCGACCGCCACGGTTCGCCGTTCGAGCACAACTCGATGACCTTCTACGTGCAGGCGCCGATCTTCGTGTTCCGCGAATTCATGCGGCACCGCATCGCTTCGTACAACGAGGAATCCGGCCGCTATCGCGAGCTCAACCCGGTCTTCTACGTACCCGGGCCCGAGCGCAACCTCGTGCAGATCGGCAAGCCCGGCGCCTACGACTTCCTGCCCGGCACGCCGGAACAGACCGAGCTGGTGCAGTCCGAGGCCAAGCGCGTGTCGACCGCGGCCTTCGAGTCGTACCAACGGATGCTCGACGCCGGTGTTGCCCGCGAGGTCGCGCGGATTGTGCTGCCGCTCAACATCTATTCGTCGATGTACGTGACGATGAACGCACGGGCGCTGATGAACTTCCTGTCACTGCGAACCAAGCGCGAGGGCACGCACTTTCCGTCGTATCCGCAGCGGGAGATCGAGATGGCCGCGGAGCAGATGGAGCAGCACTTCGCCGCCCTGATGCCGCTGACCTACTCCACCTTCAACGAGAACGGCCGAGTAGCCCCGTAACGTCCCACCCCCTCGCACTCCCCGCTCACGTGATCGCTGTTCAGCCGCGTGTATGTAATCTCACCAGCGCGAATGAACAACACGCGCGCGACCGGCCCGCTCAACCGGCGGATGTGGCTGTCACGGGTCACGCGATAACCTGTAGGCGTGTCTACGTCCTCGAATCCCTTTGGCCAAGTTCTCGTCGCGTTGGTAACCCCGTTCACCGCCGACGGCGAAGTCGACTGGGCAGACGTCGAGAAGCACATCGACGACGTCATCACGGCCGGGGCTGACGGCATCGTCGTGACCGGCACGACCGGCGAGACCTCCACCCTCACCGACCCGGAGAAGATTCGCCTTGTCGAGGTCGGCAAATCCGTCGCCGCGGGCCGCGCAAAGATCATCACTGGCGGCGGATCGAACGAGACCGCCCATGCGATGCAGTTGTACAAGGCAAGCGAGAAGGCCGGCGCCGACGCCGTCATGATCGTCACTCCGTACTACAACAAGCCCACCCAGGCAGGGGTGCTCACCCACTTCCGCATGATTGCAGACGCGACCGACCTGCCGGTGATCCTCTACGACATCCCGGGGCGCACGGGCATCCCGATCACGTACGAGACGATTCTGCGTGCGGCGAAGCATCCGAACATCCTCGCCATCAAGGATGCGAAAGGCGACTTCAGCGAGGTCAGCCGCGTGCTCAACCAGACCGACCTGCTCTACTTCTCCGGCGACGACGCCAACGTGCTGCCGCACTTGTCGATCGGCGCGTCCGGGCTCATCGGGGTGACCGCGAACATCGCCGCGGCCCCGTACCGGGTGATCGTGGATGCCGTGAACGCCGGCGACCTGGCCGCCGCGACCGCCGCCCACAAGGCGCTCGAGCCGCTCGTGCGCGCTGTCATGACGCATGTGCCCGGAACCGTAGCGGCGAAGTACATCCTGCATGGTCTCGGCCGTATCGGCAGCCCGCGCGTGCGCCTGCCGCTTGTCGGCCCGGAGGATGCCGAGGCCGCGCACATCGAGGACGAGTTCGCGCTCGTCGGCAGGATCCCAGGCCTGGACCTCAGCAACTTCCGTCCGGACCGCAATGCGGCCGCAGGCGGAGCACTCCCGAAGATCGCCGGCACGACCCGCTGAGGACAAACCCGAGCACCACCCGCTGAGCACGACCGCCGACTGCAGCATCGCGGAGCCGCAGCGAACGCCCGGCGGACGAGACGACAGGACCCGATGACCATATACAGTCCGCCGCCGCTCGAGAACGGCACACTGCGCATCATCCCGATCGGCGGGCTCGGTGAAATCGGCCGCAACATGACCGTCTTCGAGATCGACGGCAAGCTGCTGATCGTCGACTGCGGCATTCTCTTCCCGGAAGAGAATCAGCCGGGCGTCGACCTGATCCTGCCCGACTTCTCCCCGATCAGGGAGAGGCTCGACGACGTCGTCGGCATCGTTCTCACCCACGGCCACGAGGACCACATCGGCGCCGTGCCGTACCTGCTCCGGCTGCGCGCCGATATCCCGCTCATCGGGTCGAGCCTGACCCTCGCGTTCATCGAGGCGAAGCTCAAGGAACACCGCATCAAGCCATACACGCTGACAGTGTGCGAGGACCAGATAGAGCAACTCGGCCCCTTCGACCTCGAGTTTGTCGCGGTGAACCATTCGATCCCGGATGCTCTCGCCGTCGCGATCCGCACGAGCGCGGGTGTGGTGCTGCACACGGGCGACTTCAAGATGGACCAGCTCCCGCTCGACAACCGCATCACGGACCTGCGCGCCTTTGCCCGGCTCGGGGAGGCCGGCGTCGACCTGTTCCTGGTCGACTCGACCAACGCCGACGTTCCCGGGTTTACCGCGCCGGAGCGCGACATCGGGCCGGTGCTCGAGCGCGTCATCTTCTCTGCCCCGCGCCGGGTCATCGTTGCCAGCTTCTCGAGCCACGTGCACCGGGTGCAGCAGGTGCTGGATGCCGCGAACGCGAACGGTCGCCGGGTCGCGTTCATGGGCCGCTCGATGGTGCGCAATATGTCGATCGCCGCGGAGCTCGGCTACTTGAAGGTGCCGCCGGGCGTTCTCATCGACTCCAAGAAGGCGGCCGAGTTGGCCGACGACAAGATCGTCTACATGAGCACCGGTTCCCAAGGCGAGCCGATGGCCGTGCTCGCGCGAATGGCGAACAGGGAGCACCAGATCGAGATCGGCACGGGCGACACCGTCATCCTCGCCTCGAGCCTGATTCCGGGCAATGAGAACGCCGTGTACCGCGTCATCAACGGGCTCATCAAGCTCGGCGCGAACGTGGTCCACAAGGGCAACGCGAAGGTGCATGTCTCCGGCCACGCGAGCGCCGGCGAGCTGCTCTACTGCTACAACATCGTGCGCCCACGAAACGTGCTGCCGGTGCACGGTGAGTACCGCCACCTCGTCGCGAACCAGGCACTCGCGGTCCAGACGGGCGTGCCGCGGGAGAACACCATCATCGGCGATGACGGCACCGTGATCGACCTGCGCGACGGCGTCGCGACCGTCGTCGGCCAGCTCGACCTCGGCTACGTGTACGTCGACGGGTCGTCCGTCGGCGCGATCACCGACGCCGACCTCAAGGATCGCCGCATCCTCGCCGAGGAGGGCTTCGTATCGATCTTCGTCGCGATCGACGCGCAGACCGGCGCTGTGATCGTGGGCCCGGAAATCCACGCGCGGGGGTACGCCGAGGACTCGGCCGTGTTCGCGAGCGTCAAGCCATTGGTCGTCGCAGCGCTTACCGAGGCTGCGGCGAACGGAACCCGCGACACCCACGCCTATAGCCAGGTCGTGCGGCGCACGGTCGGCCGGTGGGTCAGCTCATCACACCGCCGCCGGCCCATGATCGTGCCGATCGTCATCGAGGCCTGATCGCCGAAAAAACATCACGTGTCATCCGTCGGAACGGCGCACGGGGCGGTCCGCAACCGATAGCTTGACGATGAGTAACCCTCTCGAGCATTGGAGCGTCAGTGGGCGTCACGCGCACCTGGATATTCCCGATCCTGCGGATCGTCATCTTTCTGGCCATCGCCAGCGCCCTCGTGAAAATGGCGTTCTTCTCGGCGGCGACATCGGCGGGAGAACCGCCTGAGTTTCCGACCGGGGCGATCTCCGAGCCCGAGGTTGCGGTCACGGTCGGCACGATTCAGAACGACGTCACAGTGCAGGGCACCATCGTGGCCGATCCGGCGCTACCCGTGAAGGCAACGCTCAACGGCGAGGTGAACAAGGTGCTCGTCGGTGTGGGCGCACCGGTGGCCGCCGACACGGCCATCCTGACTATCAGATCCGAGACCCCGGGCGCCCTCCGCGACGACGGCACGATGGCCCCCAACAAGGTTGTGAGCGTCACGGTGCTGGCGGGCTCGCCCGGCATCCTCTCGGCCCTTCCCGTCATTGTCGGGCAGACAGTTGCCGTCGGAGAAGCAGTGGGGCAGGTGGCACCGACGAGCTTTGCCGTGAGCGGCACCCTCGCCCCCGACCAGCAGTACCGGCTGCTCACCCGGCCGACCGAGGCCGAGGTGACGGTCACCGGCGGCCCGGCGCCGTTCATCTGCACCCAGCTGACGATCACCTCGGCGCTCGCCGGGGCCGACCCCGGCGCCGACCCGAACGGCGGCGTGCCGGCGTCAGGCGCAACGGTGCGCTGTGGCGTGCCGGGCGAGGTCACCGTCTTCGCGGGCCTCGCTGCCCAGCTCACTCTCGCCGGCGGCGTCGCCGAGAACGTGCTCACCGTTCCGGTGACAAGTGTCGAGGGGTCCTCCGGCGCTGGGCGCGTGTACGTGCGCCTCGCGGATGGCACAAGCGAAACTGCTTCGGTCGTGATCGGACTCAACGACGGTGTCAACGTCGAGATCAAGGAGGGGCTCGCCGAGGGAGACCTCGTTTTGCAGTTCATCCCGGGTGCGCCCCAGGTGGGCGTCGACATGGGCGACGGATGCATGTCCTTCCCCGACGGCTCTGTGACCTGCGGGCCCTGAGATGCCGCTCCTGAACCTGTCCGGGGTCACCCGTTCGGTGCGGCTGCCCGACTCGAGCACGCTCGAGATCCTCCGGGGCGTCGACCTTGAGGTGGAGGTCGGCGACCACGTGTCGATCGTCGGGCGCTCGGGCTCCGGGAAGACGACGCTCCTGAACCTGCTCGGCCTGCTCGACAGCCCAACGTCAGGCACCATCACCTTCGAGGACCGGCTCGTTTCGAAGCTGTCCTCCGGGGCGCGCGACCGGGCGCGCGGCGCCGACATCGGTTTCATCTTCCAGCAGTTCAACCTGCTCTCCGGACGCACGGCGCTCGAGAATGTCATGACGCCGCTGCTGTATGCCTCCGGACGGCAGTTCTGGCGGCGGGAAGCGATCGCTGCAGACATGCTTGACCGGGTCGGCCTCGGCGCGCGAATGAGCTCGATGCCGGAGAAGCTGTCGGGGGGAGAGCAGCAGCGCGTCGCGATCGCCCGGGCACTCGTGCGCGGGCCCCGGTTGATCCTCGCCGACGAGCCGACCGGTGCTCTCGACATCGAGACGGGGGCGGTCATCATGAAGCTGCTCGACGACGTCGCTGAGTCGTCGGGTGCCGCACTCATCACGATCACCCATGACACCAACGTGGCGGCGCTCGCCCGCCGTCACTACCGGCTCGATCATGGGGTGCTCGCGCCGCTCGAACTGCCCCGACACGACCGAGCTCGCCTCGACCTGGCTGCCGTCACCGTGGGCGTCTCCAAGGAGGTCGGCGCATGAGGCGCATCCTCTCGAGCACGGTCGGCGCAGTCGTTGAGGCACGCTCCGAGCTCCGGGTTCACCGCACGAGGGTGCTGCTGAGCCTCATCGGTGTCGCGGTTGCCATCGCCGCGCTCACGAGCGTGGTCGGACTCGGCCAAATGGCCCGCCAATCCACGACCGAGTCCTTCGAGCGGGGCGGCGGTCGCGCGGCAACACTCGTCGTCAGCGCTTACTCGCAGTCGGGCGCCCCCATGAACAGCTCGGCGCTGGGCGACGCCGTCGCCACGGCATCCGAGCGCTACGACATCAGTCACGTCACGCCCGCGGGCTACGCGAACCAGCGCATCCAGTTTCCCGATGGGGTCGCCGACGTGCAGACGCAACTCATCGGGGTTGACTACCGCACCATGCACCGCCTCGCGGTGCTCGACGGGTCGTGGTTCACCGAAACGGATGCCGACCGGCTCGCCCCCGGTCTCGTGGTCAACGAGGCGTTCTGGCAGCGGATCGGATCCCCGGACCTGCGCACGCACCCGACCGTCACCATCGACGGTGCGAGCGACACCACAGCGGTGATCCTCGGTGTCACCAGCTCCTACCCCGGCGACCCGACCGTGAGCGCCATGATGCTCCTGGCCTCCTACGAACGCATTGCCGACCCCTCGCAGCTCGCAAGCGTCTCGCCCGGGTACGAGTTCTGGGTGCCGGGGGATCTCGCCGACCCGATTATGGCGGGCCTGACGAGCGACCTGCGAGGGGTGCTCGGAAGCGGCGTCAGCGTCGACGTGTTCCGCTCGGACTACGCCGCCTACGGGGAGGACCCGCTCGGGCCGATCACGCTCGTCGTCACTGGTGTCGCGGTGCTCATCCTGTTTCTCGGCGCGCTGAGTCTCGTGAACATTTCGCTCGTGACCGTGCGCCAACGGGTGCGCGAGATCGGAATCCGGCGCAGCTTCGGTGCAACCGCCGGACGGGTCTTCTTCGCGGTGATGATGGAAAGCGTCGTCGGTACAGTCGCCGCGGGGGTCATCGGCGTCTTCGTCGCGGTGCTTGTTGTCACCAACCCGACCCTGCAGCAGCTCGTTGCTCAGGGTGCGATCGAGCTGCCGCCGTTCCCGCTCGAGGCCGCGCTCGTCGGGCTCGGAGCGGCCACCGCCGTCGGCGCTCTCGCGGGGCTCCTGCCCGCGCTCGTGGCCGTGCGGGTGAAGGTGATCGACGCGATTCGCTACTGACCGCGATCGCCTGACACGCGCGCGGTCCAACCGGCCGCTGACGGCGACCCGGGATACCGTATGGAACATGGCTACGAGCACTCGGTCGACCCCGCGCGCGCGAACGACGACGCGCGCCGGCACCAAGGGCGCCGGCGCCGCGACCGGCAAGGGCACCACGCGCAAGCTGCCATCCCCCAAATTCGAACCCGAACGCGGCCCCGGGCTGCTCTCCCGCGCCTGGCTCGGCCTTGCGCACATCGTCGGTGGCGGCGCGCGCGTGCTCGGCAAGGAGACCCTCGCCAAGGAGGAGCGCCGGGACGGAGTGCCGTTCTTCATCGTCATCCTCGCGGTCTTCGGCGCGGTCGTGAAGTGGTTCAACCCCGCCGACCCTGTCGCGGTCGCCCTCGACGCCTACTCCTTCGGCGGTCTCTTCGGCCACGTCGCCTACGCGCTGCCCGTGATCATGGTGCTGTTCGCGATCTGGCTGTTCCGGCATCCGGCATCCGTTCACGACAACGGGCGTATCGGAATCGGTCTCGCCATTCTCCTGACCACCGTGAGCGGGCTGTTCCACATCTTTGGCGGTCAACCGTCGCCCGCCGAGGGCGTGCCCGACCTCGCGATCGCCGGCGGCATCCTCGGCTGGGTGCTCGCCGCCCCTCTCATCTTTGTGCTCACCACCGCGGGCGCGACGGCCGTGGTCATCGTGCTGCTGGTGCTCTCAC
>Ga0335397_10002348_pt1 | contig 25803 bp, 22 predicted proteins | sample MAT04_FD_205740 | JGI IMG/M metagenome (GOLD analysis project Ga0335397, IMG submission 205740) | Freshwater microbial communities from Lake Fryxell liftoff mats and glacier meltwater in Antarctica - MAT-04 (spades assembly) (version 2) ... | reverse complement strand
AGTTGAAAGTTGAGAACGATTTTTTAGCGAGAAAGCTCGGTCAGTAAGTCGCGAAGACAGAATCGCCATGATCGAGCACGGCCACAAAAAACTTTCAGTTCGCCGCCAGTGCGAAATATTGAATATTAATCGCTCCAGCCTTTTTTACAAGAAGGCTGACGAAGATGCGCAGGATCTTGAGCTCATGACCCTAATCGATAAGCAATATCTGAAAACACCATTCTTCGGAAGCCGCCGTATGACTCATCATCTGAGGCACGAAGGGTTCAGTGTGAACAGGAAGAGAGTTCAACGATTGATGCGCCTCATGGGAATTGAAGCAATCTACACAAAACCCCGCACAAGCAAACCATCAAAGGAGAACAAAATATTTCCGTATCTTTTGCGCGGCTTAACCATCGATAAGCCTGACCAGGTCTGGTGTTCAGACATTACTTACATACCGATGAGGAAAGGTTTTGTTTACCTGGTGGCAGTGATGGACTGGCACAGTCGCTACATAGTTTCCTGGCGTCTATCAAATTCGATGGACACTAGCTTCTGCACGGAAGCCCTAGTACTCCGATTCCAAAGTAACGTTCAATATTAGAGATACATGCCAGCAGCAAGATCAAAGGCGTCTTCGGGGGTGCCTGTAGGCAAGCCAGAGGGAAAGACGCTGGATTCGTATTTGCCAGACGAGTAGGAATAGAAATCGAATCCCCATCTGTCAGAGCTGCCGAAATACCGGAGTCGGCACAGGTGCGTGACATTGTTATCGTACATCTTCAAAACTTCACGGTACTCACGAGTGCCTGTTGGTGGTAAATCCTCAGAGCGGATAGCCGGATCGCTGTATGCGTCAATGCAACAGAGAGCCCCTCTGAAATGCAGAGCTATGTGAGTAAATTTACCGCGAAAATGTTTCTTGGCATAGCTGAGGATACGCTCGGAAAGATTGTCGCGAACAAGGTTCGGGATGGATTTTGTCTCTTGGGCAGAGTCTGTTGCGTATTGATGTTTCGGCACGATGGGCGTCTCCGCTACATTTTTATACAAACAAAAGGCACCGTATACAGTACCACTATCGATTGATAGCACTTGCGATTAATCAAAAAAAATAAAGTAAGACTGACTGACAATCAGTGGCGCAAGCTGCGGAATCTGAGCCGATCGCGCAAGGCGCCAGCGACAATGGTCGAGCGTTCTAAGATTTTGCTAGAGCACGCCGGCGGTGCATCTATCCCACTGATTGGCAAAAGACTCGGCACTACTCGAGGCAAGGTCACGCGCTGTGTTGCGAAAGCGCTGTCGATGGGTATAGATGTCGCTCTGAAGGATTTGCCCAGATCCGGCAGACCAGCCATTATCGATGAACAGGCAGAGGCCTGGCTTACGGGGATTGCTTGCCAGAAGCCGAAAGAGCTCGGTTATTCACTCGAACTTTGGACTACACAGTTGCTGGCTACCCATATCCAGAAGCACTGTCGAAAGGCTGGCTATGATTGCCTGAGGAGAATCGGGAAAGGCACAGTTTCGAAGATTTTGTCGCGCCACAAGCTCAAACCGCACAGGGTGCAATATTACCTTCAGCTCCGTGATCCAAATTTTGATGAGCGGATGGCAGATGTTATTCAGGTATACCAGGAGGCGCAGCAGGCGCGGAAGAATCCGCAAGCACACAAAGGTGTTGTCTTCCTTTCTTACGACGAAAAGCCAGGAATTCAGGCTATTGCCAATACAGCCCCTGATTTGCCACCCGTTCCTGGAAAGTTTCAGACATGGTCGCGCGATCATGAGTACAAGCGCCTTGGCACCATGAGTCTGATGGCCGCGATCGACCTGGTTTCTGGTCGTGCGCATCACCAGCTGGTTAATCGTCATCGCAGCAGGGAATTCATTGCCTTCCTCAAGAAGCTGATAGATGTCTATCCACCAAAAACGAAATTCCGCATCGTCTTGGATAACCATTCTGCACACCTGTCAGCTGAGGTGCGTAAATATCTGGCTACGGTGCCGAATCGCTTTGAGTTTGTCTTTACGCCAAAGCACGCATCATGGCTAAACCTAATTGAAGTCTTCTTTTCTAAAATGGCCAGAACAGTGCTCAGAGGCATCCGGGTTGATTCAAAGACAGAGCTGCGGCAGCGCATTCGTAAATACTTCAAGGAGGTAAACAGCTGCCCCGTTATCTTCACATGGAAATACAAAGTTAAAACGGTTGATGAGAACTCGTTAGCCGCTACTTAAAGTAATCGTCGAATTACTTCTCATTATCATTACTGCCTCATACATTGCCAGGCCGTTCAGCCCTGCCTCGTGCTTTCAAGCACCTATCGGCAGCACTTTTTGCGTAGGCATGGGGCCGCGCTCTCTCCGCTTTGCTGGCATTCTCAGCAACCGAGGACCTGTACCGGCACCACTTCATGCTTTAGGTCGGCGTTAACCAGTCCTTGCTCTGCAACTTAATTCTAATTCTGCACATTATTTCGGAATCGATGTACTAGCCCTTCACGTTCTCTAAGCAAATACAGAGCAGTTCAAAAGTTTAGCTAGCTGTATCCGCTTCAGCGCTACAGTTCGCGCTACACCGTCGATCTGTCAGCAGCAAAGTGAAAGGCTAACCAGTTTAACCCGGCAAAATACCGTGGTTCAAGGCAGGCTGAATACCTTGGTACATCGCACGCAGGCCCACTGGGCTGTCTTGGCGATTTTTCCAATTAGTGGATAGAGTTTCTCTAAGTTATTTATGCAGATTGTCACAGTTGGGTTTTGTGGTGTCTCATGTGGTGCCTCAATCTCAGCTGTGTGTGCTTCTGAAAGTGAAACCTAGTCTAGCCGTGGCGGAGTTGTGCCTGAACTGTGGCCGTTCTGTGGCGAAAATACTACTTGCAAAAATGGCACAGCGAATGTATTGTCATAGGGTGAGTTGCATCTGATTTCGATTCAAATCAATTCAACAAAATTCAAAGTTCCACGGGGGTGGCAGAGTAAGCAGCTGAGGTAACTTGGCTGTCTTATTCTTTTCAGGAATCATTTCAGATCGTTTGTATAGACTCCGCGAGTGCAACCATGCCGCAGTACAAAAGCCAATCTAATGATTTAGCAAAAGGGCAGGAGTCTTTAGATAGTATTGAGCGCCTTCTGCCTGAAACCTCTCAGAAATTATATAGAGAAGCTGAGATGATTAGTTTGGGTGTCGGTCGTGCGTTTCTAGATATAGCCCAGAAACCGTTAGACAAGTTACCAGAGTTAACTACTTCATTGTCAACAGGCGTGGCCTTTGGCGCTATTAGTCGCTTGGGAGCTCCAGGTAAGTTAATTGCTGCTGGAATAGGCACGGCAATGGCCACTAAGTTTGCCTACGATGAACTGACTGGCAAACGCTGGAGTCAGTTTGGCAGTGCCTTGAAAGATACCTGGCATTCAGGTGCTAACCGCGAGCGCAATATAGACATTACTAAAAACAGTCTTGGTACATTTGTCGTAGATACTGGTGTCGGCGCGGTTGGTATGAAGTTCGGTTCTCTGGCCACTGCACGCTTCGCTCCTCCCTCTCAACTTGTTAAGGGCGCCTTGAGTCGGGCTGATTCTGACGGCGGTATGGCCCTGCGTAGTCTGCAGAATCGCTGGGAAGCCCCCGCTGTATTGCAGAAACAAGCAGCAGGCAAAATTAATCTTATCGCTCATACTGAGCCAGCCACTCAAGGCGCTGCTCGCGGTGATTTGATTAGAGTGGCAAAGACTCGTGATGGAGAGGTTTTGATTGCTGCCATGGATGTTGAAGGCCATGGTCTAAACGCTGCTAAGAAGGCTGTAACTGTTCATGCTGCTATCGACAAAGTTCTCCCTGAAACACCAAACAAAACAGCCAGCGACATACTGGCTATGATTGATCAAAAATTAAATACCAAAGATGAGCTATCGATTACAGCAGCATTGCTTAAGTATGATCCGGCAACAGGTAAATTGCAGACAGCTACTGCTAGCTCAGAGTTTGCTTTTGTGGTTCGTGCCAATGGCGTAGTTAAGCAGCTCGATGCCGAAGTGGGCGGTTTAGGGCTGGGAAATGATATGTATGCGAGAAAGCTGAGGGGCAATGAAGTTATTCGCTTGAGTAAAGGCGATACAGTCGTATTAGCAAGCGATGGCGCTTTCGATCGCTTTGGCTATGGCAAGGTGCAGGCCTTTCAGCAATTTTTAGAGAAGACTGGTCCTAAGCCTGAGCAGATTCGTCAAGGTATTCTCAACAAACCTCAGCCTGAAGCTGGCGCTGACGACATGAGTTTTATAATTTTCCGACCGATTGAGTAAAAATTGTAGGATTTCTCAATGTCTCTCTGGTGGTTTCCGGGGAGACTCTTTTTGCGGCGAGAACTGTCTCTTTTACTTTGCTAAAAGTGGCCCGTTTTTGCTTGCGAGAAATAAACGTGTGCTATAGCGGTTTGCTTGCGAGAGTGGCTTAAATAGTAGCTTTTCGGTGCGTAAATATTGGTTATCTTTGCTTGGCAGTGGTATCACCGGTGATTACCTAAAGGTTAATAATTTCTACCGTTGACAAGGGAAAATTAGAGTTCAATAATTAGGTTGGTCTAAGAAGTGAGCACTGCATCCGATATCATTTTGCTGATAGCCTCAGGCTATGTAAGTGGTTTGGCGCTCTGCTGTGAATATTCTGACCTCTGCTCTGGCACTCGTGTCAGGGGCGATTGATTTGAATTGACATAAAAATAAGCGATTAAATGCTCTCGTTCTGTCGCTAGGGATCCATCAATAAATCTAAACTCTGGAGGAACGGCAAATGCAAAGAAACCATCGTGCAACCAGCCCAAAAGCCTGTTTGATTGAAGCAAGGGAAGACAGTTTTATCTTCCCTACTAGTACAACTGCTCTGCGAAAAACGGAGGGTGAAAATATACTGCTCTTAGATCTAGATAACACTCTTACTGATACAAGGAGATGGTTTGCCGATTTCATCCTTGATGCCACAGCTGAATTGGCTAGTGCCATGCAGGCCCCGTCTAGTTTGATCAATAGTCTCTTTGCTGAAGTTGCTAGTGCTACAACTTTGCACGAATATGGTTTTGCTGTTGAAGAAATTGCTTGCCGACTAAAGCTACACCGTTCTTTGTCATACAAAAAGATTGAAGCACTGTCTGAACAATTCTGGCAGTCATTTGCCATTGCTCATCAGAAGATAGAAGTCTACCAGGGTGTGCACGATACTTTGGCCCAGATTCGCGCTCAGCATAAAGAATTGAAAATCGTCATTCTCACCGATTCACCAGAGTGGGTGGCACTAGAGCGACTATCATTGACTAATTTATTGCCTCTCGTTGATGGTGTGGTGGCCATTCGCACAGAAGATCCAAAAGTGAGACAGCGAGGCTATAGAGACTGCATCAAGAACACTCGACGAAGAATTGAGCTTGGCCAAGAAAAAATAAACAAGCAACATCTTTTGCTCAATATGTCTATCCCTTCTACTATCGCTAAACCAAGCGCTGGTGGAATTGAGTTGATTGCCAAAAGATTGGGTGTGGTCTCGGGACAAATTATAATTTGCGGTGATAAAGACACCAAAGAAGGTCTCGCTGCTGCTCAATGGCGCAAGAGGCAGCAGCTTCATGGCCATGTCGATATACCGATTCACTTTGTTCGGGCTAACTATGGCAATCATGATCTTGATCACTCTCGCTATCTTGAATTGGCTTCACATATTCCCTCGCTCTCAAGCGGCAAAGGCAAAAATACGCCCGCTGTTCCGGTTTTAAGTTCACTTTATCGTTTCGAGCAATTAAATGACGTTCTTGCTGACACACTGGTAAGCAGCACTCGTCGGCACGCAGTAGCGTAGTTGTAATTTCTCTAAGAACAATTGATTCTAGTTAGCGAGCAAGTGGTACTACCACTTGCTCTTTGCTTTTTGGGCGATTGCATAGCAATGGGCTGATTACAGTTCGGTCTTGCCCGATCATTAACCCTGACGCAAGCAGGTTGGTTTTTGCGGTTTTATTGAGACACTTTGGGTGCTTGCGTGAGCTTTTTCTTTTAGTAACTTTGATTGTTTTGGCAATGAATTGAAGCGACCTTCTCAGCAGTTGTTCGAGTGTCGCTTGTAGAGTGTCTTTTTTTTTGTGTAGAAAGTGGCAGTAGTACAGTAGCTTCATTAGATGTGAGTATTTGTAAGACTTCTAGAATAGAGCTTTTCGGGCGCTCACACGGTGCCAATTAGAAAATTGTAGTTGTAAGTAGAGCACCTCTTTTCGTATCGTTCTGGTATTCGTTCAACTACCTTCTCTTCGAGCATTTAAAGCACTCCTGTCAAAATTTCAAATAGCTATTTGCAGCTTTTGTTGCCGCCTATTGGCGTTGCGCACAGACGGTGTTGATTCAGAGCCAAGATTGAGCGAATAAACAAAGGCAAATCAAGCCTATTGCTGCCTTTTACTGGCCAGCAGGGCTTTCGATTTGCCACAACCTTTTTCGCCCTATTGCATAGGGCCTTCGCTTTTGGAGCACAATCATGAGTATTAGCAAAAATCAAATCTATTCAGGCAAAGTCACTAAAAAAGCCGACTTTGGCGTTTTAGTGGCCATTGACGGTGAACGCCATGTTGGCCTTGTTCACGTATCGCAGTTGATGGGCAACAGTGCCAACTTGCGCAATGCCAGACTTCGTTCAGTTGAAGTAGGAGCTGATGTATTTGTTGAGGTCTTAGATATTAGCAAAAACGGGCGCCTGACAAAACTGGCTCTCAGTGAGAAGAGTGTGCATAATGTCCAGGTATTGCGCTACATTCCTTTGAACGAAGAAATCAGCGCTGTTGTCACTAGCAAGAATGAATATGGCGCCTTCATGGAGCTAGCTGGCTGGCATGTTTCTGGTCTTTTGCACGCCATGCGTATGGACGGTGACACCCGCTATAAGAGAGATTCAGTTCTCGATGGTCTTGAAGTTGGTGATCGTTTGTCAGTTTTTTTGGTCGAGATCGAAATCGTCGACGACAATCTTAAATTGACACTGAGCCAGTCTAAGCAGGGCGAGGCTTTCGAGGTAGTTGCCACTGGCACTGATGAAAACGGTGCTGAAGTTGAGATTGACTTAGCTAGCTAAGTTCTCTCGTCGGCGGTTGGTTGTTTCGGCGACATAACCTGTCGCCGCAGTGCCATTTCATCAACGAACACTAGAACAGCTCAGTTCTGGTAACAATTTGGAAGCAATCTATGGATACCGAAAACAAAACGAGTATTTTTAGCTCGCCTCTTTGGCTCAGTGTATTAGCACTGGCCAAGCCTTTCTTTCAGTCGCAGGAAAAGTCAGAGGTGACTATACCGCTTATTGGTATTAAAGTTGCCGTTTAAACTCGCATAAAAGCCTGGTCATTAGTTGTTTTGCTCGTCATCTTTTTGATTGGCGTGAGCAAGATGAATGCCATGATTAATGGAGCCTACGGCAATTTTCAGAACGCTCTACCTGATGCGGCCAAACACGGCAACTAAGCCAATGTGGCCTGGAGTAATCTCTGGGTCTTAGCTAGAATTTTCATCTTTGCCGCCCCGGTGGTGGTGTTTTATGCTTGGCTGCGCAGTTTGCTCGGCATTGTTTGGCGGCAGTGGTTGACTGAAGACACACCAAAGCAATACTTCAGCAACCGTAACTATTACCGCATCTCAAATGCCTCACTGGTAGAAAACCCTGATGAACGTATTGCTAACGACGTTGATGGTTTTGTTACTGGGGCAGTTACCCTGGTGCTATCTGTTCTTGATGCTCTTGTAACTCTCTATTTCTTCACCCAGATTCTCTGGGGCTTGTCTGTTTCGCTCACTGTAATTTCAATTTTGTACGCTACTTTTGGTAGCTTGATTTCGATTTGGTTGTCGGTGAAATTGATTGGCTTAAAATACAATTAAACCCGCCTAGAAGCCGACTATCGCTTTGGCTTAATCAATGTTCGTAACAACGTTGAGCCCATTGCTTTTTACCAAGGCGAACAGGCTGAGTGGAAGCAACTTTTGAAGCGCATTCATGCGGCTATTAAGAACAATTTGAGTCTGATTGGTCATCAACGGTGTCTTGCGACATCAAAAATATCAACCAAAACCAGTTGAGCAGCGGTATCTTGCTCCGTTCAAATAGAGTGACCGAACCATCTATCTGTCGTGCTTATGGAATGCTATGGCACCAGTCTCAAGAATCGGTTTTATGGTAGTTCCAGACGCTCTCGTTGAACCACTGGCAGCGGCTAAGGGACTGGTAGAAAGGAGACGTCTCTCTGGTCGAGCAAGCAGCTGTTGCCGACTTCATTAACGAAGGCCACCTAGAAAAGCTCATCAGAAAACAGCGCTCTCGCTACGCTGCGCGTCGGCAAAACTTACTTGAACTACTGAAAATACTAAGCCAAGCGCCTAAAGGATTCGATACTGCCTATATCGCCCCAGAAAGTGCCGGCTTAGGGCTATTGGTACGCTTCGGCGATCACTACACAGCCGAACAAATCGAGCAGGCTATTAGCGCCAGCCAACTACCAATGGCTAGCACTCGTAGCTATTATGCTGGCACAGCAAAAAAGCTTGAATTCATTCTCTCTTTTGCCGCTATAGAGGAAAATGAACTCGAGCAACGACTAAACCTATTTGCGGCTGCTTTAAACTCATAATGTAAGAACAATGGCAAAAATTTCCAGGCCAAAACAAGCCAGTTTACCCCAAGACTAAAGAGACTCCTGTAGTAGCCGCCACAGCATGACAAATCCAAAAACGCTACATTCGCTTTTGACGTGACACTTAGACTGAGCCAACTGAGACACTAGCGCCACTGTCATTTGTAATAGCTGAAGATGCGAAAGTAATTAGCTAAAAAGCTCTATTTAAGCCATTTTACAGTTGTCAATCAGCCTCTACCTGAGTGATATTGAAGAGTGCTTTCTTTCTCAATTTGCCCAGGGGCTTCAATCAAAACTAATCATCCTGCTCCTAATAGCTTCTTTCTTCTCAAATACTAGAGAAGTAGAGACGCTCGACAATTTTTTAGCACCACTAAATCAAGACAAAGAAGCCACAAGCTCACAAGCCAAGAACTAAACACCATACCGAGGCTTTCAATAAGTCTCTACCGCCTGCAAAGGCACTTCATTAACCTCAGCAAAATCTGCTATGACGGAAAAAATGAACACTAACGAAACAAGCCTAAAAGGCAAAGTAGTATTTATCAATGGTGCCTCACGCGGCATCGGTCTATCCATCGCACTTGAATTAGCAAAGCATGGCTGCAAACTAGTAATTACAGGCAAAACTGTAGAAGAGCGCAGCGAAGTATCAGGCACCATATTCACAGCCGCAGCAGAAGTAATCGCAGCTGGCGGTGAAGCTCTTGCTTTGCAAGTTGACGTACGCGATGAAGCACAAGTGCTAGCCGCTATCGCCAAAACTGTTGAAGTTTTCGGTGGTATCGACATCGTCGTCAACAATGCCGGAGTGCTCAGCCTCACTGGAGTCGAATCTACAATGAAGCTGTTTGATCTTATGCATGCTGTCAATACAAGAGGGCCATACATGGTAATTAAACATGCCTTGCCCTATTTAAGAAAAAGCTCAAACCCACACATACTCAACATCTCGCCCCCACTGAATCTAGATCCTGAATGGTTCAAGTTTACTTACACCCTGTCAAAATACGCCATGAGCATGCTCACTATGGGCTTCGCCGCTGAATTTAGCAGCGATGGCATTGCTGTCAACTCCCTCTGGCCAGAAACTACAGTTGATACCGCAGCGGTACGCAATAAACTAGGCGGAGCCACCACTGTTGCTCACTCGCGCAAACCTGAAATTGTGGCCAAAGCTGCCCAATGGATATTCAGTCAACCGGCACCTTTGACCAGCGGCAACTTCTACATCGACTCGGTAATAGTGACAATGCAGGCCGCAGGGATCAGCGACCCAGCTATGTACAAACTGCACCCTCTGAACGACATGGCCGCTATCAAAGCTGTGCAAGTAGCTGGCAAAGTTGACCTCAGCAGTTACTCGATGGACCCTAGCAAACCACTGATCACCGACTTCTTCATTGGCAAAGTGCCAAAGGAAATTCCAGGAACAGCGAAAGCAAAATCGGACGCTCACACTGCAACTATAGCAAAAGCAGCAGAAGCAAAAGCAACGGAAGTTCCAGACGCAAAGCCAGAGACCCCAGCAGCAGCCGCTCCAGCACCGGTTGATACAGTAGCGGCAGAGAAATCATGAACAGAAAAAGATACGCAATTGCCCGCTATTACTGCTGGCCAAACATTTTTCCAGGAGAAATTCCATGAACAACGAAGAAAATGAAGGCAATCACAACCAGGATATCAATCTGCTGATCGGCACAGGTGGCTCAAGGTCAATCTTATTTGGCACCGGAGTTTTACTGGTCTTAGCCCAGGCCAATTTCCGCCGTTTTCGCTCAATTACAGGAGTAAGCGGCGGCTCAATTCCAGCGGCTTTGATCAGCGCTAATTTAGTATGACCCGCAGAGAAAAATGGCAAATGATTATGTCTGGCTACATGTCTGCTGTAGAGGCATTGGAAAAGCATAGTCTCTTGAGTAACGAAGCCCTTACTCAAGCGCGCAACCGCGGAGTTAAAGCCCTGTTGCTTTTAGCCGGTAGAAATCGACCTTACTTCAAAGATTTGCTGCCGCTTGAGCTAGATAGCCTATTCGCCGATCTCAAATTTGCCGAAGACAAACTCAGCTACTCGGCAGCAGCGACAAGTGTCTCATCGGCCTTGGTGGAATCGTCAACTGCTCGCTAGCTGGATACACACCAATATGCAGAGAGTAAATAAATTAGTAATAGTTTCTCTTTCTGTAGCACAGAAGAGGATGTTAAGTTCAGATATATCCACTTTATCTTCTTTTATTTGAGCAATCTTTTACACCGTAAAAACAACCAATAACTCTATCTTCACTTACTATCTCCGCGCATCGGCAGCGGAGATTTGAACTCGTTTCAACCGATTTAGATAGCAAATGCTCTACTACAATCACTGGATGTGGTGGCATAACTGTCCCTTTATAGCAGCCAGGGATTGCTGACATGAAAATTTCAATCTTCATTCAATCAAGAGAGAACAAACCATGAAAAACATTCCTAACTTAGCAACACTGCCTAACGAAATCAGATTTGCCACCTGGAGCGAATTAGCAACTTGGGGAGTTGAACGAGTCGGCCCTGCTAATAAATACCTATGCGAAGTAAGCTTGCCCGAAGGTTGGCAGGTGAGACAAAGCGATCATCCACACTGGCAAGAGCTGGTCGATAGCAATGGACGCAATCGTGCCGATATTTATATCTGCAACGATTTCTCCGGCACCCGCGCCTTTTTCTTACGTTTCACTACTACTTTTGAAGTGGCTCACAACAATAGAGAGTTGCGAGTTATCGTCATGGATGGCCAAGACCAACTTCATTGCACTCCTTGGGTAGAACTGCGACACAGTCTGTGCGAAAGCCGACCAGAGCATTACCATGACAAACAAGCCCACGAGCAAGCCGAAAATATGGCCAAAAATTGGCTGAGGCAAAATTTTCCAAACTGGCAAAACTGCCTGCAATACTGGGATTGCGAATTCTGAAATCGAAGAAAATCACAAAGCCCATTTTTGGAGTTCAACATGACAGCAACAACAAACAAGCACACTAAACGCCAACCCTATCGCCAACCACCCACACTGCTCGCTTTCGTCGTAGTTCCACTGACCGCTATAGCTGGCCTTTTCTTTCTAGGCTGGCTGATTAGCAGCTAGTTATTCTTGTTTCGACTAAGGACGCAAGCATGAAAAAACTATTCTCAGCCTTTTGCATCGGGCTGCTAATTACCTTGTCTGGCTGTACTTCTATTCCTAGCAAAGAGCCTAGCAAAGCAGAACTTGACCATGACATGAGCAAAATGCCAGAACACGACATGAGCACTCCGGTGCCTGACCCGCATCAGCATCAACACCATAATCACAGCAATGGTGACGGTGACTTTCTAAAAACCGAACCTATGTTTTCAAACATTGGCGGCCCCTATGAACGAATGACTGCCATTGGTTCCGGCACTAGCCTAATTCCCGCCGATAGCCCAGCCTACATGTGGCACTTCAATCTATTTGAAGACAAGGCTCGCTGTATGGCCCATGCAGAGCTAAAAGCTAGCTTCAATAGCCAAGGAGGCCCTCGCGGAGTATCGGCCTTTCAATCGCAAAACTGGCTAATGGCCTCTTGCGAAGTGCCTGTGTGGGAGAGTTCGGCCTTTCAGTTTCGTGCCATGCTCACCGCTGAGCCATTCACTACAAAGGCTGGCGGTGTACCGCAACTTTTCCAAACAGGAGAAACCTATGGCGGAAGAGAAATTGTTGATGCTCAACATCCCCACAATCTCTTCTCAGAGCTATCGGTCTCATTTACTCAACGGCTATCAGAAAACTTCCGCTACTATCTCTATTTCGGCCTCCCTGGTGATCGAGAAGAAGGCCCTACAGCCTTCATGCACCGAGCTTCTGCCTTAGAGAACCCGGCTGTACCTCTCTGCCATCACTGCATGGACGCTGGTCATATCACTAACGGTGTTTTTAGCGCAGGCGTTGATATTGGCAAAGTGCGCCTCGGGGCTTCGATATTCCGCGGTCAAGAACCAGGCGAAAATCGCTACATAATCGAAAGTGGTAGTTTTGACAGTTTTTCAGTGCGTGCACAATATGCACCTACAGAAAACTGGGTGCTCGGAGCATCATACGCCTCAGTGCACAACGCTGAAGTGTTGCACCCCGGCGTCATGGAACGCTATACCGTTTTCGCTCAATATTCCAAACGCTTTGATGGTGGCTATGCTGCCGTTTCAGGAGTGTTTGGTCACAACCAAGAACAACATGGCACTTTAACTGGCGGTTTACTGGAAGGCACAATCAATTTTCTCGATCGCAACTACCTCTACAGCCGAGGCGAGTGTGTCAACAAACCTGGGCTAACCGACATGAATATCTACAGCCGCCCAGGTCTCGAACAAGAACTTTCTGGACACGAAGATCTGCATAACGCTATCGCTATAAGCCCAGCCAATAGCACAGTCTGTGCTCTGACCGCTGGCTATGCTCGCGACGTTTACGCATCTTCGGCAATGCGGATTGGCCTTGGCTTCGATATTACGGGCTACAAGGTGCCCGCCGAGCTTGAACCAATTTACGGTTCCAATCCAATCAGCTTCATGCTCAACATCCGTCTGCGACCAGGTCGCGTCTTTTAGCTTGTCAGCCTAGTTGCTGAATAGCTTAGTTGCTCTCTCGCTAAAGACCTAAATCTCAGACCAAACCATCAAATAGAGACGAATTAACGAAACTAGGAAGAAACATCACTCCCCTTAGAGCAAGAAATTTGCAAGTATCTTTGGGGGTCAACATCACAATCAGGATAAAATCGCACGTACACAAGCATTCGCCACCGACACACCAACGGTTCGGTTGCTAGCGGCTTCGAAGCGCGAGCACCAGCTCAGCCAAATCAGTCAACTTTGTTTCAGGTGACTGTTCCTGCAACTCCAGCAGGAAGTACGCTGATAATCGACCTAAGCCACCTATCAAGAGCCGAAAGAGAACAAGATGTCGAGTTCATTGTGCAAGGAGCACTAACCAACATCAAGCGAGGACCGCATTGTCTCACAGTGAACTGCGCCAGCGATTCACTTGTTGGCACGATTGAAATAAAGACAGTCGAATGCACTTTAATTGGCACCATAGTAACAGGGGATAAAGTCAAGTTTGACTTCCCCATCAGATAGATTGAGCTGAAACAGCTAACTAAAAGCAAGCAGTCGGCCAATGAACCACGGTTTAGAGGTCGACTTCTTCGAATCAACACTCACCCAATAGGTTTACCTATGAACTTAAATAATCTCACAGAACCATCCGTCCGAGCGGGTTATGCGCGACTTATCGCACGCTTTCTGTTTCTATCATTTGTCATAACTCTGCCACTATTCCAGCCTGGTTTAGGATGGATTGCAGTGATTGCCACCTTTGTCTACGGCGCCAAGAAATGGGGTTTCTTCGCTGGTATAACCGCAGCTGCAGCATACACCGGCCTCTATGCGGCAATCGCAATCTACGGCATGCCAATAATCCACACCTACACCATAGTGGCTTGGCAGTATGTCATGCTCTGGGGCTCAGCAGTAGCAGCCATTATTCTTAGTACTGCAACGGCACTGCAAGCCCGAGCCAGCAATTGGGGTGGCAAAACAAAAGCCACAGTGCATCTAACAGTTTGGGGTATTGCTCTATTCATTGCTGTGGGTTCATGGCTAGACTCAAGCAATCAAGATGTCAAAGAATGGACCATGGCCGAAGTGCTAGATCCTGAAGTTATTAAGACCCTGCCCAATGCCGATAAGAAGAACTTTCGCATGCTGCCTCAAGCTACGGCACTAGGTTATTTGCAAAACCTCAATGACGACACCAGAACCTATGTCTCTGAACCACACATGGCAACTTGTAATTCTCAAGGAAACCAATGCTGGGAAGGAGCAATTCACCTGAAAGGAGCAGCTGATGGAATTTGGTACAACTTTCTTGGTGACACTGTCATAAACGTCGCCACAGTAGACCCCACCCACGTCAACATGAAAGGAAAAATTGCCGACGGCAATGACGGCTTCTTCTTAGCCGGTCCCAAAAGCTGGGTAGTGCAAGCAGCCTTTGCTGTGCATAATCCTTTCAGCGAACAGCAAGAAGCTCTCTATTGGAGGGAAACAGACCACGACCCTCTGGTCATGCTCATTCCCTACATCTCGTATAGACCAACTCTAACAGGAGTGATGTTGCCTGAACTTGCCGGAGTAATGAGCGTCAATCGCTTTGGCATAGTAAACGATATGAGCCCAGCCACGGCTAAGGCGTTATATCCCAACATGCCTTTCTATCCAACTAAGCTAGCTCGGCTCTACGCTGAGATTTACGCCAAATGGAACGGCGGTATGAAAGGACGCATGATCACAAAAGAGGATGAGCTGCGCGTCAGCGAACCTGATGCCACTGGCCAACCACATTTCAACAAGGCACCATACATCGAGGTCTACGACAGCAACTTTGGCTGGCAGGAAGTAATCACCTTAGAACCCAAAGGTGACGATAGCGCCAAGCTAGCAAAAATTCTCTTCTTTGATGCTGCCTCTGGCTATTGCAAACAATACATAGTGCCTGACATTGCTCTCAATGGTCCTAGACAGGCCATTATCCAAGTGATGCAAGGCAACTGGAATGCCGACTGGTCGCAGTTCCAGAAAGTAGAACCACGTCCTCTAATCACTAACGGACATATTTACTACGTTGTTGCCGTTGTTTCAACAGCAGGTACAAAACACCCCTATGTTCATTCAGTGGTAATTGATGGCCAAACTTTGAAATCTTATGAAGTGGGAGACCATGCAGCACTCTTCACACTGATAGACAAATTAGAGCACGGCATCTCTGTGCAACCAATACATCTACCAATGGTGGCACCAAACCCTAACCAGTAACCTCTCGCCCATATGAGTTGGCGTCAAGCTCCTTGCCGCCAACTCGTATGGCCCTTCTCACTCGTATTCGAGGTGCCCAATGTGCACACAGCACCCACTTTATTTTGTAGTTGCGAAACAACAAATAAAAGAGAGGTGCACCTTTATGATAATAATGGTTTTTGTCTTCAAGACGCTAGAGGAATATCGCATTTTGGGGAAAGATTATGAAGTGCTTCGGCCGAGCACTTGTCCTGACCCAGCGTGCGGAAGGTGTGATTGTTTTTGGAAGCAAACCGCGTATAGTCGGGATGTTTTGGACAATGATGAGGTTGTATCGCTGAGAATCCAGAGATTCAAGTGTCGATATTGCGACCTTGTGGTTTCGTGCTTGTTTAGCTTTCTGGTGCCTTATCGGCGGTACAGTGCTGAAGTAGTAGCGGCTACTGCCGAAACATATGTCACAGCACCGGTAGGGGTGCCGCTGAAGAGTTATCGAAATATCGCTGAGAATACAACTTCTTGAATCTCTGGGTCAATGCCGAGGCAACTCAATGGACCAAGAAGAGCAAGAAGAACAAACCCTGGTCGAACCCGAATTCTCCCCGACAACCACAGCCCTGCTCGACGAACTCGATATGGCGGTGGATGACATCGACATGCTCTCAGGCCTGAAGCACCCCCGCGTAGAAGAGATCATGGCCGAACTTGAGGCACTAAACGAACCCGGTATCGAAGAAATACTGGCATCAGTGAGGGCGAACTTACCTAAAATTAGCGCTCTTGCCACCGCAACAGTGGCTTACCTGCATGCTTACGAACTACTCGAATTCAGTTCAGCTTCTTTTAGTACGTCATAAAACAAGCGTGGTTGCCGTTTGATGTTTTCAATGGGAATTTCGCTGTCGCCTTCAGCTGTTGATAGTGAGCTACAGGCAGCCGAGCAACTTCTTGATGACGCGCTAGAAGAGGCCGGTGAAGATATTGCCGACGACTTTCGCGAACTAGAAAGCGAATTGCACAGACAGTTGATTAACTACTCTTTCGCCACCATAGGCGAAAGCCCCGCTCTTCACTAGTAACTAAAAACTAGTTATTAAATATAGGAACGAATATGAAAACCGATTCGACAAACTCAGCCGCCGCAAGCGGTTTAGCTATCTTCCGCTGGGCTACGAGTGCCACCCTTGCACTAATATTAGCGAGCTTACTCGGCTCCGCTGTAGCCTTTCTATTAATCCTTTCACTGGGGCACATAGTGGCACTCAAGCCCTTTATGCCATCGGTGAGCGAAGTATTGTTTACTCTTGGTACCACCGGCACGCCCCTTGTGCTGAGTTACCTCTATTTCACGGGCAGAACTGCTTTTGTCACTGGCTGGTCGCAAAAACTGCATCCGTTCTTTCACCTCGATAGCAACCTACCCAATTTCCCTAAGGTACTGGGCTTCAACTATCGCCTTCTGGGCATGACCTTCAAGAAGATTGCCTTGTGGGCTATCGGCGGCTTTGCTCTGACCTATCTCTTTGACTACGCCACCGATTCTTTCATTCACATCGGGCCCAACGGCACAGAAGCAGCGGTCTCATCAAATGTCGGTTCACCATCCGGACCTCAAGGAATTGAACAGGTGCTGGCTCACATGACTATGACCAACTTTCTCATCACCTCCGTGCTCGTGGCACTGTTAGCTGCCTTCATGGAAGAGATGGTATTTCGTGGCGTTATCTTCAACTTGTGGCGCACAAGCTTTGCCACCCAGGCCGAAGAACTAAGCAACAGCCCAAATGCATTTGCTCGAGCAGTTCATAAATTTCTATCAATCTGCGGCAGCTCAATAGCAATTGTCATTGCTGCAGCTTTGTTTGCTCTAGCCCACCTGAACATCGATGCTTTTCTTAGTGAGTTCTTCTTCGGACTAGTGGCAGGTACACTCTACTTAGTGACAAGGACAATTTGGACACCAGTGCTACTGCATGTGGTGACCAACTCAATTTTGCCCATAGTAATTTTAGTTAGTAGTCTTGGCGGCAGCTTCAATAGCAGCAGTGATACTAGCCACCCTGCGCCTAGAACTACAGAACCGGCTCATGAGCACGGCACTCCTCTTAATCCTGCAACTAACCGGTCCAGCGCTGAAGAAGCCTCCAAGAGCTTGGGCATCCGCGTACCAGGCATGAGAGAAGTGATTGAACCAGGCGACGGAAAAAAGCAAGTTAGGCCGTTAGTATTAGTAGTTCAAGTTACACAAGAAGACTTAAATAGAGCCGACTTTAACGCTGGCGGCAATGCCTTAGTTCAGGTTTGCAAAGCCGAACACTGTGCTTCACAGCTAACAATCTTAGAAACTCTGGCAAAGCAATACCCAGACGTAGAATTTAGCCAAGCAAACAGCGCTAGCAACCAAGAATTTGTAGCCCGACTGGAAATCGAACAAGCTGGTATGGCCAAAGCTAAAGGCAGTAATGTCTCAGCCTCTATCATCTACCCTGTCTATGTTTATGCCAATCAGGGCCTGCAAATTGCTCCCACGGGCACCAGTAGTGAAGCCGACCTCAAGAAATTTGTGGAACTGAACTACACGGTCTATGGTGAGTCTAATGAAGACAACGATAACCTGATGGACCAATATGTCAGCAAGGCTTGCAATCCAGAAAACCAAGGGCAATTCGATGGCAAAGCTCTCTACGCATGCGCCTTTGATTTAGTAGCTACGACTGATCTGTCAATCATAGAGCCAGCAAAACGTAATGCTTTTGTGGAGAAATGGCAACATCGATTTGACCGCAGCAACGCCCTATCTAACGAAGAAGGAACAGCGAAAGCAATACGCTCAATGCTGGCAGACCTAAACGAAATGCACACCAACTTCTTCACAGCCGCACAAGCGAAAGATCTAGAGCAAATGTTTGACTCTAGTTCGGCTGGCATTGGCCTCCGTCTTAGTCGGTTGAACTTGAAAGCATCAAATCAAAGCTCAGAAGTTCGAGGGCAAAATCTGCTTGGCTCAGATGAAAATCTAGCTCTCTCCAAAATCACTGACGACACACCATTAGTGGTTTATCCTGATCCGATTGAAGGTAGTCCGGCCGCAGCTGCTGGCCTAAAGAAAGGCGATCGCGTAGTCGAAGTTGGTAATCCTGTTATTAGCACTGTTGCTGGCTCGGCTGACACTAAACCAATCAATGGCCGCACTGTAAACGAAGTAGTAACCGACATTCGTGGCTCTATTGGCACCGCAGTAGTCTTAAAAGTATTGCGCCCCAAAGGCTCTGACTTTGAGAAACTGACTTTCACCGTTGTGCGAGCAAAAATACACTCAAAAGTAGCCACATGGAAAAGGCTTGAAAACGGCTATGCTGCTGTCAAAGTCGAGCTATTCGGCGACAACGTATCGAAAGAATTTAGCTATGCGGTCTATTCGGCTTGCACCGGCAAGACTTTGCCCGAAAGCACAAGTGCTCTAGCTGCAGTAGTTAACAGCTACCAACCAGAGAAAGATTGTGACCACTTAAACGGATTGGCCATAGACTTGCGCAACAATCCCGGTGGTCGCCTAGACCAGGTTGTAGAGATGATGCAAGCCATCATGAAAGACGGCACCATCGTCTCTACCTTGAACAGAGAAGGCGATCAAATTATTGAAGTGAGAGAGTCGCTCACAGCAGGTCAATTTCGACGCGAGAAAATCGCCAACGGCAAATCAGTAAAAAGCTTTACTCATCCCCGCTTCTGGCGAATCTTGCCAGAAAATCTGCCCATTGTAGTGTTAATCAATGAAGGCAGCGCTAGTGCTTCAGAATTGATGGCAAGCGCCTTGCAAAAGAATGGTATCGCTACTGTAGTAGGGGCTCCGAGCTTCGGCAAAGAAGTCGGCCAATCAGTCAACCGCCTTGATTTTGGCACCAAACTGAAGATTACAACCTTCCGCTTCTTGCCTGGAGGCAGCGATCTTGGTGTAGCTGTCTTACCAGACTTTGAAGTTGGTCAAGATACAGCCTTTATCAATGACCCGCTGACCGCACCAGACTTGATGATGCTTAAAGCACAAGAGGTTTTGGCTAAAGGCAAAGACGCCTTAGATGAGGCCAAAAGTGCTGCAGTGCTGGCTCACAAGGCCGCGACAGCAGCAGCCGCAACCGAAGTTCACAAGTTGCGCGAAAGCAAGGCTTTAGCTAATCAAAAATCAGGCACAACTGATTGACGAATAACTGAGATTAATCAGTTGTAACAAGGATGTTTGCAATAAACAAGGGAGGGCTACCTATTCACAAGTAGGTACTTGAAATAGAGGCCTTCCCTCACTTCCACTTACTAAATTGCCAATTTTGGCAAGAATCAATAAGGAATAATCATGACTACCCAACTCGTTTTACAAGCACTGATGATTGCCATTGGCTATTTTGGCGTTGCCCGCTTAGTAGCCATTGAGCACAGAAAATATGGCCTTGGCGTTTGCTTTGTCGTCAATATATTGCTGATCATGCTGCAATCACACATCAGCCCCTGGCCCTTAGGCATGCCCATACTGCTCTCGTCTTATGTCGCTCTAGGCGTATGGTGCAAGGCTGTTTATGAACCTGATCTACCTTCAAACTCTTAAAACCACGAGCACTTGAAGTTCTTTCTTCGAATCGAACTCTGTTCAAACCGATCGCTGATTTGCCTGCTGCATCTAAGCAAGCAAGTCAGCACCCTCACGCCTTAAAACCAGGAAATCGCATGAACAAACAGTTCGAGAAATTCATATTCAGCGGCAGATTGTTGTTATTACCAATGTATCTGGGCCTAATCGTCACCTTGCTTGTTTACACTGTTCGTTTTTCAGTTGAAACTTTCGAGTTAGTCTGGCATTCATTTGCCATGTCTGAAACTGACATGCTTATAGCGGTACTACAACTGCTCGATATCATCATGATTAGTCACTTAATTGTGATGGTGATGATTGGCGGCTACGTATTGTTTATTAGCGGCAGCGACTACGATGACGATCAAGCGGCAGAAACACCGTCGGAACTACCAAAGTTAAAGTGGCTTGGACACATTGACCCTGGTGCCCTCAAAGTAAAAATGAGCATGTCGATATTAGGCGTGTCTACCATTCACCTGCTTGGCGCATTCATCAACGCCAAAGGCGAAAGCATTGAATATTTGATGAAACTAGTTGTGGTGCACATGGTCTTTGTCTTCTCCACCTTGGCTATTGCCTGGGTCAGTCGCTTTGCCTTCAAGCACTAATCAAAATTGAAAATCAACATCTGTAGGTATTTATCATGAAAAAAGTTTCTATGGAGAAGTTCAGGGAAACCTCCGGCCTGCACGGGCATAACGCTCCCTACCTAGCGGAACAGTATCAACAGTTTCTCGCTAACCTTCAATCTGTCACTACAGAATGGCAGCATTTTTTTACCAGCCTAGCCACTTTAGAGTTTGTTGACGGCGACCTAGTTAACAAAACAGGCGCGCAGCAAAACGATGAAGAAACCATCAAGGCCATGCTCAAACAGTTGGCTGTGCTGCAACTGATTGAAGCCTATCGCATCAGTGGCGTGCGCCAAGCTAAGATCGATCCTCTCGGTCGCAAGCAAAACGAACTACTCAAATGTCTTGATTTAGCTTCCTACAATTTAGCAAGCAATGAAGCCGAATTGAGCACTACCACATTTTTGCCAGGCAACTTGCCAATCAAAGGCAAAGCCAGCCTGAAAGAAATTGTTAGAACCTTAGAGCAAGTCTATTGCTGTAATGCGTCGAGGTATCCAGCCGGCGGAGCAGTGTAAAACTCGGGTTTTACGGCGCCGGCAATGCTGGACAAATTTAATTTAACAAAGGAGTGCACCCACTTTATTTTGTAGTTGCGAAACAACAAATAAAAGAGAGGTGCACCTTTATGATAATAATGGTTTTTATCTTCAAGACGTTAGAGGAATTTCGAACTTTTGGGAAAGATTATGAAGTGCCTCGGCCGAGTACTTGTCCTGACCCAGCGTGCGGAAGGTGTGATTGTTTTTGGAAACAAACCGCATACAGCCGGGATGTTTTAGACAATGACGAGGTTGTTGTAAGGCTCAGAATCCAGAGATTCAAGTGTCGATATTGCGACCTTGTGGTTTCGTGCTTGTTTAGCTTTCTGGTGCCTTACCGGCGTTACAGTGCTCAAGTTGTAGCCGGTACTGCCGAGACCTATGTCACAGCGCCGGTAGGGGTGCCGTTAAAGAGTTATCGAAATATTGCTGAAAATAAAGGCTGTGGACGGATGTCTGTTTTCCGCTGGACTGAGATTTTGGCAAAGAAGGCGAGTGGTTTGCAGTGTCAATTACAAAAAGAATTCATGCTTAGGGCCCGTCAAAAAATAAAGCCAATATTTCAGGGAGCATTTGGGCTGATCGTGTAGTTCCATTCGCCGTGAAAATCATTGCGCGTTAGATTGATTTTTGAAAATTGTTCGTCCGTAACTTTCCGACCTTTTGGGTAGGTTTCGCAATCGAGTGCGCTTTTTACTTTGAGGCCCTTCTTTGTTGTCGTAGAACGAATTAGCTGGACGATTACTTCATGGCTTACAAGTGGCTTCCCTCGCCAGTTTTGGGTAATGAACGAGAATAGGCGATGCTCAATTTTGTTCCATTTACTTGTCCCTGGCGGGAAGTGACAAACTGAAATTGGTATGTCTAGCTCGTCGGCTAAATTTTGTATTTCTAGCTTCCAGAGCCTAACGCGAGAGCCGTTGCTACCGCCACCGTCAGCCGTTATTAAGAGCTTTCTTGCCGCTGGGTTCTAGCGCCGAGTTCGAAAAGCTCAAGGCTAGACACGACGCAGTGCACCACATGCCTACCTCTCCGGGAGTCAGTAGCCTTGCAACTCGTGGCCAATCACTAGAAGACGATTGGATTAGACGTCACGAAAAGGCCCAGGCTGTGGATGTTAAAGCCAAGCAAGAGCGAGAAAATAAGGAAAATAAGTAACACCAGGCAGAGTCGCTAACATGCACCTAGCTGCAAGTGACTCATGAAGAACAACAAGAAGCGTTTCGCCCGCGCCAAGCGAGCCAGAAGAAAAGAGTACTTTCACTCAAGTTCTGATTGCGCCTGGTCCGGCTACTTCTATATGGTGAGAACTAGCCATTCATCTCTTCGTCTTTTCTTAAAGAAGTTCCTTCCATTCCAAAACCACTGAAATTCACTCTTTATCCCCACAAACAACTGCACTTCGGTGTGGTTGTTTCTGACATTTTTAGAACATAGATAAATAGAGAACCATGGCCCAACGAAATGTGCGTTCGCGACGCACGTTTCATTTGTACTTTTAACTTTCAAAGCGCCGAAGCAAACAAGTCTTGCTTCAGGTGCTGAGAGGATACCAACATGAACGAAAACAAAGATCCAAACAAAGATCCAAACAAAGATTCAAACAAAGATCCGAACACGCCTAGAAACTGGCTTATCGGATTAGTAGGCGTTGTTGCACTGTATCTGCTCTTCCAGATCGTCGGGCCTTCAGCACCTACAATGAACCCACTATTAGGCAGCTCGATTGCCACCTACGGCCAAGCTCTGAAAGCTGTTCAAAGCGACGACACTGTCAATGCAGTAGTTTTCGGCTACGACACTTTCGGCAACGCCGTAGTCACCATCGAATTCAAGGGCAAAGCCTCTGTTACTGCAGGAACACCTCCAGGGGGTTATGACGAAATCAAACAGGCTGCCAAAGCTAAAAACATCGAAGTCGATGGCACCTATCAACCGCCCTTAGAGCCTGACGAAGGCAATGGGGGCTTTGTCTCATTTCTGGCTGGTTACGGCGGAATGTTCATCATCATTGGCGTCTGGGTCTATATGATGACTCAAAACCCCATGGCCAGTAAGAAGAAATCTCTGAAACACCGCATCTTCCCCAAAGGCACAGTAACTGAGAAGCTCGACAAATTCGCTGGCAATGACGAAGCCAAAGAAGAAAGTGTTGAAATTATCGAATTCTTGCAAAACCCAACAGCTCTGGCCGAGCATGGCGGTGTTGTACCGAAAGGGGCCTTAATGGTGGGTGAACCAGGTAACGGAAAAACGCTGTTAGCACGTTGTATTGCTGGCGAAGCTGGCGTAACCTTCATCACCATTTCAGGGTCTGACTTTGTCGAAATGTTTGTTGGCATGGGCGCACTAGCCGTTCGTGACTTATTCAAAGATGCTGCAGAACACGCCCCATGTATCGTCTTCATTGATGAAATCGATGCTGTTGGCAGACAACGCGGCACTGGTATGGGTGGCGGCAACGATGAAAGAGAACAAACTTTGAACGAATTGTTGGTACAACTAGATGGCTTCGAAAGAATGCCTGGTGTTTATGTCATTGCTGCTACCAATAGAGCAGACGTACTAGACAAGGCTTTGCTGCGTGCTGGTCGCTTGACTAAAACCATCACAGTTGAAGCCCCTGATTTGCACGCCAGAAAACTGATTCTTGCAGTTCACCGCAAGGGCAAAACTTTCGGCAAAGATGTAGATTTCGATCATATCGCCAACAGCACCTGGGGCTTCTCTGGTGCCGACATTGCTGAGTTGATGAACCGTGCTGTTATCTTAATGCTGCGTCGAGTCACTGCCGCCAAGAAATTAGGCAAGAAGCTGGCTGAAGAAGTCACTTCTGTCGACATCGAAGATGCCATCATCGAAGGTACCATGAAAGCATTGGCATCAAAAAGCACCTCACGCAGACAGGACCCGGCCGTCAAAACTATGCTGGCCTACCACGAAGGTGGTCATGCCGTGGTAGCAGAAGCCGGTTACCAACGTTATTTAGCTTCAGGCAAACTTTGGGCACACCAATGGGGCAATGCAGTGCGTCGTCTGACTATTGTCGGCGCAGCTGGCACAGGCGGACACATGCAAGCTACCCCAGATACCAATACCACAGTGAAAACTGAAGAAGCATTGCTAGGTCAAATCGCTTGCGCTGTCGGGGCAACAATATCAGAACGTTTGTTTACTGGTACTGCCACCACTGGCAATAGCAACGACTTAGAGCATGCTTACAACTATGCAAAAATGATGGTAACAAAGTTCAGCATGTCCGACCTAGGAACAATCTCAGTTGGTGCCGATGAAGACAACCCTAACTTAGGTCGTGAAATGGGCATGGGATCTGGCGCGTACGGATTATCGGAAGAATCAAGCAACCAAATCGACCAAGAAATTTTACGCAAGTTAGCTATGGGCTCTCGCATTGCCATTCGGGCTTTGCTAGAAAGAGAGCAATTCTTGCATGTCTTGGTGAAAAAGTTGGAAGTTGAAGAAACAATTGCTCGCGCCGAATGGGTAGAGCTGTGGAATCAATTCACCCCGGCTTACATTACTGAAGCTCGCATCGAAGAAGAATTGCAAAAATTCTGGCCTCGATTTGTCGAGCTTTCAAGCGCAGTTGAAGCGTAAGCACTAACCCTTTTAACAACCGTTCACAAATGAGCCTGAAGAGCTGCTTTTTTTAGCAGCTCTTCAGGCATAAGAGGAATTCTCATGAAAAAGCCTAACTTACCCAAATTACCAGCTTGGCTAAAAACTATGCCAAAATGGTTAATCATGGTCGGCGTGTTTTTGGTCATATTCTTTGTCACCAATCTCTTCAGCGCTGGCCCTACCGAATACGATGCCTTGCCGTTTGCCCAAAAGGGCGACGGAATCAGAAGCTTCGATACCGCCCTCAGTCTAATTAAGAAAGACGACGGCAAGATCGAGCGCATCACCTACGGCAATGATACCTGGGGCAATCCAGTGATCACCATTAGAAGAACTGGCACTACGCCAACAACTGCCGGCCTCCCTCCAGGAGAGTGGGCCACTGTCAAAGCCCTGGCCGACGAAAAACACATTCCGTTAGACGGCACCTATCAGCTGCCTGTAAAAGCTAAACAAGGCACATGGCGCGAAGCCGTCTGGACAGTCTTCGCAGCCTGGATTCCCTACCTGATTATGGCTGCCGTTATGCTCTTCTTGTTCAAGAAGTTCAATCCAATGAACTCAGGAAAGAACAAAACACCAAAACATCGAATCCACCCCAAAGGCACAGTAAAAGATAAGCTCGACAAATTCGCTGGCAACGATGAAGCCAAACAAGAAAGTGTTGAGATCATCGAATTTTTACAGAATCCTACAGCTCTCGCCAAACATGGTGCAGTTGTGCCCAGAGGTGCCTTAATGGTGGGTGAACCAGGTAACGGAAAAACGCTGTTAGCACGTTGTATTGCTGGCGAAGCTGGCGTAACCTTCATCACCATTTCAGGGTCTGACTTTGTCGAAATGTTTGTTGGCATGGGCG
>Ga0335397_10002347_pt1 | contig 25813 bp, 33 predicted proteins | sample MAT04_FD_205740 | JGI IMG/M metagenome (GOLD analysis project Ga0335397, IMG submission 205740) | Freshwater microbial communities from Lake Fryxell liftoff mats and glacier meltwater in Antarctica - MAT-04 (spades assembly) (version 2) ... | reverse complement strand
GAGTGCAGCTCGACAAGTTCAACGTGCAGGGTCGCGGTGGCCAGGGTGTGAAGGGCATGAAGTTCGTGCGCAACAAGGGCACCTCGGTGGTGGCTGCGTTCATGGTCGGCGACGATGACGAGATCGTGGCGGTCGCCTCTGGCGGCACCACCATCCGCACACCAGTGCGCGGTATTCGCCACATTGGCCGCGATGCCACCGGCGTCACCATCATGGGTGTTCCCGATGGCGAGGTCGTGGCCTCGGTGGCGCTCATCCTGGCCAGCGAGGACGAGGAATAGTCACCTCGTAGTACCGACTCGCGCTTTCGCGCCATCTTGTGGCCACGGCCACCACAACCAATTCGGTCATTGAACATTTGGCCGAACAGCTGGGGGTGTGTGATGCGCGAGCGCAAGTCAAAGAAGTGTTCTGGGCAGGCGACGGTGCTGCTGCTGGCTGTCGTCGCCCTGGTGGTGGTGATGATGGCGGCAATGGCCCATTTTGCGGGCCGGGTGGTGACGCACGAGCAGGCGCAGATCGCCGCCGACGCTGCCGCGTTGGCAGGAACTGTGGGTGGACGACCTGCTGCTGCAGAGCTCGCCCGTGCAAACGGAGGGGTGTTGGTGTCGTTCGCGTTCGTCGACGAAGCAGTGCAGGTGGTGGTGAAGGTGGATGACGCCACCGCCACCGCGCGTGCGACGCGCGCCCCTTGACGCGCCTGCGTTGCCTACACTCGCAGTGTGGATACCGGCGTGCCCCCCACCGATGAGACCACGGTCGCCCGCGTCGACACCCCTGCAGCGTCTCCCAACTCCGCGAATGGTGCGGTGAAGTCGAATGGTGCAGTTCGTTCGAATGGTGCTGTTCGTTCGAGCCGCGCGGTTCAGTCAAACGGTGCGGTGAAGTCGAATGGTGCGCGCAACGGCAGCGTGAAGAAGTCGGGGGCGAAGTCGGGTCACTCGCGTGCGACGCCGACAGCACGAGCGCCGCGTATTGCAGCCGAGACGGTGGTGGCACCGATGGTAGTGACGGGGTTGAGCGAGCCGGACGCGCTCGACGAAAGCATTCTTCCTGAGGCGTGGGCACTGCCGACCATCGTTCCTGCGGAGCCCGATGTGGTGCCGGCGATCCCCCAGATCGAGCCCGCGCCATCGCCGCTGCCCTCGGTCGGCGACGAGACGTCGGTCGTGCTGCCCGTGGCGCCGCTGGCGTTCACCGATACCGACGGTACCGATGGCATGCCCTCGTTGGCGCGCCCGAAGAAGCCGATGCGTCCGCTCCGCAAGCCGACAGTTGTCACCCGCCGCCGGCCCAGGGTGCGGCGGGTCACCCGGGTGTTGCGCCACGTGGATACGTGGAGCGTGTTCAAGGTTGCGGTGGTGTTCAACCTGTTCCTCTACGGCGTGTGCCTGACGGCCGGTGTGCTGCTGTGGCAGGTCGCGCAGAACACTGGCACGGTCGACAATGTCGAGCGCTTCTTCGAGAACTTCGGCTGGGAAACCTTCCAACTCAAGGGCGGCGAGATCTTCCACAACGCATGGATCGCTGGGCTGTTCGTCATTGTCGGGCTCACCGGGCTGGCGGTGTTGTTGGCCACGCTGTTCAACCTGATCACCGATCTGGTCGGTGGCATCCGGGTGAGCGTGCTGGAGGAGGAAGTCGTTGCACGCGAGGAGCGCGGCCTGGGCTGGCGCCGTCTGGCCCGCCGCTCCACGACGATGGCAATGCCAACGCAGATTGCGGAGCCAACGCCCACCGCAGCAGTCCTGGCACCGGAGCCGCCGTCGCAAACGGCTTGAGTGTTTTCCAGAGCGGCCGCTAGCCTTTCCTACCGCTACTGGGGCTATAGCTCAGTCGGTTAGAGCGCATCCCTGATAAGGATGAGGTCCACAGTTCGATTCTGTGTAGCCCCACCACAAAACACCTGGTAGACGAGTTGCAAGGCCCCCGCAAGGGGGCCTTCGTCGTTCCCAAGTCCGCGCCAAGTCCGCGCGCCACCCACAGAGCAGAAATCTTCCGATTTTGTCGTGGTCGAGTTCATCCACAGGGGGCCGTCGATGTCCGTTGGCGGGTGTGCGTCATAAGGTCGCAATTTCGCAACCGTCTGTTCGCCGGCGGCTCAGCGGAACCACTGAGAACTGGCTCGCCGAATTGTGCTGCGCCCGACTGATTTCGACCTCTGTAAGGGGTGTGAGGTTTCTCGCTGTTCCCCGTTTTCGGTCGTTGGCGCCCCGTTCTTGTGCAGTGATGTGTGACGCGTGTGGTGTTGGTGAGACGTGACCTCGATGGTTGAGCCCACCGCGGCCGTGTCATCGGCCCCGCCGGACTTTCTCACGTTGGATGAGGCAGCGGCGGTGTTGCGCGTGGGGCGAAGCACCGCCTATCGCGAGGCGAACGCGTTCGAGGCCTCTGGTGGGACGACCGGCATTCCGGTGGTTCGTTACGGGAAGCAGTTCCGGGTGCCGCGGTGCCGGCTCGAAGAGCAGCTCGGTGGTCCGCTCACATGGCCGCTGCCGAACGAAGTCGCGATCGAAGCCTCGACCGCGATGAAGCCGACCAAGAGCGCGAAGCGCACGGTCGCGTCGCGTTCGACGGCTCAGTTGTCGTTGGCGATCGAGTCCTGAGGCTGACGTGATGACCGCTCCTCGAACGACGCGACTGATGATTGACAGACAGGTGCCCGCGGGCGGGAGGGAGTCCTCATGTTGCGGGTGACGACCCTGTATGCCGGGTCGGCTTCTGCGACTGCCAGGTACTACACGAAGTATCTGACGCAGGCGCCGGGGGAGCAGCCGGGTGTGTGGTCTGGCGCTCAGGCCGCGGGTCTTGGCCTGTCGGGTGAGGTGTCAACCGATGCGCTCGAGTTGTTGCTCACTGGTTGCGACCCAACCACCGGGGTGACACTCGGGTACCCACTGCGCGATCGGACGAGTGCGAACGGGACGGTGATCCGGGCGGTGGCGGCGTTTGATGCGACGGTGTCGGCGCCCAAGTCGTTGTCGGTGTGGTGGGCGCTGTCCGGCGACCCCGGCCTGGCCGAGTGCCACGACGTCGCCGTCAACGCGGTCGTCGACTACCTCGAACGCTTCGGCTCGACCACCCGTATCCGTTCCAATGGTGGACGATTGCATCCCGACAGCCAAGGCCTGATCGTGGCCGCCTTCCGACAGACCACATCGAGGTTGGACGACCCGCAGTTGCACACCCATCTGGTGGTGTCGTCGAAGGTGCAGACCGACGACGGCCGTCGGCTCGCCTTGGATGCCCGTGTGTTGAAGCAGCATCAGCGGGCGTTTGGTGGTCTGTATCAGTCGGTGTTGCGTGCCGAGCTCTCGCACCGTTACGGCGTCGCGTTCGCCGAGATCGTGAACGGGCAGGCGGAGATCGCAGGCGTCCCCACAGAGCTGATCGAGCAGTTCTCCAAACGCGCCGCCCAGGTGCGCGGCGAGTTGCACGTGAAGGTGGCCGAGTTCCGCCAGCGTGAGGGCCGTCACCCGACTCGTTTCGAGCACGCCGCCCTCGAACGCGAGGCAGCCGCGGACACCCGGCTGCGCAAGGCCGCCCAGGGAGTCGCCGATCTGTCGACACGGTGGCGTGGCGAGGCCGCCGGCATCGGGATCACCGCCGAGTCGCTCGGACAGTCGATCGCCGCAGCTGCGCGGGCGGTTGTACCGCCGGTGAAGGTGAGTGTCGCCGAGGTGATCGAGGACCTGTCGGCGGATCGGTCCGCGTGGCATCGAATGGACATCATGCGCGCCGTCACTGACCGGCTGCGCCCGCAGCTGGGGATGTCGGGTGAGCGGTGGGTACGGCTGCTCGACCGGGCAGTCGACCGTGTGCTCGGCGAGTGTGTGGTGCTGGACCCTGATGGTGACGGTCCGCGGCGTGAGTCGGATGGCAGGTCGGTGTGGATCGAGCCGGTTGCTGCGCAGGTGACCAGCCAGCAGGTCCTCGCCCAGGAAGAAGCGGTCCTGACGTGGGTGCTGGACTCCCAGCTCGATGACCCGTCAGCGTCGTCGACGGTCAACCGCGCAGGGCTCGACGTACTCCAGGCAGACGCTGCCGCAGCGGTCGCGGGTGAGGATCGGGTGGTTGTGATCGTCGGCCCGGCCGGCACGGGCAAGACGACCACCCTTGCTGTGGCGGTGAACGACCTGCGCCGTCACGGTCGGCACGCGTTCGGTGTCGCGCCGACTGCGAAGGCCGCCAAGGTGTTGGGCCAGGAGACCGACATGCCCACCGACACGGTCGCCAAGCTGCTCCACGAATGGGCCCGACCCGACGGTCCGGGCCCCCAATGGCGGCTCCCATCAGGCACCACGTTGATTGTCGACGAAGCCGGCATGTTGTCGACACCGAACCTGCACCAGCTCACCCGGTTGGCGACGAGTGAGCAGTGGCGTCTGGTGTTGGTTGGTGATCACCGTCAACTCCAAGCGGTTGGGCGTGGTGGCCTGTTCGGCGAGATCTGCGCCACCAGTCGCGTTGTCGAGTTGGAGCGGATCCACCGCTTCACCCACGACTGGGAAGCCGCCGCGTCTCTGCGCCTGCGTCACGGCGACCTGCACGCACTCGGCACCTACGAGGCCCACGGGCGGATCATCCCCGGGACCTTCGACGAGCACCTCGACGCGATCGCCGCGGAATGGATGCAACGACACGCCGCCCGGGAAACGGTCGCGATCACGGCGGCGACCAACGAGCACGTCTATGAGATCAACCGCACGATCCGACAGCTGCGGGCGCGTACCGGGGACACCGACACCACCACGATCGCGTCGATCGCAGATGGTCCGGTAGCGATTGGGGACATCGTCGCCACCCGCCGCAATGAGCGCCACCTGCACACCACCAGCGGTGACACGGTCCGCAACCGCGAACTGTGGACCGTCACCGCCATCAACGACGACGGTGATCTGACGGTCACCGACCTCACCGGGACCAGCACGGTCACTCTGCCCGCTGACTACGCCCAAGAGCATGTGCGGCTCGGGTACGCGGCCACCGAGTACGGGACACAGTCAGCGACCGAGACCGCGTCGATCACCTTGGCTGGGCCGGCGACCACCGGTCGCGGCCTCTACGTGGCGATGACTCGCGGTCGCGAAGACAACCGCGTGTACGTCGTCACCGACACCCACGACATGAGTGAGGCGCGCGACGTTCTCGAGGGGATCGTCGCCTCCGATCGCGCCGACGTCCCGGCCGTGGTGCAACGCCGCCAGCTCGCCCAACAGGACTGCCAGCCTCCACGTCCGCAGCCGCGCTGCCATGTCCCAGACTGGTTTCACGACCTACGCGCCGACGCTGGAGACATCTACCGGCAGGCACGAGAGGCGCTCGACGACTCGATCACGACCAGGGGGCGACTCGTCGGGGTCGTCGACACCGCGGAGCGACGCATCGCCGATGCGAACACGATGTGCGCCCCGTTCGATGCTGCACTGGACGCGTCCAGTGACGCGATGAAGAAGGCCGAGGCCGCGCAGCGTGCCGCGCAACAACGACTCGACCAGTCCGGGCTCCGCCGCCGACGCCAAGCACGCACCGAACTTGCCGCCGCCGACGAGACCGTCACCGGGACGCGCGAACTGCTCGCCGCCGCAGGAGAACAGGCACGCGAGCCCCACGCGCAACGGAACATCGCCCGCATACAGATCGAGACCGCCCGAGACGCCTTGAGGACCCACGACATCCTCGCCAAATGGCAGTACTTCCCCGATCACCTCTCAGCCGCCGAGGCCAGAGTCGACGCGCTGGACACCTGGCACGACTGGGCCACCGGCAAACCAGTCACACAGGACCGTTTCGAGGAGGCCGTCGACACCTTGCACTACATCGCCGCACACGAACTCGACAACGGCACCCGACAACTCGCCAACGACATCCATCAATGGGCCGAACGGCACCGAGCCCACTTCAGACCGGCGCCAGTCGAGCAGCAACGATCAGTGGGCATAGGACTCGAGATCGACCTATAGCTGCAGGAAGTAACGTCAACCCTCGGCACAGAACTCGAGACTCGTCGACATCGAAACCGACGGGCAGTCGTCGCAGTCGGTACTCGCTATCCCCGGCGCGCTCGACACCTGGCACGACTGGGCAACCGGCTGACTAGCCACACAGGACCGTCTCGAGGAGGCGGTCACCACCTGCACGAGATCGCCGCACACGAACCCGACAACGGCACCCGCCAACTCGCCGACGTCATCCACGAGTGGGCCGAACAGCACGACGTCGAGCTCACCCGGCCACCCGCGCAACACAGAACAATCGAGACCGGGATCGCAATCGACCTGTAGAAGGCCAGTTGCGCCCCCCGCAGACCCGGGTCGTTCGGTCAACCGCGCTGAGCGCCGGGCGCGAACGTTCGAAAGCGCCTTGGGCAGATCAGCCAGCTGCAATGAGGTCGGGGCCGAGTCCCGCAACGGAAACCTGGCCTGTCTGCCGAGCGCTACGAATGAGTGCAGCAATCGAGCCAGCGGCATTGCCGTTCGGCGTGAGTTCGTCAACGTCCGAAACTAGATAGAGGTAGGCGTCAAACCCCGTTACTGCGCTGCGGTCGATCGATTGTGCAGTGAGCGAACCGAGGGTGGGTTTAGTGCCGTGTGGTACGAGTATTCCGACAACGACAGCATCAGTGACTCGGGCGACATAGCCCATTGACACACGATCCTTGAGGCTTGCCACCGCGGTGTCGGCAGACATGCATGCGACAGCTGACGTGGTGCCAGATGATGGATCAAGCACGACGAGTGCGACAGAGCCGTCGGCTAGGACAGTCGAGGTTAGGCCGATCAGTTCTGCGCGCCACGTGCTGGGCTCATTGTCGTTTGTTCCGAGGCCGCAGGCGACAGCGGCGTCCTGCTGTGGAGTTGGCTCCGGCGCTGGCGGCGTAGTTTCTGGCGCCGCCGGCGCGACGATCGGTGCAGTCTCAGGCGCCGCGTCGCTACCAGCAGTGCTCGGGCCTACGCCGCAAGCCGACAGTGAAACCAAGGTCAGAGCTCCTGCCCCAAAGATCTTCAGCATTGTCGGCGCCAACCTTTCAGAATCCAGGGAATGATCTACTAGCGATGGGTTGTCCCCCACCGGGGTAAGTCGCACCCGCTACGAACCCATAGGATCCAACGAGCGACGAGTACGTGGGTCCTTGAACATGAATGACGCTGGAGCCCGATCCCGATGCGGAGTACTCGTAGAGGTTGCCCGAATACAAGACCGTGACGTAGACGGCCATATTCGTGCACCGCAGGGGCTGCCCATCGGGGACATTGTTGTAGCTAAGGCCCCATCCGTAGCGATATCCAGAAGATGCGTAGCTGCTTGACGACGTCGGCCACAGGGATCCTGATGATCCACGACTGCCTTCGGCGTAACCGACGGCAAACACGTTGCCGTGTTTCCACACTACTTCGCATGCGGTGCTGTCCATCCCGGGGCCGTTCGCTATGAGCCGATTCGAGTTGACTCCCTGTGGTGGGTCCGCAGTCGCAGCGGCGATCGACGGCCCGCAGACTGTGCACAATGTAACGATCATCGCTGCGATAAGCGCTTGAGTTCGCTTCATCTCAACCCTCCACGCAAAGTTCCCCGTGTTGAGCGTACCTTCGCGGCATGCCATATGTCTAGGGCGGCCTCGCGGTAGCCACTGAATAGCCCCTAAGTTGAGCCCGCTCGGACCACGACTCCGCACTACACGACAGCCCAGCGGGCGGTTCTCGTGTTATGAATCGCCCCCGGTTTGATGACTGCTCTTGTGTGCCCTGGGTTTCGCGCGGTCAGCTTGCTTGATCGCGGGCGGGGTTGTCGGCGTGGCGGCGCTCGAACTCGATCGGGCTGAGCATCCCGAGCGATGAGTGTCGTCGTTGCCGGTTGTGGAAGATCTCAAGGTAGTCGAAGATCGCGTTGGCTAACTCGAGCCGGGTGTTCCATCGCTTGCGGTTCAACAGCTCTAGTTGCATCCGAGCCCAGAACGACTCCATCTGACCGTTGTCGTAGCATTATCCGGCCAATCGCCGATCGATCCCATTGACTGCTGCAGCCCAGAATCCAGCGCCCGGCGGGTGAAGGCCCACGACGTGTATTGAGTGCCGTGATCGCTGTGAATGATGACCCCGTCGGCTTGGCGGTTCTCGATCGCCATGCCCAGGGCGTTGACGACCAAGTTCGCTGTCTGCGACGAATCGATCGACCAGCCCACGACACGCCGGGAGAACGCGTCGAGCACGACCGCGCAATAGAGCTTGCCCTCACGCGTGCGGTGCTCGGTGATGTCGGTGAGCCACAAACGGTTCGGCTCCGTGCGGGCGAAGTCACGATTCACAAGGTCGCTCGCCGTGGGCGTATTCGGGATCTTTCGATATTTGGGCCGGCCCGGCAGCCCTGCGAGGCTGAGCCGGCGCATGACCAGCTCCACTGTGCACCTGGCGACCGTCATCTGTCGACCGAGCACGAGTTCGGCGTGGACACGCCTGGCACCATAGGTCTGGCGGGACTCGGTGTGCACCTGACGGATCACGTCGGCGACCATCGCGTGGCGCACAGAGCGTGCTGACGGCTTTGGGTGCTTCCACATGTAGAACCCCGACACAGACACACCGACAATGCGGCACGTCCCCTCGATCGGGAGGCCCTCGCTCACGATTTGCGGGACGACCTCCCACCGCCTTTTGGGTCCGACTGAGCTTTCAACAACTCGTTCGCTCGACGGGTGATCTCGAGCTCGGTCTCCAGCTCGCGGATCCGTTTACGTGCTGCGGTCAGCTCCGCCGATTCGGTCGTCGACATCCCTGCACGCTTGCCATGATCGATCTGATCCTGGTTCCGCCAGTTGTAAACCGTCTGCGCCGTAATTCCGAGCGCATCGGCAATCTCAGCGACGGGCTTGCCGGCCTCGATCAGATCGAGCACCTTGCGACGGAACTCGACCGGGTATCTCCTGGGCACGATGACCTCCTCATCAGTGCCCGCGATTCAACTATCCCGATCGCGCGATTCCCAGGGCAGACCACTCGGGTTATTGGTTGACGGCCTCGAGGGCTGTCGGGTTGTGACTGTAGTAGGCGGTTTCGAACTCGGCTGGCGTGGTGTAGCTCGCGTCGTTGGTGATCTCGCCGTGGAGTCGTCGGTGGTTGAACCAGTCGACGTAGGTCATCGTTGCGAACTCGACGTCGTCGAGCCCGCGCCACGGGCCTTGCGGGTAGATGAGCTCCCACTGGTAGAGCCCGTTGAAGGACTCGGCCATTGCGTTGACGCCCCTATATGTCAAGAGTTTCGTGTTGGAAGCTCAGGCGGCTTCGGCGAACACAACTCGCGCCTGATGATCGGTGATGAGAGCGTTGTAGATCTCGCAGGCGACGAACCTCTTGAGGCATCGGATGATGTCCTTCTTCGAGAGTCCTTGGGCGGAGCGCCGGGTGACGTAGTCGATGGTCGGCTGGTGCCAGCGCATGCGCACGATGACGATCCGGTAGAGCGCCGCGTTGGCCTGGCGGTGTCCGCCTCGGAACAGCCGGTGTCGGTTTGTGACACCCGACGATGCGGGAATCGGGCAGGTGCCGCAGAGCTTCGCGAACGCTGCTTCGGAGCGAACGCGCTGCGGGTTGTCGCCGGCGACGATCATCATTTCGGCTGCCGAGTCTGGGCCGATTCCGAACGCTTCGCGCAGCGACGGCGCGGCGGCGAGGGTGATCGTGTCGAGGGCTTCGTCGTGGGCGCCGATCTCGGTCGACAGCATCAGCCAGCGAGTCGCAAGCGAGCGCAGAGCGTGCTTGACCGACTCGCTCGGGTTCACGAGATCGCCAGTCCTGCGCGCCCTCGACGCGTACGAGACCCACCAGCGGATCATCCCCGGCAGCTTCGCCGAGCACCTCGAAACCATCGCCGACATCTGGACGCAACACCACGCTGCTGGCGAGACGGTCGCGATCACCGCGGCGACCAACGAACACGTCGACGCGATCAACCAAACCATTCGCCAACGCCGAGCGCGCACCGGTGACACCGACACCACCGTGATGGGCACGATTGCCGCCGGTGTCGTCGCGGTCGGGGATGTGGTCGCCACCCGCCGCAACCACCGGCAGTTGCACACCACCAGCGGCGACATCGTCCGCAACCGCGAACTGTGGACCGTCACCGCGATCAACGACGTCGGTGACCTCACGGTCACTGATCTCGTCGGCACCAGCACAGTGACCCTTCCCGCTGACTATGCCCTCGAGCACGTGCGGCTCGGGTACGCGGCCACCGAATACGGCACACAATCGTCCACCGAGACAGCCTCGATCACCCTGGCCACCCCAGCGACAACCGGGCGCAGGCTGTACGTCGCAATGACCCGCGGCTGCGACGACAACCATGTCTACGTGGTCACCGACACCCACGACCCCCGCCGAAGCAAGAGAAATCCTCGAAGGGATCGTCGCCTGCGATCGGGCTGACGTCCCAGCAGTGGTGCAACGCCGCCAGCTCGCCCAACAGGGCCGGCAACCGCCGCGGCTGCAGCCTAGGTGTCAGGTCCCCGACTGGTTCCACGACCTTCGCGCAGCCGCCGCTACCGGCTACCGGGAAGCACGCGACGCACTCAACGACTCGATGACGACCAGGAAGCGACTCGTCGCGACCTTGGAAGTCGCGTCGCACCGAATCGCCGACGCGAACACCAGGTGTGCTCCGTTCGACACCGAACTCAATGGCGCGTACGAGGCCGTTCGACAAGCCGAGGCAGCACAGCGCGCTGCGCAACACCGACTCGACCAATCCGGACTCCGCGGCCGACGCCAAGCACGCACCGAACTCGCCACGGCGGACGAAGCCGTCGCCGGAACGCGCGATCTGCTTGTCGTCGCTCGGGAGAAGTCCTGCGAGCCCTACGCGCAGCGGAACATCGCCCGCTTTCAGATCGACGCCGCCCGAAACGCGCTCAGCAACCACGACGTCCTCGCTGAGTGGAACTATCTCCCCAGACACCTCTCAACCGCAGAGGCCCACCTCGAGGCCTTCGACACCTGGCACGACTGGGCGACAGGCAAACCCGTCGACCATCAACGCCTCACCGACGCCGTCAACGCCTTCCACGAAATGGCGGTGCACGAACTTGCTGAAGCCATCCACCTGTGGGCTGAACCCCGAGGCATCCAGGTGACGCGACCCCAGCCGCAACACCGTCGGTCAGTCGGAATCGAGATCGACCTCTAGCCCTGGGCTATGGGTTCACCCTGAAAGATAAGGCCAATACCCGACGCACGCCGGAGAGAGCACCGGCGGTGAGTGTTACGAGCGGTGCGCCCGCAAGATGTAGGCCTGAGAAGCTCACAGATTCCAGACCGACGATTGGTCCGAGAAGCAACGGTGTGACCGAACCAAGGACCAGGAATCCGGCGATCAGAAGATTCTCCAACGCCAGCAGGACCAGAAGCTCCGTGTTCGATGTGCCCACCGCACGGTAAGCGTCGAGTTCGCGCACGCGGGTCCGGTGTGTGAGCGCCAACAGAAGCCCGAGAAAGAGTCCGACGAAGAGCGGAGCGAGCCGTTGGGGTCGCTGCAGAAAGTCCGAGGCGACACGGACCGGCGACGTGCCGTCGGTGCCGAACCGAACATCCGGTTGGGAATCGAATGCTCTCACCGATCCAGCAATGAGGTTGAGTGTTTCAGCGGACTCAACGTATTTGAGTTCGACAACAGCCAAGCACCGCTTCACGAGGCTCCCCGGCGGCAGCACGGTGGGAATGAGCACGTTTCCATCGAGGCCAACTGGTGCTGGTAGGGGCCACTTTGCGAGTGAGTAGGCCCTCACGGAATCGTCGATCTGAATGGTGACGCGCTGTAGACCCGGTAGGACAATGTTGGTGGGGAGCGCAGCGATCGGTGCCGTCAGCGATGATCGAAACAGCCCGTCAACGAATGTCAACTGCATCGGAACAGGTCCAGTTTGCAGAACGTGGACATTCGCGTTGACCGTCACGACGGCTCCAGACGCAGTCGTACGTGGTAGGTGTCGACACGAATCAGCGACGATGCCCCCGTTGCCGTCGTTGGACACTGCGTCAATGATGACAACGTTGTACCCGACTTGTATCGACGCCTCGCGTCGACTAGCCAATCTGTCTTGGTCGATGGTGAACATCGTCCCCAGGGAGGCACCAAAGAGGAGAGCACACAGCACGACAGCTGTGTTATGCGAGCCGGGCCCGAGTACGTTGCAGAATGCCTCGTCTGCCAGCGCTCGCAGCGACCAACGCGAGTCACCTGTGGTCAAAGTGTGATCACCTGGTCGGCGAGATCCGCAACAGCAAGATCGTGTGTCGCTATCACCACCAATCGACCGTGTTTGGCGATGGTAATCATCGCACACGCGACGGACTGTGCGGACGCTTTGTCAAGGTTCGCCGTGGGTTCGTCCGCGAGCACGATCGGATGCCCCGTACACAGCGCCCGCGCAACAGCCAAACGTTGCAGTTCCCCTCCGCTCAGATGTCTTGCAGCAAGATCAGCGACCTCGCTGAGATGCACTTGCTCGAGCGCACGACGCGCGGCCGCTTTGGCATCTGCCCGATCGCTGCCCTGCGACAGAGCACCAAGCGCAGCGTTGGACACGGTGGAGCGGTGCCCGATGTGACGCGATTGTTGGGGGATCCACGAGACACGTCCGTCCCATGCCTCGGCGAAGCGCACGTGTCCGGCCGTGGGCTCAAGCTCCCCGGCGACGACCGCTAGAAGAGTTGACTTCCCGCTACCCGATGGGCCGACGATTGCCACCACTGTGCCAGATTGCATCGAGAAACTGATGTCATCCAACACGACTCGATTCCCGTAGCGGACACTCAATGACTCAACCGTGATCAGCACTGATCTGGGGCTTCGGATCGGTACTGCTCCCCTACAAGCTCCGCCGACACAAGGACCATCCCTGGTTCGTTGCTCGTCAGCGCTGTTGAAACATCGATATCAACCTTGGTGCCGTCAGCCATTTCGATGCACGCACCATCGGGCTCCGAACCAACGGAAGACGCAGAGACCGCCCCGTGCCGCACAGAATCAGTCAATCGAATGGTTCCGACCGTGTCTGTGGTCCGCTCCGACTCATCTTCGGTTCGGGCCACGACGGTCTCAAGGCCGCCTCGTGACGTCTTGATTCCAGTGAGCGACGGCAGCTCCCACGTCTGGTCATCAACGAGGATCGTCACCGGTTGATCATTGAAGAGATCCGGAAGCTTTGAGCCGTCCAACGACGCGATTTCAATGGCCAGCAGCTTCCTCTCCGTGACTGCGACGATCTCACCTGGTTGAACGTATGACCCGATGGACACTTCGAACCCGTCCAACTGCTCGCTTCCCTCTTGAAGGTAGAGGAATGTCGACGGATCAAAGACCCCATCAGGCGTTCGGAGCGTTTGTTGTTCGAGTGCTTTGACTGCTTCCTTCGTTCGCGAGCTGAATAGGCCGGAGGAGTCGAGCGAGCTGTCGGCAATGAGTCCGAGTTCAACCAGCAGAGCGTCAAGCTGCACGACGTCCGCCCCCTGTGCGCCCTTTTTGAGCTCACGGTAGAACGGAACGCCACCCACCTGCGCCAAGACAACCTCTTCGTCAATCGACAGGAGCGGGTCCCCCACGCGCACGTCCCCAGTTCCGAGCTGCCGAAGGCTCGTGATGTAACCGCCAGACTCGAAACGCGACAGCTGAACATCGTTGCTGGCTCCCCACGTCGAAACCAGCTTCACTGACATGGCCCCGTCCACCTCACGTTCGCCTACCGTTGCGACACTGCTGTCATTCGAGACAAGCGTCTGCGATTCCGTGTGTTCTGCACGGCCGTAAATCGCGAACAGTAGAAGGGTGGGAAACAACCAAAGAATCAGAAGTGCGAGAACGTAACGCTTCATCCGCGGCAGGTGACAGGCTCAACCCCAGCGGCCCTCAACGCTTGCTCGATCTCAGTGGCACTCGAGTCAGCGCCGTAGCGCACCCCCTCTGCATCCGCGCAGATCGCCAAAGCACGTCGAGTGGGGTCTTGTTCCGGATGTTCTCGGAAGACACGTTGCTGCCATCGCAAGTCGTAGTAGGAGAACTCCTGCTCGTAGCATCCGTCACCCGACCCGTCGTTGACAGCGCCGGCAGGGATTATGTACGAAAGGATGTCGGGTGACCCTGAGAGGGGCCCAACAGATTGAAGCTCGTGCCCTGCCGCAACAACGCACTCCGAGAACTTTCCGAACGCAGCCTGGTACTCGCCCTGGCTGACGGACTCCAACGTCCCTTGTGTCACTGAATTGATATCGCCGTCAGCTTCGGTCGAGCATCCGATCGACAGAGAAACGCATGCGGCTAACGCAACCCGGTGCGCTATCACGCTCACGTGCTTCGTGGAGCCGTATAAGTTCCGTTCAACTTGTAACGATGATTGGCGCCGGCCAATCCCTCGATCAACGCGCATCCGTTGCACGCAACGTACGTCGAGGTACCTGAGACCCAACCGCCCACGCCACCATTGGTGTAACGGAAACGGTACTGAGGATATGTACACGCGGCAGATCCACCCACGCTCGTATAGGCAGACGCGAGTGCAGGGTTCGCGGCCTGATTGGAACTACCGCCGTAGGAAGTCCCTGCCCCATTGCACACGGTTCCAAACGCAGCCCAGGCTGAAACGGACCCGACTGGCACAGCGATTCCAGCAAACATCGCAGTTGCTATCAGTAACGCGATTGTTGATCTGCGCAGCCTTGTTGTCATAGTCCAGTTGTATCACAGCTTTCAGCACTGCCACGACACTCCCCTGGTGCGGTCGTCGCCACGCGAAATCGCAAGTGACGGCAGCACGGCAGCGGAGTCCTCTAATCGGACTTGCAGACCAAACACCTCGACCTGCTTGAGCTCCCAGACGGCAGAGTCGAGCGCTGGGGGCCCTCAGGGTGACTTTGCATCGCTGCGAGGAAGTGTCGGATTACCGGTGTTACCTCGTGGATCCCTAAACATACCAATACTGAGAGACGTTGGGTATTTCATTGGTTCGTTGGGGTAGTTCCGGCGCGGGCTTCACTTTGACGCCGCCGATGACGGTGGCGAGTACTCCAGTGCTTGTAGGAGCGCGTCGTCGTGCTGTGGGAACAGGTGGCCGTAGCGGTCGAGAACGACGGAGACGCTGGTATGGCCGGCGCGCACGGCAATCTGCTTGGGGTTGGCGCCGGCTGCGATCCACAGCGAGATCGCGGTGTGGCGCAGATCGTGCATGCGTAGCGGTGCGAGCCCTGCCTTCTCGACGGCCGGGGTCCAATAACGGCGTCTCAGTAGACCGGGCCGCACAGCGTGACCCTCCGCTGACTGGAACACGAGCGCGTCTCGGTCGAGTGGTTGGCTGGCGAGCTGGGCGAGCTCGTCGGCGACGAATGTCGGCAGCCCGACTGTGCGGACGGCAGCCTTCGTTTTCGGAGGTCCGAAGCTGATCTGGCCGGCGAGATCGGTGAGCGTTTCGGCGACCGTGAGCTGGCGACGCAACAGGTCGACGCGCTTCCACCGCAACGCGAGCAGCTCACCTAGTCGCAGACCGCCGTAGCCGGCGACGAGCACGAACGCTCGGTAGCGCGGGTCGATGGTGTTGGCGAGGTGGCGCACTTCCTCAGCGGTGAGGAATCGCATCTCCTCGCGTTCGATCTTTGGAAGTGGGAGTCGTTCGACAGGGTTGGCGACTATCAGCCTGTCCTCGAGCGCGGCGCGCATCAGCTTGTTGAACACCTGGACGGCCTTGATCGTCGTCGCGGGTGCAAGCGCCGATCGCTTGGGATCGGACAGTCCGGCCACCCATTCGCGCAGGCTCGTTCGATCGACGCGGGCGAGTGGGATCGCGCCGAAGGTTGGCTCGATGTGGTTGCGGAACGAAGCCTCGTCGCGCAGTCGCGTCGATGGGCGCAGGTTGGTGACCGTCGGCCACCAACGCGCATGCCATTCGCTGACGGTGATGCGTCCGAGGCGCGGGTCGACGAACGAACCTTGGTCGAGGTCGACCTCGACGAGGTGTGCGTATCGTTCGGCGTCGCGTCGGCGGGCGAACTGCTTGGTGCGTTCACTGCCGTCTGCGGTGCGGAAACGGACGAGGTATGCCTGCTGTCCGTTGGACAGTTTGCGAACCCGAATCGAGGCCATACAGACATGGGTACTCCTGCGCAAAGTCCGCGTCAAGTCCGCGCGCCAGTGAACACAGGGCAACACGATGCACCACGAATTTACGTGAAACACCTGCTCAGACGGTATGCGCCAGCACGCCGCAACACAGGGCAACACCGTTCGTTCGCTCTGATAAGGGATCGTGGCTTGCGATCGGGCCGACATCCCAGCCGTGGTGCAACGCCGCCAGCTCGCCCAACAGGATCGGCAGCCGCCACGGCTGCAGCCCAGGTGTCAGGTCCCTGACTGGTTCCATGACCTACGCGCCGACGCCGCTATCGACTACCGGGTAGCACGCGACGTGCTCGACGACTCGATGGCTACAAGGGCGCGACTCGCCGCGACCTTCGAGGTCGCGTGGCGACGAATCGCCGAAGCGAACACCAGGTGTGCTCCCTTCGACACCGAACTCGACGCCGCGCACGACGCCGTGAAACACACCGAGGCAGCACAGCGTGCCGCGCAACAACGACTTGATCAGTCCGGGCTTCGCGGCCGACGCCAGGCACGCACCGATCTGGCTACCGCAAACGACGCCGTCACCGGGACGCGCAGGATGCTCGCGGTCACGCGAGAGCAGGCCCGCGAGCCCCACGCGCAACGGAACATTGCCCGCGCACAGATCGAGACCGCCCGAGACGCATTGAGGACCCACGACATCCTCGCCACGTGGCAGTACTTCCCCGAACACCTGTCAGCCGCGGAGGCCAGCGTCGACGCCCTGAACACCTGGCACGACTGGGCCACCGGCAAACCAGTCACGCAGGAAACTCTCGTCGAAGCCGTCGCCACCCTGCACGAGATCGCCGCACACGAACCCGACAACAGCACGCAACAACTCGCCAACGTCATCCACCAATGGGCCGAACAGCACGGCATGGAACTCACCTGGCCAGTCACGCAACAGCACAGATCAATCGAAAGCAGCGTCGGGATCGACCTCTAAACCTCTCAGTCGTCACGCAACACCACCAATGCTTGCCTCGTTCGTTGGGTCAGTGTTGCGATGCACAACCCGATCAAGGTGAGCGTTGCGGAGACCGCACCGGCCCGGAGGGCGATGAGGGTGCACAGACGGGAGTTGAGACCAGGTTCTAGAAGCCGTGTTCCGACCAATGCGGTAGCGACTGCGCCGAGCAGAAGTGGTACTGCTTCAGCAACCATGATCAATAGTCGCGATGGTCGCCCGAATCCAGAGAAGGCGAGCACCGTGAACTCTCGGCGGCGAAGACGGAACGAAACGAGACCTGTGAGAAGGCAGATCAACCCAGCGACGGCAAGCGGTTGCGTCGCTGACTCGGTGAGGAGGCGATCATTTGGGTTGACGACGCGGTCGATCGGCACGCCGCTCAGGGTTCCGATCGAGACGTTCCGTCCGGCGTCCCCTTCCAGAGCGAGCACGATGGAGTCGGCATCGCGCGGCCTGATTCGCTCGTACTCGACCACGCAAGTGTCGAAGAGTCCCGTGGCCGGTACCAGGGTCATTATGGAGCGAGTCAGCTCTGGGATTCTGGCCGACCCATCTGCGACCGTGTCCACTGGCCACGTCGCCGTCGGTTCTTTGAGAACGGCGATCTCTGGTTGCACGCCGATCTCTCGTGCCAAGCCCGTGCCCAGCAGCACCCCCAGAGTTGGTGGCCGTGACAGCGTGAGTGTGTCGAGCATTCCGGCCGTGACTTCGAAGACCGGCACCGGATCGTTCGGTTCCTGTGCAAGGTGCACGTCGCTCGTGCGTCGGTAGGCGCCAGCCGTGACCACACCAGCAATCCGATTCAGCGCCTCGCAGGCCGTCGCGTTGACCGCGCTGGGGGCCACGAGGACCAAGACGTTGTCGCCTCGGGCCGTCGCTTGTGCGTCGTCGCTGATGATCCTCTGTCGCGACTGCGCCTCAGACGCAGCAACACCCAGCGACACCAAGGCCACCGGTGCGACCAATGCCCATGCCCACACCCCTGCGGTCGCGAACGAACGGCCGGCGAGGATCAGGACGCCTGAGGCGCGAGTTCCAGGATTCGATCGCACGTTGAAGCCAAGCGTTCGTCGTGAGTGGCAATCACTACCGTGGCCCCCGACTCGGCGACGGCGCGGAGTGAATCGCAAATGGGCGCGGCACTCATCCGGTCGAGTGCTGCCGTCGGCTCGTCCGCCAGCAGTAGATGAGGGCGTGCCGCGAGACACCGGGCGACGGCAACTCGTTGCGCCTGCCCGCCGCTCAAGTGTCGGGCCTGTTGTGTGGCGACGTCTGCGAGGCCAACGGTTGCGAGGTATTCGTCGGCTGCCGTGATGCAGTCTCGCCATCGGATTCCCGCAGCGATCATCGGCAACGCGACGTTCTCGTTCGCCGTTCGACGCGGTAGCAGGCTCGGAGACTGGAAGAGCCAGATCCGCTTTTCACCTCCGCACGCCACGGCACCCTCGGTTGGTCGAAGCGTGCCGTCGAGCAGGGCGAGCAATGTCGACTTGCCCGTCCCCGACGGGCCGACCAAAGCGGTGGTGGATCCGGGTTCGAAGTCAAAGGAGAGATCACGAAACAACCACGGACCACCCCGATAGTGAAAGCCGAGACTGGAGATCGATATCGGTGCGGCTAGCAAAGTACCCTCAGTTCCATCGAAGGAAAGGCCACGACCTCGGAAGCACCGTCGAGGTCCGGGACCGGCACGAGATCGCTGACACCGAGTTGGCTGGCGACAACCTCGACACGAACCGTCGTTCCGTCGGCGAGCCATACACACGTACGACCACCGACCGCTCCGATTGCTGATGCCTGTACTCGGAGAACCTCAATTGGCTCCACTCGTGAGATGAGGGCGGAGCGGAGGTCGGTGCTGGCCGGATCGACGCCGGCCGCGAGCAAACGCTCTCCCAGGTTGAGCAGTTCCGCTGAGATCACCGACCTCCCATCGATCGCGACCGGGTCGAATCCATCAATGGAGACGTGGAATTGTCCTCCGCCAGAAGGGGGGTCCTGGGAGATGACCGCCGAGGTGAGCCGGACTCCCTCCGAGGCGATGATCGTTCCGGCAGGTGGAGCCGCCTCGCCGACTTGGAGGAGTATCTCCATCGGCATCGCCGGCTCGCCGATCCAGATCAACCACGAGGGGTCGAATTGCGGTGAGCGACCAGGCACGTGCAGTGAGGTGCCCAAGGCTGCGAGCGCACGAACGAGCTCTCGATCGGCACGTTCCGGCGTGGTGCTGCCCGAGGTCATCGGCAACAGCCCGATCCGAGCCAGCGCGTTGCGCAGCTCAACGACATCGCTGCCGACCGTCCCGAGCCCGACAGGACTCACCAGCGGAGCCGTTGTCGCGAGGGCGATGCGATCGATGCCGTCAACTGCATATGGTCGATCACCTTCCCTGACCATGCCGTCTGGCTGTGGAGCAACCGCTGTGATGATTCCTTCCCATCCTGCTGGAGCGCGAACGACGCGCCCCTGCTGCCATGTCAACTCCACCGCCACTTCGAGCCGACCATCGGACACAGCTTCGACAACTGGAACCACCAGTTCATCGTCGGCGACCGCCTGCGTGAGGTCCGGATCTGTCTCGGCGGTGATCGCCAGCGCGCTCGCCGCGCCGAGCGCAACAAGTCCAACCGTGGCGAGCGCCCTCGCAGACCAGGTGAGGCGCTCAGCCACTGCGACCCTTCTGAATGCACTCGCTCGTCGCTGCCGAGTTGGCGGCGTCAGCCAACTGGAAGGCTTCAACCGGGTCGTCGTTCGCCTTCCGATCCACAATCCCTCGCTCCTCCAGGCAGTCCCAAACGGCTTCGACATCGAACTCGGGTGGCAGATGCCCGATCGAGTACCTCAGCTGTACCTGGGTGTTGTACTGCGTCTCGCAGGAGTACTGCGCGGCATCTACGTCGTCCGACTGGTCGTCATCGTAACTGGTGCGAATGCCACCGTCAGGCAGCACTTCTGCGCCAAAGCCGAGCCGACGAATACACTCGGCGGCTGCCTGGTTCGCAGAACTGAACTCTGCGTCAGTGACCACACCATCCGCCAGTATCGCATCCTGCAGCGAGCCATCGGGGGCTGAGAGCGAAGGCAGGGGGGCGGCGGTCGTCGACGCGATGCTGTTCGCCGACGACCCCGCAGAACACCCCACGCAAACCACTGCCAATATGACGGGGAGCAACTCCCGGTGGATCACCTTCAGTGTGAAACCCAATTCGACTGGGTGCCACCGTTGGCCATCGCCACCGAACCGCTCACATATGTGCCAGCGCTGGTACTGACGTAGGCGTTCCCACTCGTCCACGCAGAAGAAGTGCTGTAGTTCGTTCCGTCAATGGCAACGGTGACGCGAGTTCTTGTCTGCGTGCAGTTGTGCGAGGTGATCCACACGGCCTTGACTCCAGAACTCTGATGGTCCGAGTAGGCCGTACATCCGTTCCAACTCGTCGTGCGGGCGTGAGCGCTCGCTGGCATCGCGGGACCGAACGCCAGGATGGCGCCGAGTCCCCCTCCGAGCAGTAATTGGGTAAACCTTCTCTTCGTCATGAGAAGCCCTCCTCAGGTTGTTGATCAAACCGAATGCGTTTCGTCGAAGCGAAACGCTCTAGCCATCAGTAGATGTTCGACGAACGGCCAGACATTACACGGAACAACCAAGTTGCGGCGCGGTTTCGTCGGCCGGACCACCGCTTCGAGGGTGCCGTCCGCAACCTCGGCGTCCAGGAGACGCTTGCGGTTCTTCGAGAACGTGGTCGCGTCGAAGGCTGGTCGCGCACCGCGGCCGAAGTTCAGCACCCGCTGGGCGCTCGAACTCGCAACGCGCCAATCGGCCGATCCCAAACTGCCACCGCCGTCAGCTTCTTGTGGGTTTATCCAGAGGACTTTTCGGCGAGAATCAGGTCGTGTTCGAGTTGTGCCCGTAGACAACCGGGATGCGGGGATGGTCTCGGCGTGTTGGTGGCTCGATCGATGCAAACGCCGGCGATGCGCCATCCGTTGCACGCTCGGGCCAAAGCCCATGCTGCGCGTTCTTCGACGGTAGGTTCTGGTTCTCGCACACCCGGTGATGTCCGCCGGTGGCTGGTGCATTACGCCGCGCTCTCTTGGATTGTGGTCAGTAGACGTAGACGGACGACACCACGTTGTTCCAGCCACTCAGCATGGACGGTGCTTGCGATCCGGCGCCCGTGCTGCCCGTGTAGAGAGAGCCGCCAAGGTTCGCCGCGGAGTAGAAGTCGCTATCGCATCCGCCCACCTTGTAACTGGAGGTGAGGTTGTCGAATCCGTAGTTGGACAGGTTGAGAACGGTCGCCCTGATGGACAAGTTGAGCACTGTGCCGGTGTAGGTCGTGCCGTCATACAGCCGAAGCGACGTTGAGCACGCTGTCAGCGTGGTGAACGCCATCGCTGTACGGGCAGCGGCGAGTTCGGCGTTCATCGCAGCTTCGGTGCGGTAGCAGATCGTGAGGTCGGGTTGGACGTCGCATGCGGTTGCCTGCTCCCAGCTGACGGTGAGGTCGAGCCAATGATCTTCAAACCACGCACTTCTGGCCGTTCTCTCGGCGGACGTCCGGGCTGCGTGCGCTCCCGGCGTTGCGATGATCACGGACGTGGCGAGGATGACACCTCCGAGGAGTCGTTTCATTGTGCTGTTCACCTTTCGTGTTGGCGTTCATGGTGCGCCGCGACGGCTTGCAATCACGACAAGGTGTTGCTCCGGTACCGCGCCGGCGAGCGAGCATGCACGTTGGGGCGTGTAGCCACCCTGTTGAACGATCGTCCAACCGTCGAGCTGGTACTTGTCGATCACCGCTTGGGCGGCTGCTGTCGCGTCGGGTTCGATGATGCATTTCTCCGAGAACGTTGCGGCGAGTTCATCGGCGAACGCCATCATCTGCCCCTCATCGTCGGTGAGTGCACCGATCCAGTTGGCGAACCCCAACCGGTCGCAGACCTGTTGGTCTCCGGGGATTACGGCAACGATTCCTCGGTCGTTGACACAGGCGGTCAATGTTGGCGGTTCGGCGTCGCCGATGGTGCCGTTGCGCCACAATTGTTCACATGCTTTGACCGGATCGCCCTCCATGGGGATCCCAAACTGCTCGGGCTGCGGCTGTTGCGCTGTGGTGTAGCAGGTGAGCTGTAGTGGGCTTGATGCCGAGTCTTGGTGAAACACGGCGAACGCGGCCAGCCCGACGACGGCGATCGCGGTGCCGCCGGTGACCCACAAGCGGCGCCGACGTTTACCTGTCGTCGACGGGGCTTTTGCGATGATTGTTGCGAGCAGCTCGTCGTCTTGGGGTGACGTTTCGCTGAGCCGCGGCACGGGGTTCAGCGCTGCGAGGATTTCGAATGGATCGCGGACTCTCATCGGTCCACCTCCCCCAACTCAGGTTGCATCAGCGTTTCGAGGTGCTTTCGAGCGCGATGTATACGCACCCTGGCGTTGTTGGCAGAAATCTTCAACACCACAGCGACCTCTGCGGGTTCCATCTCATGCCAGGCAACCAACTGCAGGAGCTCACGTTCCTCAGTGCTCAAATGTTGGAGCGCCGCCAATACTGGGGCTATCTCAACCGGGTCGACACAGCCACGGGGGCAACTGGTCAGCTCTCCCGGTCGTTGAGCACCGATCGCGTCGACGAGAAACGCGCGTCGACGTTCCGCACGAACATGGTTCCTCACGTGATTGCGGGCTACCCCGAACAACCACGCGCGCTGTGACAGCAGTGGGATTGCCTCCAGCTTGGCCCATGCCGTCTCGAACGTAGCCTGCACCACGGGTTCGACATCGCTGGCAGCAACCATCGTGCGCACAAAGCCGCGCACCGACGGTGTGAACTCACGAAACAGCTCGCTAAAGCGTTCCGTTCTGTCGTCCACCAGCCTCGAGGCCATCTACATCAGCCAATCCATCACTTGCGAGTGTCCGCCACGGAGGAGAGCATTACAGCAATCCTGCCCGACATGCAGCTGGTGGCGTTGGTGAGGGTCGATTGGTGGTCCAGTCGCAATGTGGCCATTGACACGGCTTGGAGGCGGTCCGAGTTGTGGGGTCGGAGGGCGATGGGAGCCTGATGGCCGATGAGCTGTGCTGCCCCCGGGGTGGTGTCAAGGAGCATCTGGCCATTGACGTGACGGATGTCGAACTGCTTGCCGACTGTGGTCGTGGGGATGATGACGGGCCGCAACCACGCGGGGTTTCAAGCTACGTCGTCGATGATGTCGATCACGGTGTAGGCAGTGTCGTTCAGGAAGACGACAGGTTGGATGTCGATACGGACGATGCCGAGCTGTGAGGCGGCGGCACGACCCCTGAACAGCGACGTATTCACCCCGGGAATGGTGCAGTCGTTCTGCCCATACACGCCGTCGCAATTTGTACCTAGCGGCAACAAGCAAATGCCTCAAGTTCAGGAAACTTGTAATGCCTCACTTCGAGCGGACACTTCTCATTTGTGAACGCAGTTGGCGGGAAAAGCGAATCCGACCGGTGCGACGCAGGTGCGCTGCGCACCGAAAGGTCGATCCTGGTCCGAAACCGCCAAAGCAGGCTCGACTCCAATGTTGATTCGTAAGCAGATTGCGTGCCTCGCGCTCACCACGCTGATTACCTCGGTCATGACTGGCTGCGGCGGCTCGTCATCGAGCGAGACAACCTCCACAGCCACACCGACATCGAGTTCCACTCCTGGGGAGACGACTCAGCCATCGACAACTGACGCTCCTACAGTCACTGAGCCGCAGCCAACGGTCAGCACCTCGCCAAACGATCCCGCCACACAACAGGACGAAACGTTCACTACGTGCGTCAACCGACTGTCGCTAGGGGAGATCCCGGCGAGCTTCGGCGAGGTCACGACCGAAAGCGAACCAGAAGTCCTCAGAGCTACGGTCGGCTACCTCGCGCTTCAAGTGTTCGACTCCGAATCCAACCCGTTGCTGTCGGTCTCATTCGCAAGCGAGCACCCAATGGCCAACGCCACGTCAACTCCAGCAGCATCCGGTCTCACCGCCACGATCGGAACGTTTGAAGAAGGACTCGTTGTGGTGCTCTCCCAAAGCCCACAGATGACCCCCTGCCTTCCTGTATCGCTGATCGCCTATCGACTTACCGAAGCCGAAATGCGTCAACTAGCCCTCACCACTGTCATCAACGCAGCCGAGTAAGGGACTGTCGGAATTGCGGTGTAACTGGGGTCTGGGTCGGTCATTTCTGTTGGGGCGATTCGGTCTTCGAACATGAGTCAAGGCGTTGAGTCGCTGCGTGGCGACGTTATTGACGAGACCGGCAATTCATCTGATCGGTTCAGGCCGGTCAGAGCTGTACTCAACCGTCACGCGCCGACTCGATGCCAGCTCGCGCTGCGGCCGGTGCCGTCGTTGGCGATCATGCCTTCGTTCTTCAGTTCGCTGAGAACGAGGCGGATGGTGTTGTCACTGATGCCGGGCACGGTTCTACGGATGTCGGCGATGGTGAACGGGGTCGGGGCGTGCAGCAGCACGAAGTCGCGTACCCGGTCCTGCTTGGTTCCGCCTCCGGTCCCGGCAGCAACCCGGGTTGCGAAGCGCGTGTAGGCGGCGTCGAGTCGCCCGAGCAGGTAGCCGGCCCACGGCCATGCGGCGTGTTGTCCGTCGTCGAACCAACCCTGTGTCGATGCGGCGAGCGATGAGTAGTACTCGTCCTTCGTTTCGTAGATGAGTTGTTCCACGCTGACGTATTCACCAACCCCGTAGCCGGTCCGTTGGAGCAGGTGTGCGGTGACGAGTCGCGCCACGCGACCGTTCCCATCGGCGAAGGGGTGGATGCACAGCAGATCGAGCACGAACATGGCGATCACCAGGAGGGGGTGGGTCTCGTTGTCGCGGAGTGCTGTGTTGGTTCGGGAGACGAGCTCGTCCATGTAGAACGGTGTCTCTTGCCAACCGATGGGGGTGAAGCGGGTGCTGGTGCTGCCGTCGGGGTGGCGATCGATGACCAGGTTGTTCTCGACCTTGAAGTTGCCGCCGTGTCCGTCGGTGAAGGAGAACAGGAGTCGATGGAGGTGCACCACCAGCCCGACGGTGAGTTCACCCGGGTTCTGTTGGTTGAGGTAGTCGAGCGCGGCGCTGTAGCCGGCGAACTCGGCTTCGCTGCGGTCGCGGATGCGTTGCGGATTCCCCGATACGAGGTTGAGCACCCGGGCATCGGCGACGTGCACGCCTTCGATCGCGCTTGAGGCGGTGACGGACTCGATACGCGCCTGTTCCTGTAGGGCACCGAGCAGTTGCGGAAGTTGGTCGCGGTAACGAGGCTCGGCGCCTGCCGCCATGTCGATCCGGCGCAGCAGGTTGACGATGTCACCTGGGACGGGATCGAGCGTGCTCGCTCGTGTGAAGCTCCTCATAGAACATCACAAACCTATCAACATCGAGATATTTTGGGTAGTTTATGTGTTTTCGTGGGGTAGTTCAGGCGCTGGCGTCACTTTGCCGCCGCCGATGACGGCGCGGAGTACTCCAGTGCTTGGAGGAGCGCGTCGTCGTGCTGTGGGAAGAGGTGGCCGTAGCGGTCGAGAACGACGGAGACGCTGGTGTGGCCGGCGCGCACGGCGATCTGTTTCGGGTTGGCGCCGGCAGCGATCCACAACGAGATGGCGGTGTGGCGCAGATCGTGCATGCGCAGTGGTGTGAGCCCGGCCTGCTCGACGGCCGGGGTCCAATAGCGGC
>Ga0335397_10002342_pt1 | contig 25829 bp, 10 predicted proteins | sample MAT04_FD_205740 | JGI IMG/M metagenome (GOLD analysis project Ga0335397, IMG submission 205740) | Freshwater microbial communities from Lake Fryxell liftoff mats and glacier meltwater in Antarctica - MAT-04 (spades assembly) (version 2) ... | reverse complement strand
CGGCGGGCTTTGTTCTTTTTTGCTTGTCTCCCGAAGGGATCGGGATGTTCGCTGCGCTACCACAAAAAAAGACACTCCCGATTTCATCGGGATAGGCTGACAAAAGAATACAGCCCGATGGCGGGAAGTAGCTATGTGCAGCTTTGGTACATAGTGGTGAAGTGCATTTGTTCCCTGATGTGGTGCCGGGATAGGAGTGTTGAATGATGAATGATGAGTTATGAGTAAGTGATGAACCCCTACCGGGCAGGCTTGAACTTTTGAACCTTGAACTTTTGAACCTTGAACTTTAACGCCTGCGGCGTGCTTTGTTCTTTTTTGCTTGTCTCCCGAATGGATCGGGATATTCTCCATACTGGCGCCAGGTTCAGCCATAAGTTGGTCAATACAGTCTACTAAATCAGGCGGTCTGCGACCGCAGCATAGTGCAGCCTAAATAAATAATGTTTGCCTTGATAGGCACTAACCACCGTGGCCCCGGCTTGTCGGGTGCTACCTGATCATTAAGCGTGGCAAATAAGTTTGACGGCGATTGTTTCCTTATATGAATTGCAAACTTATTTTATGCAAAAATCATACAATGATTTCGCTATAAACATAGTGTGTATATTTGGTGCGACGAGGGAAGTTTTTTCACAAACTCACGTAGGCTGTTATTTTATTAGTCCTTACGAAACAAAGAAAGTCGAACATGGAAAAGGAAAGCTTAATTCAGTTTCTTCAAAATACTAATCTTGTGCCTTTTCAAAAGGCTACTGAAATTTCCAATCATTTTATTTATAGGGAAATTGGTAAAAATGAATTCTTTTTGAAAGAAGGTAAGATTTGCAATGAGTATCTTTTTCTTGAAAATGGTTTTATGCGGGCATTTGCTTTTGATACTGATGGTAATGATGTCACTACAAATTTTTACTCAAATAACCAGGTGGTTTTCGAAGTCTCCTCTTTTTTTAATCGTACAATCTCACGTGAAAATATACAGTCATTAAATGATTGTACGGGTTGGTCTATTACCTATGAAGAGTTAAATATGCTTTTTCATACGCTGCATGAATTTAGAGAGTTTGGACGACATATTTTGGTAAAGGGCTTCGCTTCACTTAAAGTAAGAATGTTGTCTATGATAACTGAAACGGCAGAAGAACGCTATGAAATGCTTATCAAAAGTAATCCTGAGATATTTCAGTTTGCACCGTTAAAATACATTGCATCATATTTAGGTGTTACGGACACTTCATTAAGCAGGATAAGAAAAGAGTTTGCAAAAAAATAAACGCCTTAATAACTTCTTGTCATTTGGCAAGTAGAATAAGTTTTGTTCAGTTTTCCTTTGCATAATTATTCACCAATAATATAAGCAAATGGAAAATTTACCTCTTTATGTCAGCATCATTTTAGTGTTCACAACTTGTCTTACAGTGTTTATCTTTTACAAAGCTACCAATTATTCAAAACCCGTACTTGGTATTATACTTATTTGGTTGATAGTTCAATCTATTATGGGCTTAAGAGGATTTTATAAAGTAACAGATACTTTGCCGCCACGTTTTTTTATGCTGATTGGCCCACCCCTTTTATTTATTGCTGTTTTATTTTTTACAGCCTCAGGTAAAAGATTTATTGACAACTTAAATACGAAATACTTAACGTTTTTGCATACAATAAGGGTTTTAGTAGAGCTTGTTCTTTTCTGGCTGTTCGTACACAAGGCGGTTCCTCAAATTATGACCTTTGAAGGAAGAAATTTCGATATTATTTCGGGATTAACAGCACCGATTATATTTTACTTTGGCTTCATTAAGAAAACGCTCAGTAACAAAATGTTATTGCTTTGGAATTTTATAGGTCTGGGATTACTCATCAATATAGTTACTATTGCAGTATTGTCTGCTCCCTTTTCATTTCAAAAATTAGCATTTGACCAACCTAATATTGCTCTTTTATATTTCCCATTTATTTGGCTGCCTTGCTGTATAGTTCCGCTGGTTTTATTTTCACACTTAGCTGCAGTGAGGCAATTACTATTTATTGCCAGAAAAACAACAGCCAACAAAAGTATAGCCAGAGAAAGGGCAGGTTGTTAACTTCGTTCCACACTGGCTCCAGGTTCAGCCATAAGTTGGTCAATACAGTCTACTAAATCAGGCGGTCTTCGACCGCAGTATGCTGCAGCCTAAATAAATAATGTTTGCCTTGGTCGGCACTAACCACCGTGGCCCCTGCTTGTCGGGTGCTACCTGATCATTAAGCGTGGCAAATAAGTTTGACGGCGATTGTTTCCTTGTATAAATTGCATGGCTTTCTAAATACAAATACTAAACTGCATTTTAGCTATTAGCATTGTGAGTATATTTGTTTTTACGAGAGCGTTTTTTTTACAAACTCACGTAGTAGGCAATGCCGCCTCAATTAAAACCATTCATTATGGCAAGATTTGTAAAACTACTGCTGTGCATTATAAGCCTCACCTTGATATTGGGTGCTTGTAAAAAATTTGAAACAACAAAAGACAACGAGCAAAACGTGTATCAACAAGCAATTGCTTTTTTAAAACAAAAGCAAACCACTGTTAGCTTGTATCAAGCTAAAAAGATTGATACACTTCTGCAAAATCTATTAAGCACTAATGTAAGAATTATAAGACATGGAGAAACTGACCTGATTCTTTGCGACTTAAAAACATACAAAAACGCTCCAAAGCCGGGATTTGCAAATACGTACTATAAAATTTCGTTCCCGATGAAAGATGGGAAAATAAATGCTGGTCTTATATATACCATACACACGAATTTTCCGAAAGAGCAAATTGATAGGGATTTTCAAAATATCCTCTTAGTAAAGTCAAGAGAATTCACGGGTGAAATTGTAACAAATAGCTTAAATGATAGGTTCATTCAGGCATCCCTAATGAAAGAGGGGCGATTAGAGAAAGCTTGGGAGTTGCACATGAAAAATCCTGATGGAAGTGGACAAGCAAACATGGGATGTCGAGCAACGATTGCACCGCTTACTATTTAGTTACAACAACTTACTATTCCGATGGACATGTTGAACGATATTTGGAATATTTGTTTACTCTTTGTGGGCCTTGTAATACTGGAGGGCAACCTGTTAGTTATTTTGTTAATGATTGCGATCCTAATTCAGGCGGTGGTGGGGGAGCTTCAAATACTGTAGAAACTGATAATATTTCAGAAACCGCAAGTGAAGGTGATGAAACATATACCGCTGCCCCAGGAATTTAATACAACTATCATGCAAGTATTACCCGTGTAAATGGAGAAGTTACCGGCGTGGTCGTAGACCCAACGACAGTAAGTAACCCTGTATCATGGTATGTTGACAATTATGGAAGAAATACCACAAGAACTATAACTCTATTTGGGCATAGCAATAGTTGGACATCTTTAGGCACTACCGCATTAATCAATTGGTCATGCCTCGTGCATGGGAAATGGGTTTATGCGGATGGCGTAAGCCCAGTGTACACAAGACAATGGTATAATAGCAAATCTGCAGTGCGCTAATTTACCTCAACAAAAAATTGATGACATTGGAGTCAAAAAAACAAAACTCAGGGAACTTAGCAGAAGATCAGGTAATTACTGATTTGTATAAAATTATTGAAAACAAGAGAAATGCCTTAAAGAGAGTTGCCAGTTCAGAGCTGGTAACTCTTTTCTGGAATTTAGGAAATGAACTAAATGAATTTTTTAAAAAAAGCCCAGAACCACAAACTAATAGAAATATCATTTACAGTATATCAGCAAACCTGGGTAAAAACTATGGTTCCTATTTTACTACAAAGAATTTAGTTCAGGTACAGCAATTCTCTAATCATTTTCCTGATTTCTCGATACTTCAAGAGTACATTCGCTTTTTAAGTTGGGAGCATATACTGCAGATAATAAGAGTTAAAAATCACGAAGCGAGACAATTTTACCTAAAGCTTAAAATAGAACAAGGGTTGAGCGTTAAAAACCTACAAAACGCAATAGCCTTTATGATGCATGACCAAGGGTTCGATACTACCATTCATGAAAAAGGAAAGACAACTCGCAGGAAAATAGCTCAAAAAGTTTCACAGATATCTCATTTGAGCTTAGATCTGCTCAACCGAAATGATAGGGCAAGACCAAATCCTTTTAAGAAACCCTTTTTTTCTGTTTTAAGTTCTATATCAAAACCACCAAGATTAACTGAAACCTCAAATAATAACTTTGGCCTGTACAAAGCACTATGCCTGCATATAGAAAAATTCAGGGACCAACAAAACAGATGGCTTAATGCAAACTTTAATTTGCTCAATTGGGAAATTGGCAATCGCCTTAGTCAAGAAATTTCCCTGACCAATGAAAAAATTCATAATGATCCAACAATACAAAAACTTGCAGCACAATTACAAAAATATGATAAGAATTTTTCTAATAAACAATTGAATCTCATGATGAAATTTGCGGAACGATTTCCCACTTTGAACATTGCTTCAGTAATATCCTATTCCGTGGGTTGGGAACACATAATAATATTAATGGACTTACACGACAAAAATGATTGCCTTTTTTACATTAACACGGTAATGGAAAAAGGACTTAATGCAAATGACCCAAGAAAACTAATCTCAAAAAATTCCATTGAACACCAAATAAATGCAGAGTACCAGAAAAAATCATTCTTATCAATGAAGCAAGGCTATAAGAAAAAAATAACTTTAACCAAAAGTGGACAGCCTGTTATTACGATCGGAACGATTGACTTTGAACTCACAAAAGAGAAAATGTTTATTCCGAATATTTTGGAAAACCAATATTTTCAAGATTTTGTTGCCAAAAAATAAATTATATATTGTTTTCAGACACAGGCACATGCCTACAACATGCAGTTCCAGCTACCGAATAAATCCCAGCAAAAGAATATATCTTCTACTTCAGTAATTCTATTCGACTTCCGCTCCAGGCTTACGGATCACAGAATACCAGCCCTGCAGCAAGCTGCGTTCGTGTGTGTCTTGAACTGATCCAGATGTAATATTAGGAATCAGGTGTTGTACAAAACATGGAAGACTTTTCGAAGAAATGATTTACAAGTGCGGAGGTCAAGCGAAGCGACTGGCCGGCTTGAAACTTTTCAAAGAAGAGAACTGAACTTCCGCAGACGACTTTCAGGAGTAGTCTGCAAACTACCTTATGCTGCATAAAGCGGAAACTCTTTTTGTGGTGAACGATAAGGAAAAACGGGAACTTGATTCCTGTAGGTGTGTATTGCAGAGCTGAATAAATTAAAGTGACTACGAAGCCAGGTTAGGTGAACCAAAATAGATTAAAGAAGTATTTTCTTGAATTCACTTAAAATTCCAGATAATGGCTAATATGTTTTTACGTGACCATTGCGAAACAACTACTCTTAAATAAATAAAAGCTTTTTTAATTTAATTGTGGGCAGTATTATAAATCGGTAAACCTTATAAAATCCAACACAATTTGGTTAGATAATTTGCTGCTCCCCGATACCGTTTAAAACCCTCAAAGAGGTTTTTTTATTTGATAGAGAACTTTCCTGTAACAATTTCGCCGCAAGCCTGCAATCATTAGTGCAAACGTGCCAGACAGCTTCTGTGAACCATTTTACAAAACCGGTGGAGCAGCGGGGGAGTTTTTTTTATAAACGGCCGCGAACGCTGTTAAAATATACAATATCTTAACAAAATATTAATGTAAGATTAATGGCAGATGAACGAAGGATAAATGACTCAGCTTTGGCTTTACCATGAACTGACTATAGCGTTTATTCATGATGATTATGAGTGTGAACACCCTGGCAATAATACTTGTTGTACAGAATCTTGTCTATACTTAAATTGGAGGATATAAATTGTCTCTTGTAAAAATTATACCTGGTTGTTTTTAAATCAATCCTTTAGTATAAGCAATCCGCAAAGCCTGTGCCTTGCTGCTCACATGAAGTTTTTGATAAATACTGATACAGTGTTTTTTTACTGTGTTTACGCTTATGAAAACTTTTAAACCAATCTCTTTGTATTCCAGCCCCTGGCTCAGTAATTGCAAAATTTCTTTTTCCCGCTCGCTAAATTGGTAAATATTTTCATTTGCTTCACTCTTAAGAGCTGCCGGTCCCTGTACCATTTGTAAGATTTTATAAGCTATGCTTGGAGATATAGGCCCGGCGCCACTTTCCCAAAGATTCATGAGCATATCACAGATAGTGTTACTGCTTTCTTCTTTTAATAAATAGCCACACGCTCCCGCCCGTACAGCTCTGAAAATTTTATCATCATCATCAAAAATAGTGAGTGCTACAAATTTTATGGAGGGATATAAAGAAGAGGCGCTGGCAATGGCGGTAACTCCATCAAGGAGAGGCATTTCAAGGTCCATTAAAACGATGTGAGGCATATCATCTTCCGGTAATAATTTCAATTGCTGTAGAAAGTCTTCTCCATCGGTAGCTTCCAGTACTAAATTAAAAAAATTATTACGGGCCAGTTTATCTTTAATGACCAACCGGTTGCTCAGCTTATCGTCTACTATAGATACTCTTATCATATTTTACAAAGGTAGAGTACCCTGTTTTTAATGTAATGCTCCATTTGGATAGTTTTATGCAAAAGGAATTTTTATAATAATTTTTGTTCCCTGGTTAGCCTGCGAATCAAATTGCAATATGGCACCCGTGTTCCTGGCTCTCTCCTGCATGTTCTTTAAACCATGCGCATCATATTTTTGGCCTTCTTTCGTGAAATCAAATCCTTTGCCGTCGTCCTCCACCGTGATGTCCCATGTATCCTGGAGTACAGAAGAGTGAATGATAATGTTTGTTCCCTGCGCATGTTTGGATGCATTGTTTAGCGCTTCCTGTACCAGCATTACAATATCTAATGCCTGCAGGGATGGAAGTACCAGGCTCTGCGGTGGTGTTCCCTGCGTACTAAAATGAATGTTTTGGTAATGCCTGCCCATAACTTTAGAAAAATTAATCAGCCTCAGCCATAACTCCGGTGCCGTTGTATCTGTATTATTCATCGCCCACAAAGTTTCCCGCAATGAGATCATCATTTGTTTTGCTGTATCATGTAAGTTGGTTACCAGCGCAGAAGGCACCTTCTCTTCCTGTTTCAATAATTCTGTATTATATAAGATAGCATTTGCCTGTACACCAAGATGATCGTGTAGGTCGCGGCTGATGCGTTCTTTTTCTTTTTGAATGTTATTCTGATTTTCCAGTAACTGTATTTTTTTTAAAAACTTTTCCCTGTTGTAGCGGTGTACAAAAAATACGATGACCATTAATATAATTGCACCTATCCCAATCTTAAACCACCAGGCCTGCCACCACGGCGGCGTAATAATGATAACTATATTTTTATAAAATTTTGTTTTTGATGACATGATCGGATTACAGGATATCTCTAAAGTATATTTTCCCGGCTCCAGGATATAATTAATTCCGGTAGGTTGGTAGGTGGTTTGCCATTGTTCTTCAAAGCCTGATAAACGGTACTGATAAACGTATTCATTGGCTTTTAATAACCCGATTGCAGCAATATCAAACCGTAAGCGGTTTTGATTATAGTTTAATAACACCGAGTCCTTTGCCCATATACCCGATGAAGGATTAAATAAAGAATCATTTACAACAAGCCTGGTTACATATAGAAATGGCGAATCATTTACGGATGTGAGAGAAGCAGGATAAAAAGCACTGATGCCGTTTATACCGCCAAAAAAGAATCTCCCTGCAAGGTTTTTAGTGGCAGCATTAGTATTAAATTCATTATCCTGCAGGCCCATTTCTTTTGTAAAATTTTTTACATTCCCATCTAAAGAAATAGCTGAAATGCCAAGGTTGCTGCTGGCATAGACTGTTGCACCTTTGTCTGCAGGAAGAATGGCATAAATGCAATCATTCCTTAATCCATTTTCACTCGTAAATTCTTTGATCAATTTACCCTCACCAGTAAAAACATACAATCCTTTATCTGTGCCCACCCACACATTGTGCAGGGCATCTTCTGCAAAGCACCTGATGCCATATTCACCGGGCCATAATATATTCTGCAACTCACCTTTAGGATTAAGCCGGGCGATCTTTCCTTTGTAGGTACCCACCCAAAGATTTTTATTCTTATCTAAAAGAAAGCCAACAACAGAACCTTTCAATTCTGTTTCTGCCGGTAGCAAAGGAATGGCCGAAACCAGGTTTACTCCTTCTGTAATACAGCGAAAAATATTGTTGGCAGTTGCCACTAAAAGAGTATTATTACTAATTCGCTGCACGTTATTAGGGAAATTCATCTGCAGGGGCTGCAGTATATTCTCTATTTTTTGAGGCATGCTGTACGGCCTTACTTGACGGGTGGGCAAATTGAAAAGAAACCACCCCTTGTCAAAAGTTATAATGAGATAGTCATTACTGGTTAATTTTTCTATGGAAAGAATATTTTTCAGTGCCGGGTATGTAACCGGCTTTTGCATTAATGGATTAGCCATAGTATCATACAACTGTATGCCACTGTAAAAAGAACCTGCTATTACCATTTGCTTTTGCTCGTCATAGTAAATAGTACGTATAAAATTATTCTTCTCATCCGGGTAAATAAAATGTGCAAAAGGAATTTCCAGGTCCTCTACCCTTTTTATATCGTTATTGGTCCTTAACCATATCCGGCCAAATCTATCCGGGTAGATCTGAAAAATAAATCCCGTAGCCACAAGCGGGTTCCTGTTGAGGCCTGTAAGTTCATACTGGTAATTGCCAGCAGTATCCAGTTGAAATAAATGATTGTTTAAAGCAAGCAAAAGGCCTCCCTTACCCGTAAACTCAACTGCACCTGAGCTAATATTTTCTGAACTCAAATTTTGTATAGCAATTGTTTTTTTTATTTTATAATTCCCGGAATTGAGGTATAGGATTTTTTTGCTACTGAGCACACACAGGTTTTCTCCCCGGCAACTAAGGCCTAGAATATTCGGTTCATCTATTCCTATTGTCCGGAAAGTCTTATTCCTGGTATTGATGGCTAATAGAATATTAGGATTTTTGTCAATGGAAGTGTAATTGAAATTACTTCCGTTTCCATTTATGAAAATGTTGTTTTCATCAGAGGCAATTTTGCGCTGATACAATAATTCGGAGGAATTCAACACTTTGTTGATAACGGAAGTATCAAAATTTGAAAATTGTTGCTTCAATTTTCCATCTCTGTCATAAATAACGATCCCCTTATTTTCCTGCATGCACCAAATGCCTTCATTGGTTTCCTGCAAAGGGACGATGTTGAAGCGGGAATTTCCAGCTTTCTGTAAGGTTATTATCTTACTAAAAGAATTGGAACCGGGGTTGTACCGTAAAACGGATTGTTTAAAACTGATCCATAATCCCCCACCTTTAAGTCCAAAAAAATATACAGGGAAATTTAAGTGGAATGTATCTTTCCCAATGACGGGAACGATGGTTTGCAAATTATTCCCATTGTACCTCTGGAGGCCGGTTTGGGTAGAGACCCAGGTAAAACCAAGTTTGTCACTGATAATGTTATTCGTTCCATTATTCAGTAACCCCGTTTCAAAATTGATTGTCTTTACCGGGCATCTTTTATACCGTTCGGGACGACTGTTCTGAGCATGCAACTCATACGCTGTGAAAAGCAATAATAATAGTATGAGCTTCTGTGCACACTTCATTTTTCAAATATATCGTAAAAATCAGGCACGTATTAATAAAAAAAACTATCCATATGGGTAGTATGCTCATCTCTTTTTTTATACAACATTTGACTTCGGGTTAATAAAATTCATTAGCCAGGCAGAATTTTAAATTTTCTACTGTATAAATCAAGCGGGTATTTAAATAAAAATGGCATGAAAAAATTTCACTTTATTGTAAGCCTCTTTATCATAAGTTTTCTATTGCTATTTGTACAAAATGCATTGGCGCAAAGAGTACAACCTCCTGCGCCGAAGCTGGGTAAGGAAAAAATTGTTTTCCCACCTGCCACATTACAGAATGGCAGATTGCATTTACCTGCCCATTTTCTATACATGCCGGTAATAAACAGAAACTCTAATGCCCCGGTAGCAAACAGAATCTCCTCCTGCCTGCCAGATACGATTATCTTAACAACCCAAGCCCAGATTGATAATTTTGCTACCGATTATCCTACTTGTACCAATCCCAAATACCTCTTTATAGATGGAACAAATGCCAGCCCGGCCATTACAAACCTGAACGGATTGAGTGGTATCACCGACATATTGGACGGGCTAAAAATTACTAAAACATCCATCACCAGTCTTTCACAAATGACCAGCCTTACTTCCATAAAGTATTTACTACTAAAACAAAATATTTTAATGACAAGTATAGGATTGAATAACCTCACTTATTTAGATAACTTGGAAATACGGGGTTTGACAGCTCTAACGAGCCTTAATGGATTAAGCAATAGCATCACTGGAATTTCAGAAATACGGATGGATAGTACTAACCTTACTAATCTTGCAGGACTGAGCAACCTTACAAGTTTAGAATACCTGGAAATTATGAACACGCCAATTCCTGACGTATCCAGCCTTACAAATATCACTCACCTCAGATACCTGTCACTACAAAATGACCCGGTACTTACCGGCATTGGCTTGAGTAATATTACCTCTATGGATGGCTTGTTGCTTTGGAATATACCTTCTCTTGTAAATCTTGGACCGCTCAGTTACAAACTCACAAATAAAACAATCTATGCTTTCAATTTATACAATACAGGACTTACAGATTTATCTGGCTTAGATAGCCTCAGCAGGCTGGAACAAACATTTATTGGTGGCAATTTAAACATGACATCACTTCATGGTTTAGAAAATGTAACCGCTATTGACAATGGCCTTTCGATATGGTATAATCCTGTAATTACTGATATTACGGCGCTCTCAAATGTAACTTCTATATTTTATGATAGGTTGGAAGTGAGTGGAAATTCTTCACTTACCTCACTCAATGGCTTAGGAAATTTGCTTACTATTGGTGGAGGATTGTGGATGCAAGACAATGGTGCTTTAACGAGTTTAAGTGCATTAAATAATAACCTGGATATACAAAGTAGTTCCGGAAACCCTGATAATGATACACTCCGCATCAGAGACAACTACCAACTATCGTTTTGTGCTTCACCTCCTATTTGTAATTTTTTAGTAACCAGTAGCAGTTCTGCAATTTTTGATAACAATGCTCCCGGCTGCAATACCCATGCTGAAATACAAGCCACTTGTAATGTGAGTAGTTGTTCCGGTGGAGTTTTAAAAACCTGGACTGGGGTAATCAACAATGGATGGCATGATGCTGGAAATTGGTCACCGGCTGGTATTCCGGATCTATGTGATTCGGTGTTAATTCCTTCCGGGATATTCCCTTACCCTGCATTAGACACCAACATTACAATCGCTGGCCTGAAAATGGAGAATGGCAGCCGCATAGACATGAATCTTCATGATATAATTATAAATGGCGATATCAATCTTGACAACGTAATACTAGCGAGTGGTAATTCTGTTTATGCACTTCATCCTAATAACCCCCAGGTGAAAGATTGTAATTTATTTTTAAATTCACTTTCAATAACTGGATTTACAGGCCAGCTTCAGGTCTTAGATAATAATATACATGGTGATGTTACTATTTCTGATAGTGTAATAAGGAATCAATATGCCAAGCTCAAGGGAAATACCGTTGATGGAAATTTAAACATAACCACTAACACCCTTCAACCTGTTGCATTCTCTATATCGAGTGGTTACGATGATTACGTCACCGGTAATGCAGTTTTTACCACCAATACAGACAGGGCTTTTTACATAGGAGGTCCTACCAATGCGCTGCACATAGGAAAAAGTCTTATTTTAAAAACTGATTTCAATAATATTCTTATAGACAATATTGACTTCAATGCAAATAATTACAGCAGCCATATTACGCAACTCGGCACGTCGCCTGTAAAAGTCAAAGGGCTCTCAATGAATAATTATTTTGGTAGTCTCACCCTGGATCAGGATGTAACCATCAGCATTTTTTTAGATTTTGTAAGAGGCAATATAATTTCAGCACCCAATAAAGTGCTGGTATTTGAAAATGCAGCCACTTGGTATTTTCATTTTGGTTACTGCTTTGTGGAAGGCCCTGTAAAAAAAATAGGGAACCAGCCCTTTCAATTCCCTATTGGTAGGCAAGTGAGTGGTATTAATTACCGGGCTGCATGTTTTATTTCTGCGCCTTCGTCAATCACAGATGCTTTTACGGCAACATATTTTCGTTCCAGCCCCACAGCGGCAGGATATGACACAAGCCTGCATGTGCCAAGCCTTGCCACTGTGAGGGGTAGTGAATACTGGACAGTTGAACATAATAATGGGACTTCCCCCGTAAATCTTACACTTAGTTATGACAGTGCCCGGGGCGGGGGAATACCTACGCCGGGAGATTTAAGAATTGCTAACTGGGACGGAAGCCAATGGATAGATGATGGAAATGGGGGCGTAAATGGAAATGCAACGGGTGGCACAGTAATAACGATGGGATCTGTTTCATCATTTGGGGCATTTGCTTTAGGACTTACACCGCCACATCGCAAACCTATTATTACCTTGAGTAACATAGATACACTGCATTGTTCTAATTCTTTTTGGTATCTCCCTTTCACTTTAGATACTTTGGCAAATGCAGGAAATAGATTTGAGGTTCAGTTATCAGATACACTTGGTAATTTTGGAGCCAATCCTGTCTTTGTCAACAGCAAAATAACTGCAACTTCAGATTCTATTTACATACCTTTCCCAGCCTCAGTGATCTACGGCAGGGAGTACAAAATAAGGGTAGTGGGTAATTTACCTGCGGATACCAGTATCAATACAAAGACAGTGGTGTTTCGTACGCCACCTTTAATCTACCAAACTATAATTGGGCCGAGCCCGGTGTGTATGGGAACGGGACCGATAAAATATTATCCGCAAGGCCATGAGGCCGGAGCAACATATAATTGGACAGTATTTGGCGGAACATTTACAACTAACGGAGATACTGCTTTGGTTACATGGACCATACCTGCTATTACTGATTATATTCAGGTAGTTGCATCTAATAGTTTTTGCGGGGCAGGTGCCGGTACTATTCGTGGCATAGATGCAAGGCAACCTGCCCCAACGGTAACACCAACCATTAATAATACAGGCCGATGGTTATACTTATCTACAACACCCCCGTCAAGCATTAATGAATGGTACAGAAACGGAACGCTAATTGTAGGCGCAACCGCTTCAACATACTATGCTTCAATTGCAGGAAATTATACTGCTAAATTTTCTAATTTTTGTGGAGCAAGTCCTGTATCAAATACTATTTCTTTTACTGCTGCCTCGCTCCCACAAACAATCACATTCCCCGCAATACCAAACAAAGTTTACACCGATGCTCCTTTTACACCCGGTGCCACAGCGAGTTCCGGCCTTCCGGTTTCTTATATGATACTGAGCGGCCCGGCTACATATAATACACAAACAAATCTTGTTACAATTATTGGTACGGGTGTAGTAACTATAAAAGCAACTCAGCCCGGGGATAATATTTACGACACAGCGGCCCCGGTAACAAAAACATTTACAGTAAATAAAGGCACACAGGTCATTACGTTTACCGCTATCCCGGATCAGGATCTAAGTGCAGGGACGGTTACATTGGCAGCCACATCTTCTTCAGGTTTGCCTGTTACTTATTCCATTGTTTCCGGCCCGGCAACAGTAAGCGGAAATACTGTAACCCTTACGGGCGTAGGAACTATTACGGTAAGGGCATCGCAAACCGGTGATACCAATTATTTACCTGCCACTGTCGTGGATAAAAGTTTTTGCAGCAGTGTGTCTGTCTTAAACCACATCACGGGCTTTACAAATCTATGCCCCGGCACTGCCAGCTATACTGTAAATAATATTGCTGGTGCCACTTACACCTGGCGCATTGTGGGCGGCAGTACCCTGGCTTCTACTACCAATACCACTACAGTAAACTGGGCCTCGCCCGGCATTTATAAATTGCTTGTTTCTGCCATTGGTAACTGTGGTACAGCAAGTATGAATGATACCCTGGTTGTAAATGTGATCAACAGTATATTACCCGATTCTGTACATGGTATGTTGCCGGCCAATGGAGCCATTAATCAGCAACTTCCACTCACACTTTCCTGGATTCCGGAGCAGCCAGGCAATTTCTATAATTTTGATCTTTATATCTGGCAGGCCAGTGCCTCACAACCCGCCACGCCTTATGCAGCAGGACTTACAGCGCTAAGCTACATTATCCCAGTAAGCAGCGGGCTCTTATCTAACACTGCCTACAAATGGATGGTGGTAGCGCACAATGGCTCTTGTGTACAAATCAATACAGGGCCGGTGCAACAATTTACTTTGATACCCTTACCCGATCTGCAGGTATTGAATGTGCAGGCACCTCCTACTGCATTTTCGGGACAAACGATTAGTATAAACTGGACCGTGAAAAATAATGGTCCCGGCATTACAACCACCAGTCAAAACTGGACAGATGCCGTATTCTTATCTTATGATACCATTCCTCAGTTCAGCATTCCACCGAATACAACCCCCGGTTATTGGAGCCAGTTTGATCTTCCCGTTAGGCCATTACTGATAGGCACCAAGCCAAATGTGAGTGCGTTGAACCAGGGTGAACAATATACTAATTCACTCAACTTTACTCTGCCGGTAAATTACAGTCAGCCATTGTATGCCTATGTGATTACAAATTACCCGGCAGGTATTTACGCTCCGCAAGAGGTTAATTATACTAATGACACGGCCAGGGCACCGCAGCCAATAATTGTGACTTTATCGCCTACGCCCGATTTAAGGGTAGATAGTGTATTTGCATCTAACAGTATTTTTAGTGGCAGCAATGTAAACGTAACGTATAAAGTAAAAAATTACGGCGTAGTTACTCCCCCCGGAGTTAGTTGGGTTGATAAATTTTATATATCCCAAACGGCAACATTTAATCCGGCAACAGCAGTGCTTTTAAACACTCCTACACAAAGCGGGAGGTATTATGAATGTTATCCGCCGCCACCCTACGCTTTGCTGCATACCGGACAATTAAATGCAGATGCATCTTATACAAATGTGGCATCATTGGCAATACCTAATTTTATTAACGGCCCATATTTTATTCATGTATTTACCAACCCTACCAATACTCTTTATGAAGGCGCTTTGAATAATAACAATACCAACAGTAAACAGGTACAGGTTTTTTTAACCCCTACGCCTGAGCTCGCCGTATCAAGTATTAATGTGCCAGTAACTACAGCAAGTACAACCCAACCAATAGGTGTAAACTGGTACATTACAAATAGCGGCTTTTATGATAATATAGAAAAGAACCAGGGACATTATGCGATAAAAGGTCCTTATTGCGGAGATTTCCTTGTGGGCTACACTCCACCTTTACCCCTTCCCGGAAATCAGCCAATTTATACTCCGGGGTTTATTTATTCAGATTCACTGGCATGGGGAAGCAGTTATTATACTGATAAGATTTATTTAAGCAGAGACTCCGGAAACATCAGCACGGCGAATTTGATACAAGTGGGTACATACGATCATGGCACTGTTTCTTCAGCTATTCCCTGCTATACACTTGGCTGTTTGCCTGTCGCTTATCCGGGATATTACGACAGGAATGTAAGCAATGTTATAAAACCAAATACAGACTATCCCAGCGGAACCCAAATTATAATTCCAGATACATTATCGGAGGGCAATTATTACATATATGTACTGGCAAATGCTAACAAATCTGTTTATGAATACCCCGGAATACCGAGGTATAAAATAAGTGGAAAAATAGGCATTACTAAACCAGACCTGATTCCACCTGTTGTCTCAGTCCCTGCATCTGTTGTAGGCGGCCAGGCATTTAATATTATTTACAGCATTAAAAACACCGGATCAGGCGCTGTATATAATCATGTTCGTAATGACAAAATTTATGTAAGCACATCACCGGTATTTAATGGCAGTGCCCAATTAATAAGTACGCAAACCTACACTGAAAACTTACCTGTTGGTATTTCGCTATCACATTCATTCAGTTATACTTTCCCCGTATCAGCCTCGGGAACAAGATATTTTTATGTGCATACAAATCCGGATAGTTTATTCCGGGAAACCAATGCCAATAATAATATCAGTGCAGCTGCTTCTACCTTTCTCAATCTCCCCACCCCGGTAGATCTTACTGTGTCTTCTATACAAATGGCAGATACTGTTCCCTCTGTTTTTCCGGCCAGGATAAAATATACAGTATTGAACAATGGTACAGGCAATACCAACGGCTCATGGACAGATAGTATTTTTGTAAGCTGCAGCCCCGCCTTCAGTTCTGCAACGAGTTATTACATTTCCAAAAGGCTACATGCTGAGGTAATTTCTACAGGAAATTCCTACACTGATTCTTTTACTGTGAATATGCCTTTCACTTTCAGGCTTAATGCCTGCTTCCCTGAAACCTATTATAATAATGCCTATTTCTTTGTAAAAACAAATGCCGACAATGGGGTGTACGAAGGAAGCAATACAGGAAATAATTTAAATGGTTCAGGATTAAAGACCATTTTTAATCCCCTGGTAGATCATATTGTAACTGTCGTTAACGGCCCGGATTCTGCAATTGTTGGCCGGCCATATACCACCAGTTGGACTATCAAAAACCTCGGGTATAACCCCGGCGGTGGTGATTATTATAACTGGCCGGATGGAGTTTTCTTTTCACCAGATTCTGTGTTTAACAGCAATGCAGTGTTTACCAACTACAACTTCCAAAATAACCTTCTCAATCATAATCAAACATACTCAGATAACAAAACTGTAGTAACACCAAACCTACCTACCGGAGATTATTATGTGTATGCTTATTCTAATTATAACAACTACATCCAGGCAGAAAAAATCAGGGATAATAATTATAACCTGATAAGAAATAATTTGGGTGCAGCTAAAAAAATTCACGTTACTAAGCTTTCGTTACCAGATTTGAAGGACAACATTACATCTGCACCATCTATTGTAGCTACCGGCCAGCCGCTTACAGTTGTGCACCAGGTGAGTAACATAGGCGCAGGAGTTACCTACCCAAATACCTGGAATGACGAACTGTGGCTTTCTTCTGACTTTATACCGGCAAATGCAGGTGATATTTTATTATCCTTAAATACACATGCGGGAAATTTATTACCTGGGGAATTTTACAATTACTCTGCCACAGCAAATATTAGTTTAAGTGTGGTACCTGGAAACTATGTACTCATCAGCCGTACCAATGTAAGCGGAGCTGTATTTGAGACTGATATGAGTAACAATATAGCCTTCCGCTACATTACTGTTTACCGCCCGGCACCTGCTGATCTAATTGTAACCAATGTAATGAAACCAGATACGGCTTATCTCGGTTATACCATGGATACGGCGAAGTGGGTGATCAAAAATAATTCTCCAAATGCCGCCACAGGTTATACATCTGATGGTATTTATTTATCTAAGAGTACCACATTAGATTCTACTGCTAAATTATTGGCCATAGTAAGCAAGCTTATAAATATGGCACCGCTGGCAAGCGACACTATAAGCTGGAGGCCGCTGGTGACAGACCTTACAGAAGGCTATTATAACCTGTTAGTAAAAACAGACCTCCTCAATAATATTTATGAATCAGATAAAACAAATAACACAGGTATATCTGTTACCCCGGTTTTTGTAAGTGTAAAAGAATTGCCGCTCAATGTACTCACACCAAATACGCTACTGAATTCTAATCTGTATTACAAACTCATCATTCCTGATTCTTTGAATGGAGCTACAATTCAGGTGAGTTTAAAATCGGCTGATTCGCTTTCCCGCACTAACCAGATGTTTATTGGAAAAGGATATGTACCCACTGCTGCACATTTTGATTATAAATACGGTACACCAAATTATGGTAACCAGGATATTGTGATGACGGCTGTTACGGCTGGAGTTTATTACATCAGCGTAAGGGCAATAAATCCAGGGTTGGTGCCCCAGAACATAACCCTGCTGGCGGTAAAACTTCCTTTCACTATTTTAACTGTACTAACAGGTTCTGGTGGCAATATTGGAAATGTGACCGTAAAAATAAGTGGCTCATTATACACGCAAAATATGGCAGCAACCCTGAGCAAACCGGGCACTACTATTACGGCATCTGCTGTTTATTACAGCAACAGTACTACGGTTTATGCCACCTTTAACCTGCAGGGAAAACCCCTGGGCATTTACGATGTAACGCTTACTAAACCTGATACCAGCATGGCAGTTCTGGCCAATGGTTTCTCTGTGGTAAATGCAAATAATGGCGGGTTAAATAATGGTGGTGGCACCAACACTGGCAGCGGAAATGGAAACAGCCCTGGTTGTGATCCGGGAGCAGCCGGCGGTATTAATTCACAACTGGTAGTAGAAGTGGTAGCTCCTGCAAAAGTATTTGGTGGATGGCCATTTATCATACAGATTAATTATAATAATCCGACGAATGTAGATATTCCCTCACAGGCACGAACCCTGTTTAATGACAACGAAATACCCATGGCACTTACGGCTGCGGGTGCGGCCAATGGTACATCATCACTCTATCTGCAACTCACAGAGCAGAACGGTCCCCCGGGTATCATAAGGGCAGGAGGAAGTGGTACCATTACGATTTATGCAAAAGTTCCAGATTCTGTACCCGGGCATACCATCGTAAATTTTAACCTGAAATAATAAAGCTGTAAAAGAAAATAATATGTATTTATTCAATAAAAATATCTGTAGAAATCCGAACCGGAGCCCAGGGAAATTTCTCTTGCTTATTATCGGGCTATTTGTATCGGGTATAACCTCTGCACAAAATATCAATGTTCCAAACTCAATGGGGCCGCTCGGTGCAGAGGTAAATACTTTTACCGGTAACTTATTTATCGCCCGCAATGATTTTGGTATTCCCGCCCGTGGTTTCGACCTGGGAGCTACATTTTTTTACAACAGCTTTAATTTTGAAGAAAAAAAAGGCTTTGGAAACGGTTGGGGTTTTGTATATTCTATTAAATACTCAAATGATAGTATTGCCAATAAAATAATAACCTGGGGAGATGGAAGAGAAGATCTATACACGCTTTTGCCAGGGGGAACTTACAAGGCCCCTCCCGGTTTTTTTTGTACGCTTACGCAATACCAGCCTAATAAATATCTGATCACAGAAAAAGACGGCACCAAATTCTTTTTTGATAACAACACGCATAAAAAAATCACCCGGCTGGAGGAAAGAGATGGGAATTTTGTGAATTTTAGCTACACAGATTCTTTGCTTACATCAATCACAAACAATGAAGGGCAGTCTATTTCATTTGCTTATGATTACACCGGAAACTTAACGACAGTAACCGATGCCATTGCAACCCCATCCAGAAGCTGGACTTATACCTATGACGGAAGTGGAAATTTGAAACAGGTAACTGATCCGCTTGGTGGGTTAATGAAATATACTTACCTCGTAAACGGCCCTATGAAAGCCATGAGTGATAAGAATAATAACACTGTCGATATCATATATTTCCCGGATTTAACCACCAGCGAAATAATTGGCTGTAATAAAAGGCAAAGTTTTTCTTATGACAGCACTACAAAAAAAACAGTCGTTACAGACCATCTCAGTTCCGGCGAAAACCAGGTAACGACTTACAAATACCAGGAGTACAATCACATTGCCTGGGTTTCTGCCCTCACCAGTAATTGCTGCGGCTATAATATGAATTTTGAGTTTGATGCTGATGGAAATAAAATCAAAGAAACAGATGCCAATGGAAATATAACAATGTACACTTACGATGATCGAGGCAATATGCTCACGATGAAAGATCCATTGAACCAGGTTACTACTTACACTTACTCAACTGATTTTAATAATGTGCTCACCGCTACAGATGCCAAAGGATTTGTAACCTCCATGCAGTATAATGCCAAAGGCCAACTGGTACAACTTACAGAACCCGGCAACCTTGTGTACACAGCTACTTACAATACCATTGGCGATATTCTTACCAGCACAGATGCAAATGGCAATGTATTTAATTACGCTTACGATGCTTTTGGAAACCCCGCCGATGTTTCCGGGCCAAATGGATATCATGCGGTGCTTGGTTTTGATGCAAGGGGAAACCTGCTTTCATACTCAGATGCAAGAGGTAATGGCAGCAGCATGGAATACGATATTTTAAATCGTTTAAAAAAAGCAATCGACCCCATCAATAATAATGTGCAGGTTACCTATGATGCAGAAGGCAACCCTACAATCATTAAAAATAAAAATAATGAAGCCAGTAAAATTGCTTACGATGCTTCCAACCGGCCGGTACAATTTACCGATGCCATCAATAACAAAACTTTTGTAACGTATGATGCAATGGATAATATCACCAGCATAAAAAATGCCGGTGGCAATACAACAAACCTATCCTACGATACCCGCAACAGGCTGAGCAGTGCCACCGATGCCCTGGGCAATAGCACTTCATTCAGTTACGATTCTAAAGGAAATATCCTGTCTTTAAATTTACCTACCGGGCAGCATATCAGTTATGCTTATGATCAGTTAGACAGGGTAACTTCTGTAAGCGATGCTAACGGAACTATGGCCAGCCTCGCTTATGATAAGAATGATAATGTAACAAGTTATACCAATGGCAAAGGAGCTACTACCACCGCAGCTTATGACAGTTTAGACCGGGTAAAAATAATTACCGATCCGCTGGGGAATTCTTCCCTGCTTACCTATGATAACAACAGCAATGTAAAAACAGTTACGGATCGCAATGGCTTTGTAAAATCCTATACGTACGACGGCCTTGACAGGGTAAAAACATTCACAGACAATAATGGCTTTGTGATTACTGCCACCTACGATGCAGAGAGTAATATTATAGCCTTGAAAGACCAGAATAACAACACTACCAATTATGTATATGACAGCCTCAACAGGGTAAAAACTATGACTTACCCTGATGGGAAATTTATACAATACAGTTATGATAAGAAAGGAAATATTGTAATAAAAAGACTAACGGATGCTACCAATCTTCTTTACAGTTACGATTCCCTTAACCGCATTATTTCTAAAACACTTCCTTCCGGCGAAGTATATGCTTACACTTATGATGCCCTGAGCCGGGTGGTTGCTGCTGCAAATAATTCCGGAACGGTGCAATTTGCTTATGATGTTTTAGACAGGGTTATTTCAGAAACTTATGATGGCAGGACTACCCGCTATAATTATAATATTGCCGGGCGTACCCAAACCACGATCTATCCTGACAGCACAACGATTACAAAAAACTTTGATACCCGCAACCGCCTGGTAAGTATTACAAAAGGAAATTTAATCCTCAGTTCTTACCAGTACGACAATGAGAATATGCTTACCCGCAAAACATTTGGCAATGGAGTAATTACAAACCTGCAGTATGATATTGCAAACAGGTTAAGCAACTATTCTACCGCAGGCGGTACCATACAGAATACTACCATTAGCTATGACAACGAAGGCAACAAACTTTCGGTGCTCCGCCAGAATAACCCTGCCCTCTCCGAGCAGTTTGTATATGATAACGGATATCGCTTAAAAAATTATAAAAGAGGAATTATTGGCGGCACCCCCACTCTGCAAAACACTTATACTTACGATGCAGTTGGGAACAGGGTAAGTGCAAACCTCAATGGAATTAGTACGACATATGGGGTAAACAATATGAACCAGCTTACCAGCAGCAACAGCAGCGCCCAGAATATAAATTTTACTTACAGCAATAATGGCAACCTTACCTATGATGGAAGCTATTATAAAAGATACGATGCAGAAGGCAGGCTGATCAAAGATTCTTCCCTGGCCTCCAATATTTTTACTTACCAGTACGATGCCTTTGGCCGGAGAGTACAAAAATTTGCAAATGGCTTGCCAACGAAATATACCTTCTCCGGTATGTCACAAATAGAAGAAAGGAACGGCATCACCGGCGATCTGAAAACAAGAACGGTATTTAATAATTTTCTTACCCCGGTAGCAAATGAAAAAAACAACAACCTGTTTTATTATCACCAGAACGAACTCAATTCTATAGAGGCCATTACAGGTAGTGCAGGTACGGTTACTGAAACTTACCAGTATGATGCTTATGGTAAACAAACCATTTTTGATGCTGCAAATAATATCATCACCTCATCTATCGCTGGGAACCGTTTTGGATTTACCGGGCAGGAATATGACAGTGCTACCGGCAGCAACAAATTTCATTTCAGAAATTATAATCCGGCAACAGGAACATTTAATCAGCGGGATCCTATTGGTTATGGCGATGGCATGGGAATGTATCAGTATGTGGGAAATAATCCGGCGAATGGAGTGGATGTTTTTGGATTAAAAAAGGATCCATGTGAAGAACTGAAAAACAATACAAGTGAAACAGAAAAAAAGATAGCCAAATATTTGTCAACTTTATCGAGAAAATTAACATTCCTAAAAAACACTTTAGAGAGAACAACAAAAATCGATTTGTCAAAGAATAAAAAATTCAAAAAATCTACACAAATTCTAAAAATAACAAGCTTACTTTTAAAAGTTAATAATCTTATTGACAATTTTGAAACTATGAATGACAAGGACTTTTCTGTAACCCTTACAGAAATAACCACTTCCTCCGCTTCACTTGCGAGTGATCAAAAACTGTTGGAAGAGTTTCCTAATTTTAAAAATTCTCTTAAAGCTTATGGTGTATTAGATAATCAAATACAAGAGCTAACTGGACACTCTATACCTTATCACTATGCACATTTAGATGATATTTCAGAAACTGTAGGAAGAAAAATTCTTCACAATCAGCCTGTTCTTCAACAAAGGTTTAATCGGGATGAAGAATATCTTTATGCTAACCGAAAGGCTAACGGAAATGACATATCTCAGTGGACAGATGAGGCACGTGAAAAATATTATCTTCACAAAAAGGCTGCAAAACAAACCTTTGTTTACACTGGGTCTAAAGTACCCGATTGTCCTCAAAATAATACCCACCACGGCACTCAGAAAAAACCTAAATTTCTACATCTTTATTATTTCAACATGGAAGTGGTTACCGCCAATGACCCCAACGAAATCTACGGCCCCGATGGCCAGCCTTCCAAAAAATGGGTAAGTGTAAAAGACAGGATGCCTTACACTATTTTGTATGAAAATTCTCAAATGGCAAGTGCCCCGGCAAAATTTGTAAAGATCATTTCGCCAATAGAACCAAAAGAAGATGCCGCAACTTTTCAACTGGGAAGTTTTGGTTTTAATAACCAAACATTTACTGTTCCCACCAGCATAGCTTCTTACTATCAGCGATTAGATGCAAGAGATTCTTTAGGGCTTTATGTAGATATTACTGCGGGTTATGATCAGATTGCCAATCAGGCTTTCTGGGAATTCCAGGCTATAGATCCGCTCACCTTATTACCACCATCCGATCCGCTAAAAGGTTTTTTATTATTGCAGGATAGCACTAAACCCCTTTACGGGCATGGCTTTGTAAACTTCAGCATCAAACCAAAACAAAATGCCATCACTTTAGATACGATTGGTGCAAGGGCTGATATTTTGTTTGATGCCAACGATACCATTCCCACAAATATTTATACCAATACTATAGATGCATTTGCACCAACCAGTCATTTGAATGCATTGCCTGCAAATACCAATAACCCGGTTGCAATGAGTTGGTCAGGAACAGATGATGCCGGCGGATGCGGTATAGATTTTTATACAATTTACATGACCACAGACAATGTAAACTTCACTGTTTTTATCCCGAAGATCACACGTACAGATACAACGATTAGTCTTCCAACAGATTCTAATTATTGTTTTTTCGTGTTGGCAACAGACCGGGTGGGCAACCGGGAAACACTTCGTGCCGGGGAGATTACCTGCACACATATCGGCTCTGTATTACCCGTAACCTGGTTATACTTCCGGGGGAAAACAGAGGGTAGGGATAACCTGCTCGATTGGGCTACGGGTAGTGAACAAAATAGCAAACAATTTGACATAGAAAGAAGTTTAACCGGCTCAACATTTAATAGAATAGGAATCGTAAACGCCGCCGGCAATACAAACCAAACAACGAAATATCAATACACGGATCACGATATAGACAGGCTAAACCGTGAGTATATATATTACCGCTTAAAGCAATCTGATATAAACGGCCTGTATACATACAGTAATATCGTGCGGTTGAGGTATAGCGAAAACAGTGTTGCAAATTCTATTGTGTATCCTAATCCAACCACCGGTTCATTAACCATATTGGTGGGAGATCGCAACCTGGTAGGCACTTCAGCCCTTATCTATGATATTAATGGCCGGCTTACTGACAACATTAAAATTACGTCAACAAGCCAGGTAATAAATTTGGGTAAATATGTAAATGGCACGTACTTTATAAAACTGGCAAATAAGGAAGTTTTGAAAATAATAAAACAGTAAAAGAGGTTATTAAAACTATGAGTAAACAGGATTTTATCATTATTTTATTGCTTTTTGTGCTGATTGTTTTTGGCTAAGCATAAGCGCTTAACTGGATTTTAAGCAAGCCTGCTTAAAAAATGCAATAGGTTTTTATTTAGTACTAACAAAGCCTGCTCAATATGAAAAATTGCTCAATATGAAAAAAGGTTGCTCACTGATTTGTATGATGGTAACAATCGTTGCCTGCAATGTATCTGCACAAAGCATAGCCATCAACACTGATGGAAGTACATCCAGCGCCTCTGCCATGCTGGATGTGAAAAGTATAGCAAAGGGTTTTTTACCTCCCCGTATGGATTCTACCCAACGCAATGCCATTGCTGCACCGGCTGCCGGGCTTACAATTTACAATACCAGTATCAACGCTTTTCAATGTTATAATGGTACTGCATGGTATTCAACCGTGCATTTTGTTGGAGAAAACTATGGAGGTGGTATTGTGTTTTTTATTTACGATAATGGCCAGCATGGTTTAATAGCTTCTACTGCTGATCAGAATACCGGTATAAGGTGGTCTGCATCGCCAAGTACGTACACACGTGCGGAATCAGATGGTATTAATGGCGGCCAGAATAACACAGCCATCATTATTGGTAACTAAGCATCTGTTGATGGCAATCAATTTGCTGCAACATTGTGTAATGCCTATTGGCCTTGGTATTGGAAGCATGTTCATCCTTATTGCTTTATTTCAAATTGTTGGCAGAAACAAAAGCAAAACGTGGGACGGTAGGTTGTAGATAAAAAAATAATAAATAAGCGCAGACAGGACAAGAATCAGGATTACTGGAGAGGCTACCAGGAATACCAGGTAACCATAAAAGCGGACGATGAAAAAAAATATCATATTAGTGCTGAAGATGACGACACTCTGTACAACTACTATCAAATTGGCAACACGGTAAGGCATCACAAGGGTTTGAATTCGTATGAAAAGCAGGATAAAACGGGAGATACAATTATATTTGCAATGCCTGTGCCAGCCTGAATGATATCCATGATGATTATTGTTTCCCCCCATACTGCCGCCAGTTTTCAACCGCAGGTTGGTCACTGCTGTCTGCTAAATCAGGCAGTCTGCTACCACAGCATGATGCAGCCTAAATAAATAATGTTTGCCTTGGTCGGCACTAAACGCCGTGGCTTTT
>Ga0335397_10002339_pt1 | contig 25843 bp, 20 predicted proteins | sample MAT04_FD_205740 | JGI IMG/M metagenome (GOLD analysis project Ga0335397, IMG submission 205740) | Freshwater microbial communities from Lake Fryxell liftoff mats and glacier meltwater in Antarctica - MAT-04 (spades assembly) (version 2) ... | reverse complement strand
AAGAAAAAACAACCGCTTTCTACACAGAAATGGAAGATATGACGCCACATTGTGTTATCAATAAAGCTCCTTCCCAATACTACATATCTTGTGTGGAAGACTCGATAGTTACCGTTTCAAATCCTGAAATTGAAGTCGAGATTTTTAGTGAATTCCCAAAATTTGAATCCCTTTGCAGAGTTTTATCGGAAGAACTTTTAGCCAAACAGCAAATCAATTTTGACGAGTTTAAAACTTCTTCCCCTGAACAGCGATATTTAAATTTACTACAAAAAAGGCCAGACCTTATTCAACGTGTGCCACTGCATCAATTAGCGAGTTATTTGGGGATGAAACCGGAATCATTGAGCCGCATCCGGAAACGGTTACTACAAAGGAGTACATCTTGATGTATCCCCTCTTTTATTCGGGAAAATGTTCTGATCAATGTGTGAGTCTTATTTCTTGACTTAAGTCAAGGAGTTATGGCATCTCGCCAATCTACATTTGCATTATCGTTTAAGAATAAAAGAAAAGGTATGAACAAGAAAATTTTATGGATTGGACTTGTTTTAGTTTTAACGAGCAGTTTCAAGATGAATGCACAATATGCTAAAACTGACAGCACTTACAAACGGTGGTTCGTTGGTAGTACCTTATTTTTGTTAGGTAATTTTGCTTCCGTAAACGCCCCCAACTTCGCTCAACTTAATTTAGGTTATCGCATTACAGGAAGGGATGTAATTTCCCTTGAACTAATAACCTGGAAATCTGCTTGGCCACTTGGTATTAACCCTATTTATAATAAGGTTTACGGGACACCCGAAGAGAAATTTCCTGGTTATATAAGAGATTTTGGTATCGGTGTTGCTTATCAAAGGTATTTTTGGAAAGGTTTTTATGCAGCAGTACACGTAATGCCTATGTTGCAAAAATATGTGAATGAAACCGGTGATAACGTGGGGGATGGTTTCATGATATTCAACACTTATCGAGTTGGCTATCACATTAAACTCTTTAAGGATAGGTTATTTTTTGAACCATCACTTGGTATTGCTGGCCGTCCTTATCACACTGAAATGCCTGATGGTTTTAAACAAAAAGATGACAAGTGGCCAAAATGGACGCCTGAACCAGGGCTGCATTTCGGATATAATTTTTAGTAATTCACATATGCAGTGATACCTTGAACAGTAGTGCATCTAATCCCCTACTGCTACAAGCCCCAAACCGTTGACCGTCATGTCGCTCAAAAGCAACGACACGTCGTTCAACTATGAATGACCAAGCAGTTGAAGTGGTAGGGTCCTGAGCCTCGCCACTTCCCCCGTCCTCTCCTACTTGCCTGAAGCTGGAGCCAGGAACTCGCCCAATTAAGAACATAATTTATCAACAGACCTGTTAAACGTGCCGTGCGATGGTCAACGTTTGCCACCTTCGCCCCCATGAGCGCACAAAAAGAGAGCATCGAGTGGGTGGCGGTGGCGGACATCATGCTGGGCACGAACGCCCGGACGATCAGGCCGAGCAAGGAGCGGATCAACGAGTACGCGCGAAGCATCGCGATGTACGGCATCCTAGTGCCGCTGATCGCGGACAAGAAGGGAGAGGCGTATCATTTGCAAGCGGGCTACACGCGATTGGCGGCCCTGGCCCAACTGCGGGAGGACAAGGCCCTTACAGCCCTGGCCAACTTGAACGGGGTGGACCTGGAGCGGGTGCCGGTGCGCATCTACAAAGGCGATGACAAGGGGCGGCTGATGCTGCCGATCATAGAGAACAACTTCCACGACGTGATGAACGAGGTGGACGTGGCCACCCAAGTAAAGCACCTGCTGGACGCGGGCGAGGACGTGAAGAACCTCGAAGACTTCTTCGGCAAGGTGAAGTTCACGCTGCTGCTGAGCGTGCTGGCGCTGCCTCCCGAGGTGCAGGAATTGATCAAGGCCGACCGCATCAAAGCGAGCACGGCGGTGAAGTTTGCCAAGGAGTTCCCGGAGCCAGCCAAGCTGCTGAAGGCCCTGAACAAAGCCACGGATAAGGTGGAGCAACTGTACAAGAGCGGCAAGCGCAAGAACAAGCGCATCACCGAAGGGGTGCTGAAAGGCAAGCAAACGCCCATGAAGGTGGTGAACGATGTGGCGGCGCATTTGAAGACGAACAAGCTGAAAGGCTCGGACCTGCTGCTGAACTTCCTGCATGGCTTGCAGAGCGGCATGGATGCGCAAAGCCTGCTGGAGGCATTGGCGGTCGGAACTCCGATCGCAGTGCCGCCGGTGAAGAAGCGCGGGCGGAAGAAAAAGGACAAGATCACCGCGTGAGCAAACACCCGCATCGTGGGCATCGACGCATGAACGGATCGTGCAGATGAAGAGGTTGGACAAAGCCGTCTTCGTCTCCACCAAGCTCGCCGAGCTCTACCCGCACACGCCCATCCCCCTCGATCACGAGGATCCCTACACGCTGCTCGTCGCTGTGGTCCTGAGCGCACAATGCACGGATAAGAAGGTGAACGAGATCACACCACTGCTATTCGCCAAGGCGCGCACGCCCCAGCAGATGGTGAAGCTGAGCGTGACGGAGATACAAGACACCATTCGTCCGTGCGGCTTATCACCGATGAAGAGCAAGGGCATCCATGGACTTTCGCGGATCATTCTGGACCATCACCGCGGCAAGGTCCCGCAGACCTTCGCAGCGTTGGAAGCCTTGCCAAGCGTTGGGCACAAGACCGCAAGCGTGGTCATGTCGCAAGCGTTCGGGTTTCCGGCATTCCCGGTGGACACGCACATCCATCGCCTCGCTTACCGTTGGACCTTGAGCACGGGTAAAAGCGTGGAGCACACCGAAGCCGATCTGAAGAAGCTCTTCCTAGAGGAAACATGGAACGTGCTGCACTTGCGCATCATCTTCTATGGAAGGGAATATTGCCCGGCGAAAGGGCACGATCCCCGGAAATGTCCCATCTGCTCAGTGATCGGGCGGAAGTCGCTTTTCGAGTGAACTTTGCGCCCTTCCGCTTCCCCTGAAGTTGTGGCGGACGAAGCATGGGCGCCATCGGCTACTACCTCGCACTGCCTTTTCTCTACGGGATCGCGCTCCTGCCCTTTCCGCTGCTTTATCTCTTGAGCAACGGACTCCGCTTCGTGCTGTTCACGGTGATCGGCTATCGTCGCAAACTGGTCCTCACCAACCTGCGGAACAGCTTCCCGGAAAAGAGCGAGGCGGAGATCAGGGAGATCGCGCGCCGGTTCCATCAGTGGTTCTGTGATCTGGTATTGGAAACAGTGAAGACCTTGACGCTTTCCCCGGCCGCTGTTAGAGAACGGGTGGAGTTCGCTGGCGTGGATATCCTGCGCGGCTATGCCGAACGGAAGCAAAGTATCATTATCGTGCTGGGACATTTCGGCAACTGGGAACTGGCCGGGGCGCGGTACAGCGCTGAACCGGGCATCCCGCAGTTGTATGTGATCTACCATCCGCTCCAGAACAAAGGGTTCGATGGGCTGATGTACCGCATGCGCACCCGACATGGCACCAAGTTGTACACGATGCGGGAGACCAGCAAAGCCATGCTGCGCGACCGGCACCTGAACACGGCCACCGCTTTCATCGCTGATCAGACGCCAGCACCGGAACGCGCCTATTGGATGACATTCCTCAACCAGGATACGCCGATCTTCCAAGGAACCGAAGCACTATCGCGAAAATTGGGGTATCCGGTGATATATATCAGTATCACACGACCACGCCGTGGTTACTATCGCATGGCGGTAGAGACGTTGGTAGAGGATCCAGCTACGACATACGAGGGGGAGATAACCGAGGTCCACACCAAACGTTTGGAACGAGATATCCGGAACTATACCGACCTTTGGCTCTGGACACACCGCCGCTGGAAACATCGGAGGCCCTACTAGTGTTACATGAACGTGAACAACGAAAAAGAACTCATCCTTGCTACCAAGCCTTATGCAAAAGAGGTGCGGTGGAAGAGCTGGTGGCACCTGTTTTCCACGGGGGCTGTGCTGGCCGGTTTCTTCTCGGGCATCTTCATTCCACGCTCCCCGCTGTGGCTGAAATCCATCTGTAGCGTGTTCGCAGGGCTCACCATCGCACGGATGTTCATCATCTATCACGACCACCAGCACAAGGCGATCCTGCAAAATTCCAAGTTCGCGGATGCGGTGATGACGCTTTGGGGCCTCTTCATCCTGGCGCCCACCAGCATCTGGAAACGGTCGCATGATCACCACCACACCCACAACTCCAAGCTGTACACCAGCAGCATCGGCTCTTACCCGATCGTGACCGTGGAGAAGTACAAGACCTTCACCAGCAAGGAGCGTTTCCTGTACAAGTTCATCCGCCACCCGCTCACCATCACCTTCGGCTACGTGTTCGTGTTCATGTACGGCATGTGTGTGCGTTCTTTCATGAACAATCGCGACAAGCACTGGGATTCGCTGATCTCGCTGATCCTGCACTTAGCCATCGGTATCACCATCGTGCTCACCCTCGGCTGGACCACCTTCTGGTTGGGCTTCATCGCACCGGCCATGATCGCGTTGGGCCTGGGCGCTTACCTCTTCTATGCACAGCACAACTTCCCAACCGCCACCTTCAGCGAGAAGGACGGCTGGAGTTACGTGAACGCCGCCTTGGGCAGCAGCAGCTACATGAAGATGAACCCGGTGATGCATTGGTTCACCGGCAACATCGGTTTCCACCATATCCACCATCTGAACGCACGCATCCCGTTCTATCGGCTTCCCGAGGTTTACCGAGCTATTCCGGAGCTTCAGCACGCTAAGACCACCTCCCTGATGCCGCGTGAGATACTCCGCTGTTTCCGCCTGAAAGTGTGGGATCCCTCCAAGGGCCGTATGATCGGTTTCCGGGAGATGGCGATGTGAGTTGTGAAGAGCACGGTCCAAATTAGGAACGCCCCCTGAATCCATCAGGGGGCGTTCCTTTTTCCGAGTATCCGGATCAGTTCAAGATCAGATCGATCTGGCCGACCGATGGGGCATTCACCACACGCAATGCCTTGGAATAACCCAGGATGAATTGGATCGAGGCAGCGCGCGGTCCGGGAAGTTGTTCGGTCTTCATGGTCTTATTCGGGCGGCGAGTCGACTTTCGAAGTGTAGCGTTTGTCATGCAAGAGCGTTTTGTGGGATCGTGTTCTTGAACGGGACCCGTGTCCGCCGTATTGCACCCGGACGCGAAAATTTCATGACCCGGCCGTAAATACGGCGGCGAGCCCCCTTGCAAGGGACCCGCCGCCGCCTGTTGATCAGTATGTTACCTCCGGCCTAGGCCCGGTCCAGCACCATTTCGTGCTGCTTGATCATCTTCCGCATGTTGATCAGGGCGTAGCGCATACGGCCAAGCGCAGTATTGATGCTCACCTCGGTGTGCTCGCTGATCTCTTTGAAACTCATGTTCAAGTAGGTCCGCATCATCACCACCTCCCGTTGTTCCTGTGGTAGGTGATCGATCAGCTTCCGCACATCCTCGTCGATCTGGAGGTTTACGATCTGCTGTTCCACGTTCTTCCCCGGCTGGGCGATGGTGGCGAAGACGTCGTGCTCTTCATTGCTCCGGACCAACGGCATCTTCTTGGTGCGCCGGAAGTGGTCGATCACCAGGTTATGCGCGATGCGCATCACCCAAGGAAGGAACTTACCCTCCTCGTTGTACTTCCCGGTCTTGAGGGTATGCACCACTTTGATGAACGCTTCTTGGAAGAGGTCCTCCGTCAGCTCCCGGTCACGGACCAGAAGGTAGATGTGGGACCACACCTTGCGTTTGTGGCGATTTAGCAAAAGCTCAAAGGCCTTTTCGTTGCCTTTGAGATATGCATGAACAAGCTCTTGGTCGTTGAGCACCTTGGTTAGCATGGCCTTCCCTTTTAGGTCCGTGGTTCGGAGCGAAAACTGATAGGGTAGAGGTCCTTGCTATGCGTGGGTGGTTTAGGTGCTCTGAGGGAACGGCCCTTCGTGGGTCCGCAGGTTTAGACGCAGTTGGAGGTGCAAACGTTGCCTTGTGGTGAAGTATTGTCCAAGGGCGATTTTCTTTCTCCGAACTACTACCCAAAGATAGCCCCTTGCCTATTCGCAGACCTACCGATGCTTAAATTCGCGCCGCCTTTGCCTGCACCTACGTCCATCGATCCTGCAAAAACGGCCGCTAACGGCCGTGATGCTGCCACGCACCCTGCACACGGCGGTCTTATTCGCGTGCAGGGTGCCCGCGTGCACAACCTGAAGAACATCAGCGTGGACATCCCTCGGGGCAAACTGGTGGTGATCACCGGATTGAGCGGTAGTGGGAAGAGCAGCTTGGCCTTCGATACGTTGTACGCTGAGGGTCAGCGCCGTTACGTGGAGAGCTTGAGCAGCTACGCCCGCCAATTCATGGGCCGGTTGGAGAAGCCGGACGTGGACCGCATCATCGGCATCAGTCCGGCCATCGCCATCGAGCAAAAGGTGATGACGAGCAACCCGCGCAGCACGGTGGGGACAAGTACGGAGGTCTACGATCACCTGAAACTGCTCTTCGCACGCGCCGGGCATACCCTCTCCCCTTCGAGCGGGGAAGAAGTAAAGCGCAACACGATCGAGGACGTCGTCGCTGGTTTCAATAGTTTTCCGGAGGGAACCACGGTGATGATGCTGGCCCCGCTCCATCTGCCCGCCGGCCGCGGCCTGAAGGAGCACTTCGACATCCTGCAACAGCAAGGCTATGCGCGCGTTCACGACGGCACGCAGGTCCATCGGATCGAAGAACTGCTGGCCTCGAAGAAAGCGGTGAAAGGAACTTGGTTCCTAGTGATGGACCGCCTCACCGTAACACCCGGCGATACCGAGAACGATAGTCGGGCGGCCGACAGCGCCGAGACGGGCTTTTTTGAAGGCCAAGGCGAACTGATCCTGCTGGGTGAGGACAAGAAAGGCAAGCCTCGCCAGATGGGCTTCAGCGATAAGTTCGAGTTGGACGGCATCGTGTTCGAAGAACCCAGCCCGAACCTCTTCAGCTTCAACGACCCTGTTGGTGCGTGCCCGAAGTGCGAGGGCTACGGCAACGTGATCGGCATCGATGCGGAACTGGTACTACCGAACAAGGGTCTGAGCCTGTACGATGATCTCGTCGCCCCGTGGCGCGGCGAAAAGTTGAGCGAATGGAAGGACCACTTCATTCGCGATAGCTCCAAATTCGATTTCCCGATCCACCGCGCCTACCGCGACTTGACAACGGATCAGCAGCAACTGCTTTGGAAAGGCGGGAAGGGCTTAGCGGGGATCGATCGCTTCTTCCAATACGTGGAAGAAAAGAGCTACAAGATCCAATACCGTGTGCTCGGCAGCCGATACCGGGGTAAGACCACATGCCCGTTGTGCCACGGATCACGCCTTCGTCCCGAAGCGCGCTATGTGAAAGTGGGTGGAAAGGACATTACCGAATTGGCACGCATGCCGATCGCGGATTGCCTCGTCTTCTTTCAGGCATTGAAGCTGAACGACCACGATCATCGCATTGCCGATCGATTGCTGAAGGAGATCCGCAACCGGCTGACCTACTTGGTGGATGTCGGCGTAGGTTATCTCACGCTGGAGCGTCGCAGCAATACGTTGAGCGGCGGCGAAACACAGCGCATCGATCTGGCCACCTCGCTCGGCAGCAGTTTGGTCGGCAGCCTGTACATCCTTGACGAGCCGAGCATTGGATTGCATCCACGCGATACGCTGCGGTTGATCGAGGTCTTGAAGAAACTGCGCGACCTCGGCAACACCGTGATCGTGGTGGAGCATGATGAAGAGGTCATGCGCGCAGCGGACCACATCATCGACATGGGCCCGATGGCGGGTTCGCACGGTGGTGAAGTCGTCTTCAGCGGAACGCATTCGGAACTGATCAAGAGCGATAGCCTCACAGCACGCTACCTCACCGGTCGTGAAACGATCCCGCAGCCGACGCGCCGCAAAACCGTGCGTGACAAACTGATCCTGCGCGGTGCGCGTGAACACAATTTGAAAGGCATCGATGTGGCTTTCCCGCTGCACATGCTCACCGTCGTTACAGGCGTCAGCGGCAGCGGCAAGACCACGTTGGTGAAACGCATCCTCTACCCTGCCATCAAGCGGGAGATCGAAGGCTTCAGCGAACGGCCGGGGGAACACACCGCACTGGAAGGTGACATCGAGCGGATCAAAGCCGTGGAGATGGTAGATCAGAACCCCATTGGTCGCAGCTCTCGTAGCAACCCGGTGACCTACGTAAAGGCGTGGGACGAGATCCGGCAGTTATACAGCGAGGTGGATGTGGCGAAGGTGCGCGGTTACCGTCCTGCGTTCTTCAGCTTCAACGTGGATGGTGGCCGTTGCGAGATATGCCAAGGCGAGGGACAGGTGCATATCGAAATGCAGTTCATGGCGGATATCAGCCTGACCTGCGAGGCTTGCCACGGCAAACGTTTCAAGGAAGAGATCCTGGATGTGAAAGTGGGCGGTAAGGATGTGGCCGAGATACTGGACATGACCGTGGATGATGCCATCGCGTTCTTCCAAGAACAAGCCAAGACCTCCAACCCATGCCAGCGCGTGGTGAACAAGTTACTGCCCTTGCAAGAGACCGGCTTGGGCTATGTGAAACTCGGACAGAGCAGCAGTACGCTCTCCGGTGGTGAAGCGCAACGGATCAAACTAGCGAGTTTCCTTACGAAAGGCCAGGATGAGAAGCCCACGCTCTTCATCTTCGACGAGCCGACCACGGGCCTGCACTTTCACGACATCGCCAAGTTGCTGAAGGCGTTCGACATGCTCATCGACAACGGCCACAGTGTGATCGTGATCGAACACAATCCGGAAGTGATCAAGCGCGCCGATCACGTGATCGACCTGGGTCCCGAAGGCGGTGATGGCGGTGGCTCGCTGATCTACGAAGGCCCACCGGAAGGGATCGGCGCGGTGAAAGGCTCCTACACGGGGATCCACCTCGGCCTTTAGGACCATCTACCGCAACAGCGTTACGTGTCCGGTGAAGTTGGTGGTCGGCTCTTCCGAGCAACGATCCTTCAAGTCCACGATGTAGTAGTAGGTCCCGTCCGGTACCGGTGATCCCGTGGCATTGTCCAAACCGCCGTTCCATCCCTTCGCAGCGGAAACGGTCTCGTACATCTTCTTGCCCCAGCGATCGTAGATCTCCATGCTGAACCGATCTATCGCCAGACCCATCACTTGAAAGGTGTCGTTCTTGCCATCTCCGTTCGGTGTGAAGACGTTGGGAACGATCGCGGCACCTTCACCTTCCGGAGCGATCAGGACGTTCACCGTGTCCGTCACCGCGCAGCCGTGTCCATCGATGGCATCGAACCAATAGACACCTTGTTGCATGACCGTGATGGATGGTGTTTGCGCACCATTGCTCCACAAGATCTGTTGCGTGATGAAAGATGGTGCCAAGACGACGAATGCTTCATTGCACGTGAGGACATCGGCGAGCGGTGCATGGCTCGGCGTTTCTTCCACAACGATGGTCCCTTGTCCTTCGCACACACCCTCCGTGACGGTAATGCCGTAATCGCCGGGCATGGTGACCTGGATCTGCTGCAGCACACTTCCGGTGGACCAGAGGTAGCTGTCATAACCACCGCCTGCATCGGCCGTAACGCTTTCTCCATTGCACAAGGCGAGCGGCGTCACCGGTTGATAGATCAATACCGCAGGCTCGAAGGTCACCGAGATCGCTGTGAAGACGGTATCAGGGCAGACCGGATCGACAAGACCCAAGGTGATCTCGTACGTTCCATCGGACGTGTATGGATGAACGGGGTTCGTCGTCGTGGTCCCGGTGGTGTTATCACCGAAATCCCAAATAAACTGAGTGCTGCCTGTGCTGAGATTTGTCAACGCGACCGAATATCCGCTGCAATCACTTGACGTTACCGGCTCGAATTGCGCGGTGAGTGCGGCCGGCTCTACCACGGTCACTAGGACACTCGCCGTGTCATTCAAGTTGCACGAAGCGTTATCGGTACCGATCAGCAACACTTCGTATTCCCCGACCGCGGTATAGAGGTGCTCGATCGAGACCCCCACCTCCTGTGGTGATCCATCGCCGAGATCCCACGTGTAGGTCACGGCGTTCCCATTGGCTTGGAAGGTGAAGGGCCGTTCCAAGCATGCTATCAAACCCGTTGCATCCACATCGATAAAGGCCTGCACACCTTGCTCGAAGTTCATCTTGAACACACCAAGGTTGCAGTTCTGACCCATATCGGTACTACTCCATGCACCGGGAGTGGTGGGGAACGAACCAGAGCAACCCGCGCAAACCGCTTGGTACACGATGCCATCCTTATCGAACCGCGATGTGCCGCCATCAACGTGCTCAGCAGAGCTACCACCGAAGAACGTGGCGTAGGCCAAGGACACTGCATCCTGATCGAGCACGATCAGGTAGAAATCGCTTCCATCCGTAGTGGCTTGGAAGGCATCCGGTGTGGTGGGCAAGCCGTTGGTGCTGCTCTGGAATATTCCACCGCCGGCCGGGTTGGTGCTGCCCGCCCAGCCGCTGAAATAGATCTGGCCACAGATGCTGACCAGAAAAGCCGAAGGCGAGATATTCTCCAACCCGCCGCCGCCGATCCGCGTTGACCACTCTTGATCGGAAAGGTCCGTGGTGAACTTGTGGATGAATTGCGTGGCGAATGGGTTCGCGTAGCGTCCCGGTGTGATCGGATAGTTGCCTGCGGTCTGGCCTACCACATAGACCTTGTCCTCGGTATCCAGTTGGATGAAATAGCTCTGGTCGAATGCCTCGGTACCCAAATAAGTGGAACCCAACAGCTGATCACCGGAAGCGGAGAAGCGCGCGATATAACCGTCCGCATCACCGGAAGGCTCGGGGCCGAATGGACTGCCAGCCATGATGAGATCGGAGCTTTGGGTACCACCGGTGAGGTAAACTTCGCCATTGCTTGAGATCTGCACGCCCAGTCCGTTATCATTCTCTGAACCGCCGTAGTAGGTGGCCCAGAGCATGGTGCTCAAGGTCGGGTCCATGCGGAACACGTATGCGTCCAAGCTTCCTCCGAACGCGGGTTGCGTGGCACCCGGTGTAGTGAAAAGATCGCTACTAGAGGTGCTGGTCGCGATGATCGGACGATCGAGTTCGTCCATGATGATCTCGCCCCGGAACGGATCACCATAGTTGCGCAACAATGGAAAATTCTGGTTCAGCCCATCGTTCCCGCTACCGCCCACATACGTGGCTCCGATCAGATCGGTGGCTTCGGCGTTGAAGTGCGCCACCACCGCATCGGTCCCGTTGAAATAAGTGAAGCCGTACGAACCGGAGAAGGGTTGTGGCTCACCGCCACTGAAAGTTGCGTCGTAGCACCCGCTGGAAATGGGGAAATCAGTGGATTCTGTGCTGCCGAGCACATACAGTTCACCGGCTTGGTCGGTGACCATGCTGTGCGGTACCTCGCTGCCGCTTCCGCCGAGGTAGGTGCTCCAGATCAGCTCGGTGCCATCGGGAGAGAACTTGGTAATGCCCATGTCTGTTCCGGAGGAAAGAGGTCCTGCAAAAGCGTCCTGCTGTACGCCCACGGTGATGGGGTAACCGATGTCGAATACCGTCCCGGCGCCGTAAAGGTGGCCTTGCTCATCATAGGTGGCGGTGGTCCCGAAATTGTCCGCATTGCTTCCGCTGAAACTACAGAACGTGACCACAGGATCAATAACGAGGACATAGCGCGGATCGTAGCCTTGGGGGAAAACGTAAGAGAGGCGATCACCGTGCAGTGCGTAGGCCACTCCCACGGGTTCCTTTTTGCCATGTATCAGTTGCCAAGCCACAGGGCGCTGCTCCAACACATCGCCGGCCGTGGTGGAGATATTCAACACGCCATGCTCAGCCACCAACTTATCCTGCCCCTCGAAGCGGATGATGATCTGTGACGGATCAGCCCCTGGTGCAACGACCCAATCGTACTTCATCCCGTGGGTGCCATCGATGTGCAGTGCGATCCCTGCATAGACCTCACTCAACTCAACTCCCCCGAAGACCTGAACGCCCGATGCCCATTTCGATCGGTCGTTCCCCAGGAAATAGTTGGCATAGTGATCTTGGACATCGGAACCGGAGTGAACTGCCTTGCCAGCCCCTTCGAAATGCATCCGGTACGCATGCATCCGCAACGGCACAGGTAGTGCATTGGGCTGCCCGTGCGTGGCCATCGGCCCACCTGTACGCAGCACATGCGTGAAGGCATCCCGTTCCACGAAGACGGCTCCACCGGGTGTATTGGCGCGATAAAGCACCTGTTCCGGCCACTGCCCTTTGTTCTGATGAAATTGCACTTGGGGAGCGGATGCGGGGTGATCGTGCGCGTGCATCACGGAAACCGCGTGGCACAAAACGAGACAAAGAGCGGAGCGGTCCATGGATGCAAAGATGATCGACATCGCAGAAATGACGGTCGACGGACGGTCAGCGTTGCATCGGGCCTGAAATGTCCCGGTCTACCGGAACTGCAGTTCGTAAAGCTTGCGGTACGGCCCGTTCATGGCCAACAACTCCTGGTGGTCGCCTTGCTCTATGATGCGGCCCTTGTCGAGCACCAGGATCCGGTCGGCTTTCTGGATCGTGCTCAGCCGGTGCGCGATCACGATGCTGGTGCGGCCCTTGGTGATGTTCTCCGTCGCTTGCTGGATCAGGTGCTCGCTCACGCTGTCCACACTGCTTGTGGCTTCGTCCAAGACCAGCACGCGTGGTTTGTGGACGGCCGCCCGGATGAATGCGATCAGCTGCCGCTGGCCCAAGCTCATTATGCTGCCACGTTCCCGCACGTCCATGTCATAGCCTTCCGGTAAGCGCATGATGAAGTCGTGCGCACCAACGGACTTTGCAGCCTCGATCACTTCTTCCCTCGAAATGGACGGATCCCCCAATGTGATGTTATTGTGTACGGTGTCGCTGAAGAGGAAGACGTCCTGTAACACGACCGAGATGCTCTTCCGCAGCTCGGCCAACGCATAAGAGCGGATGTCGACACCATCCAAAAACACTTCGCCTCTCTGGAATTCGTAGGCCCTGCTGAGGATGTTGATCGTGGTACTCTTTCCTGATCCCGTTGCACCGACCAGCGCGATCATCTGCCCGGCTTTGGCCTCGAAGGAAATATCCTTCAGCACATGATCCAGATCCGCGTCCTTCTTCCCAACTGAAGCTTCATCATCGTAACTGAACCAGACTCCCTTGAACGTGATATCGCCTCGCAACTCCGTTGTTCGAAGCGTGCCGGTATCAACGAGCGTTGCTTCTGTATCGAGCACTTTGAAGACCCGCTCGCTGCCAACCATACCCATCTGCAGCACGTTGAAACGATCCGCCAATTGGCGGATCGGACGGAATAGCATGCTGATGAACAGGATATATGCGAAGATGTCACCCAGTGTTGCTTCTCCGGCGAGGACATCCCGCACACCCCACCAGACCAAGAACGACAGGGAAACGGCGCTGAGGATCTCCACTACCGGGAAGAAGATGCTGTAGGCCAGCACGCCACGGATATGGGCCTTCCGGTGTTCGCGGTTGATGGCTTGGAATTTCCGGAACTCCTGATCCTCGCGACCGAAGAGTTGGACAATGGACATGCCCTGGATGTGCTCTTGTACGAAGGCGTTCAAACGGGCCACCTGCGTGCGCACATCCTGGAAGCTCTTCTGAATGCTGTTCTTGAAGATGTTCGTGCTCCACAACAAGAGCGGGATCGGCACCATGCTGAGCAACGCGAGCTTCCAGTTGTACACGAACATGACGATCACCACCACGAGCAACTTCAGGATATCGCCCATGATCATGAGCAGGCCTTGGGAGAAGATGTCATCGATGGTCTCGATGTCGCTAATGGCGCGGGTGACGAGTGTTCCGATGGGTGTGCGATCGAAATACCGCAGCTTGAAGCCGAGCAGCTTGGTGTACAATTTCTGACGCAGGTCGAACGTCACGGCTTGGCCCAACCAACTGGTCCAATAGGCTTGATAATACTGCACGACCGTCTCTACGACCAGGAGCACAACGACCACGATAGTGATGGCCCACACCAAGGGCCATGTGCCGGAACCTATGGTCTTCAAAACGATGTTCGCTGTATAAGCGATGCTGCGCGCGTTCCAGTTGGAATCGGCATCCGTAGCGAAAAGAGCTTCGTATTCCGAAGCGGCCACGTCCACCAACCAACCGAGCATGATCGGGCGGATGACCCCAACGATACTGAGCACGACCGTGAGCAACACAGCCCAGCGGAAGATCCCGCGATACGGTCCAACGAACGCGAATACACGTTTGAACAACTCGCGGTCGAAGGCCTTTCCTTGGACCGTTTCCGCGCTCTTGGCCTTCGTCTTCGGAGGCGCGGTAGTGGCTGTTGGTGCAGTGGCGCTCATCCGTTCGAAGTCTCCGAATAACCGGCCGGAATGAAGGGATAGAGGACGTGTTCAAGGTAAAGTCCACGGGCCGGTGCGCTCTTCCCAGCGGCACCGCGGTCAAGGGCTGCGATCACCTCGGCCATGCTTTCCGGAGAGGCTTGTCCCCTACCGATACGAATGCATGTACCAACGATCGCACGCACCATGTTGCGCAGGAAACGATCCGCGCGGATACGGAAACGATAGCCGCTGGGAATACTTTCCCATTGGGCCAAGCGCACATCGCACAGCATGGTCTTGACATCGCTGCCAGCCTTGCAGAAACTGGAGAAATCCTTGTGCCCGATGAGGTATTTGCAGGCTTGGTTCATCACCTCGACATCCAGCTTCGGATGCAACACATGCGCGCGATCAGCGAGAAAGGCATCCTTGCGGTGCAGGATCAAGTACGTGTAGCCGCGCTCCGTTGCACTGAACCGTGCGTGGGCATCATCGGCTACCGGGAGCACACGCTTTATGGCGATGCTATCGGGCAACATGCTGTTCAAGCTGAATACCAAGCGTTCATCAATGACCTGCTCAGAAGGCGCGTCGAAATGGAGGTAGTAATCCGTGGCATGCACACCAGTGTCAGTTCGGCCGCAGCCTACAACGTAGAGTTCGGGTCTGTGCAGGATGGTGCGGAGGGCGCGTTCGATCTCCTCCTGCACGCTGGGTGCCGCAAGCTGGCGTTGCCACCCGCGATATGGGGCACCATCATAGGCAAGCTGAAGGAAGTAACGCGGGAGGATCTCCATGCACCGGGTGGCGGGAAGGGTGCAAAGGTACCGGGCGCGAGAAGTGCGGAATGTGAAAATGTGAAGATGATGGAATGTCGAAACACGAGGTTGGCCAGAGCCATGCCTTCGACCATAAACCACTTGCACCTCTGATTTCAACTTTCCTTTGCCCCATGCGCATCGGCCTCATTAGCGACACCCATGGCTGGCTGGACCCGCGGGTCCAGGAACATTTCGGTGGGTGCGATGAGATCTGGCACGCTGGGGATATAGGCGAACTGGAAGTGACCGAGGAATTGGCGCGTTGGAAACCGCTCCGGGCGATCTATGGCAATATCGACGGGGGGGCTACGCGTTTGGTCCATCCCGAACATCAACGGTTCACAGTGGGAGGCGTGCGGGTGTGGATGACGCACATCGGTGGCCGCCCACCGCGCTATGACCCGAACGTCCTCGGTGAGCTGCGAACCTCTGCTCCCGACCTCTTCATATGCGGACATTCACACATCTGCATGGTGCAATTCGACCCCAAGCTGAATTGCCTCTACATGAACCCTGGCGCAGCTGGTCGCCACGGCTGGCACACGGTGCGGACGGTTCTGCGGTTCGGGATCGAGAACGGGAAACTCAAAGACCTTGAGGTGGTGGAGCTAGGGAAACGGGGATCCTTTTGAACCCAACACGGGATCGTGGAATACAGTGGTCCGGGATCCAACGTTCCATCGTGGCACTCGTCTACCTTCGGACCGGTGAAAAAGTTCTTGGGCTATATCCCCTACCGTTTGCGCAATCGCTACGGGATCGCTGTTCTAGCGCTGGTGGCATGGATCACCCTCTTTGACCGTAATGACGCATGGACCACTTTCAAGAATAGCCGCGACCTTGCTCGTATGGAGGAGGACAAGGGACGTTACACCGCTGAGATCAGCAGTACCAAGGACAAGTTGCACCAACTCTCCAGCGACAAGGAACTCCTTGAGAAGTTCGCCCGCGAAGAGTATCTGATGAAGCGCGACAACGAGGACATCTTCGTGCTGGTCCCGGCGAAGCGCTAAGGCGTATCCTTCTTTGGTGCGCAGCACGCCATCCCTTTCGTGGCGCAAAGGTCGCGCACTAATCGTGCGGTGCGCAATTGCCGCCCTGCGGACCGAAGGTGGTAGTGCGTATCGTGGAAGGACGAATCAGGCATCGTGTAGTCCTCGGTCGATCCGACCATGGTGAGCCCATGTTCTACCAAGCCTTCCTCGATCACCTTGCAGACCTGAGGTCTGTAGCTCGTGTTCGCTACCACGGGCCAAACGAAGACGAGCTGCGCATGGTGCGCCCGAACACTATCCGCTAATTCCATTGCGATCGGCCAGAACGCATCGTCGATCACCGGCTCGGAATAACCCACGGACTGCTGTCTTGCAGGACCCCACGGTGGAAGTCCCAGATGGCTCACGAGATCACCACGCTCGTTGAACCCACTGGCCCTATACACTTGGTGCTGACTATCATCCTTCCAAGCACCGGTGAAGATCTTCCACGCACCTTGGGCACGCATGACCATCACACCCATAATTACCCTGGGTCTCGTGTACCATGGGGTAAAGCGAATGGCTTCGGGCCATCGGTCCACCAGAAGTATGTGGAGGTCGTTGTCCTTCGCGGGGTGGCTATAGCTCGAATGCTCCAGTGCGGCGATAACAAGATCGCCTTCACCGATGGACCCTTTGACCTCGTCCACCATGAAACGGAACCCGAGGCTGGCGTGTATGCTCATGTTCACCGCAGGTTTGCACAAACCCGTTTCCAGCAGTTCGCTGTCGATACCGAACGTGGCATTGCTGCCACCGATCACCATCACTTTGGGGGAGGACAACGCATCCAGTCTCTTGTGTTTGGCGATCACACCTTCCACATAATCCACGCGCGACGCGTTGGGACCGAAGGACATCGCGAGCAACAGGATGGCCGTCACGGGCAGGGCGAAGAGCCCCATCCGCAGCAACAACCCGATAGGGCCCGGTTCAGAACTGGAAGTAGATGAAGCCATGCTCGGTTTCCATGTCGACGTAAAGCAGAATAACCAGTGCGAGGAACAGGTAGATGGCCCATCGAACACCGTTCACCCGAGGCAACGCCTCCAACGCATGTTGTTGACGCCGTGCTATCCATTCCACGACGACCATGAACAGGATCCACCCCATTTCGGGCCTATACATCCATTTGACGAGCGCACCGGGGTGCCTGTCCATGTGCCCCACCATGTTATACAAGTAGGCCCCTGCCGTAGACAGGGATGATGAGCGAAAGAACACCCAAGCGACCAACACCAGCATGAAAGTGATGATGATCCGCGGAAGGTCGCGCAGTTCGGGATCGTCGCGCCGGGCCTTTCCATCGCGCAGGATCTCGGGCACATAGTACGCACCGTGCAACGCTCCCCATGTGAGGAAGGTCCAATTGGCACCATGCCAGAAACCGCTTGTAGTGAAGGTGATCAGGATGTTGCGCAGCCTCCCCCACTGCGTGCGCCAACCACCCAAGGGCATGTACACATAGTCACGGAACCACGTGCTGAGTGAAATGTGCCAGCGCCGCCAGAACTCGGAGATGCTGCGCGAGAAGTAGGGATAGTTGAAATTGCGGTTCAGCTGGAGCCCGAACAGGCGCGCGCAGCCGATGGCGATATCGGAATAGCCGGAGAAATCACCGTAGATCTGGAAGGCGAAAAAGAAGGCCCCGAAGAACAAGGTGATGCCGGGTGTTGTGGTCACATCTCCGGAGAAGATCTTGTCGACGATAGGCGAACAGGAGTCGGCGATCACGATCTTCTTGAAGAACCCCCACAGCATTTGGCGAAGGCCATCCCGCGCGGCAGCCATATCGAAGCTGCGCGGCGCTTGGAACTGTGGCAAGAGGTGCGTGGCACGTTCGATGGGGCCTGCCACCAGCTGCGGAAAGAAACTAACGAAGGCCATGAATGCGATGGGATCCCGTGTGGCCTTCAGCTGACCGCGATATACATCAATGGTGTAGCTGAGCGATTGGAACGTGTAGAAACTGATGCCCACAGGCAGCAGTACGCGCAATGTTGGCAAATGTGGCTGTAGACCGACGGTGAGCAACAGGTCGTGCAAGCCGTCCATGAAAAAGTTGAAGTACTTGAACACACCTAGCATACCCAAGTTGACCATCAAGCTGAAGACCAACCAAGCCTTGCGCTGTCGCTGGCCGGTACTGTTCTCGATAGCGCGGCCGATGAAAAGATCTCCCATGGAACTGAGGACCAACAGACCGAGGAAGCGCCAGTCCCACCAACCGTAGAAAACGTAGCTCGCGACAAGTATGAAGGCATTCTGCCATTCCACGTTGCGCCCGAACACATACCAATAGGCCAAGAAGACCAGTGGCAGGAATACGAGGAAAGTAAACGAGGGGAAGAGCATGGCGCACGTACCGAAGCGTACCCCGGGTATCGGCGAAAGTAGCGGACAGCCGCTGGTCGATCAGTAGCTAACGGCCATGTCGACGACCACCGCATTGCAGCTGGCGTTCAACGACCGGAAATGCATCAATGATGGTGCCCGCCCGCGCCGTGCACATGGCCATGGGCCAGCTCATCGGCGGTGGCTTCACGTACGTCGGTCACGTCCACATTGAAATGCAGGGTGACACCGGCCAAAGGGTGATTGCCGTTCAGCGCTACGATGTCATCCTCCACACCGATGACGGTGAACACGCCCATTTCGCCCCCATCCTCGCTGCCCGCTTGGAACTGCATGCCCACCTCCGGGGTCTGACCACCGAAACGATCCGCGGGCACCTTGTGTACCAAAGACGGATCCAGATCGCCATACCCATCGGACGCGGGCACCACGGCCAACAGGGAATCACCGGCCTTGCGGCCTTCCATCTGACGCTCGAGGCCCGGCACGATCATACCCGATCCGTGGATGTAAGCGAATGCTTCTCGACCCGCGCTGGTGTCCAGCAGCTTGCCATCGGCATCGTTCAAGGTATAATGAAAGGAGACGACGGCGTTCTTGGAAATGACCATGGGGTTAGGGTATGGCCCGCAAGATAATTGTCCGCAGCGGACCCGGCCTTATGCCGTTACTCCTTCGCCACCTGTTTCCGAAACGAGTTGCCCTCTACCTCCACGGAAATCGTGTATAAACCGGAGGGAAGAGAAGAAAGGTCCACCACATTACCATTGGCAACCAACTGGAGCGACCGGCCCATAGCGTCGTGTAGGGCGATGTTCTTCAGCGAACGACCGTTGGGTAAGGATATCATGATCCGGTCCCGTGTGGGATTCGGGGCAATGGTGATGTCCATCTCGACACTGTTCTCTACTAGGCCTACTCCGTTGCAATCCAGCGACCCTGCCAGGTTGGAACTGCGTTGGTTGATAAAGGACTTCAACCCACGAAGCGTCTGGTTACCGCCCGGACCGCCACCGTTCACTGGTACATCGTTGGTGATGTTGCTGGTGAACTGGGCTATTGTATACTGCTTGTTCGGATCGGCTTCCACATGTGGCCGGATCAGTGCAGCGATCGCGTCGATCTTAGGATCAAAATAATTGTTCGTGAAGTTGTCCAGCAGCCCGCAGTATGCGTTCAGGTATTCGGTCCGCAACGCAGGCACGGTCATCAACTTGCTCATGAGCGCACGGTTATTCGCCACATACGTGGGCGACAACGTGAGTGCGTTCTGCCCCATGGACGGATAACTACCGAAGGCCATGTTGGCATCCCAATGGATCCAGTTCCACAGGAACGTGGTGCTGTCGTGGTAGAGGTAGTAGTTGCGCCCGCTTTGTATGTAGGCATCCATGTTGCCGAACACATTATCAATCGCCAGTGAACGCAATAACGGCCGCCATTCAAAGGTGGCCGGCAACTGCGTCGCCAACTCCTCATTGCTGCCGTTGTTCAAGAGGTCCAGCAATTCTATCAGATCGGTCCAGTCATTCTCCGTCTCATTGGTCTTCAGATCATAGCGCGTGTAATAGCTCGCCGGATCCATGCCGTACCATTCCAGATCCGCCTCGGCATCGCCACCACCGCCGCTGCCCATGCCGAAATTGTCGGCAGCCTTGAACAGGTTCCCATTGTTATCGTCCACATGCCGGTCCAAGAAATTATTGTCCACAGCCTCCACCAAGTTGTAAAAACCCCACAATGCACCGTTCATATACACGTTCGCATATTGCACACGTGGGGCGAGTATGCCTACCTCTTGGCAATGATCGAAGAAGATCTTCTCTCGCATGAAGGTGGGATCACTCCAGCAATTATTGAAATGGAGTTTGGTCATGCCATGGTACTTCTGGCCGGAGATGTTGTCGTTGAAGTCCACCTTGAACGATTTCTTGATACCGGGATGTCCGTAGCTGCTGTTGCCCTTCAAGTCCACTTCCACGTTGTATCGGGTGTATGTCCCTGTCTGGTCCGTGATGGTGACATCGCCACTGAGGGTCTCGCCCAGATCGTTCGCGTAGTGGGTGGTCAGTTGGTCCCAGAAATCGGCATCCGCGAAAGTGAGATACACAGAGGTCACTTGATCGGTATTGAAGAGGCTGTCGCTGGGTGCGGTTTGGGCTTGGGCAGCGGCTGCCATGCAAAGCGCCAGCGAAACAGTAATATGCTTCATTAATGGTGCAGAAATAGAAATGCAAGGTACAGACACGTTACGCATGGCTTGGTTTGATCCGGCAGAATAGTAGGTTCATGCGGCGAGCCGGCAGGAATCGAACCATCAGACGATTCGCACAGTCGGAAAAGCAAGGTGCATCCATCCGTCCATCCTTTGGCACACGGTTCAAAATGGCGAACCAGTCCAAAGAAGGCACGCAGAAATTGATTCGCAGTGCCACCATCGTCGGACCGACCGTAAGCCGACAGGTGGATTCGTTGCCCGCACTACCGACATTTGGTGCCATGGAAAAGTTGTTCGACACCTTCGCAGACTTGGATATGGCCGCATGGGAAGCGCTGGTCATGAAGGAATTAAAGGGTGCCGATCCCGCCTCATTGGAGGTCAACATTGGCGATAACATCCGTCTGAGGCCGTTCCATATGGCTATGGGACAAATCGACCAGCAAGGAGCCTGGCGGCGTGGCACGCGACGGACCGGCAATGCGTGGCGGAGCACCATAGCAGTGAGTGCTGCGGATCACGAAGCGAACGACCGGGCACTGGAAGGCTTGATGGGTAGCGCCGATTCCGTGCGTGTGAGCGGCGATGTCCGAGCACTTCCCAATGTGTTGAAGGATGTGCTCCTTGCCGCTATCGACCTCCAACTCGCCAACGGAACACTAGCGGCACTTCGCTGGTTGCTGAACGATGCACAACGGCAACATGTGTCCGCCGAAGAACTTAGCCTTTGCCTTGGCCTTTCCGGGGAAGTGGACCTGGGTGAAATGAAGCACCTAGTCGCACCCTATCCCTTGGTGCGCTTGTTCGAAGTGGAGATCGCTGAAAATGACGTCGCCGCTACTCTGCACGGGCTGGAACGCGGCCGTGAACGCATACAGCAGTTGATCACGCACGGTTTCACTATTGACGATGCCGCTGCGCGCATCCAGTTCAACCTGCACCTCGGCGATGACCTCTTCGTGGAAGCGGCGCGCATCAGGGCTTTCCGAGAAAGCTGGGCGACCGTTGTAGCGAGCTTCTCTCCTACGCATGCTTGTTCGCACAACATATGGATCCAGTGTACAGCGCAGTATCCTACTGACCCGAAGTCACCCTACGACAATTGTATCCGCGCCACGTTGCAAGCCATCAGCGCGATCACCGGCGGCTGCGATGGGCTCACTATCCCTACCCCTGCTCTGCCCGAAGGCGATGTGCTCGCCCGCCGGGTGGTCCGCAACATCCACAATCTCCTTCGCGATGAGAGCTTCCTGGACCGCGTGGCGGATCCGTTGGGTGGCTCATACACCGTAGAACAACTCACCAACACGCTCGCCAAAGCACTGGCCTCGCAGGAACGCGCGGATCAGCCTGTGGCCGGCAGCCAGCAGCCACTAGCTGGGCTTCCGAGCAGAGAAGAGATCCCCCTCAAGTCCTTTTACACCGCGCTCGACGTCAATGACTTGGAGCACTTGAAATTCGGGGCCGGTGCTCCCCCCTACCTGCGCGGGCCGTACGCCAGCATGTACGCCATTCGTCCATGGACCATCCGGCAGTATGCGGGCTTCAGCACGGCGGAAGCGAGCAATGCCTTCTACCGGAAGAACCTCGCGGCCGGGCAGATGGGTTTGAGCGTCGCCTTCGATCTGGCAACGCACCGCGGCTACGACAGCGACCATCCACGCGTGAAAGGTGATGTGGGCAAAGCAGGTGTGGCGATCAGCAGCGTGGAGGACATGAAGATCCTCTTCGACAGCATTCCGCTGGACAAGATGAGCGTGAGCATGACCATGAACGGCGCCGTGCTGCCTATCATGGCTTTTTTCATCGTGGCTGCGGAAGAGTCAGGTGTGAGCGCGGACCAGTTACAGGGCACCATCCAGAACGACATCCTGAAGGAGTTCATGGTGCGCAATACATACATCTATCCACCTGCGCCAAGCATGCGCATCGTGGGCGACATCTTCAGCTACTGCGCGAAGAAGATGCCCAAGTTCAACAGCATCAGCATCAGCGGCTACCACATGCACGAGGCCGGTGCGCCTGCGGATCTGGAACTCGCCTACACGCTGGCCGACGGCATCGAGTACGTGCGCACGGGCATCGCGGCAGGCATGGAAGTGGACGAGTTCGCCGGACGGCTCAGCTTCTTCTGGGGCATTGGCATGGACCTTTTCATGGAAGTGGCCAAGATGCGCGCGGGTCGTTTGCTCTGGGCGAAAATGCTGAAGGAGGTCGGCGCGAAGGATGCGAAAAGCCTAGCGCTGCGCACGCACTGCCAGACAAGCGGCTGGAGCCTTACGGCGCAGGATCCGTTCAACAACATCGCGCGCACCACGGTGGAAGCATTGGCCGCTGTGCTCGGCGGAACGCAATCGCTCCACACCAACTCATTGGACGAGGCCATCGCATTGCCCACAGACTTCAGCGCCAAGATCGCGCGCGATACGCAGCTCTATTTGCAAAAGAACGCCGGCATCACCAAGTTCATCGACCCGCTCGGCGGCAGCTACTACGTGGAGAACCTCACGCACGAGCTGGTACACAAGGCTTGGGCGCGCATCAAGGAGGTGGAAGAACTCGGCGGCATGAGTAAAGCCATCGAGACCGGTCTGCCGAAAATGCGCATCGAGGAAGCTGCCGCGAAACGCCAAGCTCGCATCGACACCGGCAAGGACAAGATCATCGGCGTGAACGCCTTCGTGACGGAAGATGAAACGAAGATGGAATTGCGGGAGGTGGATAACAGCGCTGTGCGGGAGTCGCAGGTAGCGCGTTTGAAGCAGATCCGTGCTGGCCGGGATGAGGGTGCGGTTCAACAAGCGTTGGAGGCGTTGACCAAGGCAGCGAAGGAAGGGCTGTCCGATGTCTTAAGTCCTATGCCGGATCCGGCGCAGGGCATAGGACATAAGACATTGGACAAGAGCGAAGGCTCCGCGCGCGGAAATCTTCTGGAACTCGCCGTGATCGCCGCAAGGCACCGCGCAACCCTGGGAGAGATCAGCGATGCCCTCGAAAAAGCCTACGGTCGATACAGCGCCACGATCCGTAGCATCAGCGGTGTTTACTCAGCGGAAAGCATGCAAGATCCCGAGATGAAGGAGGCCATGCGCCTCGCCGATGAATTTGCAAAAGCCGAAGGCCGTCGCCCGCGCATCCTCGTGGCGAAGATGGGCCAGGACGGCCACGACCGGGGCGCCAAGGTGATCGCCACCAGCTTCGCGGACATCGGCTTCGACGTGGACATCGGTCCGCTGTTCCAAACGCCGCAGGAAGTAGCTCGGCAGGCGATCGAGAACGACGTACACGTGCTGGGGATCAGCAGCCTCGCCGGTGGCCACAAGACCCTGGTGCCCGAAGTGATCAAGGAGTTGCGCGAGACCTACGACCGTGGCGACATCCTAGTGGTGGCCGGTGGTGTGATCCCACCGAACGACTATGATTTCCTGAAAAAGGCCGGGTGCTTTGATGTGTATGGGCCTGGGACGCGGATTCCGGTGGCGGCGAAGGGGATCATTACCCGATTGATGGAACGCGGATCCTGATCCATGCACCTGTACCGTCGACCCCGTGGGTCGACCCACGCTACCTTCACAACGGACCACGCACATGGCACCGAACTTCCATAAACACCCTCGGCTACAGGATCACGACTACACGCGCGTTGCGTATTTCGTAACGATCTGCGCATACCGCCGTGGCGACATTTTCGGCAGGATATCAGGCACCGGTGCGAAAACCGTGATGGAATTAAATGACGCCGGGCTGATCGTATTGGACCGGTGGAACGCCATTCCGCGACACCACCTTGGCGCGCGACTGGACCAATTGCAGATCATGCCCGACCATCTGCACGCGATCATCGTATTGGATCCGCCCATTGGTTTCGGATCTAATGGGTCGACCCACGGGGTCGACGCCACGGGTGCATTGAATGAACGTCGTGCTAGGCCGAACGGCCCGGCACCCGGATCGTTGGGTGCCATCATCGGCGTATTCAAATCGGTGACGACGAAACGCATCAACGCGATCCTTGGGCGAACAGGCGGAACCGTTTGGCAGGATGGCTACCATGATCGCGCCATCCGCCGTGATGGTGGCGAATACGGGCGTATTGCACAATACATTGCGGAGAATCCGGCGAAATGGCACTGAACCATCGATGGTCATGCAACGTCGTTTGATGTACATCGAAAAGGGCACTGGCTACAACCATGATGGCCCAGCGTGGATCGGGTACGTGGACTTCTCCAGAACAGGGCGCAAAGCCTATTTCAATGGACAAGCGTTCTCAAGTGGAAAAGGGACCGGTCGATGTGTGGAAACCGGTGATCTATACTGGCTAAGTGGTGTAAAGAAGCGTGGCACGAATCGGCACGTCTTCGGGCATGGTAAGATCTTGGTGTCGCGCGACGCCTTAGTTGACTTCCTTGCATTGAAGGGCTGGGATCGGTTAGATGAAACCCGTTACGACCTATTCGATGTTAAACCGACCGACATCGCCAGATCCTCTGCGATGGAAAACGCCAAGCTTGGGTCAGCCTGATTTCCAACTACGGTAGGCTCTTGCATTTCGCGTGACGGATCGCAGGGGAAAGCCCGGAGCGCGGTAATCCGCGCGAGGACTTGGACCGAAGAGCCGGACCCGCCTGCTTTTGAGGCGGGGCACGCCCACATTCTAATCCCACATGTTGTCTTCGAACATCATACAAAGCCATATTTAACATCTATGATGCTTACAAACATCTTGATAGGTGAACAAAATCGACGAGGAACGCATATCTTTGTGGTGTGAAAGCAGCGTTGATCCACTAAATCGCACGGTACGATGGCTACGAACAACATCAACTGGAAGGTCCTGAAGGATGAAAAGGTATTGGAACAGCTGGGCAAAGAGTTGCGCCGCATGCGGCTGGAGCGCAACCTGAGCCAAGCCAAGGTGGCCGAACGTGCCGGTCTGGATCGCACCACCGTTGTGAAGCTGGAGGCCGGTCGTGCTGCTACACTGCTAAC
>Ga0335397_10002335_pt1 | contig 25853 bp, 19 predicted proteins | sample MAT04_FD_205740 | JGI IMG/M metagenome (GOLD analysis project Ga0335397, IMG submission 205740) | Freshwater microbial communities from Lake Fryxell liftoff mats and glacier meltwater in Antarctica - MAT-04 (spades assembly) (version 2) ... | reverse complement strand
ATACGTCGAACCATCCCGTGGAAAGGACATCCTGGTACGCCGCAGTCGACTTCTGCACAAAGCTTAGCGAGAAGGAACAGCTCAATACATGCTATATGCAGTCCGGTCAGACCGTCACTTTGCTCAATGGAAATGGCTATCGCCTGCCAACCGAAGCGGAATGGGAGTATTCCTGCCGCGCAGGCGCCACTACAAAATATTCAACAGGTGATGATGACACCGGCCTCACCCAAGCCGCCTGGATTGGCAGGAACTCCGGCGGTCGCACTCACCCAGTAGGAGCGTTGAAAGCCAATTCATTTGGCATCCACGATATGCACGGCAATGTCTGGGAGTGGGTGCAAGACTGGTGGGCAGAAACCTATTATCAACAATTTCAAGAGAAGCCCGCTATCGACCCCCAAGGGCCGGTATCCGGTGACATGCGCGTGGTCCGCGGCGGGGATCGAAATCCAGACAACCGCCCATTCTTTAGCCGTGCATCACTGCGATATGCGTGTGGTCCAACGGTGGACAACTTCACGAGCGGGTTTCGCGTGACATTGACCGTGGACGCAGTAAAGGCGGCTATTGCAGAGCCAGCAAAAAAGAAGTTAACGGCTTCTAAGGCAAGTAAGTCGGTTAGAAAGGGACAAGGGGCGACTGCCGATCAATAAGTGCAATCCCGCTGTTAGGTAGCCATGTGGGTTCCGCTTGGGGGTCTCAGGCATTCGCGACCGCCGATCGAGTCTGATTTGCCGCATAGGTTTTGGAATCACTGGCAGCTTTCTGCTGCAACAATCCACATTATCACCGCCCTCTTCATAATCGCTGCGATTTATATTCATCGACCTGAACAGTCTTCCTGTTGATCTGCCGAGGTGCAGTTTGCCGTCGAACGCAGGATCCTACAACCGCATGGTCTTACGACTGAAGGGGTCAAAGTCTGGTGAAAAGCCGATCTCATTGGTGATTCCCGGCCGCTATTTGATTGGTTCGGAATCGCATGCGGTCGTTCCACTGACTCCCGCTGAGGGCGTATCGCCTCGCCATGCACTACTTCTTTTAGAACCGTCTAGATTGAGAATCCGTGACTTGGATTCTCGCAGCGGGACGTATCTGAACGGTAAATTGATTGAGACCGCCACACTGCAGGACGGCGACCGCATCCGCTGTGGTACGGTGTCCCTCACCGTTCATCTGGAATCTCCCGGGCCATTGACCCAAACGGTCACGCCGACATCGGCCCAAGCGGCCGCGGTGGACGCTGAAAATGACTTGCCGCCGATCATAAAAGGCTATGCTGATTTGACTCGGATTGGTCGTGGCTCGTTGGGAACGGTCTATCTGGCGAAGCAACTCGGCACGAACCGTCAGGTGGCCATTAAATGCATTCGCCCGGAATTAGAAGCGGATGAGCGCACGCGACAGCTCTTCATTCGCGAGGCCTCCATCACGGCGCAACTGAAGCACCCCAAAATTGTGGAGTACTTGGGGTTTGGGTTGGCGGAAAACCGTCCCTATCTGGTGATGGAGTACATTTCCTCTGACAATCTCGAATCGCTGGTATTAAGACATGATCCGGCACGACGCGTGCGATTAGCCGTCAAAATCGTGATACAGACTTTGGAAGCTTTAGCCTACGCTCATGCGGCCGGCATCGTCCATCGAGACGTCAAGCCGTCCAACATTCTGGCGAACACGTCGACCGGCCGGTTGCGACTAAAAATGTCTGACTTTGGATTGGCCAAGATTTTCCATACTGCTGGGTATTCGGGCATTACCGCGTCGAATGAGATATGCGGCACATTGGCCTACATGTCGCCGGAACAGTTGATGAACAGCCGTAGCGCGAAGCCGGAATCGGATGTCTATTCGGCCATGGTGTGCCTCTATCGACTCTTGACCGGGGAATATCCCCATCAGGAGGGGTCGCCAGTGGAAATGATCCATCGCCGGCTGAATGAACCAGCCCGGCCAGTGCAGTGCTTCAATCCGGAGATTCCGGACGATTTGGCCAGAATTGTAGACTTCGGGCTCTCACGCGCTTTAGAGATGCGTTTCTCCTGCGCGGCAGTCTTGCTCGCGACTCTGGAAGCGTTACCGTTATTGAATTCCTCGAAATAATAGTCAGGTTCTCCTTCGAGTCGTTCTCCGAAAAACCATTGCATGCAACTGAAAACATCCTGTCCGAACTGCACCGCTTCGTTGTCGGTCAATTCCGAATTAGTCGGCAACCAGGCTAAATGCCCACGGTGCCAAACGAAATTCGTCGTCGAAGACGTACGGACGCCGACATCACCGCATTCGCTGGATCAGGCAGCGGAAGCCACGGAAACGATCGCCGAGCAGACCACCTCTTTGATATCGGGTACCAAATCGTCGCCGCCAAATACGCCCGCCGCCAAGATGCTGGGGCGCTTCGAGCTGCGGAAGGTGCTGGGCCAAGGTGGCTTCGGACGCGTCTATCAGGCCTATGATCCGCAACTCGACCGGTTGCTCGCGCTGAAGGTCCCGACGTTCGGTCCCCAGGACGCGAAAAAGGCGAGGCGTTTTCAGGACGAAGCCAAGGCCGCCGCACAGCTACGGCATCCGAACATTGTGCCCACATTTGAGTCGGGGAAGATCGGCAACCAGTTCTTCATCGCATCGCAGTTCATCGATGGCGAACCGATGTCGGCCATTACCAAAGCGGGGCGTACAAAAGGCAGGCAGGCAGCTGAGTGGATCGCCAAGTTAGCGCGGGCACTCGCGTATGCTCATGAGATGGGAATTGTCCATCGGGATGTTAAACCTCACAACGTGATGCTCGACGAACGGGGCGAGCCACAGTTGATGGACTTCGGCTTGGCAAAGCGTCTGAATGACGACTCAGGGATGACCGCCGACGGTGCGTTACTGGGAACGCCAGCGTACATGGCCCCCGAGCAGGCGCGGGGGGATCTGGATAACGTCGGGGCGCATTCCGATCAATATGCTCTGGGGGCGATGCTGTACGAATTACTAACTGGTCAACGGTCGTTCGATGGAGCGCCGCACGCTGTGATGGCCAAGATTCTGAGCGAAGAGCCGCCTGCTCCTCGGTCGCTGGTACCGCAGATTCCTCGCGATCTGGAAGCCATCACACAGAAGGCGATGAGCAAGGAGATTTCCCGTCGATATGCATCCTGTGATGATTTCGCCGATGATCTGGACCGCTGGCTTGCGGGAGATCCCATCGTGGCCCGCCCCATGACGCGGCAGGAGCGCGTTATGCGATGGGCGAAACGGAATCGCAGTATTGCGGTTGCGCTGGGGTCATTGATGGCGGCATTTGTGCTGGTGGGGGTGATCGGAATTCTTGCCGCCGGCTACCAAGCCTACGCCGCGCGGCAGGTCCGGTATGAAAAGCAGAAGGCGCTGGACGCACTCGACACGGCACAATCAGAACGAGATCGGGCCGACAAAGAAAAAGAAGCGGCGCAATCGCAGAAATCCATCGCCGAACGGCATCAAGCCGAGGCCGAAAAGCAGCAGCGGGTTGCGGTGAGCGAACGTGAACTTGCGCGCCAAGCAGCTGAGACCAACCGGAAAATCGCCTATAGCGCCCACATGAATTTAGGACAGCAGGCGTGGGATGAGGGGGCAATCAGCTTTCTCCACAATCTGCTGGAGCGCTACTTTCCCCAACCGGGCCAACCCGACCTGCGTAGCTTTGAATGGCATTACTGGTGGCGTATGTCCCACGGATATCGACTCAGAATCGACATTCCCGGAGGAAATGTAAGCGACGTAGCCTTTTCTCCGGATGGACAGATGATCGCCACGTCGAGTGACGATTTGCAGATCCGACTCTGGAATGCCGATACGGGCGAATTGAGGTACGAGCTGCCCGGAAATAGGAACGCTATTTTTTGCATGACCTTCTCCCCTGACAGACGGTGGTTAGCGGCCGGAGGCGATGGAGGCCAAATTCGATTGTGGAATGTCGAGACCGGTCAATTATGGAAGACGCTTTCAGGACAGGATAGCGAAGTCACCGCACTGAGTTTTTCACCTAGCGGAACGACAATTTTGGCTGTGGGATCGACGATCACAAGCTGGAATATTGATGCCGAACAAGCCAACTTGTCGGTGAAGGACATCTTAGTCAGAAGATTTCACACTTCCAACGCGACGATAGTGGCAATTTCACCGGATCGCGGCAGCGTGGTCGCCAGCGGCGACCACGGCCTGACCGCGTGGGATGTCAGCAGCGACAAGTCTCGCACGATCGTAAGCGGAGACGGCTACAAAATCCGGGCAGTGGCATTTTCGCCCGATGGCAAAACGCTGGCGTCTGGAGGTTGGGACAATATGGTCCGCTTCTGGAATTTTGAGAGCGGCAAGGAAATTCACGCCTGTGCCGGACACACGAACCACATTTTCGATATGGCATTTGCCCCCGACGGCAAATCCGTCGCCTCGGCCGGTCGCGACTCCACGGTTCGCGTCTGGGATGCTGGCTCCGGGCAACTGCTCAGCACGCTCAAGGGTCATTCCGGGCGAATTTCAACCATCGCCTTTTCCTCGGATGGAAAAACGCTAGCCTCCGGTGGACGTGACGCAACACTAGTACTGTGGGAATCTCCCTCCACGCCACGGGAATTGGTTGAATTTCAACATGAGAGGCCCGTTCAGTCTCTGGCGTTTTCCCCTGACGGTCGAACTTTGGCTTCGGCTGGAGCACAAGCCAGGGAGAGGAATTCCGCGGTCCGACTGTGGGATCTGGAGGCGAACAAAGAGATCGCAAATTTCCCGCATCCAGGTGTCGCCACGATTGCGGTGTTCTCTCTCAACGGGACGGCTTTGGCCACGTTGTCCACCGATCAGAATGTCAGAGTGTGGGATTTTACGAGCCGCGCCCTCGTGAGAACATTCCCGGCTCCTTCAAAAGGATCCGAAAGAGGCGGCTGTCGTGGTCTCTGCTATTCACCCGACGGTACACTTTTGGCCGCACCCGCTGAAAACGGTAGCGTCAACCTCTGGGATGCGGCCGAGGGCGTGACCCGAACCTCGCTACCGGGCGATGGGCCGAACTTGACCTCGGTCTGCTTTTCACCAGATGGCGAATTCCTTGCCGCCGGCAGCCTTGATCAAACTGTCAAAGTCTGGCGAGTCTCTGATCGCCAAAGACTGATGACGCTACAAGGTCACCGTGACTACGTGTGGTCCGTCGGCTTCTCCAAGGACGGCAAGACAATTGCTTCGGCGAGCCGAGACGCGACCGTAAATCTTTGGGATCTTGCGACCGCCAAGTTACGTACGCCCCTAACAGGACACACCGACACGGTCCAATGGCTGGCGATGACGCCCGACGGAAAGACGCTCGCGACGACCGGCGGGGACCAAAACGTGAAACTGTGGGATGTCGCGACCGGCGAACTCAAATCCACCCTGAAAGGGCTGACCGACTATGCTTACTGTGTCGCATTTGCACCCGATGGCAGAACGATGGCCACAGGCAGCCGGGACGGCCGAGTAAGACTCTGGCGAACGGCGTCCGATGCTGACGTGCAAGTCCAGCGATCACAACCGAGGAAAAAATCCTGAATGGCGCTATTTGTCTCTTGAAGTCTCTCTCATGCCAGCGCTCAAGCCCATTGAAGGGCTGGTGGAAACTCGAAGAAACATCTCCTTCTGAAGATGAATCTTCACCGGCAACTCGCAGTCCCTTGTTTCACCGGCTTCAAGAACTTCGCAGCCACAGATCGCCACGGCACGATTTCGGCTGGGATTCGACAATTGCACGCTGCTCAGCGTCTTCAGACGAATCTGCAGTTGCGCACGGCTGATCGATGGGGTGTTTTGCTCGGCCACCATCAGCCGGATGAACGGCGAAACGGTGGCCTTCGACGGCAAGACGCTCCGCGGTTCGTTCGACCACGCCTCGGGGAAATCGGCCTCGCATTCCGTCTCGGCCTGGGTGTGCGGGTTAAAATGTGCCTGGCGCTGAAGTCGGTGGAGGACAAGTCGAACGAGATCCCCGCCGTGCAGCAATTGATTGACCTGCTCGACCTGGCTGGCGCGGTGGTCACGGCGGATGCCATGCATTGCCAGCGGGAGACGGCCGGCAAGATCATCGCCATATAGGCGGACTATGTGTTGATGGTCAAAAGCAATCAAGAGACGCTGGAAACGGCCGTGCAAGAGGCGCTGATCGAGGCGTTTGAAACCGATGATCCGCAACTGCGCAGTTGCCGGAAGCGGGAGCAGAACCGCAACCGGCGCGAGACGCGCAGCGTGACCGTGCTCCCCGTACCGAAAGGTTCCGCAGTCTTCGCACGGTGGCCGGGCGTGACCACCCCCGGCACGATCTGCCGGACCCGCGAAATCGATGGCGTGCGCGAGGCAGCGCAAGAGTTCTTCATCACCAGCCTGCCCTGCAAGGTCCGGTCGATTGCCAAACATCTTCGCGCGCACTGGAGCATCGAGAACTCGCTGCATCATGTGCTGGATGTCACTTTTCCAAAAGACGCGAGCCGGATTCGGAAAGGCACCGGTCCGGAAATTTCGTCCGTATTTCGCCGGCTGGCGCTCAACATTTTGCAACAGGACACGACGGTCAATGCACGCATTCGTGGCAAACGCAAACTCTGCGGCTGGGATGAGAATGCCTTTGAGAAGCTGATCGCTGGATTTTCAGCGATTTAACACTCGATTGCCCTGGCGGTAATGCCTGTTCAGCATCGAATTTCCAGTCGGGTTGATCGGCAGCCCGAAGCTTCTGCGGTGCGTTCGTCATGTGATGCCTTCAGCGCCGCCACCGCGTGCGGCCAGAGCTTGGCTCAACGAGGCTCACCGATCTTTGAGCGAGGGAATTCGATCCAGCCGCCGGTGAGGTCGACCGCCCAGCGTGGGAGCGTTCCGCAGTCGTGGTTGCCGAGTGCGGCATTCACGCCTAGGGAAATCATCGCCGTTAGATGCACGTCGGCAGCGTCGATCAGTTTCCACTTTCTGTAGTTGAAGAACCGTCCATTGAACTTATGGCACCACCGCCGGCTCGCATGCGGAAAGAGAGGCGAATTCTTCGAGCGTCCTGGCTTTACGATTTCTGCTTCTCGGCAGGCTGGGGAGCGGGTAGACTCAACTGGCATGGTGTCGCCTACGCGGATTTAGACGAGGTGTTATCCGACGCTCGTACGGATGTTGATTTGCGCACAGATTAAGGGTGTCAAAGTAGGCGTCAAACATGCTGCCGGTCATGGGCGACCAACACAATAACTCTTAAAATAGCCTTGCTCCCGTAGCTCAGCTGGATAGAGCGACGGTTTCCTAAACCGTAGGCCACGTGTTCGAATCACGTCGGGAGTAGTGATCGTTCTGTCGATCTTGTAATGCCGGATGGTATGATGTAATTGCTTCATCTTGCAGATGCAGTCGTTTCACAAGCGAAAGTGGTGGATTACCTTTTGTCACCCATCCATCGTGATGGAAGGCACAAAGCCGAGTTCTTTACGAGATTTGGCTTCGAGTCGGCAGAGTGGGAGTTGCTGCGTGACGCGCTGTTGAAACATGCCGAAGGACATCCAGTTGTTCGCATCGAAAGTTCACAATTTGGAATGCGATACCTGATTGAAGGAACCTTGCGGGGCCGGGATGGTCGAATGCCGAGGGTGAGGGCGGTCTGGTTTATCGGCTTGGGGTCGACGGTACCGCGATTTGTCACAGCCTACCCAATGCCGGAAGAGAGCCATGCTTGACGAGCTTTCCACAGTCGCACTGACCGAAGATCTCGCGGAGCATGGGTTGCGACGCGGCGATCTCGGCACGATTGTTCTCGTTCACCTGGAAAATGGCTACGAGGTGGAATTCATCGCGCTGGATGGAGAATCCATCGCGGTTGTGTCGTTGTCACCCAGTCAGGTGCGTGCTGTGGGGAAACGGGAGATCGCCCAGGCAAGAGCGATTGAAAATGTTTCCTGATGGATTTCGTGTCCTTTTTTCATTGAGCAACTTGAGGGCAGACATGTCGATCTTGAACAAATCTCTGTGTGCCCGTTGGCGGCGAATTCTCCTTCTATCGGCGACATTCTTTGTCCTTGCCGCTGATTTAGCACATGCTCTCGACTTTCCCCAGAATCCGCAGCAGTGGTTGAACTCGACGCCGCTCAGCTTCAAGCAGACGGCTGGCAAAACGGTTGTCCTCTATTTCTTTCACGAGCAGGACCCCGAATGCGCGGCTCGTTGGACCGAGATGAAGGCCCTCGCGAAAAAGTACGAAACGCAGCCGGTGCTGTTCCTCGGCATCAATTCGTCCGGCTCCCGTGAAGAGGTCAATGCTTACCTCAAACAGGCCGATCTCGATTGGCCGGTGCTGCTCGATGTCAACCGGGCTTTCTCGCGTGAATGCCCGATCACCGAACTTTCCGCCGATAACGGCATGCAGGTGGCGATTCTCAATCCGGATGGCACAGTGATCGCTGGGAGCTGGGAACAGCCGGAAGAATCGTTTCAGAACTCGCTCAAGTATTCGAGTTTCAAACTCGACCCCACGACGATTCCGCCAACCATGCGCACCGCCTGGCGGCAAGTCGAATTTCAGCAATACACGGCCGCTGCCCCGGCGATTAAGAAGGCGATGAAGTCGTCCAAGGAAGAGTTGAAGCAGGGGGCCGAGGCGCTGATGGCGTATCTACAACCGCTGATCGACGAGCAGATCTCCGTCGCGGAAGCCGCTTACGATGCCGATGAGAAATGGCCCGCCTATCGCGCATATCTGGAGCTGAGCGAGCAATTCAAGGGATATGAATTGCCGACGAATATCGAATCGCGAAAGAAAGAACTACAAGGCGATGCGGCCGTGAAACCGGAACTCGCGGCGATGAAAGCCTATGAGGCGGCGCGCAAGCAGGCGATCAACCCGGCGACGAAAAAGAAGGGGATCGCCGCGCTGAGGAAGTTGATCAAAGACAAGCCAGACACCGACGCCAGCAAGAAGGCCCAGGAACTGGTGGACGAACTGGAGAAGTGATCAGCATCGTTCTTGAATGTAGAGCACTTGCTCCGCATGTGCAAAATGGCACTTGCGGAGCAAGTGCTCTACATTCAAGAACACATGCAAAGGAAGCATTACTGAATTTGAACTCTGGTTGACATCCCCCGGCGGTTGACGTATCAACAGTGACTGATCGAACCATCACCTGGAAGGATCGCCTCGACCGGCCGCATCAGATTGACTATGGTGATCCGATTTCAGGGCTGACATAATTCGCCATGATCAAAACTTGGCGAGTTTGCATCGCCAGGCATTCGTTCTTCTTTCGCGGAAACACCATGCGCGGCCCCGGCCTTCGACTCGATCTTGATGTGAGACGTGTTTGGACGTGCCCCACATGTCAGCGGCCGCGGCGGCTGCCAGGACACATCACCAGCCCTTTATGTCCTTGCCAGGAAGGGGGCGTGATGATGCACCTGACGGCCGACTCGCGTCTGCTGAGACGAGCCGAACGGTTGACGCCGTTGCCCTACCTCAAAGATCCCACCCGCGTTCTGCCGCCGCGAGAGCGAGAACCGGACGAGGTGGAAGAGGTGCAAGTGATTGCAGCAGTTGCAGATACGCCTCCGGCGGCCCCGCCGAATCCGCCTGAAACACCGCCAGTGGCTCTGATTGAAGACCCACTCTCAGATTTTGCGCAAGGCATTTTCCCGTAATGCTTTGCAATGCATGAGCGGGGACTGTTCTATAGAATTGGATTGGAAATTGGTTGACAGATTTACGTTGATGCGTCGATAATGGGATAAGTTAGGGAAGGTGGATCAAGTTCGAGTTGCGGGAACGGTTGTACGCCTCAACAATCGTTCAAGGAATCATCGCTATGCAGAACGTCTTCGGTCACTGTTCCGGTCCGGTGGAACGCCGCGAATTTTTACGGCTGGGATCGCTGGGACTGGGCGGATTGACTCTGCCCGAACTGTTTCGCCGCCGGGAAGCCTCAGCCGCCGCGTCGGGGCAGTCTGAACCGGACACGTCGGTCATCTTCGTGTGGTTGCCGGGTGGCCCGCCGCACATGGACATGTACGACATGAAACCGGATGCTCCACTGGAGTATCGCGGGGCGCTGCGGCCGATCAACACCGTTGTGCCGGGCATGGATGTCTGCGAACTGTTTCCGTTACACGCCAAGCTGGCGGACAAATACAATATCGTCCGGTCGATCTCGCATGATTTCGCCGACCACGGCGGCGGTCACAAACGATTCATGACCGGTCGCGTTCCCAGAACGCCGGTCGATACGGTGAACGACTCGCCCGCCGTCGGTTCGATTGTCGCGAAGATGTTCGAGCAGCGGTCGCTCGGGTTGCCGAATTACGTCAATCTCTGCGATGGCGGACGCGATGGAGTGGATGTCTTCGCGATGGGGTCGGCTTACCTCGGATCAGCGTACAACCCCTTCGCGGTTCCGGGCGATCCGTCGGATAGGCAACGCTTCAGCGTGCCGAACGTTGCCCCGCAGCTGGAAGTCGTCGGCCGGATGGATGACCGGGCGACGTTGATGCGGCACTTCGACAAGTTCCGTCGCGACGCCGATCAAACCGGAACGATGGGATCCATCGACAAGTTCCATTCTCGTGCGCTGGGGTTGCTCACCAGCGACAAAGCCCGCAAGGCTTTTGACTTGACGCTGGAAACGCCTCACTTACGCGAACGGTATGGCATGCACGCGTGGGGGCAGCGTCTGCTGATGGCCCGCCGCCTCGTGGAAGCCGGTTCCACTTTCGTGACGGTTGTGTTGGAAAACCCGTTCCAATCCGGAGTGCCGCAGTTGAAGCAGGGGGTCTACAACTGGGATTCGCATGCCGTCAATTGTCATCTGTACGACGATGCCCAGGTCCGGTTCCCGATTTACGATCAGTGTGTGACGGCCCTGATCGAAGACCTTTATCAACGCGGACTCGACCGCCGGACGATGGTCGTCGTCACCGGGGAATTCGGCCGCACGCCGCGCGTGGAGAATCAGGTTGGTACTCAAACGGGAGTGATTCAGCCCGGCCGCGACCACTGGCCCGGCTCGATGTCGCTGATCACATTCGGCGGCGGAATGCGGACCGGACAGATCATCGGCTCCACGAACTCCAAGGGAGAATTCCCGAAGGACCGCCCGCTCGCCCCGAACGATCTGTGGTCCAGCGTTTATCGGCATCTGGGGATCGATCAATCGGTCGCCTTCCCCGATTTCGCCGGCCGTCCGATGCCCATCCTGCAATCGGGTGAACCCATCCCCGAGTTGCTCGCGGTGGCGTAACCTATCATGGAACATCTGCGAACCCGCCAGCGACCAGCATGATCGCTGGCGGGTTCGCATTGTTTTACAGAATGAACCGGCTCAAGTCATCATCACGCGTGATCTCTTCCAGATGAGAGTTCACATATCTCGCGTCAACGAGGATCGCTTTCGGATCCGCATCCGGACCGTCGAAGCTGACGGTTTCCAGCAACCGTTCCATCATCGTCGATAAGCGTCGCGCACCGATGTTCTGCGTCGATTGGTTGACCTTCCACGCCAGGTCGGCGAGCGTTTGCAATCCGTCCGGCGTGAAGGTGAGTTCGATGCCGTCGACGCGCAACAGTTCCTGATACTGCCTTGTCAACGAGCCGCTCGGTTCGGTGAGAATCCGCAGAAAATCGTCCTTGGTAAGGTCGGTCAATTCGACACGGATCGGGAAGCGGCCCTGGAGTTCGGGCATCAGGTCGGATGGCCGCGAACTGTGGAACGCACCGGCCGCGATGAACAGGATCTGGTCGGTCTTCACCGGGCCGTAGCGGGTTTGAACCGTGGTTCCTTCCACGATCGGCAACAGGTCGCGCTGCACGCCCTGGCGGCTGACATCGGCGGCATGGCCCCCTTCGCTTGAGCCGCAGATTTTGTCGATCTCGTCAAGAAAAATGATGCCACTCTCTTCCGCGAGCCGCAGGGCCGTTTCCTGTAAGGCATCCTGATCGAGCAGGGCGTCGGTCTCCTGTTCGATCAATTGCTGGCGGGCCTCCTTCACCGGCAGCTCGCGGTCCTTTTGCTGGCGGGGCATCAGCCGCTCGAACATTCCTTGCAAGTCGGCATCCATTTGTTCGACACCCATGTTGGAAAAGACCTGCACCTGCGGCTTGCGCTGTGTGACGCGAATTTCGACCATCCGGTCATCGAGCGCGCCGGTCTTGAGCAACTGCCGAAACTTCTCGCGTGTGCGCTGGTGCCGCTCTTCACGCTCCGCATCTTCGGGTCCCGTCGCCTCCTCGAATGGCACCAGCAGATCCAGCAACCGGTCTTCCGCCCGTTGTGCGGCTTGCTGCTCGACTTCCAGTCGCTGCGTGCGGCGGACGAGGTTCAAGGCGGCATCGACCAGTTCGCGGATCATGCTTTCGACATCACGGCCGACATACCCGACTTCGGTGAACCGCGTCGCCTCGACTTTGATCAGTGGAGCGCCGGTGAGATCAGCCAGGCGGCGCGTGATCTCGGTTTTGCCGACACCGGTCGGCCCGATCATGATGATATTCTTCGGCGTGACTTCGCGGCGGAAATCGGCGGGGAGCTTAAGCCAGCGCCAGCGATTCCGCAGCGCGATCGCCACGGCTCGCTTCGCCGCAGCTTGCCCAATGATGTGCCGATCAAGTTCCGCGACAATTTGCTTCGGCGTCAGATCGCGCACGGAGATTCCTTGTCAAATTCTTGAATAAGTGTGACCGCAGATTTCGCAGATTCACGCAGATTAAAGCACAGTATTCTGAATTGGTCTGATCTGCGGAAATCTGCGAAATCTGCGGTTGAACCTGCTTTCGGTTTCTCGTAGATCATGCCGACGGAAATTCCTCGACGATCAAATTGTCGTTGGTGTAGATATCGATCTCCGAGGCGATCTTCAGCGATTCGCGGACGATCTCCGCCGCGGACAGTGAAGAGTGGCGAACCAGCGACCGGGCGGCGGCAATCGCGTAGTTTCCGCCGGAACCGATGCCGAGAATGCCATCGGCCGGCTGGACGACATCGCCTTGACCGGTGACGAGCAGGCTGTGCTCGGCATCGACAGCGATCATCATCGCTTCGAGTTTGCGCAAGACGCGATCCGTCCGCCAGTCGCGGGCGAGTTCCGTCGCCGCGCGGGGCAGGTTGCCGGGATAATTCTTCGCCTTGGCTTCAAATCGTTCCAATAGTGCGAAGGCATCGGCCGTTGACCCGGCGAACCCGACCAGCATTTTCTTGTCGAGAATCCAGCGGATTTTGCGGGTATCGGCTTTGAGAATATTGGTGCCATAGGTCACCTGGCCATCTCCGCCCAAGGCGACGCGGCCCTGATGGCGGACGGTGAGAATGGTGGTCGAATGCGTGGAAACGCGGAGGGCCGAGTAATCGCTCATTCATCCACCGTAGCAACGCGCGGAAAGCGGATCAAGCGGATGCGTCGGCGGAGAGTGGATCGGTTTCGTTCGTGCCCCGCCCACGCGCTTCGCGCGGGCGTGCGCATCGCCGAATGAAAACACGCCCGCGCGAAGCGCGTGGGCGTGGCACCGCAAAAATACTCAACAGACCCACTACCAATCAAAGCCGCGCTCGCATGGCTATGTCCTATTGTCATCGGATGAGTCAAGGAAATAGTTGACCCCGTGATGCTCAATTACATGGTGAGTTCGAGTGGCACAATTGCCTGGCTACGAACGCGGCCGCAAGCCTTCCTCGATCATCTTGATGGCCGTGTTCAAATAGGCGTCGTCGTCAATCGGCGCGCCGAAGCGCTGGGCGAAGTGTCGACGATTGTCGAGCCAGAAGAACACGATGCCGAGGATCATGACACTCAACTGGCGGGCATCGAGATCGTCACGCAGCAGGCCGCGGCGTTGGGCGACCTCAATTCTGCGTCCAATCAAGTCCAGCAGATCAGGTTCGCCGGGCCAGACCTGGTAGTCGCCATCGACCCGCGTGCGGGCGCACAAGCGGAGCGCGAGTTCATTTTCGCCGAGATAAATGAGAATCCGCTTCATCTCCGTCCGCAAATTGATGGGCCGTTTTGCGGCCCGGACGGCGGCGGGAAATCGCTGGGCATAACCTTCCACCACGCGGCGCTTCACTTCGACGTACAGCGATTCTTTGGAGCCAAAATGATGCAAGATCAGCGGGTGGGAAACGCCTGAGGTATGAGAGATATCGCGTAAAGATGTATCGGCGAAACCATGCTGGGCGAATAACTCCAGGGCGGCGTCCAGCACGGCTGTCCGTACGGCGGCGGGATCTCGGCTGCGGCGGTGCTGTTGCGGCATGGAACGCTCCCGAAGGTCGGTATTTGACTGACGAATCGGTCAAGTCTTGGAGATTTCAGCTCGCGACGCAATGCCGTAGCCGCAAATGTCCCGGATTTCCAACTCGTTAAACAAGTGAGAGTGCGCAATTGACAGAGCTTATTCGGTCGCTAAGATATTAACCATCTGGTCAATTCTATTGACCGAGCGGTTAACTGCCAAGGGACGTTGATATGGCCGGGGTGCCAAGGCTTTCCATTTTCGTCATCATCTTGTCGCTGGGGTGCGGTGCTCAGAACGACTATGTCCCGCCGCCGCCGCCGGAAGTGACCGTGTCGTATCCCGTGGAACGCCCGGTCACGGAGTATCTCGAATTCAGCGGCATGACCCAGCCGATGGAGACCATCGAAATCCGCGCCCGCGTTAAAGGCTTTCTCAAAGAACGGCACTTTGTCGAAGGGGGCGAGGTCAAAAAAGACCAACTGTTATTCGTGATCGATGAAGAGACGTTTGAAATTCAGCTTGCCGCCGCGGAGACACGGTTGAAAGAAGCCGAAGCCGCGTTGAAGCAGGCGAAAGTTTCCAAGACACGGGAAGTTGCCCGTGCGCAAGTCAAACTCAGCGAATCGCAGGTCCATCTGGCGAGACAGGAAAGACAGCGTGTGAGCAGCCTGCACGAGCGAAAAATCGCGACGGAAGCGGAGCTGGAGCAAGTCTCCGCCACGCTGGAATCCCGCGCGGCCGAATTGGAATCCGCCCAGGCACATTGGGATCAAGTCGTCGCGACGTATGATACGAACATCCTGACCTGCGAGGCTCATGTCGAATCCGCCGGGATCGCCGTCCGCAATGCGACGCTTGATTTGAGTTATTGCCGCATGAAGGCTCCGATCGCCGGGCGGATCAGTCGGGTGAATTTCGACATTGGCAATCTGGTCGGTGACGGAGAGGCGTCGGTGCTCGCGACCATTGTCAAAATGGCCCCGATCTACGCGTATGCCACCGTGAGCGAAGCCGATGTGCTGCGCACGCCCGCCTTGCGGCAATTCAGCAACTCATCCGCGGAAGAAAATCCCATTCCCGTCGAATTGGGGCTGGCGAGCCAAGTCGGATTTCCAATCAGCGGCACACTCAACTATTCCGATCCCAGCCTCGATTCGGAAACCGGCACACTCCGCACCCGCGGAGAATTCCCGAATTCGGATCGGTCGCTGTTGCCGGGGATGTTCGTCCGCATGCGGATTTCCGTCGCTCAGCGGGATAAGGCCCTGCTGGTCCCCGAACGGGCGCTGGGGACAGATCAGTCTGGACAGTATGTATTGGTCGTTGGTCCCGAAAACAAGGTGCTGTATCGTTCGGTGAAACTCGGCGTTTCCGTGGATGATCTCCGCGTCGTCGAAGGGGATCTGGCGTTGACCGATCAGATTATCGTGGAGGGACTGCTGCGTGCCCGACCCGGTGCGACCGTCACGCCAATCAAGGAAGTTAAGCAGCCAGCCGAGACCGCGACGACAACCTCCACGGGCCGCAGATAACTATGCTCTCCAAGTTTTTCATTGCACGGCCGATTTTCGCCAATGTGATCGCGATTGTCACCATGCTGGTGGGGATCGTCTCGCTGCAGATGCTGCCCATCGAGCAGTATCCCGAGATCACGCCCCCCACCGTGCAAGTCGCGGCTGTCTATCCCGGTGCGAATGCCGAAATCCTGTCGGATACGGTCGCCGGGCCGATCGAACAGGAGATCAACGGTGCTGAGAACATGCTCTACATGGCATCAACGTGTTCGAGCAATGGCTCCTACACGCTGACCGTGACGTTTGAAGTCGGCACCGATCTGGACGAAGCCCAAGTCCTCGTGCAGAACCGCGTGGCGGTGGCCATGCCCCGGTTACCGCAGGAAGTACAGCGGCAAGGAGTCACGACCAAGAAACAATCGACCAACATCACGCTGGTGGTCTCGCTGATTTCTCCCGAGGGTGATTATGACGATTTGTACCTCAGCAATTTCGCCACGCTGCGTGTGAAAGATGCGTTGACACGCGTGCCGGGCGTGGGCGATGTGCAGGTGATCGGCGGGGGAACGTACGGCATGCGGATCTGGGCGAATCCCGATGCGCTGAAATCCCGCAACCTTACGATCGACGATATTCTCGCGGCCATTCGCGAGCAGAACGTGCAAGTCGCCGCCGGGCAAGTCGGCCAGGCCCCGACCCCGAAGGAGCAGGGCTTTCAATTCAACGTTTCCGTTCAAGGACGATTGAGCGATCCCGAGCAGTTCGGCAACATCATCATCAAAACGGTGAACGATGATCATTCGGGCATGCGGGTGATCCGGGTCAAAGATGTGGCACGCGTCGAACTCGGCGCGCAAACCTACGACCAGTGGTGCGAGATCGGCGGCTTGCCCGCCGCCAGTCTCCTCGTGTATCAGTTGCCCGGGGCGAACGCGTTGCAAGTGGCGGAAAGCGTCAAGCACGCCATGCACGAAGTCGAGCAGAACTTCCCCGCCGGCATCGATGCGATCATCCCGTTCGATACCACGATCTTCGTCGAAGAATCGATTCACGAAGTTTACAAAACGCTGATGGAAGCCGGCGTTTTGGTGCTGATCGTGATCCTCGTCTTTCTGCAGGATTGGCGGGCCACGCTCATCCCCGCGACAACCGTCCCGGTGACGATTATCGGTGCGTTTGCCGCGATGGGGGCGCTCGGCTTCTCGGTGAATATGCTGACGCTTTTCGGCCTGGTTCTCGCGATCGGCATCGTGGTGGATGATGCCATCGTGATCGTGGAGAACGCTGTACATCATATTGACCGGGGCAAACTCGACCCGAAAACCGCCACCATCAAAGCGATGGAGGAAGTGATCGGGCCGGTGATGGGCATCACGCTCGTGCTGCTCGCGGTCTTTCTGCCGACAGCGTTTCTGGGGGGTATCACCGGCCAGTTGTATCGCCAATTTGCATTGACAATCGCGGCGACGGCGGTGATTAGTGCGGTGAATGCGGTGACGCTCAAGCCGGCGCAATGTGCTGTGTATCTGCGGCCGACGCCTGAGAAGAAGAATTTCTTTTATCGCGGATTCAATCGTGTCTACGATTGGTTCGAGGGAATTTACGCCGCGATCATCACGGTGGCCGTCCGTCAAACCGCCCTCGTCATGCTGCTGTTTCTCGGGTTGGTCAGCTTAACGGGATACTGGTTCCTCAAACTGCCGACGGGCTTCGTGCCTTCCGAAGACCAGGGGTATGCGATCGTCGCCATCCAGTTGCCGGATGCGGCATCGCAGGAACGGACGCGCGTCGTCACAAATCAAGTGAGTGCGATTCTGAAAGACACGCCCGGCATCCGCTCCTGGTTTCTGCTGGGTGGCATGTCACTGCTGGATGCGTCGGTGACCTCCAACGCGGCGACCATGTTCATCACGTTCACGCCGTTTGAAGAACGTGCCAAAGATGAGAATTTGAGTCAGGAAAAAATTCTTGGTTCGCTAATGGGGAAATTCCAATCGGTTCGCGAGGCGCTCATCTTCGCGTTTCCGCCTCCCGGTATTCGCGGTCTGGGTGTGGCCGGCGGGTTTGAAATGAAGATTGAAGATCGTGGCGGAGTCGGCCTGAATGAGCTGCAAACGGTGGTGCAGGAAATGACCGCTGCTGCCAGTGGGCAAAGAGCCGCCAATGGGCAAGCACGTCTGGCAGGCGTGCAGTCCACGTTTCGAGCCGGCGTGCCCCAAATTTATGTCGATATCGATCGCGTGAAGGCGAAAAGCCTGGGAGTGCCATTGGATGCGATCTTCGGCACCATGCAATCCTCGCTCGGTTCGGCTTACGTCAACGACTTCAATAAGTTCGGCAAGACCTACCAGGTTCGCGTCCAGGCCGATCAGCAGTTTCGCCTGCAACCGGAAGATATTCGACGGCTGGAAGTCCGCAATCGCGACGGCCGCATGATTCCGCTCGGCACGCTGGCCACGATTCATAAAACGCTCGGTCCGCAAATCGTGCCGCGCTATAACCTGTACCCCTCGGCGACAATTACCGGCGCTGCTGGGGCCGGTGTCAGTTCCGGACAGGCGTTGCAATTGATGGAGCAAATGGCCGCCACAACATTGCCGCAATCGATGGGGTATGAATGGACTGGCATGTCATTCCAGGAAAAGCGGGTCGGCTCGCAGGCGGTTTACGTCTTCGCGCTCGGCGTCCTCATGGTCTATCTGGTGCTCGCCGCGCAGTATGAAAGCTGGTTGATGCCCGCCGCGGTGATCATGGTCGTTCCACTCGCTCTGCTCGGCACCGTGATCGCGGTCTACATTCGCGGGATGGATAATAACATCTACACGCAAATTGGGATCGTGCTGATCATCGCGTTGGCCAGTAAAAATGCGATCTTGATTGTTGAGTTTGCGCGCGAGCTGCGCATGAAGGGGCGTTCGATCACGGATGCCGCGATCGAAGCATCCCGGCTGCGGTTCCGGCCGATTCTGATGACGTCGTTCGCATTCATCCTGGGCATCGTCCCGCTGATCCGCGCGACGGGCGCCGGTGCCGCGAGTCGCCGGGCGCTGGGGACCGCAGTCTTCGGCGGGATGATCGCCGCCACCGTTCTCGCCGTGTTCTTCGTGCCAGTGTTTTATGTGCTGATGCAGCAACTGGCGGAACTGCGCAAGAAGCCGGAAACGGTGAGCGTTCCGGCAGAGACCCACTAGATCACGACGCGATAATAGATCGTGACGCTGTCGTGGCTCGAATGTCTCAAAATCTTGGGTGGCACGCGCAGAGTCTTCGATGGGCGTGGCGATTCATCGAAGACCTCGCCCTTCGCAAAACCTCAGGGACGTGCCACCCGATCCCAAGCCCTTATGGTGGCTGAACTCGTATAGTCGATGCCGCTTGACGAGGGCACTCATTAAATTCTGAAATCCGCAGACCTTTTTCCGTCAAGATTCTCGCCCGCTCGGCGAATCACTCGTCAGTCAGCACGGAACACGAGTCATTCAACGGAGCGTTCAGAATTATGAACACGCATTCTCAGTCCGCCTCGACCCTCTGCGAAAACGTCGAAGTCAAGGCCCATGCCGACTCCTGGGGCAAGGACTCGTACGTTCCACGCCCGGTGACAATCCGCCGTCTGCACTTGGGCTTCATCGCCCCTGCCATCGGTGCCGCCATGCGCGGGACCGAGATCAAGTAGAGATGATGGATCTGGTGTTCCCGCGGCGAGACTACTTCGCGAACTGCTGCAGCGCGAATTGAGCGCCGCGGTAGGCGGACAGGTTGATGGCCTTCGTCTGCAAGGCCGCTTTATACGCCACGGCGGCACCGTTGCCGTCGCTGGTCTTCGCCTTGCGTTCGGCGATGAAAAAATACGCTTCGCATTGCTGGGCGTTTTGCAGATTGGCGTCTTTCGTCTTGGCCGCGGCCAGCAGTTGCTGTTCGGTTTCCTCGCCAGTGAGATACAGGGCGAGATGATCAACCCAGTCACGCTTTTCAGCGGGCTTGGCGGCAGACTCGCGGACTTGCGCAGCGGCGTCGGTCTTCCCGGCGAGCAGGCCGGACCACAATCGCCAAGGTGCGAGATATCGTAAATTCGGATCGGCGGTCATCGCCGTATCGAACGATGTTTGTGCGCCGGCGTAATCCTTGGCAAAGAGTTTCGCGAAGCCAATATCGGCATTGGTCGTCGGGTTTTGCGGGTCGAGTTTTTGGACGGTGAGATAATCCTGTAAGGCCAGCTCGATTTTTCCTTGCGCTAGCCGAGAGGTGCCCCGCAGGCTGTAGGGCAGGGGTTGGTCGGCGTCGATGGTCATCGCGGCGGTGAAATCGGCCTCGGCGGCGGCGTGCTGCCCGCTGTTCATGGATGTGAAGCCACGATTCGTGATCGCTACAGCGAACTTCGGATCGAGTTCAATCGCCTTCGTGAAATCGGCATACGCATTCTTCGTCTGGCCGCGCTGCTGCAAAAACATCCCACGATTGTTGTACACGAGCGGATTATCCGGAAACGCCTGCACGGCGGCGCTGTAGGCTTCCAACGCCTTTTCCGGTTGATTCGCCTGCACATAACTTTCCGCCAAGCCAATGCGCGCTCCCAAATGCGTGGGGAACGCCTCGATGGCGGCTTGGTAATCCTTAACGGCATCCTGCGGCTGGCGGCGAACCAGGTTCGCCACGGCACGCTGATAGTAGATGTTCGCCTTTTGCTCGGCGGGAATGTTTTTCTTGACGAGGGTGTCGGCGATGTCAACGGCCGTCTTGGCATGCTCCGGTCGGTTTTCCAACTGGGCTAGGGTTGTCATGCCGTAAAGGTATGGCAGGTAATAGTTTGGCTCCAATTTTCCAATGGCCCGCAGCGATTCCCGCGCATCTTCAATCCCGGAGCGGACTTGCTTGACATCACGCTGCACCTGGCCGAGTTCAACGCGGGAACTGGCACGCAGGTAATAGGCCAAATGGTCGTTATTATCTTTTGTGATGGCTTGCGTGGTCAGTTCGATGCACTTCGCGAAATCCCCTTCCTGATAGGCCTGTTCCGCCGCTGTTTTGATCGGGTCGGCCGGGGCTGCGGACGGGGAGGGGGGCGTCTCGGCCTGTGCGAAAATGAAGGCGGGCGTCCACACGAGTGCGACAAAAAAGGTGGTCCAGCGCAAGGTCATTTCAGCGGCTCCCAGGGGTCTGCAAGATCGAGGCGGTTGCCGCCTCGGACGGTGTCGGTGCATCAGCCCGGGCTATTGTTCCGGTTCCGGCGATTCATTCAAGTCATCCGTTCATGCATGCTTCGGATTCTTGACAATTCCACGGGGAGATTGTATCGTGAACTTAGTCAAGAGGGGAGTTCGTGCGTCCGCTGGGGATCGGCCCCCGTGGAGTCGTCAGGGCGAACCGTTGGCGTGAGTGTCGCTGGTGATCGGGTTGGAGGCGTCAGCCATGTAGCCTGCCGCATGCGGGGTCAACCCGTTCATTTTGAGTTTGGGGATGCCGTGACCGGCAGACTCAGGCTCGCTGTCTCGTCGGTTCGATGGCGGATCGACGCGTGGTCAAGCGGGACTCGTGCCCGCTTGTTGTATTTTCGGCGGGGCCATTTTGTGTTTGAAAAGGCCCCGCGGCCAGAGGGGTCGGTAGCAAGGGAATTGGCCAGCATGAACGGCACCGAACTGCTGCGAATCGTCGATGCGATTCACCGCGATAAAAATATCGACCAGGAAATCGTGATCGAAGGGATCGAGCAGGCGATCGTCTCGGCGGCCCGAAAGCATTTCGGCGAAGAGCACGAAGTCGAAGCCAAGCTGGATCGCACATCCGGTCAGACAACGGTCACTTGTGACGGCAAGGAAATCGACGCGGACGAACTGGGCCTCATTCTCGGACGCATCTCGGCTCAGACGGCCAAGCAGGTGATGATTCAGAAGATACGTGAAGCCGAGCGGGATTCGTTATTCGACGAATTCGCCGACATTCGCGGCCAGATCGTTTCCGGGACCGTCACCCGCGTCGAAGGCGGCGTCGCGACGGTCAATCTCGGCAAAGTGGAAGCCTTGCTGCCGCGCAGTGAGCAGATTCAGGGCGAATCGTACCGCGTCTCCGAGCGGGTGCGGGCCGTGGTTCTCGAAGTTCGCAAGGCCGGCAGCCGTGTGAAGATCATTTTGTCACGCATCCATCCCGACTTCGTGCGGCGATTGTTCGAACTGGAAATTCCCGAAGTGGGCGAGCGGGTGATCGAAGTCCGGTCGCTGGCGCGTGAAGCCGGGTATCGCTCGAAGGTCGCCGTGTCGTGCATCGATAGTAATATCGACGCGGTCGGGGCCTGCGTCGGCGTGCGGGGATCACGCATCAAAAATATCACGGGCGAATTGGGCGACGAGAAGATCGACATCGTCCGCTGGAACGATTCGCTGCAAGTCCTGGTGCCGAACGCGTTGGCCCCGGCGGAAGTCGAAGAAGTCATTTTATGCCCGATGCTGGGCCGCGTGATCGTCCTGGTTCGCGATGATCAATTGTCGCTGGCGATTGGCAAGCGAGGCCAGAATGTTCGGCTCGCCTCGAAGCTGGTCGGCTGGGACATCGAGGTAATGACCCGCGAGGAGCTGAACGAGGCGCTGGAGCGGGCGGTCGGGGCGTTCTCGCAGATTCCGGGCATCGTGGAAAGTTTGGCGGAAGAGCTCGTTTCACAGGGCTTTTTGAGTTTCGATGATCTGTCGATCATTGAGCCGGATCAACTGGCGGAACTCGGCGGGCTGACGATGGAACAGTGCGACGAAATCGTCGCGCATGCCGAGCGGGAATCGGAACGGTTGGAGACGGAAGATCGCCGGCGACGTGCGGCGGAGCGGGAAGCATCGCACAATGGCACCCCGGCCCCGGCCAAGCCGGCACCCGTGGTAGAAAATGCCACGGTCGAGCACGCCCCAGTGGATCAGGCCGAAGCGGAACTGCCTGTCGTGGAAGAGGCGACGGCGGAAACCGTGATGGAACAGGATGTGGAGCCGGTCGCCGAGGATCTGGCCCCGGAGGCAGAATCGGTGCCGGAGTCGGAACAGCCGGCGAGTTGATGTTGGCGCTGGGAATGTTGTTGATCAGATGGTGCCGGGCCGGCGAGGAGTGGACGACCAAAAAATACAAGCTGTAAAATATCAGGTGAAATCGCCCGCTGGTTGGCGATTCTGTCGAGGGTGTCACACAATGATGAACTGACCAAGCCGAAAAACCAAGTCCGCTTTCCTGAGAAAGTGGCGTGTTTGTATCAGGGGGCCGCGTTTGAAGATTCGCATTTTCGCTCTCGCCAAAGAGCTGGACATCGACAGTAAGCTGTTGATCGAGTACTGCACAAAAGCCGGGATCGTTATTAAGAACTCGGCGCTGGCGAGCATTTCTCCGGACGAAAAAGAGCGGGTGATGGACATCGTCCGCGCCAGCGGACCGAGCGCGCCGCCCGCGTCCGCCCCGGCCAAGACAGTTGTTCCCACTCGCCAGATCGCGCCGGAAGTCGCGGGCATGGTCCGACCGATGCGGACGATGGTCTCGCGTCCGCAGCCTGGCCGTATGCGGCCTGCCGAACCGGAAGTTTCGGAAGACGTGCCGGTGCCGGTCGAACCCGAGGTTGAAGAACCCCCGGTCGCAGCCACTCTCGAGCAACCCGAACCGACCGCCGCGTCTCCGATCACCGTGGCGGAAGTCGCCGCGCCGGAAACGCCGCTGGAACAGTCTCCCGAACCGCCGGCTGAAAAAGACGAAGTTCCGACTCCGCCTGCCGGACCGGCCGCCACGCAACCGCTGAATCCTTCGGACTACATGCCGATGGGCGGCAAGCGGCCGATGCGCAATGTGCAGTTGCAGATGACATCACGCGGCACGCCTGAGGGGGCGGCAGGTCGCGATGCCAAAAAGGGGAAGCCGAAGACGGCTGGCCCCGCGATCGCCGCGATGCCGAATTACAAGGCTCCCGCGACGGCGAAGCCGGTCGAGCAAAAAGGCCAAAAGCCGGAAATCGCCTTTACGCCGCAGTCGTTGCAGCAGAAGGCCAGCCCGCTGTCGGTCCATCTGAAGAAGAGCGCGGAAGGTAAAGACAAACGTCGCGACGATGTCGCCGGCGAAGTTCCGCGCGATGCCAAGGGCAAGGGCGACCGTTTTTCCGGGCTGGGTCTCGAAGAGGCTCGCAAGCGCCGTTCCACGTCTCGCCGCGACACACCAAAATCCGAAGAAGAAGACGATGGCAAGGGCCGCTCGAAGCTGCCGTTGGGTGGCCGCGGTCGGCGCGGTCGCGTCGCCCCGTCGACTCAACTGAAGACTCAGGCGACCATCGAGCCGCCGATTTCGATTCGTTCGCTTTCCGAAGCCATTGGCCGGACCGCGAAGTCCATCATGCAATTGCTGTGGGCTCGCGGCGATAAGCCGACGATCAACACCGAAATCACCGAGGACGAAGCGCTGGAAATGGCGTTGGAACTCGGCGTCGAACTCCAGATTCTCCGCGAGAAAGATCTCGAAGAAGAACTGCTGGAGGTCGAAAACCTGCCGGATGATCCCGAAAAGGTCGTCACCCGACCGCCAATCATCACCATTCTTGGCCATGTCGATCATGGTAAGACGACGTTGGTCGACAAGATTCGCTCGGCGAATGTCGCGGCTGGCGAATTCGGCGGAATCACGCAACATATCGCCGCGTATCAAGTCGAGCATAACGGCAAAAAAATCACGTTCGTCGATACACCAGGTCACGCCGCGTTCGGTGAAATGCGTGCCCGCGGGGCGAATGCGACCGATATCGTCGTCCTCGTCGTCGCGGCGAACGACGGCGTGATGCCGCAAACTGTCGAATGTATTTCCCACGCCAAGGCGGCAGGGGTGCCGATCGTGGTGGCGCTCAACAAGTCCGATCTACCGGATCGCAATGAACAGCGTGTCCTGCAGGACCTCGCGGCGCATGGCATTCTGGCGGCGGAATGGGGCGGCGACATCGAAGTGGTGCGGACCTCCGGCCTGACCGGCTTGGGCGTGCCCGACCTGTTGGATACGCTGCTGCTGACCGCGGAACTCCATGAGTATCAATCGAATCCGTCGCGTTCGGCATCAGGAGCGTGTCTCGAAGCGTTCCGTGACGAAGGCCGTGGCGTCATCGCCTGGCTCATCGTTCGCAAAGGGACGCTGAGTGTCGGTGATGTCATCGTGTGCGGCAAAGCCTATGGCCGCATTCGCGCGTTGTACGATGAAAATGATCGGGAAGTGCAATCGGCACCCCCGTCGATGCCCGTCAAAGTCGCGGGGTTGGATGTGGTGCCCGGCGCGGGGGATTACTTCCTCGTGCTGGACGATATCGACACGGCCCGCGAAATCGCCGAGACGCGCCGGGATCGTGTCCGCAACGACAGTCTTTCTTCTCGCGGTGGCCGCCGGACGTTGGAAGAAATATTGCAGACGGCCCGCGATGGCGATGTGCAGGATCTGCATCTCATCATTAAAGCCGATTCGCCCGGTTCGCTGGAAGCCCTGAAAAGCGAGATCGGCAAGTTCTCACATCCTGAAGTCCGCGTGAAAATCCTGCACGAAGGTGTTGGCGGCGTGAATGACAGCGATGTCTACCTCGCCGCAGCCTCGAAGGCGTTCATTGCGGCGTTTCATGTCATCGCCGAAGATCGAGCGGAATTGCTGGCCCAGAAAGAAGGGGTCGACATCCGCCGATACAACATTATTTATGAAGTCACGGACGATATCAAAATCAGCATGGAAGGCATGCTTCGTCCGGAAATTCGGGAAGTCATCACCGGCCGGGCGATTGTCCTGCGATTGTTCAGCATCAGCCGCTTCGGCACTATCGCCGGTTGCCGCGTGCTGAACGGGACCATCGAACGGACCCATCGCATTCATCTCATTCGCGACCAAAAGGTGCTCAACAGTTACGGCATCGGTTCGCTGCGGCGCGAAAAAGAAGACGCCCGCGAAGTGCGCGAAGGCATGGAATGCGGTATCCGGCTCGATGGTTATAACGACATTAAAGAAGGCGATCTGCTCGAAGCGTATCGCATCGAAGAAGTAAAGCGGAAACTGGAGTAATCGCTAGCGGCGATGTCCTTAGTTCATGGATGTCTGGTGATGAGTCGGGAGGTAATGCAAAATGCGAAATGCAAAATATC
>Ga0335397_10002334_pt1 | contig 25864 bp, 24 predicted proteins | sample MAT04_FD_205740 | JGI IMG/M metagenome (GOLD analysis project Ga0335397, IMG submission 205740) | Freshwater microbial communities from Lake Fryxell liftoff mats and glacier meltwater in Antarctica - MAT-04 (spades assembly) (version 2) ... | reverse complement strand
TCAAGTTCCCGGGTTGTTTTCTTGTTTAATGGAAATTTTGCTTCCATTTCATCATGTATCTTACAAAAAGTACATTCTCCTTTTTCATCGAATGTAATACCCTGAACCGTATCGTCCATTATACAGCGGGTACATACTCTGTTTGCATTGTATTGAAAAGGTGCTATTTCCATAATTTATTTAAAATTATATTGATAATCAGGATTCTTTTTCATTATAGTCTCACTTTCTGGATAATTTTCAATAAACCAGATCAAAAAAGAATTTACATTTATTTTATCTGATAGCATTTTCTCTCTCTTTTGCTTAAATTCTTCCTTCATGTTATTATGCTTTAACATTTCAAAGACCTTGGTTATGAGTAGTTGAGGATTATCGTTAGGTATTCCGATAGTTAGTTCGTACTTTTTCTCTAGTTCTTCTAGTACTGATATTTTTCCAACAAAGCTATTAAACCTTATACATGGTGTACCTAACATGGCTGATTCTACAATCATACTCTGGCTATCAGCAATGAAAAGAGAAGCATACGCAAGTAAGTGATGGATATCTTTGAAATCAATCTTCAGTTTATATTGTTCAAAGGCTGATGGAATCTCCGATTCACTTGTGATAAATACCTTGCCATGAGGTAGTAATACATCAATCAGTTCTTTTATATACCGATTTTCTAATCCGCCATGTTTCATCTCAATATCATGCCCGGCAGAAAAACTAACCAGCCTGATTAAAAAAAACTTTTCATCCGGATGTATATATTTTGATACAATTTCCGGGTCGGGCGTAAAAACAGCAGGATGCAAGTACGAGAGTTTCTGATAACCAAGGTAATCAATCTTCTTATCCTTATACCTTCCTACATCGCAAACGGTAGGTGAAATAATGTTATTGCTGAATGGGTATGCAAGCCGACAGAAAAATTTGTTAATCTCAAAATCATCTTCATTTAACACAATTGATGGGATATGCAATAATTTGCCTACATGTGTAATACAATAGTCGGTTCCTACCATTAAATCAGGTGCGAATTTTTTAGCAATTCTGAACAGATTAATATCCTGAATTACCAGATCAACCAATCCTTTGGCAAGAATAGAAAATTTACTATGTCCGACTCGTTTTTTAGTTACCCGAACATATTTGGCATCCTCCGAAATCATCAATTTTTCTAGGATATCTTTATCTTTAATGACAAAAATTATTTCATGCCCTTTGTCTTTAAGTGCCTTGTAAGGATTTTTTAGCAAATGATATTGGGCTGGATGGTTCAACGCAAAGATAATTTTCATTGCATGATAGACTTTATTTCCTGTTGGCTCGGATAATTGATTAAAATACCATTTCTTGCACCATGATAAACAAACATGCTTCCGGCTGCCAGCCCATTTGCAAAACCTTCTTTGTACGCTTTCCTCAGGTCATTAACATTACCTGCTCCGCCTAAGGCGACTACAGGTATGGTTACATGCTCGGATATACTGCGGATAAGATCAATATCATACCCTTTCATCATTCCATCCCGTTCAATGGATTGTACAATAATTTCGCCTGCGCCTTTCTCTTCTGCCAGTATTGCAAACTCAACAGGGGAATACCCTGTCGGTTCGTTGCCATTTAGCACCCAGGTTTGTTCTTTTCCCAGGAACTTCTTTTTAACATCCATGCAAACAACTATAGTGGATGAACCAAAGGTTTCGGATGCCTGCCTGATAAAATCAGGATTTTTGGCCGCGTAGGTGTTAATAATTACCTTTTCGGCGCCAGCCCCAATTATATCCTGTATGCTTTGTATTGTATTGATGCCACCACCGACTGCAAAAGGCATATTGGCCTCTTCTCCTACATTTTTTACAAACTCCAATGAAATTGTGCGCTTTTCTTTGCTGACCGTAATATCCAGAAAAACCAGTTCATCCGCTTTCAGATCATTAAATATCTTTACAGCATTGATGGGATCACCAATATACCGATAGTTTTTAAAAGCAACTGATTTAACCAGGCCTTGTCCTTTTAACAATAAAACTGGTATTACTCTGGGTCGGAACATAATTTACAAACTACGTTTACAATTATAAGCCTATAAAATTCCTCAACAACTGTTCACCAATATCATGGCTTTTCTCAGGGTGATACTGTACTCCGAAAATATTGCCTTTTTCTACTGCTGATGTAAATTCGTATTCGTATTCAGTTTCGTTGAGAATATCGCCCGGATTGTTGCATTTGAAATGATAGGAGTGTACAAAGTAAAATTCCGAAAGCTCGGGTATATCCTTCATCAGGCGGCTTTCTTTAGCCTTGCTGATCTGGTTCCAACCTGTGTGTGGAACTTTATGCTTTAATGTATCTTTTACTCTGAATTTTATTACTTCAGCATCAAACCATCCAAACCCTGTGGCATTTCCTTCTTCACTTTTTGCAGCCATTAGTTGCATTCCCAGGCATATACCTAATATGGGCTTCCGTTGAACAAGCACGGCCTCATTCAATGCATCCCAGAGTTGCAGTTGCCTTAGGTTTTCAACCGCTTTCTGAAAATGACCGACTCCTGGCAGTATTAGCTTATCCGCTTTCAGAATATCAGCAGGAAGGTTCGAAATAAATGCATTTATTCCAATACGGGCAAGTTTTCGTTTTACAGAATTAAGGTTGCCCATACCGTAGTTGATGATTGTTATCTGTTGGGTCATGATTAATTGTGAAAGAAAGTACCTGAAAGTTTGGAGTACTTAAAGTTTGGAATGCCTAAAGTTTGGTTTGATGGAAGAATACTAATACAGTTGAAAATTGCTCTACAAATTGACACTCCATTCACTTAATCAATTTATTGATTTTAAGTACTTTAGACACTTTAAGTACTTTAGTCATCTATAATACTAATGTTTCAGAAGTACAGTCTAATCAATAAATTCTCTAAACCACATTTCAAGGTGAATCCATTTCCATATCTCTGCTGAGATATTTATCTTACCCTCTAAATGATTTTTGTATTTGGCTTTAGCAATTTCAGCATTAACAAGATTCCGATCTTTAAAAGATTTACTGGATAGAATTTCTTCAATAATTATTTTCCAAGTTTGAGTTCTGAACCATTCATCCTGAGGCGTTTCAAAGCCCATTTTATCTACTCGTAACCGAATCATTTCTGGTAGAATTCCCCTCATGGCTTCACGCAGGATATGTTTAGTCATTCCTCTCTTTATTTTCAAATCGCTCGATGTGGCTAAAGTCTTTTCAACCAGACGGTAGTCCAAATATGGTACACGAGACTCTATTGAAAATCGCATCGAATTTCTATCTTCCCATTTTAATAGATGCTCCAATTTATATTCAAAGTGATCTAGTAAGGCTTCCGTTAAGCTTTTTGATCCATAAAGGTTGCCTGCAATAGAGTTACTATTTTTGAATTTATTTACAAAATCTTCCACTAAGTACCCTTTGCCTTTCACTTTTACTTTGGTGCGGAAATGTTCAGGTAATAGGAAAAATACAAAACTCTTAATACCTAAGAGACTACGATGTTTTGACAAGTATTCATATATTTCGGTACTGAGTTTACCAAATTGGCCATGAGTAAGCAAATCTTTAAAGTAAAATCCAAAGAAGTAATGATAACCCGCCAGTTCCTCGTCGGCTCCCTGGCCATCTAAAGTGACAACTACTTTACCATGTGCCAGTTTCATTACTTTATATTGGGCATAAGGCCCTGTAGATGGGATTGGTTCGCCGTGAATTCTTATAAATTGTTTTAAATCATCTTGAAGAGAATCAGCATCTGGTATGGTGAAGAACATGTTCTTCACCAATGGTTTATATTCATTAATAAAAACCGATTCATCTCCAAACTGACCTTTATTGAAAACGGCAGAGAAAGTATTCAGATCATTTTTATTAAAATCTTTTAATAACAAGGAAACCAGGCTCGAAGAATCTAAGCCACCACTTAAACAAACCCCAACGGGCACATCACTTCTTAGATGCAAGCCAATTGCAGAAATCAGCATTTTTTTATATTCTTCCGGACTTTTGAACCCTTCTGTTTTTGAGACATGTTCCTTTAAATCATACCATTTCGAAATAGATATTTTATTGTCAACAATAGTTAGTTTGTGACCATGTTGGAGTTTGTGTACTTCAGAAAAAAATGTCCTTTCCGTTTGGTCTGTTCGGTTAAAGGTCAAAAAATCAAATATAGTCTGATAATCAGGCGTCGGTTTTTTATCAAGTAAGGATAGTATTGGAGGTATCTCAGAACAAAATTTTAAGCACTCATCGGTAATTGTATAATAAAAGGGCTTAATCCCAAACCTGTCTCTTGCAATAAAAGTTGATTTGTTTTCACGATTGTATATTGCAAATGCCCACATACCGTTGAAACGGTCCAGACATTCTTCTCCCCAATATAAATATGCGTTTAATAGTACTTCTGTGTCTGTCTGAGTCTTAAATATAACCCCTTCTTTAAGCAGTTCTTCCCTTAATTCAATATAGTTATATATCTCACCATTAAAAACCATCACATATTGTCCGTCCTCTGAAACAAAAGGCTGGTGACCTGCGGGTGAAAGGTCAATAATGCTGAGGCGAACAAAACCAAGTCCAATGTTATCATGAATGAAAGCACCTTCATCATCAGGGCCACGATGTTTCATGGTCGCCATCATCAGACGAATATCTCCTTCAACAGGAGTTACTTTTTTAAAATTTACTATTCCACAAATACCACACATCAGCTCATCAATTTATTATAAATTTCAATAATTTTTTTTGCTACAGATTCTGCATCAATTCCTATTTCTATAACTCTGGTTCTGCCTTTAGTACTACCAAGTCTTTCTGCAAAGCTAAGCGCATCATTAATTTTACTTGAAAAATCTGTAACATCAAATGAACTGATAAAACATCCTTCTGTATTACCAATAACCCACTTTACATCACCAACATCAGTCGAAACTATTGGACAATTGCAGGCCATAGCTTCTTTTATAACATTTGGGCTCCCTTCCCATAAACTTGTCAGTATTATTATATCTGCTGCGTTGAACCAAATGGGCGTTTTTTCAGGATCTACACCTTCCAACACATGAAATTCAATTAAATCATCTTTTATCAAATCAAAAGCAGCCAAAGCAAATTGATAATTTTTTTCAAAAGGTGTGGGATCTGCCGCAAACAGTATATGCCTTTTAGTATTGGACCAGCTAAGCTTTTCTTTACAATAATTTGCGGGAATTGGCTTAAAATGTTCAAGATTCACTCCGTTTGGAATAACATAAGCATCTTCAAAGCCCAAACTTGTTTTCATATCCTCTGATTTTACAATTAAGGCTGACCAGGAAAAAAAAAACTTAAAAATCCGTATTATGTTTTTATATAATCCACCGGACTTAACATCGGAACCCATTAAGGAAACAACAAGGGGGCGGGCGCCTGCCAGGCTGGCAACAAAGGCCGATAACGAATAGTGAGCATGAATTATATCGAATTGATTTTTCTTCAGAAATTTACGAAGAGGTACTATGTTTTTTAAATACCCGATAATACCCTTCCCTTTTACCAGGTAATAATCAATATCCATACCCTGATTAATAAGTGACTCAGCCTGGCGCTGTACCAAAATACTGGTTTTGCCAGAGTTGCCGCTGGAAACAAATAATATTTTCATAACAGAACTAAAACATTAGAAAGTATCGAAATCAGCTAATGAAAAGGCAAGTTTTACCGAAGGATAACTACCAGATAGATCAAAGTAAATTATTGGAAGCGAAACTTTTGCTGAAGCAATACTAGAGAATTTAGGGAAGTACACTGATTCCGTATTACATTGAAATTGTATTTTCTGAATACCAGTTATAAATGCAATTAATTTTAATCTTTTGATGATTCGGCTAAGTTCAGTGTTATTTGAATTTTCGATTTCACCAATTTTTAAAGTACCGTCGAATTTTAACCAGACTTTTTTGCCACAAATTATAATGATATGTTTTCTATTATAATTTTTATACGAAAAAAAACATTCATCTCTGAGTGTCCCAATATTATTTGAATTAATGTTTGGATTCTCGAAACCTGTACTTTTTTTTATAAACATTATTACGAAACTTACCCATAATTGATAGATTGATTTAAGTATTTCATTTCTTCGAAATAATTGGCTAAAAGGCAACATTGGCACTTGACAAACGAATTTTTGCATATTACCTATATGTAGCCAGTTAAGTTTATTAATATATACAGGAAACGATTTTTCATTTGGGAAACCAAAAATAAATTGTATTCCTTCATTTTTAGCTAGTTCATTAATCTTTAATATTAATTTTATAAATAATCCTTTTCGTTGATGTTTGGGGTGAGTTATAGCATCAACTGCCTGAGCAGCGAGGACTTTATTGCCTTTTATTAATACATAGGTTGGTATAATTCCATAAAATGCTGCAGGTTTGTTATCACTATCGTACACTAAATAGCCAATATACGAAATGCCGGTATAATCAGTATTATACTTTTGTTGTAATTCTTTCAGACTCGTACGGGCCTTTGATGATGATTTAAATAACCAATAGAGATCTATAATTGATTCCTTTGTTAATCTTTTAAAAATAAACTCATCCATTTTACATAAATTTTTGTTTTTTTATTGTTGACCACACGCCCGTTGCTCTTAAAATAAACTCGTTGTAATTACAAGTGTCATTTATACTCACTCTATTCAAACAATAGTTATTTGATCTATGGTTAACAAAGCCAAACTTTGAAGCAAAGCCAACTATATAACCAGTATCATTTGCTAGTTTCATTTCGCGGTCGCTAAAATCGCCATTAGGATATGCAATAGAAATTACAGGCTTACCCGTTATCTTCTCAATTGCAGATTTAGATTCAAGTAATTGATTCATAGCTTCATCAAAGGAGCAATTAGGTAAGCATGGATGATCCACTGTATGAGATTGAAAATCAACATAAGGAATCATCTCCTCAATCATTTTCTTTGTAAGCGCTTCAGGATTTATTGGCAATAGCTCCCCACTGAAATTCTTGTTAATATATTCTCTCCTTTCCTTGTCGGGAATTAATTTAAGCCTATCCTTTTCGGATTTATCACTAAAAGGTAAATTAAACCAGAAAGGATTTGGAGTGCCAATTATCCCCGAAGTGAGAAAAATAATTGGCTTAATCTCATAGTTTTTAAAAATAGGTAATAATTTATAATTTCCGATATGTCCGTCATCAAATGTAATTAATAATGCTCTTTTAGGGATTTTTGCAGACTTATTTGTTAAGGTTTCAAGGAGTGTCGATAAATCAATAACATTATATTTCCGTTTAATGTATTTTACATGTTCTTCAAAACAAGATGGAATAATATTATGGTAATAAATAATAGAAATTTTCCTGCTTTGATAGAAAAAACGAAAGGCTTTTGGCAGACCCAAAATGATTAAAAACTTAACAATATAATTTCGAAGCATAATTAAAATTTTTATTATTTATGATATAGTGACTAAAAAAATAAATTGTTGAATTTGCTTTTTTCGTTCTGAATTGAATTCCAGAAAAATAAATTACAATAGTTTATTAATAACTGGTCTGTACTTACCCGATGAAGAGTTTTCTATATCACTTTCAAATGAGAATATCACTTCAATTTCTCCTAATCGATTAACTATATCCGAGATAATAAGCATTTTCTCCTCTTCATTCAATGGGTCTGCAACCAGTCTGATTAATAAAATAGCTTCCGATTGCTGTACGACTTGAAATTTCTTTAAGTTCCGGTTTTTAGCCATATTGGTATCAAAAAATAAATGCCAGAAATATGCCCAGTGAAGAATTTGCCCCCTATCACCAATTACATAATCACAAGTTCTGCCTAATATTTGTTTAATTAATTTGCTTTTTCTTCCACAGGTGCATAATTCATTGCTAAGTATTAACTGATCAGCATTATAATAACGGATAAAAGGCATGGAAAAATTATCTAAGTCAGTAACAATTAGATCATTTTTTTCATTTACCTCTACTATTACCTTTTCCTCCGTAATATGCAATCCTTTATGATGATTGCATTCATAAGCTATAGCTCCGATTTCACCGCAACCATATTGATCAAATGTTTCAGCATTGAAAACTTCTTTAAACAATTCTCTGTGCTCCTGCATAAGTGGCTCAGCAGTAGTGGTAATTGCTTTTACATCGAATTTTAATCCCCTTTGTTTTAATTTTAAAGCTAATTGATAAAGAAATTGACTATAGCTTTTAATTAGTTGAAATTTATTATTTTGTAAAGAATTTATTATGTTTTCAGCATTCTGTTCTGATGTATCGTAGGGACTAAAAGTAATTGAATTACTCAGGAAATTTTCAATTCTTTCTTTTATCCTGTCTTTATAACTTGAAGCAATGACATGACCACCCATTAAGGTGAGCCTTTTATTTTGTTCAGATACTCCCATCCAATCTTCAGTGAAACGTTTATAGCTTGCCCAGGCAGAACTTCTGGTATTGGCATCATTTCTTTTGAATAGTATATTACCAGTAGTTCCTCCGGTTTGGCTAGTTTTAACTCCTTTAATACTTTTTATATTTATGGGTATAAAATCGTTGTAATTCTCTTTAATTATTTCTTTGGTTAATATAGGAAACAATTGGATGTTGCCTAAGGAAACAATATCATTAGGCGTTATTCCCTTCGATTTCATTATCTTGGAATAGTAAGGAACGTTATTATAACAATGTGTAATTAGTTTTTGCAGCTTTTTCAATTGAAAAGCCTGCATTTGTTCATTAGTAAGCCATTGTGTTTTTGAATATAATTTGTAATATCCGGCAATGTTTTTCCCGGTGAGAATGTCGATAATTTTTGTTATAACCATCACTTTGTTTTTGAAATGATAAATAGTAAACTTCCCAGTTTATTCCTGGATTTTCGGAACTTTAAATACTGATCGGGTAAAGGTTGTATAATACTGATCAGTAAAACATTTATTAGTTTTAGCTTTTCATATTTGAATTTGGGTGCAATTACCTCTGAGATATGCAGTCCGCAATAAGCATGGTGATCATATATTTGCCCGATTGAATATTCGGTAACGTGGTAAGCAGGCACAGAGATGTTGTATCCAAGAACGATCCTCATAATGTTCTTGATGTGATACCGGTTAGGGGTAGAAATAATAATTACACCTTCCTTTTTTAACAATAGCTTTAGATTATTAAGCAAGAGTAAGGGGTTCTCGACATGTTCATATATATTGTTAAGGATTATTGCATCGTACATAATTCCTTCTGTGGAATAATTTGTTGCATCGGCTACTCTAAAATTAACTCCCTCAATAGCGTTTCGGGCAAAATCAATTGCTATTTCCGAAATATCCAAGGCATCTATTCTTGCATTGGAGTATGTTTGCTTTATAAATTTAGTAATCTGCCCTTTGCCACAACCCACATCTAAAATATTAGAATCCTCACTGTTAGCAACGAATTTATTCAGCAAAGAAATAGTTACTTCTTTACGCGTTAAATGAAAATCACTCTCGGTTTCAAGACCAAATGGATTTTCAGAATTATATTCATCTTCTTGATTTTTCATATTGGATAAGTTTAATTAACCCAAATAAGCAGAAACCTTCAGGATTGTCCACTGCTTTTAGGTAAATACACATTAATATCAAATGGAAGTAAGCATTTTTTTTACCCTTTTATACAGCGAACTCCTTAATCGATTGAATTTGACATCTATACTTAGATCCTTTCTTTCAAAAAAAAGGGAAAACGGAAGTAAATAAATTTTATGAAAATAGTAAAGATTCCAGATTAATTTAAACCTAAATAAATATTTAAAAATATTGTTTCGAGACTTTGCCTGCTGCAAGTATTTGTTCAATGGAATAAAAGAAGTACCATCATTCCGATAAAAATGCAAAACAACATTATAGGTTTCATGGCAAAAGGAAACCTCAACTATCGAAGTAATTCTTCTTTGTAATGGCATCGGATTGAAAACCCCTTCGAACGTATAATCCGAGAAACAAAAATTCCCCAGACTATAAAAAATGTATTTACCTTTATAAATCTCGAAAGGCTGAAAGGTATGCGAATGATGGCCAATAATTATATCAGCGCCTGCATCAATTAATTTATGTGCAAGTCTGGGTTGGTGCCAATCGGGATACATACCTCCTTCGACTCTGCCACCCCAGTGTAAAATCAAAACCAAATGATTCACGAGGGGTTTTAGCTTCTCTATATCATTTAATGCTTTATCAATAGTAAACATATTTAGGTAAATGTCGATATTTTCAGGCGGATTCGGATTGGTATCCTTGGTTACGTAATTTAGTAACCCGACTTTTATACCATTCTTATCCAGAATAACCGGATGATCATACTCTTTAGTATGAACGGATGCTCCCAGGTATTGAATATGATGATCAGTAAGGAATTGGGTTGTTTTAATAAAACCGCTTTCCAGATGATCATAAATATGGTTTTGAGCCAGACAGGCAACACTTAAATTTATATTTTTAAGGTAGTTAAGTGTTTCAAGGGTAGTCGTTAATCTTGGCTTTTTTAACTCATTTTCACCCTTATCTCCTTTCACTAAGCACTCCAGGTTGCCAACCACATAATCGGGCTGTAAAAGAAGTGGTTCTAAGTTCGAAAAAGGATTAATATTTTCTTTATGATAGGAAATATAATTATCATTTAAAGAAATATCACCTAGAAAAGTGATTTTATTCCTGCTTTCAGAGTTCATTAAAATAGTTTATAAGATTAGCAGATTGACTTTGAAAATCAAAAAACTGAATTGCCACTTTTTTGCCCATCAATCCTATTTCTTTTGCTTTATCAGGATTATCTAATAAGAAAGCTATTTTTTCGGCAAATGCTGTTGGGTTTCCCGGTTGAACCAGACATGCGGAAACTTTATCCTGCAAGTAAATAGAGTGTTCACCCACATCAGTAATTACAACCGGATTGCCGGTAGAAAGATACTCGCCAAGTTTTGTTGGGAAACCTCCTTTTGCCTGAATATTATCAGGACGAGCCAATGCCAGTAATTCAGCATTTATTAAAAATTGGGGCATATTATCCCTGTCAATAAGCCCGGTGCAAATTATTCTGTCTTTAAATGGAGATTGATTTATTGAATCCGAAATAATTTTAAATTTATTAGCATCCCTGTTATCCCCTATCAAAATAAGTTGTATATCTCTATACTTTTCAGCTACAATGCTGAAAGCTTTTATTAAATCGGGCACTCCGTCTTTATCCGAATACATTGATCCACAATAAGCAATATAACGATCAGTACCTATTTTTTTTTTACCGCTGAATCTCTCTGCTTCCACACTCATTGGCAACACAAATATGTTTTTCGTAGTGCATTTTTGAAAATACTCTTTTAACGAATAAGTAATAACAATAATCCCATCGAATTTTGGTACAATATAATTAAGGTAAATTTTTAATAGAAAGCTGTTCTTATGTCCAAGAAACGGGTATTCAGTCCGTTCATGCACAATTTTATAGCCTAATAAACGGCCAACACCTAAATAGAAAAATAATAGTATAGGAGAGGTAATAAGTAAAATCAGTATTTTCCTTTTTTGCTGTAATTTTTTTCGGAAAGTCAAATACAGAAGTCCATGAAATGAGCCATATAAGTAATTCAGCACTCTGCTTATTTTACTTTTCGGATATAGCGATGGCGACAAATATTTTATCGTTATTCCGCTGTATTCAGTATCCTTTAAATTGCTTTTTATCGATTGTATCTTGGCTGGTGCTAAAGCAAGCAATTCGACACTATTTTTTTTTTCAGCTAGCCCCCTTAAATATGACAAATGTCGGTTTGTTGCAGCCTCACCGTAAGGGTATGATCCAATTGTTATAGCTATTATATTCATTTAAAATAATAGTATTACAATAATTAATTTTGTAAAACTCCATGATTTATATTGAAACAAACCCTGTGCCACAATAATATTTTTCAAATTTGTATTTTTCATTTAAGTAAATTGAAAAATTGCGGATCACAACAACATCACATAGGATTATATTTCTATGAAATATCTTTGTAAGTTCTATAAGCCTATTGTTTTTTGTTCTCCACTTTTAATTCAGTGATTTTATTTTTAGTTAAACTTTTTCTCAATTTAGGAATGAATTCGTCTTTCCTTTTCAATAAAGGTAAATAAAACAATCCTGGAATAATAATAAAAAAAGTATACCAGGTATCCCGGCCAGCTATGGTTTTCATCAGACCATAACTGAGGATTGAAAGGGAAGCCAGGATATAATAGAATTTATAGGTTGAATTAAAGTGTAGCAAGTTTTTTCTCATGAAACGAATAGGTATATATAGAAAAAGCATCAACCCGATAATTCCAGTTACTGTTAATTTATTCATCCAATGTAAATGTCCTCCTTCACTGTTGTATCCATTCCCATATTTACCTGAGAAAAAATAACATCCGAAAAATGGACTTTTTTCAAAACTTGCCATAAGCATTGGATATCTATCAACTCTGCTTGCTACAGCAGTGCTTTTATCATCAATATCACTTCCAGTTTCAAGAAATTTGGCCATATCCGTAAATTTAAATTTCAGCTCCGATTTATTTCCCATAAGGTTGCCTATTGAATACAGAGAATCGATATAAACTTGCTTTGGTGTAATAAATATGACTGTAATTAAAATAATACTTATAAAATAAGTCTTTTTAATGTTTTTCATCCCTATTAATGCAATCATACTGAATAAAAGAGCAATTAGAATATTTGCAAATATTTGCATGCTAAGCAAAGCAACTGAAATAAGTACTGCAAAAACAATAATTTGTTTTTTCGATATAAGGCTTAGATGTATGTGTTTATAGTAATATATTATTACTGGGAACAAGCCCATAAAGGCTCCTGCAGTTCCATAAGTACCGCCACCATATCTTTTAAATTGCAATACGCTTTCGTATTCACTTTCCGTTATTATTGATTTAGTCGAAAAATTTCGTGCATACATTGGATCGATAGCTGCTGAAATTATAGTCATTATTGCTGTAATAAATAGAAAGAATATTGACCATTTAGTGATTTTAGCAATACTGCTATAATCCTTGATATTGTGAAAATAACTGAATATGGAGATACCAATAGCGACTTCGTAGTATTCTTGAAAGAGCATTCTTTTATTCCATTCGTCCATGTCACTCCAGATAGAAGCAGTGGCTAAAACTATGAATAATCCATAAGCAAATATGTAAACCATCGATTTTGTAAACAAAAATCCAGGTCGGAAAAAAAGCAATGATAATCCCCAAACTATAGCATAAAAATGCTGACTTCTAATAACGGGAGGTAAATTATTAAATACCAATGGCAAAAATGTACTTGCCATCAATGTGAGTGCAATGTAGTAGAAGCTTTTATTATCAGTACCCATTTGTTAAAGTTAATTTTTTACTCATTTGTAAATGTACCACAATACCAAAATGATTATATTGAGGAAAAATTTGACGTGAGTATAATCAGTTTATCTTTGACTTCCCTGATGGAAAGAGCTGAAAAGGTTATTTTCTTTTCAAAATTACAACTCATATTTTTAGAAACATGCGGTGCAACTATAAATAATTCAATATTACTATTACCCATAAATAATTTCAGTAAATTATTTATCCAGGGAGCAAATTCATTTACAGAAGGAGCTTGAAAATATTCTATCATCGCCTGGTTTGTAAAATGACAAAGCCGTGCTATTTTAATCATAATAACTTTAATTATTTTTTGGGAAATATTTTTCTGATATACGGACCTAATGTCCATCTAAGCATATAGCCTATCCTGCTTTTTGATAAAAAATGATATTCAAATATTGCTTTATCAACCTTTGGGGACCTTTTTATTTCAGAAGGATGAATTATTTCCTCTAAGTCAAATCTTGGTTTATCGGCAAATAGGTTTTCACCGCCACTATAATTAGTTCCTTCGTTATCAAAACCAATATTGGTTATTAAATTCTTATTAGGTATTATATTTAATAAGTTTTTTTCAAAGATTAAAAATACTGATTGGAGATCATAAGTATTCCCACCATTTTTATAGTAAGATTCAAATTTCCTTAACCAAAATAAATATTCAAAGCGGCTATCAAAGTTATTCTTAAACGATTGAGTATAAGCTTTAACTTTCAAGTGGCTTAGTTTAAAATCCCATTGATCGTATACTCTTTTCCATGTACCCCATCCTGAACTGCCCCCATAGTGAGAAAAGAAATAACTTGCTGATCCCGACTGTATACCCATAAAGTTTTGTCCTGTAACATAACCAATATTATCACAATCTTTATATTTTTCTAAAATTTCATTCATATAATCAAAAAAGCTCAAAGATGGAATGGTGTCATCTTCCAGTTCAATCATTCGGTCTTCACGTTCGAATATCCAATCAAATGCTTTTTTGCCAGCCAAAGAACATCCTTGGTTGGTGTCGTGAAAAAGGTAATTTACGTCACAATCCCAATCAACATGACTTACAATATCCCGCACCATTTGACATTTTTCCATATCTTCAGGATGCATTTCTCTAGCTCCATCAGCAGATATGTATAGTTTCGATGGCTTTGCTTTTGAGATTTGTTCCCAAACTTTCAAGGTTTTTTCTGGCCTGTTAAAAACCAAAAACAGGACAGGTGCTTTAATTTTGTTCATATTTTTTTCTTTTAAAATAAATTGCAAACAGAACAGCTCCGGAAAGCAAATAAAAGATAGATGTTATAACTCTGGTAATATTTGCCCCATAAAACTGATATTTCTCAATCATGAAGTAATACATTAGTATGCAAAAAATTCCCATCATTATATTCCGCCACATAACAAGCTTTGTGGCACCAAAGGCAGTAAAAAGCTGTTCGAAAATCCCACCTACCTGCATAAAGAAAATACCAATTATAAAAATATTGGCATAAATACTGGCCTTCGCAAATCGGCCTGCGGTCAGAAAGTTAACAATGGGCTTGGATAGTATTATAAATAAGAAACATAAAACTGCTAACACAAGAATATAGAAAAGAGTAAATAAAACATATTGTTTGTATCTTTTTTGCGCGATCAGTTTATATAAATCAGGTTCAAAACTTTGATAAAAAGCCAGAAAAAAAGTTCCGGCAAATCCCGAAATAGTTAATCCTATGCTATAGTAACCAAATTCTGAAATATTCCCAAGCCTCTCCAGGAACAGGCGGTCGATGTTCCCTATAGGGTAATATGCATAGGAACCAATTATTAAAGGAATACAATATCTCAGAGCAATTTTAACCTTTTGCCAGTCTAGCTTAAAAGAAAAGTTGAACTTGCCTTCTTTAATTAAAAATGCCAGAGAAAGCGCACCTGTAAAAACTACTCCCAGCATAATACCGCTCATGCGTCCAATAGCTCCGCCATGCAGGGAAACAACGAAAAACAAACTGAAAGAAGTGTTTACCACAATTTGCATCATATTCAGCAGTAAAAATCGCAATCCTTGCTTTTGAATTCTGCATTCCAGGAGGTAATAGGTTTTAAACTTCTCAAAGAATAAATTTGCCAGCACAACAAAAATAAAAGGTATTAACGGGAAAATGACATTTGCTATATTAAAGTATAAGCTAACCAGGATAAATGAAATTATTGCAACAATCCCATTGCTGATATTTAAGAAATTGATTATAAACGGCAGATTTTGACTTCCTCCTGTTTTATCATTATTTTTCCAGTATTGCGCCATATAATAAAAGGGTAACGACATATTGAACAAGGGAAAAATAAGAGCCTGAACTGCAGAGAAATAACCGATTATTGCGAAATCATTAAGTTCCAGATATCTTGAATATATAGGCTGCGTAAAAATTGCAATCAGAAACTGTATGAAAGTACCCCCGAAATAATAGAAACTATTAATAATATTTTTTCGAACTTCTTTATTCCTGAATATCTGCAATGGGTTTGTAGTGACAATCTCAGCTAGAAAACTCATATACCCGTATTTATCATTGCAGCATATTCCTTCCAACCGCCAATATCGGTCCAGGCTTTTTCTGAAACAGGGAATACTCCAATATTGCCATTTCTGTTTTTTACATTTTCTATCAATTGAGTAATGTGGAAAAATTTATCCGAGGGTATCTCCTCTAACAAATGAGGCTCAAGAATGTACATTCCGGTATTGATTTTAAAGGTCAATTCGGGTTTCTCAATCAGGTTTACAAGTTTTCCGTCAACTCCGGTCTCAATAGTACCATAAGCTATCGGAAAATGTTTTAAGGCAGCAACAATAGTTATTTCATTTTTATTACTTCTATGATATTCCAATATTTCGGAGTAGTCCTGGTCAATTAGTATATCACAGTTTGAAACAAAGAAAGTGCTGTTAATCTTACCTTTAAGCATTGACAAACTTCCTGCCGTGCCCAAAGGTTTAGTCTCTTTAAAGAAAGTAACTGTAAATGGTAGATGGAGATTGTTTATATAATATTCTATCAGTTCCGATTTATAATTTACCGAAACATGAAACTCATTGCAGCCATATTTCCCGAACCTGGCCATTATTTCTTCCAATATGGTTCTTTCGCCAATAGGAATAAGTGGCTTTGGAAGTACATTAGTTAAAGGTTTTAAACGGGTTCCAAAACCACCGGCCATAATAACTACAGGAAGAGAGAATAGGTTTAATGGTAAAGGCTCTTTTTCCAAAAACAAATCTTCCCAGAAGTAAACTTTTTCAATTTTTTTCTCTTTGTTTATTTCTGGCATAAATTCCATACGGAATTTGATCATTTCATTTTTAACAAAATCAAGAGAACCATCCTTAGAAACATAGCGGGGATTATCCCGAAGTATTTTGTGAACTGAACTATCTAATGCAATATTTTTAATTATTGCACGCTGTATATCACCAATACTTATAATCCCGATAAACAAATCGCTTTCGTCAATTACTAAAAGAGACTTAACCCCAAACGTATCCATGCGTTTTAACGCTTGCAGGATTGTTGTTTTTGGCCTTATTGTCCTTTCTTCAATACGCTTGTCGCTAGCCATATTAAAATCGGTATTTAAGTATTCTATTTTTGAAAAGATCAGTTTTTTCGGGAAATTTGTTTTCCCATTGCTTTATAACATTATCATAAATTAATTGATTATGTATTTTCTTTCCGATATAAAAGTCTGCAGTAGTATCCGAAAAATTGAGTTTAAATAGTAGAAGTTTATCATCAATTTCGTTTGTTGCACCACCTCCAACATGAAAATATTTACATCCTTTTTCTTTGCCAAATTTAATTATTTCCGAATACAATAAGCTATACGAAGAAGTATTTAGAAAATCAGTAAGTGCTCCACCCAAATGGCCATGAATATAGTAATCATTATAGAATGCTATAATTGCGGCAATAGGTTTGCATTCTTGTTTAGCAATAAAGAGAGCAGATTTTGTGGTTGAAATTAGTTTTCTGAAATATTCAATGTTAAAGTAAAGGTATTCAATAGACTGAACACGTGCCATTGCCTCCGTGTATATTGAATAAAATACTTCTATTTGAGAGATATCATTTTCAATAATTTCAACTTCAAGATTATGCTTGTGATGGCATCTTTTTAATTGCTTTCTTGTTGTTTTTTGGAAATCGTGTAAAATGCTTTCATAACTATTCTTTAAATCAACAAATACTGTCTTCCTGTCAAAAAAAACGCTCATTCTTTCTTGAGAGAATTTATAGTTTTCCAAAAGTGGGTGAAACCTTGTGAATTCGGCAATTATATTGCTTTTCGCATGATAATCATCAAATGCTAAGTAAAAGGAATTTATAAAATGTTCTTTATCTGTAGTGCTTACTATACCATTATAGCCATAAGCACCCTGTATATCATAGTATTGATCATCTAATATATATCCAATTTCATTTACTGAGTTTTTAAGAAATGGATATAATGCGATATCTCCATCTTTCTCATATATAAAACAATGTGCTATTCCATCACCATAATCTTCATAAAGTTTGTAATACTCAGGAGTAAAATAGATATCCTGTTGACAATTAGGCAAGCGGAAAAAGTATTCGCTCCAGAGCTTTGCATCGGAGTGAGTGAGTACTTTGTAATCAGACATGAAATTCGTTTTTTAATACACTCATTAAAATTTCATTCTTAAAGATATTGTTATTAAATATAGCTTCTCTTATAATACCCTCTTTTTTAAAACCAATTTTCTCATAAAGTGCGATTGCAGGTAAATTATCCTCAATAACCTTTAATGATATTCTATGTAATCCTAATTTATTAAACGCAAAGTCTAAAGTATCAAAGGTAGCTTCTGTTGATAATCCTTTACCTCTATAATTTATATCCCCAACATAAATGGCAAATTCCGAGTTTCTATTTATCAAATTTATCTCCTTCAAAACAGTAATTCCAATTAAATCTTTTGATTCTATAAATTCAATTCCAAACACAGTAACAGGAAAATTAGAAGTCAGAATTTTCTCATACCACATTCTCTCTAATTCAATATTTTTTGGAAATGGATTTCCTGAATAAAGGTTTAATATGTCATCCTGATTGTTCCATTCAAGAGTTTTATCAATGTCCGTGATAGTAAGAGCTCTGAGTTTGATTTTTTTCATTGTGGTAAAATTTACACAATCATTATTTTTATAGTTAATTTGCCAATATGTGTTGCATGCCTGCATGCTTATTTTTTTTGGCTACTATTTTGAAAATCATTAATGATATCTGTATATGCTTTTAAAATATCGATTTTTATTTTATTGTTACCGGGATTAAACATTTCGTTTGCTCTAATGTATCCTAGCTCTCCTATTTCTTGACATAGTTTAGGATTGTTTAGTAACATCAGAATAGATTTTGCCAGACCACTAATATCAAATTTTTCAACCAATGTAACAATTACTTCTTTTTTATTTATCTCATGTATACTGCCCACATTATAGGCTACTACTGGAATTTTTAAAAATAGACTTTCAATAATAGTTCCTGAGATAATATCATGATAGGTCGGTAATACACTAATTCTTGCTTCAGAAGCCATTTGGTGAACATCATTTTGGGTTGGCAAAAAACCAATCCATTTAACGTTATTGCTGATATTTAACTCATTTGCCAAAGTAATCCACTCATCCATCTTCCCTCCGCCAATAACACAAAGGCTTATATCCGAATATTCTTTTTTAATAATAGAAACTGCTTTTAGCAAGTCTTCAATGCCTTTATTTTTACACACACGTGCAAAAAAGACCAGATCAAATTTTTTCTTAACATTGAGAGATTGTGGAAATTTGATAGGGAAATTAGTTTGGTAAATTTTTGCATTCTTGTTGTAAGTTGAAATATCATGTCCTACAGTTTCTGTATTGGTAATATAAGAGTTAAATGTTGTAAGTATTTTACTTTCTATTTTAATACTTTTTTTTAGTTGATAGTTAATAGATTCGTATGTCATTAAATTAAATCCTTGAATAGTAATTGCAATTGGATACTTTTCTTTAAATTGAAGGATACTGGATGAGTAATACGCATTCTCTATGCCAAATAAATGTATGATATTTGGCTTTATACGCTTAATTCTATAATAAACTTTAAATTTATTCAGAAGAAAGTCAGACCAAAAATCTAATTTGAAAAATCCGGGCCAATGCCTTCCCCAAAATGGTATATGTGCATTAAAGAAATAATAGTTAATATTTCTTAATTGAAATGATTTATCTTTATAAATGAATTTATGTGGTGAAATAACATGTAATTCAACATCATTATTATTTTCAAAAATTTTTAGTAATTGAGGAATCCACGGTGCAAATTCAGGAATAATTTTCCATGGCTGAATTATATTTTGTATCTCATTGTTGCTAAAGTGGCAAATTAGTGCAACAACCATTTTTTTATGGATAGTAGTTTCCTGATCTAAGCTTACCATTACCAAATTGCAAATTAGGTTTTTAAGAAAGTTTTGTAGGACGATTATCTTTAATTCTAATTAATTTTGCAGGAACTCCCCCCACAATTGAATTATCATCAACATTTTTAGTGACAACCGAATTTGCCCCAATTACGCAATTATGCCCAATACTAACACCTGGAAGAATAAAAACATTCGATCCAATCCAAGTATGATTACCAATATTAATTGATGCTTCTTTTACAGCACGATCGTTTTCATTTCCTGTTGAATTATCCGGATCATGAGAAATAGCATGGATATTTACATTGTACCCGATTGCGCACCATTCACCTATTGATACTTTTGAATTCTTGCCAGTAAAGATTTTTCCAGAATTGAAATAAGAATTTGCTCCAATTTCAATATTCCCATTAAAAACAATATGTGGTATATAACCAAGCCGAGCTGTAGTATGAATTAAAAATCTTTTCCTATATTCTCTTTCCTTGTTCTTGTTAGAAGCCGTTTCGAGTAGAGAATAAATTTTTGAAAGAAAGGAAATAATCATAATTCTTTGCAACTACTAGGAATATTTACTAAGCATTCTGACAGTTTAGTGGAGTTTTTTAAATCATCAGTATAACAATTTTTAAACATCGGCAAACTATTAAGCAATTGCCATGCAGGTCTGGTCATAACGCCATTTTCATTCGAAAACTTCAGGAATTCATCCCTTTCAGCTTTATTTTTAAATAATATACAGTTAAGCCAATAATTTGATCTTGCATTTCTTTGTTCGGAAAAAAAATCAATATCAGTTTTTTCAAAAAATCGCATATACGACTCTGCCGTTTTTCTTTTATCATTAAGGAATCCATCTAACTGTTCCAATTGGGCTAATCCTATTGCGGCATTAATATTTGGCATTCTGTAATTGTATCCAATTTCATCATGGGCAAATTCCCAAGGGTGCGGTAATTTTGCTTGTGTTGTTAGGTGTTTAGCATGGTTTGCTAATACTTCATCTTGAAACAACAACATTCCCCCTCCACCAGTAGTAATAATTTTATTTCCATTAAAACTTAATACACCGATTTTCCCAAAAGTTCCTGTATGTTGACTTTTATATGTACTTCCAAGACTTTCGGCCGCATCTTCAACCACGGGTATTTGATAATGGCTGCAAATCTCAACAATCTCATCAACCCTGCATGGATTCCCAAATGTATGCATTGGTACACACGCTGTTATAGGTCGGTTTGTCGAATTGTTAATAGTTTGCTTTGTGTTTTTGTCATAATGAGTATGGTTTTTAAGAAAAAATGTCAAAGCTGTAGGTGATAATCCCATAGTTTCCATCTCAACATCTAGGAAAACAGGATGCGCGTTACAATATGAAATGGCATTTACTGTTGCAATAAAAGTGAGTGATTGTGTAATTACCTCATGACCTTGATCTACCCCTATGATTTTCAGCGCAATGTGTAAAGCATTGGTTCCATTTACACAAGCTATTGCTCGTTTTGCACCAGTATATTCAGCTATTTTTAGCTCAAACTCATCTACAAATTTACCAACAGAGCTAACAAAAGTTGTGTCAATGCATTGTTCTATATACTTCTTTTCATTTCCATTGAATACTGGAACGTGCAAAGGAATAAAACCTTCTTCTTTGTTATATACCTTTCGTATATATTGTACTATATTTTTAAAATCGCTCATTTCTTTTTCTTTAAAAAAGTAAACTCTATTTATAATTTATAATTACCATATTTGTTTTTATTCGTCATTGCATCAGCATATAATCCTAATGTAAATGCTTCTATAAGCTCTATTATCCCATCTTTGACAGAAAATATTGGCTCAAATCCAAATCTATCTTTTAATTTTAAAAAGGAAACCTTGTAGTTTCTGGGATCACTTCCATTTGGGCCAAATTTAACTCTGCCCTTCGGTAAATGTAGCAGGATTTCATCAATAATCATTTTCTTTGTAAAATTATTTGTATCGCCTCCGGCATTAAAAACTTCAAAACTCACTTTGCTATTCTCAGTACATATGACTGTATCAAGTAATCGAGCAAAGTCCCTTACGTGACAATACGGTCTCCAAGTGTGTTCATCGAAAACAAGCAGTTCCTCTTCAAAAAACAGATCACGTACAAATTCACTTATAGTCAGGTCAAAACGCATTCGTGGCGAAAGTCCGAAAGCTGTGGCAAATCTTAATATGACACCAGTATATTTCACTTTACCTTTTTTTGAAAGCAAATATTCTTCATTGCTCACTTTTGCTTTTGAATAAAGTGAGAGTGGGCTTAAAGCAAAACCTTCATCTGCAATTTCATTCTCTTTTATTAATCCGTAATTGGAACAAGTAGAAATGAAAATTAATTTGTCAATGCTTTTATTTCCGAAAAAATCAATGCATTTCTTTACACCCTTGTCATTAATAATTTCAGATTCAATTGGATAGGATTTAGTAATTGGATCTCCTACTAATCCTCCTAGAATTATTACATCTGTAATATCTTTTGATGCTTTTTCGAGATCAATATTATTTCCTAAGTCACCGAGAATCAATTTAAAATCAGGATCACCAAAATATGGCTGAACTGCAAATTGATTATTATAAACAAAGTAATCAAGGACTGTTACTTTATATCCACTTTTTAAAAAATGGGAGGTTAAAACAGAACCAACATAACCAGCACCGCCTATTAATAATACGTTTTTCATTTTTTTGATATTTAGGTTATTTTTAATTTATTTGACCAAATTAGAATAAATGGCTATTCAACTATTTTTTTAAAGTAATGAATTACATCGCTTTAGATAATTGAGGTATTCTTTATTTTTCAAAAATTACTTTACATATTTTAATATATTGTTTCATGAATTGCTTTTTCGCTAACTATTTGAATAAAAGTCTTATCTCAAGAAATAACAAAATGAAGGTTTCATTTTTATTTTATTGAAGAGCATTGCTGCAATTATTGCGCTCCAGTTATGGGATCCAATTTATGTGTTTTATCAATGGCTAATATTCCTGCAAGTATAGCTGAAAATTTTGTGGCTCCTGTATTATTTAAATGATTTTTATCCTTGAACCAGGATGGATTCTTCATAAAGAGTGAATCATTTGAAAAATCAAGAAATTCTGCTCCGTACTTTGAAGCGAGTTGATTCAGGATTTTTGAAGATTCTATTTTATCTGCGTGCACATACCAGGGCGAGTGGATCAGAAGAAGCCGGATATGATTAGCCTTGCATGTATTTGCTATTGATGCCAAAGCAGCAAGTGCAGTAGTATCTAGTATTGAATTTGGTTTTGGAACAGTTGTTACTATTGTATCTTTCATTTGATTGTACGAGGGTACGTATCCTTTATTGTCGCCTTTCCGGATTTTATTGTATTCTAAATTCCCGATAACGATTGTTAATAAAGAGGAATTAAATGGGTAAATAGCTGAAAGTAATTTATATTTTTCATACGGACCACGCATTTTTACGATAGATTGGATTTCGGGATGATCATTATAATAGGGGAGAAGAGAAGATAGACGATCGTAATCATCCTTGTTGTAATAGAGGTTTTCCGGGTTAATGTCAAGAATAATAATTTTAGGGTTGTACCTTTTTAACACCGATTGAAAAACTGCATAGTTAAACAGTAAGAAATTTCCGTCACGCCCGGTATTATAAAAGCTCATTTTGAGGCTGTCTTCAAACACTTCGGGTACATAATGATGATTGGCACGGGAGGAACCAAAGACTAGTATATCGGCTGTTGTACTATCCATTGCATAAGTAGTTCGATAATTTGCACCGGCAACCTGTTTATAATAATAATGTTTTGTTATCCTACCGGCTACTCTGTCAATAAAAACTAAAATCAGAACAAGTATAAAAAAGTTCAGTATAAATCTAAACGCCTGATTTTTAATTCCCTTGAACATTCGTTATTTATTTAGAATTGGAAGTAGATGAATTGTCCACCATCAAAGACACCAAAAAACAGAATTGTAACAATAAGGAAAGAATAGCTGAGTTTTCGAACTAGCCAATGTGGATTATTCAAAAATGAAATACTTTCCTTCAGGTATTCTGATTTAAACTCTGCGGCTAACAAAAATGCAATTCCTGCCAGTGAATATATAAATATTGCAGGAGAGCCTATGTACAATGAGCCATTTAATGTTATTGCTTTTTGAATAACAAGGAATGCATCTTGCGTAGTATTTGCCCTGAAGAAAACCCAGGCAAAGCAAGCCAATACAAAAGTTAGTAGTATTTGAAAAAATCGGTGTATTTTGGGTACGCGATCCAGATACACAAGCTTGTTGAAGCTGTTACGCCATTTTTCTGTCACAATAGCAAATACAAGGTAAAATCCATTAATTGCACCCCATATTATATAAGTCCAGTTTGCACCATGCCATAATCCGCTTATTGTAAAAACAATGAAAAGGTTTATGTACCAGCGAGGGATGGTTACCCGGTTGCCCCCAAGTGAAATATAAAGATAATCGCGAAACCAGGTGGAAAGAGAAATATGCCAACGTTTCCAGAATTCAGAAATAGAACGAGAGAAATAAGGACGGTTAAAATTAGTCATTAGCTTAAAGCCCATCACTTTTGCAGCACCAATAGCAATATTGGAATAACCGGCAAAATCGCAATAAATCTGGAATGCAAAAAATACCGTGGCCAATGCAAGGGTTTTACCGCTATGCTGATCTGCATTATTGTAAACTGCATTTACATAAATAGCTAATCGGTCGGCGATAACTAATTTCATAAAAAGTCCCCAAAGCATCATTTTCAAGCCTTCAACTACTCTTTCGTACTCAAAATAGTGCTTTTCATAGAATTGATGTATCAGGTTTTGTGGCCGTTCAATAGGTCCGGCAACCAACTGCGGGTAAAACATTACATATAATGAGTAAATGCCAAAGTGCCTTTCCGCTTTCTGATGCCCGCGGTACACCTCAATGGTATAACTCATTGCCTGGAAAGTATGGAAGGACAAGCCAATGGGTAAAAGTATTCCTAAATGGGGAATATGGTTCTGGTAACCGGCGGTGTTTAGTATTGCAGAAAGATTATCATTCAGGAAGTTATAATATTTAAAAATAGCCAAAACTCCAATGTTAGCAATAAGGCTGGCAATAAGCCAGTATTTCCGTTTCTTTCCATGCGTTTCTTCCAGAAAAATCCCCGCAAAATAATCAATCATAATGGTAAAGCCCAGTATAAGAATATATACCGGAATAAATGCCATATAAAAATAACAACTACTCCCCAATAAAAGCATCCACCTGTACCTATGCGGCAGCAGGAAGTAAAGAGTTGTAACCACTACGAAAAAGAGGGCGAAGTGGGTGGAGTTAAAGAGCATTAAATTTTAAGATAAAAGATAAAAGGGAAAAGATAAAAGTGGTGTGGATTTAAGATAAAAGATAAAAGGGAAAAGATAAAAGTGGGCGGGGGTGGGTTGAGTTAAAGAGCATTGGTTAAGTGAAAAGTGAAAAGTGAAAAGTGAAGAGCTTATTAAGTGAAAAGTGAAGAGTGAATAATATTTTTCAGGATTTCAAAGTTAACCTTCGGTAAGTTCTCCACCCTAGGCATATCGGTTCATCCAATTGGAACTTTAATAATTCAGTTTAGAAGTAAAATTCCTTCGAGCCATCCCCAGTTATTAAAGGAATTATATTGCGAAAGTGCCTTTACCTTGCAGCCTTTTGCCAGTAGCATTTCTGTTAAATGCGATCCGATAAAGCCATCGGCGCCGGTTACGAGGATTTTGGTAGTTGAGTTTAAAGTCATTGTTTAGATGAAGGGTTTGAAGGGTTTGACACTTCGAAATTGCTCAGTGCAATAGATTGAAGAGTTTGAATGGTATAAATGCCAAATAGAAATAACAACTGCTTTCCAAC
>Ga0335397_10002333_pt1 | contig 25872 bp, 23 predicted proteins | sample MAT04_FD_205740 | JGI IMG/M metagenome (GOLD analysis project Ga0335397, IMG submission 205740) | Freshwater microbial communities from Lake Fryxell liftoff mats and glacier meltwater in Antarctica - MAT-04 (spades assembly) (version 2) ... | reverse complement strand
CGGCGCCGCGGTGGGTGCGGGCCCGGCCGGCGGGCCGGCGGTCGTGAGGGCTTCTCACGTGCGCGTGGCCTCGCGTGGCGGACACTGACCGGATGAGCCGCCTGCGGACCGCGTCCCCGTACGTCCTGGCGGTGGTGCTCGCCGGCGCGGGCACGCTGCACCTCGTCCGGCCGGAGGCCTTCGACGCCCTGATCCCCTCGTTCCTGCCGGCCCCGCGGGCGTGGACCTACGCGAGCGGCGTCGCCGAGCTGGTCTGCGCCGCGGCGGTCGCGGTCCCGCGGACCCGGCGGCGGGGTGGGCTGGCGAGCGCGGCCCTGTTCGTGGCGGTGTTCCCCGGCAACCTCTGGATGGCGGTCGAGCCGGGGGACGTGCCGCGGTGGATCGCGCTCGCGCGGCTGCCGCTGCAGGTCCCGCTGGTGCTCTGGGCGCTGCAGGTGGCCGGGAAGTTCTCCTCCACAGGGTCCAGGGCGCGCCGGCGGAGCTGAGCACCGCAAGTCACAGGCGCCTCACCACCGTGTGCACAGGTGGCGGGGGCGGCGTCCCCACCGGCTGCACAGCAGGCCCCACAGGCCCGCTTGGCAGGGCCCGACCTGCTCCGTAGCGTCGCCGACGACGCACCTGGAGGAGCGATGGCGGTACTCACGCACGACCCGGCTCTGGACGAGGCCCTCGCGCGGATCAGCGACCTGGCCGCCCGGCTGTGGGCGGTGCGGCAGGCCCACCGCCCTGTCGTCACCGGCCGGCTGCGCCGCACCGTCGTCTGCGGCGGCTGCGGTCTCCCGACCCCGTGCCCGACCCTGCGCGCGACCGGCTGACCGCCGACGGCCGACGGCCGCAGCCTGGTCAGACGGTGCGGTCGGCCAGGGTGCTGCGACCGATCTCGACCAGGGGGGCGATGCGCTCCTCGATGCCGTCGAAGCCGCTGCCGACCATCGACCCGCCTTGCACGCGGGCCACGATGCCGGCGCAGACGACGGCGAGCTTGAAGGCGGCGAACGCGGTGTACCAGGGGAGCGGGGTCAGGTCGAGGCCGGTGTGCTCGGCGTAGAGCGACGCCACCTCGGCCCGGGTCGGGAAGCCCGCCAGGACCGTCGCCGCAGGTACGACCAGAGCGCGGGTGCGCGCGCCGCTGTCATCGGCTTGGGACCAGTAGCCCAGCAGCACGCCGAGGTCGGCGAGCGGGTCACCCAGGGTCGACATCTCCCAGTCGAGCACCGCGGCGATCCGGCCGGGCTGCCCCGGGTCCAGGAGCGTGTTGTCGAGGCGGTAGTCGCCGTGCACGACCGTGTGGCGCTGGGTCGTCGGGACGTCGGCGGCGAGCTCGGCGGCGAGCCGGTCGAGGTTCTCGTGGCCGGCGATGCGGGTCGCGTCCCACTGCTTCACCCAGCGGCGGACCTGGCGCTCCATATAGCCCTCGGGCCGGCCGAACTCGCCGAGCCCGACGGACGGGGGGTCGACGCCGTGCAGGTCGGCGAGCACCCTGACCAGGCCCTCGCCGATCGCTCGCCGCTGCTCAGGCTGGTCGGCGTAGCCCGCGGGCAGCGCGTCGCGGCAGATGTGGCCTTCGACGAGCTCCATCACGTAGAACGGCTGGCCCAGCACCTCGGTGTCGGTGCACAGGTGCAGCATGCGGGGGACCGGCACACTGGTGTCGGCCAGCGCCGACATGACGGTGTGCTCGCGGACCATGTCGTGGGCGGTGGGGAGCACGTGCCCGAGGGGAGGCCGGCGCAGCACGACGGCGCCGGCGCTCGAGTCCACGCGGTAGGTCAGGTTGCTCTTGCCGCCGGCGATCAGGGTCACCTGGGCATCCAGCCAGCCCGGCTCGTGGAGGGCGGAAGCCAGGTACGGGCCGACAACGGTCGGGTCGGCTCCGGCGGTCGAGGTCGTCATGGGCACGACCCTAGGGGTGCGGGTCACCCGGACCGGGGGTAGGGGCCACGTCATGACCGAGACGCCTGCCGACGACCAGCCCGACACGACCACCGGCTCCAGCCCCGACCCGGACCTCACCGGGGCCGGACTGTCGGCGACGGGAAAGACCGCCGACCAGTTCGAGCCCGGCGACGAGGCGCCCGGCACGACGTACGGCTCGCCGACGGGCGCGGACGGCGCCGAGCGCGAGATCGTCGAGCAGGACGGCTCCTGACCCGTAGGCTCGCCGCTCGTGCCTGCCCTGAGCCTGGTCGACCGCTCCCCGTTCGTCGCGCCCGAGACACTCGTGGCGTCGATGGTGCCGCCGCCCCGCTTCGACGACGTGCGGTTCGCGACCTACCTGCCCGACCCTGCCCAGCCCTCCCAGGCCGCGGCCGTGGACGTGCTGCAGCGCTTCGCCACGTCCCTGCAGCCGCAGCCGAAGCGGTTGTTCGGCCGGACCAGGTCAGCCGAGGGCAACCCCGGCGTCTACCTCGACGGGGGGTTCGGCGTCGGCAAGACCCACCTCCTGGCCTCGCTGTGGCACGAGGCGCCCGAGCCCAGGGCGTACGGCACGTTCGTCGAGATCACCCACCTGGTCGGCGCGCTCGGCTTCGGCACCACGGTCGAGGCGCTGAGCGGCCACCGGCTGCTGGCGATCGACGAGTTCGAGCTGGACGACCCGGGGGACACGGTGCTGGTCTCCACGCTGCTGGGCCGGCTCGTCGAGGCGGGGGTGCGGGTCGCCGCGACGTCCAACACGCTGCCCGGCTCCCTGGGGGAGGGCCGCTTCGCGGCACAGGACTTCCTGCGCGAGATCCAGGGCTTGTCCGCCCACTTCACCTCGATCCGGGTCGACGGCGAGGACTACCGGCACCGCGGCCTGCCCTCGGCGCCGCTTCCCGTGGACGACGAGGTGGTGCTAGGGCGTACGGCCGAGGTCCCGGATGCGTCCTGTGACGCCTTCGAGGACCTGGTCGCCCACCTGGCGAGCCTGCACCCCAGCCGCTACGGCGCCCTGGTCGACGGGGTCTCGCTGGTCGGCCTGACCGGCGTCCGGCCCGTCGCCGACCAGGCCGCAGCGCTGCGGCTCGTGGTCCTCGCCGACCGGCTCTACGACCGCGACGTGCCGGTCCTGTCCAGCGGCGTCCCTCTCGACGAGCTGTTCCCCACCGAGCTGCTCGAGGGCGGCTACCGCAAGAAGTACCGCCGGGCCATCAGCCGGCTGGACGCGCTCGCCCGGCAGGCGCAGGAGCAGTAGCCCTCAGCCCGTCCCGCCAGCGCCCGGCACCAGCGCGCGCACGACCTCGAGCGCGCGGGCGGTGCCCCGGGCGCGGGGGCGCATGACGGGGGTGTTCCCGCCCCGTCCCCGGCCCATCGCCTCGACGGTCTCGAGCAGCGCCTGCGCGGCGTCGTACGCCGGGGTCCACCCGAGCTCGGTGCGCGCCCGGGTGGTGTCGAGCAGCGGGGTGAGGCGGCCCAGGTCGACCCAGCCCGGGTCGGTCGGCTGCAGGTGCAGGCGCCACGTCAGCGCCACGACGCCCCGGACGACGGCGGCGGGGAGCGGGACCCGCTGGGCGCCCAGGACCGCCGCCAGCGTCGGCGGGTCGAGCACCGGCTCGGTCGCGATGTTGAACGCGCCCGTGACCGGGCGCAGGCAGGCCAGGACGTACGCCGCGGCCATGTCGGAGGCGTGCACGACCTGGACGGCGAGCCGGTCCACGTCGGGCACGGCCTTCAGCAGCGAACGACGGATGAGCGACTGCGGGACGAACGGCCCAAGGAAGTAGCGGGCCAGCTCGCTGGCCGCGTCGCCCTGCAGGACGATGCCCGGCCGCATCCGCACGACCCGTCGCTCGGGGTGCTCGGCCTCGAAGGCGTCGAGCAGACGCTCGGCCTCGGCCTTGTGCCGGCTGTAGGGCGAGGACGGGATGCCCTCGGTCGGGAAGGCCTCGGTCGCGCGGGGCGTCTTGGGGCCGGGGGAGTAGGCCCCCAGGCTCGAGGCGTGCACGAGCGCCGGGACGCCGGACTCGGCGACGGCCTCGAGCACCCGGGCAGTGCCCTCGACGTTGACGCGGCGCATCAGCGCGGGGTCGTGGGCCGGCTGCAGCAGCCAGGCCAGGTGGACCACCACGTCGGCGCCGCGCAGCAGCGGCGTGAGGGAGGCCTCGGTGATGTCGGAGGCGTGCCACTCGACGCGAGGGTCGGGTGCCGTCGGCGGACGCCGGGCGATGCCGACGACGGAGGTGACGTCGGGTTCGGCGAGCAGCTGGGGGACGAGTTGGGAGCCGACGTTGCCGGTGGCTCCGATGACGACGATGCGCATGGGGTGTCCTGTGCCCCCCTCGCCGCGGGCTGACCCATGACGGTGGACACCACCGGTGCGCCACAACCTGGCGCATGAGTGCGCTAGAGTGTGGCGCATGGAGGTCAACCCGTTCCGCTACTCCGGACCCGTCGGCAGCCGCGACCTGATCGGCCGCGACCTCGAGACCGAGCAGCTCCAGCGGACCGCTGAGGAGGGCAACAACAGCAGGCTGGTCGCGCCCCGCCGCTACGGCAAGACCAGCGTTCTCCGCCGGCTGACCGACGAGGTCCGCACCGACGGCTGGGAGGCCGTCTACGTCGACTTCTTCGGCGTCGTGACCCTCGCCGACGTCGCCCAGCGGATCGACCGGGCGTACGCCAGGGACCTGTCTCGGCCGGTAGCCCGTTGGTTCGACGGCCTGCGCCGCAGCCTGGCCGGGGTCACCGTGGGGGCCGGTCCGGTCTCGGCGGGCGTCAAGCTGGCCCCGGGCACCGAGGCGCTGCAGGACCGCCTGGATCTGCCGCGCCGCGTGCACGCCAAGCACGGTCGTCGGGTGCTGGTCGTGTTCGACGAGTTCCAGGGCGTGCTCACCGCCCAGAGCGATGCGGACGCCCTCATCCGGGCCGAGATCCAGCACCATGCCGACGTCGCGAGCTACGTCTTCGCCGGCTCCCACGTCGGGATGATGAGGGAGCTGTTCGGTGACCGCCGCCGCGCGTTCTACTCCCAGGCCCGGGAGCTGGCGCTGCCGCCGCTGCCCGATGACGACACCGCCGCGTTCCTCACCCGCCGCTTCGCCACGACCCAGCGCGACGTCGGCGCGGCGCTCGGGCCGCTGCTGGCCGTCGCCGCGGGCCACCCGCAGCGCACGATCCTGCTCGCGCACGCGCTGTGGGAGCAGACGTCCCGGGGCCAGACCGCTGACGAGGCGTCGTTCACCGAGGCGCTGTCCAGCACGCTGGCCGAGCTGCTCAGCGAGTTCCAGGGGGTGTGGTCGGCGCTCCCCGCCGGCCAGCGCCGGGTACTGGTGCAGGTCGCGGACAACGCCGCGGGGCTGTACGCCGTGGGCACGTCCGGTCGCGGCGGGTCGGTCGGCACGGCGCTGGCGGGGCTCGTCGATCGCGGTGAGGTCGTGCCCGACCCGGCGACCCGCACCGGCCACCGGGTCGTCGACCCGCTGCTGGCGCTGTGGCTGCGCGAGGGGCGCCCCCAGGCCTGGCCGGAGTCCTGAGGCCTGGCCGGAGGCTTGAGGCCCGGTTCGGTCAGGCCTGGCCGGTCCCGGACGCGATCAGCGCCGGGAGGTTGCCCATCGCGGCCATGGCCTGCTCCTTGTAGCGCGCGAGGATGGCCTGCTTGTGCTCGTCGGCCCGGTCCGCGCCGGCCATGAGGCGACCGAAGCCGTCCAGGCGGTTCCCGCGGATCCACCGGCGCAGGGTCTCGTCCTGGCCCCAGTGGAACTGGTTCCACATCGTCGCCATCATCGAGGCCGGGTACTCCTCGAGCGTGTGCGGGAACGGGACCGGGCCGCAGAGCACGTTCTGGTGCTCCTGGTCGGCGTAGTGGCTCTCGACGTAGGCGATCAGCGCGGCGCTGAACGCCGGCTGGGGCAGCCGCAGCATCTGCAGCACGATCGTGTCGCCCTGGAAGACCGGCTGCACCGGGCGGCGCTCGACGGCCGACGCCGTGCAGTCGACGAACAGGGTGCCTGCCCCCACCTCGACCTCGCCGTGGTCGAAGACCATGCAGTTGGCGTGCAGCTCCCGCACGCGCCCCAGCCGGACGACGTCCCGGACCTGCCGCAGCACCTCGACCTCACCTGGCGCCACCGTCGCCAGGTGGAACATCGTCGGGGTCCGCTCGCGGTCGATCCGCGTCACGGCGCCGCAGGCCTCCAGGCGCAGGAACAGGTCGGCGGTGCCGGTCGCCGTGGCGAAGGCCTCCATCTGGTCGGCCTGACCCCCGATGGCCTGGTCGAAGAACTCCTCGCTGGGCTGCGTCGTGATGCGGTCGATCAGCCAGGAGTCGCGCGGAACGACCCAGGTGATCGCTTCGGGGTCGGCGCCGCTCTGGACCAGCCAGACGCAGGTGTCCATCGCGGTCTTGCCGCCCCCCAGGACCACGAACCGGCGCGGCAGCGGCGCGGTGCCCGTGCCGGCCCACAGGCCGGGCAGGGCGTTGGGTGGGACCAGGCGCACGCCTGGCGCCACCGAGAAGCCGGGCGTGTGCGTCGACGGGACGGACGGGCTGCTGCAGGTCGCGTCCACGACCTTGCGGCGCACCTGCACCGTCGTCGTCGCGCCCGACAGCAGCGACCGGAACCGGTGGCCGCCCGACGCGGCACGCTCGTAGTCGCACATCGGGAACCAGCTCACCCGGCCGCTGGGCAGCAGGTGCGAGCTCATGACCCGGTCGTAGTAGCCGCTGACCTCGGGCCCGGATGCCAGCTCGTACAGCCCCTTGTTGAGCCCGGTGGTGTCCTTGCGCCCCGTGCCGAGCTCGGTCGAGCCGACGCCGTAGAAGGCGGACGGCTGGTGCAGCGTCACGAACGGGTAGGCGTCGTTCCAGTGCCCGCCGGGCTTTCCGTGCCGGTCGACGATCGTGATGTGGGCGTCGCTCTCGGCAAGCAGGGTGTCGGCGAAGGCCAGGCCCGTCGCGCCGCCGCCGACGACGAGGTAGTCGGTGTCGAGCGCAGCAGGGATCATGGTCGTCCTTCGTCGCGGTCCTGGTCGGTCAGCGCAGCGAACCGCACAGGTCCGGCCGGCGACGCGCTCTGATGATGCCAGGGAGCGCTCAGGTCAGCTCGACGACCGTGACCGACTCGCCCTCAAGCTCGACCTTGCCGTCGGCGTAGACGAACCCCCGCTCGCTGGTCATCAGCACCGCCTGCGGACTGCCAGCCACCGGCACTGACTGCCGGTCGCCGGAAAGGTTGGCCACGACCGCCACCTGTCCGCGCTGCACGACGAGCCAGCGCTGCGCCTCGTCGTAGGTCACCGACGTCCGGTCCCGGCGGCCGTCGGACAGCTCCGGGCGGGACCGGCGCAGGGCGATCAGGTCGCGGGTCCAGGCCAGTAGCGAGGCGTGCCGGTCCTGGTCCAGCTCGGTCCAGTCCAGGGTCGAGGCCCGTACGGTTGCCTCGTCCTGCGGGTCGGGCACGTCCTCGGTGTCCCAGCCGTGCGAGGCGAACTCGGCCCGCCGACCCTTGCGGACAGCCTCGCCCAGCTCGCCCTCGTGGTCGGAGAAGAACAGCCACGGCGTGCGGGCGCCCCACTCCTCGCCCATCCACAGCATCGGCGTGAACGGTGAGGTGAGCAGCAGCGCCGCCCCGACCTTGAGCAGGCCGTCGGACAGCGTGGCGGAGATCCGGTCGCCGGTGGCCCGGTTGCCGACCTGGTCGTGGTCCTGCAGGTAGACCACGAACCGGTGCCCGGGCACGGTCGCGGGCACCGGCCGGCCGTGCGTGCGCTGGCGGAACGACGACCAGCCGCCGTCGTGCAGGAACACCTCGGACAGCACCTTGGCCAGCACCGGGAGGCCGGTGAAGTCACCGTAGTAGCCGGCGCTCTCACTGGTCAGGTTGGCGTGCAGGGCGTGGTGGACGTCATCGGCCCACTGGCCCTGGAACCCCAGCCCGCCCGCCTCACGGGCCGTCACCGTGCGCGGGTCGTTGAGGTCGCTCTCGGCGATGAGGAACAGCGGCTTGCCCAGCCTGGCGCCGAGCGCGTCGACCTCGATCGACATCTCCTCCAGCAGCGGGGTGGCGCGCTCGTCGACCAGCGCGTGCACGGCGTCGACTCGCAGGCCGTCGACGTGGTAGTCGCGCAGCCAGCTCACGGCGCTGTCCAGGACGTAGCGGCGGACCTCGTCGGAGCCTGCGCGGTCGAGGTTGACCGCCTGCCCCCAGGGCGTCGTGTGGGCCTCGGTCAGGTAAGGCCCGAACTCCGGCAGGTAGTTGCCCGCCGGACCGAGGTGGTTGTAGACGACGTCCATGACGACGCCCAGGCCGCGGGCGTGGCAGGCGTCGACCAAGCGCTTCAGGCCCTCGGGCCCGCCGTACGGCTCGTGCACGGCGAACCACGCCACCCCGTCGTAGCCCCAGCCCCACCGGCCGGCGAAGGCGTTGCACGGGAGGAGCTCGACCGCCGAGACGCCCAGGTCGGCCAGGTGGTCGAGCCGGTCGATCGCGGCGTCGAAGGTCCCCTCGGCGGTGAAGGTCCCGACGTGCAGCTCGTAGAGGACGCTGCCCGCCAGGGGCAGGCCCCGCCACTGCTGGTCGGTCCAGGCGAAGGCGTCGTGGTCGACGACCCGCGACGGGCCGTGGACGCCGTGCGGCTGCCAGGCGCTGCGCGGGTCCGGACGCGGCTCGCCGCCCTCGAGCACGAACGCGTAGTCGGTGCCGGCCGGGCCGGACTCGGTGGTCCACCAGCCGTCGCCCCGGGCCGTCATGGGCCTGCGCACGCCGTCCGTCTCGATCTCGACCGTCGTCGGTCGGGGGGCCCACACGCGCAGCATCGTCATGCGCCCCAGCCTGCCCTCTACGGCCGTCGGCACGCCGGCCCGAAACCGGCTGGGCCGGTCGGGTCAGCCGCGACGGGCCCGCCCTGCCGCGGCGTCCTGGTCACAACTGGTCATCTCCGGGCCGATGACTGTGGTCAGGCTCACGCCCTGCCGATGGGCACGGCACCCCTCGACACGAGAGCCCCCATGCCCGCTTTCGTCCCGGCCGGTCTGTCACGGCACCTCAGCCTGGTGCTGTCGTGCGCCCTGGTGCTGATCATCGGGGCGCTGGGCGTGCTCGCCGGGCAGGCGGCCGGTCGCCAAGCGCGCGACGTGCACCGGCAGGACCGCCTGCTGCTCCAGCAGACCCTGTCGGACCTGACCGGCGCGGCCAACCTGGCGATGGCCGGCGAGCTCCAGTCCGAGCTGGCCGTCCTCGGTGACTGGGACCCGGCGGCCGGTCCCGCGGCGACGACTGCGCGCCTGGCGGCGCTGGTCGAGGCGACGCGCTCCTACGACGCCGGCGCCGTGCTCCTGGACGGGCTCGGCCAGGTCGTCGGCGCGCACGCTGTCGACGGTGCGCTGCCGGCGGCCGAGGACGAGGGGTGGGCGCCGCTGCGCGCCGCGGTGCTGCGCGGGGACGGCTCGCTCCCGATCAGCGACGCGCTGGTCACCGGTGACGAGCCGCTGCTCGGCCTCGGCCTGCCCGTGCCGCTGGCCGACGGGGTGCAGGGACTGGTCATCGGGCTCTGGACGCTGCGGGACAGCGAGCTGCAGCGCTACGTCGGCGACCTCGCGCTCGATGACCGCTACGTCGGGCTGGTCATCGACGGTCGGGGTCAGACCCTCGCCGCCACCGATCCCGGCCTGCTCGGTGCTCCGGCGCCGTTCCGCTCGATGGTCGAGGAGATCGCCGCCGGAACACCGCTGGGCGTCATCGACACCGTCGAGGACGGGGTCGACAGGGTCACCGTCTACGCCTCGGTCGCCGGCACCGACTGGACCGGTCTCGGGAGCGAGACGCGGGCGGACTTCGAGGGCGGGCTGCTGCGCTCCAGCCGGCTCGCCCAGGGGTCGGTCGTGGCGCTGCTGCTCGCTGCCGGCACGGTGCTGGTCGTCGTGCACCGCCGCCGCGAGTCCGCCCTCGAGAGCGTCGCCCTGTACGACGAGCTCACCGGCGTCTACAACCGGCGCGGCTGGTTCGCGCTGGCCGACCACGAGCTCACCCGAGCCCGGCGGCAGGGCAGCCCCCGGGTCCTGCTGTTCGTCGACCTCGACGGGCTCAAGCAGGTCAACGACCAGCTGGGGCACCGCGAGGGTGACCGGGCCATCACCGCGGCGGCCGTCGTGCTGAGCTCGGCCTCCCGGTCGTCGGACCTGGTCGGCCGGCTCGGTGGCGACGAGTTCGTCCTGCTGCTGGGCGAGGACGGCCTGGCCGACGTCGCGCGCACGCGCGTGCTCCAGGCACTGGCCGAGCACAACGCGCGCTCCGGCGACGGCTTCGAGCTGCGCTTGTCCCTCGGCGCAGAGGTGTGGTTCCCGGACACGGCCACGACACTGGCCGAGCTGGTGCGGCGGGCCGACGCCGACATGTACGCCGAGAAGGGCTCGCGGCCACGACGCTCCGACGGCGTGGTCCGGCCGGCCGGTGCCGACGCACCTGAGGACGCCCCGACAGTCTGACCCGCGGGGTGGGCCCGCCCCGCCGCACCCCGGCTACGACCTGAGCAGCACCGCCACCGGGAACTCCGCCAGCAGCTCGACGAGCGGCAGCCGGCCGCCCTGGCGACTGGCCCCGGTGAGCACGTCGGTCCACCGGCCCTCGGGCAGCACCACGGCGTCCTGCCCCCAGCCGGATCGCTCGACCGAGACCGCCCTGGTGGGGGCGACCGTGACGACCGCGTCACCGCGGACGAAGGCCACGGCCCGGTCGCCGGCGTCGAGGGGAGCGTAGGACGACGCGGCGAGGAACAGCTCGGGCCGCTCGCGCCGCAGCCGCAGCAGGGTCGCGACGAGGTGGAGCTTGGCCACGCCGCTGTCGTCGACGGCCGGAGCGCCGTCCAGGGAGGCGAGAAGGGCCGCCCGGACGGAGAAGTCGACCGGGCGTCGGTTGTCCGGGTCGACCAGCGACAGGTCCCACAGCTCGGTGCCCTGGTAGGTGTCGGCGACACCGGGAACCGTCAGCTGCACGGCCTTCTGCGCCAGCGCCGTCGTGCGCCAGGCGGGGGCCAGGCGCTCCACGAAGGCAGCGACCTCAGCGACGACCGCCTCGTCGGACAGCGCGCCGCGCACGAACCGGGCGACCGCCTCGTCGAAGGCCGGGTCCGGTTCGGTCCAGGACGTCCGGTCCTTCGCCTCCCGGGTGGCCTTCTCGACGTACGCCACGGCGCGGTCGGCCGACAGCGGCCACGCCCCGACGACGCTCTGCCAGACCAGCTGCTCGGTCGCGTGGTCCGGACCGGCGGGGGAGCGGTGCGCGGAGGCAAGGGCCGACCATCGGGTCACGGCCTCGCCCCACGCAGCGGGGGACTGCGACAGCAGGACCAGCCGGGCGCGGACGTCCTCCGAGCGCTTGGTGTCGTGGGTCGACAGCGCGGTCATCGACAGCGGCCAGTCCCGCTGGCGGGCGGCGTTCGCGGCGTGGAAGTCCTCGACCGGCAGGCCGAACCGGCCGGGGTCGCCGCCGACCTCGTTGAGCGCCGACAGCCGGAGGTAGCGGTAGAACGCCGTGTCCTCGACGCCCTTGGCCATCACCGGCCCGCAGGTCTGCTGGAAGCGCGTGACCAGCTCGCGGGCGTCCTCGCCCGGCGGGCCCTCGGCCAGGACCAGGCGCCGGACGACGTCGATCTCGGCGGCGCGCCGGGGGAGCGACGCCGTGGCCGCGGTGACGGCGTGGTCGACGTGGGCGCGGGCCACGTCGTCGGCCGGACCGGCGGGCGGGAGGTAGGCGCGGTAGACCCCGAAGGACGCCAGCACCTCGACGAGCGCCTCGCGCAGACCGCGGCGGGTGGTGTCGCGCAGCGCCACGTCGGAGTGGCAGACCCGCAGGCCCAGCTCGGTCAGCCGGTTGACCTCGGCCGAGAGCACCTCGGAAAGCACGAGCCGCTTGGTCCTGGCCACCACCTGCTCGTAGCCCGCGGCGCTGCCGGTGAGCGATCCCCACAGGGCGGTCAGCGGCAGCTCGCCGTCGGGGTCGATAAACAGGCCGAGCACGTCGTTGAGCACGTCGTAGCCGGTCGTGCCGGCGGTCGCCCACGTGTCGGGCAGCGCCTCGCCGGGCTCGAGGATCTTCTCCACGACGACCCACGCCCCGCCGGTCGCGGCGGCCAGGTCGTCGAGGTAGCCACCGGGGTCGGCCAGCCCGTCGGGGTGGTCGATCCGCAGCCCGTCGACCACGCCGGAGGCGACCTGGTCGAGCACCAGGCGGTGGGTCGCCGAGAACACGGCCGGGTCCTCGACCCGCACGCCGGCCAGCGTCGTGACGTCGAAGAAGCGGCGGTAGTCGAGCTCCTCGCCGGCGACGCGCCAGGAGCAGAGCCGGTAGTGCTGGCGGTCCAGCGTCGCGAGCAGGTCGCCCTCGACGTGGGTGTGCGGCGCCAGCGGCACCTCGTGGTCGAAGTACCGGATCCGGTCGGGGAGCAGCTCGAGGTCGCCGAGCACCTCGCCCAGCGGCCCGCCGAGCACCGGCACCAGGACCTTGCCGGGGTTGTCGGCGCTGTCCCAGTCGACGTCGAACCAGGCGGCGTACGGCGAGTGGCGGCCCTCCCGCAGCAACGACCACCAGGCGGCGTTCTGCGACTGGGGCTCGCTGACCGCCATGTGGTTGGGCACGATGTCCAGGACGATCCCGAGCCCGGCCGCACGACACGCCGCGACCAGCCGGTCGAGCGCCTCGGCGCCCCCCAGCTCGGCGTTGACGACGCTGTGGTCCACGACGTCGTAGCCGTGGGCCGAGCCCGGCGCCGCCTGCAGCCAGGGGGAGCAGTACAGGTGGGTGACGCCGAGCTCGGCCAGGTAGGGCACGACCGCCGCGGCTTTGTCGAAGCCGAACCCGGGGTGGTCGGCGGCCGGTGGACGCAACTGCACCCGGTAGGTCGACACCGGCACGGGTCGCCCGGGGGAGGGCAGGTGCGCCACCTAGAACACCTTCCGCAGGACCTGGATCGCGCGAGCCTCGACCACGAAGGGCTCGCCGGTCTTGGCCGACTGCGACTCCACCTCGCCCAACATGGGGGCGGCGGTGTCGATCTCGATCTGCCAGCGCTCCCCGGCGCCGAGGTCGGGCAGGGTGAACTCGATCGACTCGTGGTGGCCGTTGAACAGCAGGAAGAACGAGTCGTCGATGATCCGCTCGCCGCGGCTGTCGGGCTCGCGGATGCCCTCGCCGTTGAGGAAGACCGTGACGGACTTGGCGTAGCCGGAGTCCCAGTCGTCGTCGGTCATCCACTCACCGGCCGGGGTGAACCAGCCGATGTCCTCGATGCCGCTGGCCTTGGTCACCCGGCCGCTGAAGTGCCGGCGACGGCGGAACACCGGGTGGTCGGCGCGCAGCCTGGCCAGCCGTGCGACGAACTCGGTGAGCACGCCGAAGTCCTTGGCCCGCTCCCAGTCGACCCACGCGATCTCGTTGTCCTGGGCGTAGACGTTGTTGTTGCCGCCCTGGGTCCGGCCGAGCTCGTCGCCGTGCAGCAGCATCGGCACGCCCTGCGACAGGAACAGCGTGGTGAGGAAGTTGCGCTTCTGCTGCTCGCGCAGCGCGATGATCTCCAGGTCGTCGGTCTCGCCCTCGACGCCGTGGTTCCACGAGCTGTTGTGGCTCTCGCCGTCGTTCCCGCCCTCGCCGTTGGCGTCGTTGTGCTTGTCGTTGTAGGACACCAGGTCGTGCATCGTGAAGCCGTCGTGGGCCGTCACGAAGTTGATCGAAGCGTACGGCCGGCGCCCGTCCTCCTCGTAGAGGTCGGCCGAGCCGGTCAGCCGGGAGGCGAACTCCGCCAGCGTCTCGGGCTCGCCGCGCCAGTAGTCGCGCATGACGTCGCGGTACTGCCCGTTCCACTCGGTCCACAGCGGCGGGAACTGACCGACGTTGTAGCCGCCCTCGCCGATGTCCCAGGGCTCGGCGATGAGCTTGGTCTGGCTGACCACCGGGTCCTGCTGCACCAGGTCGAAGAAGGCCGACAGCCGGTCGACCTCGTGGAACTGGCGCGCCAGCGAGCTCGCGAGGTCGAAGCGGAAGCCGTCGACGTGCATGTCGATGATCCAGTAGCGCAGCGAGTCCATGATCAGCTGCAGCACGTGCGGGTGCTTCATGAGCAGCGTGTTGCCGGTGCCGGTCGTGTCGTAGTAGTGCTGCTTGTCGCCGTCGACCAGCCGGTAGTAGGCGGCGTTGTCGATGCCGCGGAACGACACCGTCGGGCCCATCTGGTTGCCCTCGGCGGTGTGGTTGTAGACGACGTCGAGGATCACCTCGAGGCCCGCTTCGTGCAGCGCCTTGACCATCGCCTTGAACTCCTGCACCTGCTGACCGCCCTGGCCGGCGCTGGAGTAGTCGTTGTGCGGGGCGAAGAAGCCGATCGTGTTGTAGCCCCAGTAGTTGCGCAGGTCGCGGTCGGACAGGTGGCTGTCGTGCAGGAACTGGTGCACCGGCATCAGCTCGATGGCGGTGACGCCGAGGGTCTTGTAGTGCTCGATCATGACGGGGTGGGCGAGCGCGGCGTAGGTGCCGCGGATCTCCTCGGGGATCCCGGGGTGGGTCTGGGTGAGGCCCTTGACATGCGCCTCGTAGATCACCGTCTCGTTGTAAGGCGTGCGCGGGTGGCGGTCGTTGTCCCAGTCGAAGAACGGGCTGATCACGACGGACTTGCTCATGTGGGGCGCGCTGTCCTGCTCGTTGAACGATTCCTCCCCGCCCCAGGTGTAGGAGAAGCACGCCTGGCCCCAGTCGATGTCGCCGTCGACGGCCTTGGCGTACGGGTCCAGCAGCAGCTTGCTCGGGTTGCAGCGATGACCGTGCTCAGGCGCGTACGGCCCGTGCACCCGGTAGCCGTAGCGCTGGCCTGGCCCGATGTTGGGCAGGTAGCCGTGCCAGACGAAGGCGTCGCGCTCGGGCAGCGGGATCTTGGTCTCGGCGCCGTCGTCGTCGAACAGGCACAGCTCGACGCGGGTCGCGACCTCGGAGAACAGGGCGAAGTTCGTGCCCGTGCCGTCGTACGTCGCGCCGAGGGGATAGGGGGAGCCGGGCCAGGTGCGCAAGTCGGTGCCTTTCAGAGCGAATAAGGAGGTACGGCACCCAGGAGGCTGCCCCACCCGTTCTTCTTACCCCCGGCAGGCCACGAGGCAAGCGCTCGCGGGAGTGCCACGCCTCACGGACGGACCCGAGCTCTGTACGACGTCGAACCGGTGGTCTAGGTTTGACGTCGGTTGAGGAGACAGCCGCCAGCTTGAGCAGAAGGCCCGGGGTTCTGCTGCTGCGGGAATTCCCCCGCAGCAGTCCAGAGCGGACGCGTGAGGTCACTCCCATGACGCACAGCGGTGCAGAGCAAGCAGACAGCTCGGACCGGTGGCGACCTCGAGCCGAGGTCGACCTGGCCCAGAGCCAGCTCGACGCCATCGACCGGTGGAACCGGGCCCGACGGGCGGCGGAGCAGTCGGCTGAGCTGCTGGCCCGGACCCGGGAGGCCAGGCTCGACCTCGATCGGCTCCTGGACGTGACCCGGCGCGAGCACGAGGCGATGATCGCCCGGACCCAGCAGCACCTGCGCGACAGCGCCCGCATCCTGCGCGGTGCCTCCGCCCGACGCGCTGTCGTCGTGCATCGCAACGACTGGTTCAAGGACAAGGTCTGCGCGGTGCTGGAGGAGCACGGCATCAACGTCGTCATGCGGCTCGACAACGGCGCCGACGCCGTCGGGACGTGCATCGCCGAGCAGCCCGACCTGCTGCTCGTCGAGGACAGCCTGCCGATGCTGTCCGGCGTGCAGGTCGTGCGCAAGGTCCGGACCTGGTCGCCGCGGACGATCAGCGCCGCGCACGTCGGCCACGGCGACCGCATCGCTGCCCTGCTCGAGGCCGGAGCCCGGACCGCATGGACCCGCCGGGTGCCGCCGGCCGACGTGGGCCTGGCCCTGGTCGGGTTGATCGAGGCGGACGGCGAGGTGCAGGACGAGCCCCCGGCGCCCTTGACCGTGCGCCGCGGAACGCCCGTCAGGAGCTGACGCACCAACCAGCGACAACCCGTCCAGGTCTACCGTCGACCTCCTGGCCCCGGAGGAGTGCCGCTGATGACCGAGAACCTCGAGCGACCCCGTACGGGCCCGTCATCGCTCGCCGACCACCTGGGCGACCTGGCCCGGCTGCTGCAGCAGGAGGACCAGCTCGAGGACACCCTCGACGCCATCGTCCACGCTGCGGTCGGGACCGTCGGCGGTGCTGATCATGCCAGCATGTCCTCGGTCTCCCGGCGCGGGGAGGTCGTGACGCGGGCCGCCACGGACGACCTGCCGCGGGCCGTCGACCTCGTGCAGTACGACACCGGTCAGGGACCGTGCCTGGACACCCTGTGGGAGCAGCGGACCGCGCGGCTGCCCGACCTGACCGACGAGAGCCGGTGGCCGGCGTTCACCGCTCGCGCACGGGAGCTGGGTGTCGGAAGCATGCTGGCCGTGCGGTTGTACGTCCACGACGAGGAGGACCTCGGGGTGCTGAACCTGTTCAGCGATCGGGCGCACGCCTTCAACGACGACGCGGAGCACACCGCGGTGCTGTTCGCGGCGCACGCAGCCGTGGCCATGGCCGGCGCTCAGGCGCAGGCGCAGCTGCGTGAGGCGATGACCACCCGCGACCTGATCGGGCAGGCCAAGGGCATCCTCATGGAGCGCTACAAGGTCACTGGCGAGCAGGCCTTCCTGTTGCTGGTCCGGGCCAGCCAGACCGGCAACCGCAAGCTCTACGACATCGCCCAGGAGCTGGCCCTCAGCGGTGAGCTGCCCGGTCCCGGTCCCGGTCGCGCCGAGGGCGTGCGGGCCGCCACCGGGTAGGGTCGGCGCTGCCGACGAGACCCTGAGCAAGCAGGGGACGCGCCGGCGATCGGACCACGGAGCCTGTCTTGGCCAGTGTGCTCCAGCCCCTTCGCGACGACGACCTCGCCGCTCGCGCTGCGGCTATGCGGGAGTACGCGCAGGCTGCTTGCGCGCGCAGCCACATGATGCTGCTCGACGACCATGATCGGCGACTGCGGATGCGGTCCTGGATGCTGCAGCCCAGCGCCCGTCCCAGGCAGGAGCCGTAGCGGTCGTTCTCAACCGAGACCGGTCAGCACGGCGTCCAGCACCCGGTCTGCTCCGAAGCGCACGACGTCGTCGGTGACCCTTCCGGTCTGCTCCTGCGCCTCGGTGATGGCCGCGCGGGCCGCAGCGTCGTCCAGGCCGGCGGTGTTCAGGGCGATCGCCGCGATCCTGGCCCGCTTGACCCAGCCTGCCGCCGCCTCGTAGTCGCGCACGACGTCCGGGAGCGGCGGCAGCGGCGTGCGCGGGTAGTCGGCGATGCGGGTGCGCCCTGCCCGGTGGCAGAGCACCAGGGCGTCGGCCGAGGACCCGTGCAGCAGCCCGAGCGTCACCCCGGAGTAGGCGGGGTGGTAGATCGAGCCCTGGCCCTCGAGCCAGAGCAGGTCGCCCCGGTCCGCACCCTGGCGGACCAGCCGGTCGGCCGCGCCCGCGACGTAGTCCGACACGACGTGGTCGACTGCGGTGCCCCAGCCGGAGATGGCGATGCCGGTCTGACCCGTGGCGACGAACACCGAGCGCAGCTGCCGAGCGCGGGCGGCCCGGTCGAGCTCGAGGACCACGCTCATCTTGCCGATCGCACAGTCCGAGCCGACGGTGTGCACGACGCGTGCGTCGACCGGCTCGGCGCTCGGGACGTCGAGGTCGGGCGGGGACGCCCGCAGGTCGCGGATCTCCGCGCCACTGCGGCCGGCCGCGGCGGCCAGCTCGGGGTACGTGCGCAGGTCGGTGTGCAGGCCCGCCTCGACCGACAGTCCCTGCTCGAGCGCCTGCAGGAGCAGGGCGTGCCACGCCGGGGTGAGCTTGCCGCCGACGGGTGCCACCCCGAGCAGCACGGTGGTGGCGCCGAGGGCCTGTGCCGAGGCGAGGTCCGCCACGACCGGAGCGGGGTGGTCGCAGAACGGCACGACGTCGACGGCGCGGCGACCGGCGTGCGTCGCGTCGACCACGCAGACGACCTCCCGCGGCCCGTAGCGCAGGACGCCATGGGCGGTCTTGGCGTAGGACTCGTCCAGCTGGCCGGCGGTCAGGATCGCCAAGAGGTCACCGTCGGGGCTCATGCACCCACCCCTGCCTGCGCGGCGGCCGGGAGGACGCCGAGTCCCGGCGCGTCGGGCAGCACCAGCCTGCCGTCCTGGAGGCCGAGGCCGGTGAACGGCTCGTCGGTGATCAGCAGGTGCCCGTCGAGGTCGGCGTGCTCGGCCAGTGCCCCGAGCTGTGCCGCCTGCGCGATCCCGAGCTGCGACTCGATCATGCAGCCCAGCATGACCTGCAGGTCCAGCACTCCGGCGAGGTGGAGCATCCGCTGCGCCTCCCGGATCCCTCCGCACTTGGCCAGCTTCACGACGACGCCGTCGGCGTAGGACGCGATCGCCGGCAGCGAGGCGGCGTCCCGGCATCCCTCGTCGACGAAGACCGGCAACCGGTCCGGCAGCTCGCGGTAGCGGTGGAAGGCGTCGAGGTCGTCGGCAGGGAAGGGCTGCTCCACGAGCTCGACGCCGAGCTCCCGCAGCCGGGGCAGCAGCTCCCGTACACCGTCCAGGGTCCAGCCCTCGTTGCCGTCGATGCGGAGCCGGGCCGCGGTCGCGGACCGGACCGCGGCGAGCCGGTCGAGGTCGTCGGGCCCGCCGACCTTGATCTTGTAGACGGCGAACCCGGGGGCGCGCCGGACCCGGTCGACGGTCTGCTCCACCGTGGCGATCCCGAGCGTGAAGCTCGTCGGCGGCTGCTGGCGGCCGATCCCGAGCAGCCGCCAGACCGCCAGCCCGTAGCGCTTCCCGACCCAGTCGTGCGCCGCGCCGTCCAGGGCCATCTTGGCGCCCTGGGGGCCGTCCCACGCGCGGAGCCGGCGAGCCACGGACTCGAGGTCGTGGGGGTCGTCGCCGAGCAGGGCGACGCCGTCGGCCTCGACCGCCTGCGCCATCGAGGCCACCGTCTCGCCCCAGTACGACACGGGGGCGCCCTCGCCCCGCCCGGTCACGCCCTCGTGGTCCATCGAGACGACCAGGACGTCCTCGGTGTCGACCGAGGACCGGGCGATCGTGAAGGTGTCACGCAGGTGCAGGGTCTGGGGTGAGCTCGAGACGTCCACGGCTGATCGCCTCCTGGTCCTCGGGGAGCCCACCCCATCACATCGACCCCGGCACACCCGTCAGGCAGGGCGCCGTTCTGTACGCAGTGTGACGGGACCGCCACTTGCGGTGATGTGGTGATCTGCGTCACGGTGCAGTGCCGCGACCCGCCGGGTCGCTCTGCCGAGAGGTCCACCTGTGCTCAAGCGCCTTGCGCTGCTCCTGCCGATCGCCCTCACCGCCGCCCTCGCGGTCACGGCCCCACCTGCCGCGGCCGCGACCCGGCACCCGGTGCTGTTCGTGCACGGCTTCTCGGGCTTCCCGGCCAACTGGGACTCCCTCTACCTCCGCTTCCGCGCCGCGGGCTACCCCGCGTCCCACCTGACGAAGTGGTCCTACGACTCGTTCCAGGCCAACACCACGACAGCCAGGCAGGTCGCGGCGAAGGTCGCCGAGATCAAGCAGCAGACCGGCGCCGCCAAGGTCGACGTCGTCACGCACTCGATGGGAGGGCTCTCGACGCGCTACTACCTCAAGAGCCTCGGCGGCACGGCCCACGTCGATGACTGGGTGTCGATCGGCGGGCCCAACCACGGCACCGGCTTCGCGTACGCCTGCTTCATCGCCTCGTGCGCGGATATGCGCTTCGGCTCGGCGCTGCTCACCGGTCTGAACAGCGGTGACGAGACGCCGGGGTCCACGAGCTACACGACGTTCTGGTCGCCGTGCGACGAGATCATCAACCCGGACTCGAGCGTGGTCCTGGCCGGCGCGGTCAACAACAGGACCGCCTGCCTGGGCCACCTGGGCCTGCTCGCGTCGTGGTCGGTCGGCTCGGGCGTCCTGGACGCCGTGCGGTAGGCCAGGCTCAGCTGGGCGCGGTCTCCGCGCCCAGCTGGGCGGCCCACAGGTCCGGCCCGAACACCTCGTAGCGGATGCGGTGCGGCGGAACCCCGCGGGCCAGCAGCCCCGAGCGGACGTGCCGCATGAAGGGCAGCGGCCCGCAGGTGAAGACCTGGACGTCGGCCGGGATGGGGACGTCCGAGAGGTCCATCAGGCCCACCCGCGAGGGGGCGTCGCCGTCCTGCTCGTACCAGGTGTAGGCGGTGAAGTCGTCGATCTGGCGGGCGACGTGCAGGACGGTCTCGCGCAGCGCGTGGTCCTGCGGGGTCCGGTCGGCGTGGGCCACGAGGACCTTGCGCTGCGGCTGCGTCCGCGCGATGTGCTCGACGATCGGCAGGACCGTCGTGATGCCGGCTCCGGCGCTGGCCAGCAGCAGCGGTCCGTCGGACGGCTCGAGGAAGAAGTCGCCGGCCGGGGCGCTGACGTCGAGCAGGTCACCGACGGCCACCCGGTCGTGCAGGAACGACGACACCTGCCCGTCGGGGGCGCCGCCCGCTCCGCGGACCCGTCGCACCGTGATCTGCAGGCGGGTCCCGACGGCGGTGGAGGAGACGGTGTACTGCCGGGGCTGGCGGTTGCCGTCGGGCAGGTCGACGAACACCGAGACGTACTGCCCGGGGGTGATGTCTGGCAGTGCGCTGCCGTCCCCGGGCTCGAGCACCAGCGAGATCACGTCGGCCGTCTCCTCGATCCGCCGCACCACGCGGTACGGGCGTACGGGCTCGGCGGGGTCGACGCCGGCCTGCAGGTAGAGCCGGGCCTCGGCGGCGATCAGCTGGGTCGCGAACAGCCAGTAGACCTCGTCCCAGGCCGACGCGACCTCGGGCGTGACGGCGTCGCCGAGGACCTCACCGACCGCTCCCAGCAGGTGGTGGCCGACGATCGTGTACTGCTCCGGCCGGATCCCGAGCGAGATGTGCTTGTACGCGATGCGCCGGAGCACGTGGTCGAAGGACGGGGCGTCCGGGTCGATCAGCTGGACGGCGTACGCGACGACGGACCCGGCCAGCGCGCGGCTCTGCTCACCGGTCGCCTGGTTGCCCTGGTTGAACACCCGCAGCAGCTCCGGGTGGGCGGCGAACATCCGGGGATAGAAGCGCGCGGTGATCTGCTCGGCGTGCTCCGCGACGACGCCGGCCGTGGCACGCACGACCGTGGCGGACTCGGGGGACAGCAGGGACGGGGCGACCAGGGGCGTCGCGACGGACATGGAACTCCTCCTGAGGGGGGTGGCGCCGCGGCGGACGTCTGTCCGCGCGGCGCCACCATGGTCAGGGCGGCAGCGCCGAGGTCCCGGGGGCCGAACGACCCCGACCCGCAGGTCCTAGGTCCCGGATCGGACGGCGACGGTCCTCCCGACTCAGACGACGACCTGCTGGCCCTTGCCGATGACCACCACGCCACCCTCGGAGACGGTGTAGAGCTCGCGGTCCCGGTCGAGGTCGACGCCGATCGTGGCGCCGTCCGGGACGACGACGTTCTTGTCGAGGATCGCGTTGCGGACCACCGCGTTGCGTCCCACCTGCACGCCCTGCATGAGGACCGACGCGTCGACCTGCGCCCATGAGTGGACGTGGGAGCCGGGCGCCAGGACCGACCGGCTCACCGTCGAGCCCGACACGACCGACCCCGGCGACAGCAGCGACTCCATCGCCATGCCGACCCGGCCGGCAGAGCCGTGGACGGTGCGGGCGGGCGGCCACGACCCCTGGTCGGTGAAGATCGGCCACTCGCGGTTGTAGAGGCTGAAGTTGGGGTCGACCGAGATGAGGTCCATGTGGGCGTCGTAGTAGCTGTCCAGGGTCCCGACGTCGCGCCAGTAGCCCCGCTCGCCGTCGCGCTGACCGGGCACCTCGTTGTCGCGGAAGTCGTAGACCGCGGCCTGCCCGCGCTCGACCAGCATCGGGACGATGCTGCCGCCCATGTCGTGCTTGCTGTCCGCATCCGCGGCGTCCCGGGTCACCGCGTCGACCAGGACGCCGGTGGTGAAGACGTAGTTGCCCATGGAGGCGAACACCTCGTCGGGCGCGTCGGCCAGGCCCTTGGCGTCGGTGGGCTTCTCGCGGAAGGCCGAGATGGTGCGGCCGTCCGGGCCGACCTCGATCACGCCGAACTGGTCGGCCATCGACAGCGGCTGCCGGATCCCGGCGACCGTGACCCCCGCGCCGGACGCGACGTGCTGCGCGACCATCTGCTCCGGGTCCATCCGGTAGATGTTGTCCGCCCCGAAGACGACCACGTAGTCGGGCTCCTCGTCCGAGATGAGGTTCATGCTCTGGTGGATCGCGTCCGCCGAGCCGCGGAACCACTCCGGTCCGAGGCGCTGCTGCGCGGGCACCGGCGCGACGTAGTTGCCCAGCAGGGTCGACAGTCGCCACGTCTTGCTGATGTGCCGGTCCAGTGAGTGGCTCTTGTACTGGGTGAGGACGACGAGCTTGCGGTATCGGCCGTTGACGAGGTTCGACAGGACGAAGTCGATCATGCGGTAGGTCCCCCCGAAGGGGACCGCCGGCTTGGCCCGGTCCGCCGTCAGGGGCATCAACCGCTTGCCCTCACCACCGGCCAGGACAATCGCGAGCACCGAAGTCGTCACAGTCGCGGAACGTAGCCGCAAGTGCGGCGCGACACCAGGCCCCGGGTCAGCTCGGCCCGGGGCTCGACGAGGCCGTGCTGCGCTGAGGGCGGCCGGCCGATGCATGCCGTTCCGCGTGGGCGCTGCCGGGGCGACTGAGCCGTCACGCGGTGGCGCCGAGGCGGGGGAGCAGGCCGTCGGCGGCCCGGTCCAGGACGTGCTGGCGAAACAGCTCGGCGGCGGGCAGGAGTCGGCGCTCGTTCGACCAGGCCAGCCCCACCTCCCGCGCCGCGCCGGCGTCGGTGAGGTGGAGGTAGCGCGGCTGGGCCGCGCCCGGGTCGGAGGACGTCCGCGGCGTCGCCGGCACGACGGCGACGCCCAGGCCGGCGGCCACGAAGCCCCGCATCGTGGGCAGGTCGTCGCAGACGAAGGCGACCCGCGGCTGGAGGCCGGCCCGGGCGCACAGCTCGTCGAACAGCGGACCCAGCTGCGAGGTGGGCCGGATCGTGACGAAGGCCTCGTCGGCAACCGCAGCCAAGGCGACCTCGATCCGGGGCAGCGAGCGGGTGGGTCGCCGGCACGGCGAGCTGGAGCGGCTGCTGCAGCAGGCTCCGCCAGCGGACCTCCGGAGCGGACGCGCGGAGGGTGGACAGCTCGAGGTCGACGTCGCCCCGAGCCTGCAGGGCCGTCGTCAGCTCGTCGCGCTTGGGTCGCAGGTCGAAGCGGACCCCGGTGTGGTCCGTGCGGAACCGGCTCACGAGGTCCGGGACCAGCCAGGTCCCGAGCGAGGGCTGGAAGGACAGCGTCACGGTCCCCGTCTCGAGGTCGACCAGCTGGTGGACGGCGGCCAGCCCGTCGTCCAGCTCATGGAGCATCGCGTCGACGTGGCGCTTGAACGCCACGCCGGCGTGCGTGAGACGCAGCCGGCGGCCGGACCGTCGCAGCAGGGGCGTTCCGACCTCGCTCTCGAGCCGGGCCGGCGCCCGCGACACGCCGGACTGCGCCGTGTGCTAGCCGGTTGACGGCCACGGGCTGTCGGCCCTGCGGCAGATGCACCGCCGCAGCAGCGCCGCCCGCGCGAAGCGCCGGGCCGTTGCCCTCGAGATCGCCGGCTACCCCGCCACCCGCAGCGCCTCGACCGCCGTCCTGCCGGTGCACCTGCGCCCCGGCCTCTGAGGCTCAGGTTCACCGTCCCGATCACGGCGCAGGCCGCGTCTGACTGACCCGACCCGGGAGCAGCCCGGCCCCTCACACGACCAAGGCGCGCTGCCGCTCGGGGCCGACCGCGGCGCCCACAGCCAGTGCGCGATCGCGCCGGTCGTCCGGACGACGGCCTCCCCGGGAAGGTGTCCGGACGTTCGTGTCGCCCGGCTCCCGCGGTTCGCGACGTGCGCGGGCAGCAGCGCGTTGACTGCCCTGGACACGAGGACCAGGATCCCCTTGTGCCAGTCCCCGCGAGCCTCGCGCCGCTGTCGGCCGAAGGAGCGCTGCTCGCCCTGTCCGGTCTGCATCTCGCCTGGGGCTTCGGGGCGACGACGCCGTTCCCCAGGGTTGAGGACCTGTCCGACGCGCGGCAGTCGGGCCTGGTCGCGCTCACCGGGATCCTGGGAGCTCGCGCAGCCCTCGGGTTCGCCGGGCGGACCGACGTCCTGGTCCCGGTCAGCACCTCGGACCGCTTCCGGCGCAATGACCGGCGAGTGTTCGCCCCGTTGTGCCTGGCGCTGGCCGCAGGCGCAGCCAGCGCGCGCCGCTCGTGAACCGGCGCGAGTTCCTCGGCCACACCGACCATGGTGGTGAGACGCTGCGCCACGCTGCCCGCGAACGGACGCGACTCGCCATAGACCACGCCCGATGACCTTGCGTGTCGTCTTCGCGGACGACAACTACCTCGTCCGCGAGGGTGTCGCGGCGCTGCTCGCAGAGGTCGCGGACGTCGAGCTGGTGGCCGTCGTGGCTGACGCTCCGTCTCTGCTCAAAGCGGTCGCGGAGCACCAGCCCGACGCCGTCCTTACCGACATCCAGATGCCTCCCACGCACACGACCGAGGGCGTCGAGGCCGCCAAGCAGATCCGGGCCGCCCACCCGGAGATCGGTGTGGTCGTGCTCTCCCAGTACGTCGGGGACGGCTACGTCATGGAGCTGCTCTCGGACGGCGTGAGCGGCCTGGGCTACCTGCTCAAGGAACGCGTGTCCGACCTGGACGAGCTCGTGCGGGCGCTCCAGGAGGTCACCCGCGGCGGATCGGCCCTCGACCCGCAGGTCGTGGAGGACCTCCTGGCGCGGCGGTTGAATGACGCGTCATCGCCGTTGCTCGGCCTGACCGACCGCGAGCGTGAGGTGCTGCAGGTGATGGCCACCGGGCGCAACAACGCCACGATCGCCAAGCAGCTGTACATGAGCGACCGGGCGGTGGAGAAGCACATCGGTGCGATCTTCCAGAAGCTGGGGCTGGCCGACGAGCACGAGGTCAACCGTCGGGTGATGGCTGTGCTGGCTTTTTTCGACGCTCAGCCCTGACGCAGTCCGAAGCCCCGGACTGACGCGCGGTCCGGGGCTCCGCAACCTGGTGCAGATGGAGCGCTCAGTCGGTGACCACCGCCCGCAGGACGTCGACCCGCGACGCCGACCGGGCCGGGCCGACGGCGGCGAGCACGCCGGCGCCGATCGCGAGCAGCAGGTAGACCCCGACCTGCCGGTACGGGATGTCGATCACGGTGATCATGTCGCCCTTTGCCGCCTGCGTGAGCGCGGTCCCGAGCCCCAGCCCCAGCGCTGCGCCGGCCAGGCCCCCGAGTAGTGAGATGATCACCGACTCGCCGCGCACCATCGCCCGCACCTGCCGCGTCGTCATGCCGACGGCCCGCAGCAGACCGAGCTCGCCGGTCCGCTCGTGCACCGACAGGGCGAGCGTGTTGACGCTGCCGAGCAGCGCGATCACGACGGCCAGCAGCAGCATGATCGTCAGGAAGGTGAGCAGCTGGTCGACGAAGCCGGCACCGTCGGCGGCGAACTGCTTCGCGGTGAGCACCTTGGCGTCGGGCTGGCCGACCAGCGCCGTCGCGATGTCGCCCTTGGTCTGCGCCAGGTCCGGCGACGAGCCGAATACTTGAAGTATCACGCTTCAAGGCTAAGGTGACCGCGACGACACGCGGAGAAGGAGAGTGACGACGATGGCCGAGCCCGGCGGTCGGCAACGACGGACCCAGGCCCGGCTGGCCCGGGAGCTCGGCGAGATCGGTTTCGCGCTACCCGGCAGCCTGGTGTGGCGCAGCACCGCCTGCGGCAAGGCCGGCTGCCGCTGCCAAGGCGACCCACCAGAACTCCACGGCC
>Ga0335397_10002331_pt1 | contig 25880 bp, 23 predicted proteins | sample MAT04_FD_205740 | JGI IMG/M metagenome (GOLD analysis project Ga0335397, IMG submission 205740) | Freshwater microbial communities from Lake Fryxell liftoff mats and glacier meltwater in Antarctica - MAT-04 (spades assembly) (version 2) ... | reverse complement strand
TTATTCGTATTTAGAGCAAAGGTTCGGATTCTGGTCGTATAAAACAGGGGCATTTTTCTTTTTGCTTTCACGAACAATCGGTGCTTCCTTCCGTATGTTTCTGGTTGTTAATGTACTACAGGTCTTTGTTTTCGATGCATGGCATATTCCTTTTATTGTTACTGTTTCCATTTTTATCGGACTTATCATTTTATATACATTTAAAGGTGGAATAAAAACTATTATCTGGACCGATACTTTGCAGACTTCATTTATGCTCCTGGCCGTTGGTTTGTCAATTTATCTGATCAGCAAAGATCTGAACTTTGACTTTAGCCATTTAATTTCTACCGTTTGGAATAGTGATTATTCAACCATAGTTGTAAAAGACTGGCACAGCAAACAGTTTTTCCTGAAACAAATACTGAGCGGGGCATTTATTGCCATTGTTATGACAGGCCTCGACCAGGAAATGATGCAGAAAAACCTGAGTTGCCGCAATATTAGGGATGCCCAGAAGAACATGTTTTCCTTCAGTATTGTGCTGGTATTTGTAAACCTGATGTTCCTTTTCCTGGGAGCCGTTTTGTACATTTATTCAACACAACATGGAATTGAATTGCCAACGCGTACGGATGATCTTTTCCCTATGATAGCCATCAAATACCTTGGGCCTTTGGCCGGGCTGGTGTTTATTATAGGATTGATTTCTGCTGCATACCCAAGCGCCGATGGTGCGCTTACTTCACTTACTACTTCATTTTCTATCGATTTTCTTGGTTTGAATAAACGTACGGACCTTACCGAAGATCAAAAAAAACGATTACGCTACAAGGTACATTTTTCTTTTGCCATACTGCTATTATTGGTTGTAGTGCTTTTCAGAGCTATAAACGACAGGGCAGTAATTGATAAGCTTTTTACTGTGGCCGGGTATACTTATGGACCTTTGCTTGGTCTATATGCCTTTGGTTTATTTACCCGTGTGCAGGTGAAAGATAAATTTGTTCCATACCTGGCAGTTAGTTCACCTATTTTTTGTTACTTCCTCAGTGATTATTCTGTAATACTTCTGAACGGTTATAAGTTCGGTTTTGAGCTTCTTATCATCAATGGCCTTTACACTTTTTTCGGGCTTTGGCTGTTACGGATAAGAAAAAAAGTTGTTGTATAAATATTCAGAAAAATTACCGGTTTTCCTTTGCCCGTTTTGATAAAAGGGTAATTTTGTCATCAATAATTATAATAAAAAATATATGTCGAACATCCGGTTTAAAGCCCTCGAATTAGCGATTTCGCGTCCGAAACGCTCCATCGAAATGCATGGTAAAGTATCTGACTATTTTGGCGAAAATACATTCAACCAGTCAGTTATGCGCCAGTATCTGTCGAAGGAAGCTTTTCAGCAATTACAGAATGTGATTAACAAAGGTGAAAAGATCGACAGACGCATTGCCGACCAGGTTGCAACAGCTATTAAATCGTGGGCCATTTCGAAAGGCGCTACCCATTATACCCATTGGTTTCATCCGCTTACCGGCGCAACAGCCGAAAAACACGATTCCTTCCTTTCGCCCACAAGTGAAGGTAAAGCCATTGAGCATTTTGGCGCCGGCCAACTCATCCAGCAGGAACCGGATGCATCCAGTTTCCCTAGCGGCGGAATCAGGAATACCTTCGAAGCCCGCGGTTATACGGCCTGGGATCCGACTTCGACTGCCTTTATTATGGACGATACCTTGTGTATCCCAACCATATTTATTTCATATACAGGAGAAGCGCTCGACTATAAAACTCCCATGCTCAAGGCTTTGCACTCTCTGGATAAGGAAGCAACGGCAGTTTGTAAATATTTCGACCGATCTACTTCAAAGGTTATTGCAACACTAGGTTGGGAGCAGGAATATTTTCTGGTTGATACTGCCATTTACCACGCCCGGCCTGATATGGCTTTATGCGGACGCACGCTTTTCGGACACGCTTCGGCAAAAGATCAGCAGCTATCGGATCATTATTTCGGTACGATTCCCGAAAGTGTAATGGATTTCATGCGGGAGTTCGAATACGAGGCTCATTTGCTTGGTATTCCGGTCAAAACACGGCATAATGAAGTTGCTCCCAGCCAGTATGAATGCGCACCGGTTTTTGAAGAAGCAAATGTGGCTGTCGATCACAACCAGTTGCTGATGCATATACTCGAAAAAGTGGCCAAGAGGCACCATTTAACCTTACTCCTCCATGAGAAGCCTTACCAAGGTGTAAACGGCTCAGGGAAGCATAATAACTGGTCGCTGATGACCAATACGGGTGAGAATCTTCTGTCACCTGGTAAAACACCCAAAGCCAACCTTCGCTTTCTTACTTTCCTGGTAAATATCATAAAAGCCGTTGATACTCATTCCGGACTTATCCGTTCAGTTGTAGCTTCGGCAGGTAATGATCTGCGGCTTGGAGCACACGAAGCTCCGCCTGCTATCATGTCTGTTTTTATTGGCACTCAGCTTTCGCAAACGCTGGATGAAATTGAAAAGAGCGCAATCAATGCCGACCAGGTTGAAGGTGCAACAGAAGAATTTTCGCTCAATATTCCAAAAATTCCTGAAATTTTCCTGGATAATACCGACCGTAACCGTACATCACCATTTGCATTTACTGGTAACAAGTTCGAATTCAGGGCGGTAGGTTCTTCTGCTAATTGTGCCAAACCTATGATTGCATTAAACCTGGCACTGGCTGAGCATTTGCGGGTTTTCAGGAAAGATGTTGATTCTTTGATCGAAAAAGGAGCAAGTAAGGAAGATGCCATCTATAAAATCCTACGGAAATATATTAAAGAATCGAAGAGAATCAGGTTCGAAGGTAATAGTTATGGCGACGAATGGATAGCTGAAGCGCTGAAACGTGGGCTTTCCAACATTCCGTCAACTCCGGAAGCATTGAAGATTATGACCGATAAAAATGTGATCCGGATGTTCGAAGAGCATGATGTGCTTTCAAAACGCGAAGTCCTGGCCCGCTACGAAATTGATCTGGAGAATTATGTCAAGAAAATTCAGATTGAATCACGGATCATCGGCGATCTTTCGCATAACCATATCATTCCTACAGCAATCCGTTACCAGAACACGCTCGTAGAAAATGTAAAAGGCCTTAAGGAAGTACTTGATATAAAGACTTTTGTAAAACTTTCGAACAGCCAGATGCAGAATATCAAGGAGATTTCGGAACATATCTCAATAGTTAGGCAATTGGTAGCCGAAATGGTTGAAAAGCGCAAAAAAGCAAACAAAGTTGAAGATACAACCGAAAAAGCTGAACTATACAACGGGGAAATCTTACCGTTTTTCGAAAAAATCAGGTATCATGTTGATAAGCTTGAATTGCTGGTTGACGACGAATTATGGCCATTGCCAAAATACCGTGAGTTGTTGTTTATCAAGTAATTGATATACGGATGAGAATCGGAAAAAGAAAAGAGAGATTTATTTAGGACCTATTTAAAAAATCCTTTATTCTGTTGAAGTTTTTATTTCGGTGCGCTGCACCTGCTATTTTATTCGGTGGGTAAATAGCTATAAATATTTCGCCACTCTGTGGCTGTAAAAAGGTGCAGAGCACCGCAATATTTATAGAAAATTAAGAAGATCTATTGGCAAAGGTGCAGCGCACCGAAATAGCAATTGCAGGCATTTATGAGGTTTCAATTAATAATCCTTGCATTTATTCAATACGAAGTCATCGTAATGTACTGTTAAACAAACATCAAATAGTTTTTCAGCAATCCCTAATTAAACAATCCTTTAATATATTTTTTGGAAAGTTCTTCTTTTGGACTGTTAAAGAATTCCTTTGCGGGACCTTGTTCAACAATTTCGCCAAGGTACATAAAGATTACATAATCGGCAATGCGGCGTGCCTGCTGAAGACTATGAGTAACCATTACAATTGTGTACTGGCTTTTCAGTTCAACAAATTTGTTTTCAATTACTTCGCTTGATAACGGGTCGAGAGCCGAAGTTGGCTCGTCGGCGAGGATAATATCCGGATCAACCGATAATCCACGGGCCAGGCAAAGCCGCTGTTGCTGTCCGATTGAAAGTGCCGATGCCGAATCTTTAAGCCGGTCTTTCACTTCATCCCAAAGGTTAGCCATTTCGAGATAATGCTTTACGCGAGGTTTCAGGTATTTCTTGCTTTTACGTCCGCTGATTCGCAAACCATAAGCCACGTTATTGAAAATATTCATTGGCAACGGGTAAGGCCTTTGCGAAAGCAAACCCATATGGCGGCGAATCTCGGTTATATCTTTATTGGTATTAAGCACATCGTCATCATCAATGTGAATAGAACCACTGATTTTTACATTGTGATAAAGATCAGTTAGTCTGTTCATTGTTTTAAGCAGGGTGGTTTTTCCGCAGCCCGATGGTCCGAGGATAACCGTTATCCTGTTTTCCGGAATGCTAACATTCACATTCTTCAATACATGCTGCTTCCCGAAATGCAGGTTTAGGTCTTTAATGATGATCTTTGGTTTTCCTGGCATTTAGATTTTTATTTTGTGTTTCTGATACCTATTCGAAATAATGCGGGATACAATACTGATAAACAAGATGATAAGTGTTAGAACCAATGCCGAGGCGTAGGCTCTTTCTTTAACTTCAGCAATCGGCGAACTCATCTGGAAGAAAATTGCCAAAGGAAGTGTTGCCGTTGGCTGTGTGAGAGATGTAGGCATATGATCGGTATAACCTGTGGTGAAAAGAACGGATGCCGCATCACCAATAGCTCTGCCGAATGAGAGTAATATGGCTGTTGTTACTCCTGAAATGCACTGCCGGAGAAATATTTTGTACGAGGTTTCTGATCGTGTTGATCCCAATGAAAATGAGGCTTCCATCAGTCCAAACGGTACTGAAACAAGCACTTCATCTATAGATCGTATCATGATTGGAATGATAAACAATGTAACGGTTAGGATACCGGCTAACAGCGAGGATTGCATCCCGAAAAAGATCATCAGCGTAAACCCGAAAGCGCCATACACGATGGATGGTATTCCCCACATTACATCGAGCAGGAAACGTATGACATTAACCAGTTTTTTATTCTTGTGAAGATTTACATTCATATAAAGTGCAACGGGAATTCCGAATATCATAGCAAGCAGGGTGGCTCCCGAAGCCAGGTAAAGTGATCCGGCAATGGCATTGGCAATTCCGCCTTCCTTGCCAAAATAAAAACCTCCTTTGGGCGTCTGCGTAAGCATTTCCCACGACAAAGCCGTTGAGCCTCGTTTGATAATACTCCAGAGTATCAGGAATAAGGCGAGGCCAATCACGGAAGTGGAAATAATCATTACTGTTCTGAAAAACAGCTCTTCGGCGTTTCGGAGTTTCGACTTTTTCATTTACACCATTTTTATCATACGATGAATAATTGCACGTGAAATGAAATTGAAAATAATGACAATGATAAGAAGCACAAAAGCTGCCATCATCAGGGCCGAATCATACATTGGTATTGAAAGCATTTCACCGTAATTATTGGCGATAAGCGCAGGTAGCGGATAGCCTGGTTGCAAGGCTCCGTGTGGAATGCGGGTAACATTACCAACCACCATCAACACAGCAATAGTTTCGCCAAATGCTCTTGATAAGCCCAATGCGAAAGCCGAAACTATTCCGGGATATGCCTTGCGCAGTAATACATGTTTAACTACCATCCAACGTGTTGCACCAAGTGAAAGCGTAACTTCGGTAAGTTCCTCGGGTATTGATTTGAAAACTTCGATCAGAATATTGAGGATAAAAGGAATTATCATGACAGCAAGAACAATTCCGCCGCTCATAATTGTATAGCCTGATGTCTGTTTGCCTAATAAAGGTGCAATATGCTGGCTTACAAATGGTACGATTATAACCACACCCCAAACTCCGAAAATTACTGATGGAATACCAGCCAGAATATCAATGACGGGGTGCATTATTTTTAGTACATAACTTTTGGCATATTGCGTAAGATGAATAGCCGAGAAAAGGCAGATGGGACCGGCAATAATTAATGCCAGCACGGTAACCCAAAGAGAGCTTATGATAAACGGGAAAAGTCCGAAATGACCCGATAACGGCCGCCAGTCTTTTGATAAAATAATTCCGAAAAAAGAATGTTCCGATATCAGCCCTGATGCTTTGTAATAAAGCCCGATTGCAAGCAATACCGGCAGTGTCATGGCAAATACCAATGCTACTGCCATCCATACGGTATGAAGCTTATTCCGGAATAATCTTCTAATTTGAAATACGTTCAAAACCAGTTTAGTTTGAAAGTTTTGCTTTTTGTTCTTCTACCTTTTCAGATTTCAACTGCACATAACCGGCTTCATGAACAAATTTCTGTCCATCGGTAAGTATCCAGTTCAGGAAATCAAGGGTAGCTTGTTTTAGTGGTTTTCCCTTTGAGATCAGATATAAATCACGGGCCGGCGGCGAGGGATACCTGTCTTCGGCAATCGCTTTCATAATTTCATCAAGAGTGTTGTAGAAATTTTCGTTCTCATCAATAATTTCGTTTCCATCTATATCAACAGGTATAACCATTATACCAGGATAGGGTTTCCGACTTTTTATATCATAAGCATATACAACATTGTTGTAGCCCATCCCCATTTTGTCACTTTTTACGGCATCAGCAATTCCCGGATCGCCGAAAACGCCTGTACCACCAAGCGATTCCTGGTTACTGCCAAGGAATTTCGCCCACATTTCGGCAGCGCCACATGCATCGGAACGGGTAAAAATACTAAGCTTCCCTGTTTTTGAAGCCGGAATAATCTGGTTCCAATCGGTGATTTTTTTGTTTACATAAATATCGGTAAACTGGGCTTTTGAAATACCATGTTTCAGAATGGAATCAATGTCAGGATTTGATGCGTTTATGGTTGGAACCACCGCATCGCGAGATACAGCAACCTCCCAGGCACCTTTCGTAACTTCCTCGGCTGAAACCGTTCGCGAGAACATAGCCAGGTCAACCATGCCTGAAAGCACATCAGTCATTCCTTTTCCGGCGCCACCGGCTGAAACATCGATGGTAATGTCCGGGTGTAATTTTTGGTATTCTTCGGCCCATCGGACAGTAAGTGGATAAAGTGCAAAAGCACCTGATATTGAAATGTGATTTTCTTTGGGTTTCTGATGGCAGGAGCTGCAAGAGAAAAGCACCAACATTGCTAATGCTATGTGATACAATGATTTATCTGATTTCATAAGAAATAAATATTTAATGCAAATATACACTATATAGCATTGCTGCAAGCCCTTCGCGGCATTTCATCGGGCAATAAATAAAATGAATCCCCGTTTTTATTATCTTTGATAAAATTAGAGTAATTTTGGTTTATTAATCCACCAGTCATATGATAAAAACATTATTTCTGATACTGCTTCTTTTTCTTTCAATTGAAGGGATTCATGCACAGATCAGTGTCAGCAAAGTAGGCCCTTCGGGGATACCGGCCGGAACAAATGGCTTGTTTTATGCCTTGCCTCAAACAGTTATGCAGGTTGATATTATTGTTAACAAGATCAGGAAGGTTAAAGGCCCTTATGCTGAGTATGCCGACCAGATGCTTGGCTTGTCGCAGGTTACTTCGGTTAGCAGCACCGAATATGAACTTAAGGATATCAGGCTCTCCTCATACAATGAACCTGACCCGGCTGAGTATTATTTTATCGCGATGCCTGAAAAACGGAAGGATAGAAAAGCAATAGAATTGTTTTTAACGTATGATGGCCTTATTTCCGGAGCCGGAACTTTTCAACTGCCCAATAAGAGTAAAAATGAAAAATCTATTAACCTTACCACATCACAGGTTAATATGCCGGAAGTTGCAAATCCGAGTGTTTTCGAGCGGACGGATACTGTTGTTAAGAGAATCAGCCTCGACTCAACTATTATCGAACAGAAATTTTTCCGGAAAACATCATCGGCTAAATCCAATGAGCAAAAAGCAAGGGAAGCCTCTGAATTTATCCTTAAACTCGACGAAAGCATGTTCAACCTTATAAATGGTTACCAGGAAGTAAATTATGAGAAAGGGACCATAGAGTTCATGTATAGCCAGATGAACAGCATGAAGCAGGATTACCTCGAATTATTCAAAGGTGTCACCAGTGTTTCACCCGAAGCATATACATTTTATTATGTTGCGGATCAGAACAACCCAATGGAAACACTTTGCCGTTTTTCGACTAGCAAGGGCATTCTTCCGAAAACTTCAACAGCAGGAGATCTAGTGCAGATGCAGGCTGAGAGCTTTCACAAAACCAATATGCTGAAAGCAGAAACTGAAAAACAAGACAAATGCTCACTCGAATCGCACGGGTTATATTATCGTATTCCCGATAAAGCAACTGTAACTTTTAAAGTTGGAGGACAGGTGAAATTAGAAACCCGTTTTGTTATCAATCAATTCGGAGTTGTTACTTTTTTGCCGGCAACAAGTTTAAGAAACATAGGCTTCGATAACAATACAGGCACACTACGGCGTGTTGTTCTGGAATAGTTTCTCAGGTATTTTTAACAAAACTTACTAAATCAGTTAATGAAATTTAAAGAAATATTTTTAAAGGCGATGCGTATTTCGCTTATTCCAAGCATTGAGTGGAAGGCAATAAGGGATGAACAGGAAACGCCAAAAGAACTGATGTGGAACTTTGCTTTTCCTTTAATCCTTTTCAGTGCTGTAGGGCGCGACATTGGGTTGTTTTTTGTTGCGAAAGCGGTTTTGGGTTATTCCCTGAACCTAGCAATTCTTATGCTGTTCAATCTTATTTCGTGGGTATTTATTCCCTATCTGCTGATCATGTTTGCTGGATACCTGTTAAACTTCACATTACCGCGACTTGGAATTGAAACCGATTATCTCCGGATCTTAAAATTAGTTGTCTATACTTTTACGCCACTTTTTTTAGTAACATTTTTTATTTACCTGCATCCCTTGTTGCGTATCCTGATACCAATCGGAATTTACGTCTTTATAGCTTACACACTTTACATATTCTGGTATGGTGTGCAGGAATTATTTGATTATACACTCGAAAAGAAACTGCGTTTTATCATAATCTCCGTTATTGTGGGATTTTTTATGATTTTTATCGCCCAGCATATTTACGGTCTTCTGTTAGGATGGATTATGCCGGGAATGGAAGCTTATGTAAAATAGTGTTATCCATACTAATCAAGAGTTGAAATCTGATTTTGGTCGGAAGTCCGAAGACGGAAGACAGAAGATTTAGATTTAACAAATCTAGTATGACCTCAGAATTCGATAGCCGTTTTTGAAACTAAATTTTATTCCAGTTTTGAATCTTTAAACTATCATAAATTGTCACATTTTCCAGACTTCCGACTCCGGTCTTCCGACTTCCAGCCAATTATGTGAAGATAGTTATCCGTTGAAGCATATAATATCTAGCCAAGCGCTTTCTTCAATCTCACCAATTCTCCAAGAAGACTATCCATTAAATCGAGCCTGAGCATATTAGCACCATCCGATTTTGCTTTCGAAGGCTCAGGATGAGTTTCCATAAATAATCCTTCGCAACCGGAAGTAATGCCGAGTTTTGCCATAAGCGGAATTAGGTCGGGTCGTCCTCCCGTAACTCCGGCAGGCTGGTTTGGCTGTTGTAACGAATGTGTAACATCCAGAATTACAGGAACTCCGGCCAGTTGCATTACCGGTATATTCCGGAAATCAACCACCAGGTCAGTATATCCAAAAGTGGTTCCGCGTTCGGTGAGCATAACTTTATTATTCCCGGTTTCCCTCACTTTTTCAACGGCAAAGTGCATAGTTTCGGCCGACAAAAACTGGCCTTTCTTTATATTCACAACTTTACCGGTTTCGCCGGCAGCAATCAGCAATTCGCTTTGCCGACATAGAAAAGCAGGAATCTGAAGCACATCCACGTATTGAGCAGCAAGCCTGGCATCGCTTTCGCTGTGAATATCACTTACCACCGGAACCTGGAACATCTGCCTGATCCTGGCCAGCACTTCAAGTGCTTTTTCATCGCCTATACCTGTAAACGAAGAACTTTTCGAACGGTTGGCTTTGCGGTATGATGCTTTGAAAATAAACGGTATCTGATATTTATCTGTAAGCTCAACCAGTTTCCTGGCTATTTCAACAGGGCTTTCGGTATCTTCAATTACACATGGACCGGCTATAAGGAAGAAGTTTCCGGTTTCAAGATGTTTTATTAAGGGGATTTCGGTAAGGATATTCATAGGATTGATTTTTTGGTTATATTATGCACTATTCTGTTAATATGTTATAGAATTCTTAATAAGTTGTATAGCCCAGTCTATAATTTCATCAGTTTCTGAGATAATTAATTCCTGATGATTCCGCCCAATAAACTGGATTATCACATTGGCATTATTACGTTCAATTTCTTTATATCCTCGAATATTTTCATTAAGAAAAAAAAGAGGTAAAGACCATTTACTTCTATTTTTAGATTTTATGTCCGTTAACACAAGATTTTCATTAAAGTTAAAATATCCATAACCTCGTTTCTCTATCTCAGGATAATATTCTATACCAATAAATAATTTATTGTTTTTTGCATTCAAATAATTTAATTTTTCGTATTTTGAACTAATAGAATGAGGATGCTTAATTTCTTTTATTCGTTCTTTGTCATTTGGGGTCAATAACACTTCCTTGACGACAAGATAGCCATATATACAATGAATATCTGGGGCAGTTTTTATGTATTGATACTTCCCATTTTTTTTTTCAATTTCGCGAAACCAACCATAAAATAGAAAAAGTGAATCTTTGCCGACATTCTTAAGTCTGGTGGCAGCCCCGCCACTTTGACCAAAAACTGGAAGCCAATTATCTCTTGGATATGATTCTTTGTATAAATCAGGATCCAAATGACATTCAGTAAAATAATTCTTATTTAAATCCAATAATAGCTTTAGATAACTATCATTTTCATCAAAAATTAAATCATCATACTTTATTCCAGTATTTACTTCAGGTATAGGAATACTTATCAATTTATTATTATAGATCGGACTTGGAATCCCACCCGCATCACCATCAAATCCCTTTCTGCTTAGTATGACTTGTTTAATCATAAGTGCGACTATTTTATTCGTTTAACCATTTAGTATCCATACTTCTCCCCCCAGTTCTTCCTCAATTTCTCCCGTGCTTCGTGTTCCCTCGCATTGTGTCCGGGTTCAAATAACTTTGTTCCTTTCAGTTTTTCGGGCAAAAATTCAATATTCACAAAGTTACCGTCGTATTGGTGAGCATATTTGTATTCTTTTCCATAACCGATATTCTTCATTAGCTTCGTTGGAGCGTTGCGAAGATGCAAAGGTACCGGAAGGTCGCCGAATTGCTGAACTGCCGCCATAGCACCTTCAATGGCCATATACGAGGCATTACTCTTTGCTGAACACGCAAGATAGATGGCAGTTTGCGATAAAATAATGCGACTTTCGGGGAATCCTATTTTATTTACGGCATCGAAACAGTTATTCGCCAGCACAAGAGCTGTAGGATTTGCATTGCCAATGTCTTCAGAAGCCAGTATAACCATGCGTCTGGCAATAAAAAGAGGATCTTCACCGGCAGTTATCATGCGGGCAAGCCAGTAAACGGCTGCATTAGGGTCGCTGCCACGCATCGACTTTATAAATGCCGAAATAACATCGTAGTGCATTTCGCCCGATTTATCATACAATGCCAGATTCTGCTGAATGATGCTTAACGTATTTTCATCGTCTATTTCTATCTCTTTTCCTGAAGTAAGCAGTGATGAAACAATAATATCAATAGCATTCAATAATTTACGGGCATCGCCTCCCGAAAGCCTGATAAGGGCTTCATGCTCACGGATCACAATTTTAACACCATGGATACCAATTAAGGTATCAACGGCTTTCTGCATAATAACCAGCAGGTCTTCTTCCTCCAGATGTTTCAGGATGTAAACCTGGCAACGCGAAAGCAAAGGCGAAATAACTTCAAAAGAAGGGTTTTCGGTAGTTGCTCCAACCAAAATTACAATTCCTTTTTCGACGGCTCCCAGCAGCGAATCCTGCTGCGACTTGCTGAAACGATGAATTTCATCAATGAAAAGAATGGGTTGCGAAGATTCTTTTTTTGCTATTTCAATTACTTCCCTCACGTCCTTTACTCCCGAGTTTATTGCACTCAGTGTATAAAACTGCCTTCCGGTAGCATTGGCAATGATCAGTGCCAGTGTAGTTTTCCCTACGCCCGGTGGTCCCCATAAAATCATGGAATGAACAGAACCTCCGTCGATCATTCTTCTGAACGCGGTTCCTTCCGCCATCAGATGCGACTGTCCAATATATTCACCGGCATTTTTAGGCCTGAGAATTTCAGCTAAAGGTATCTGTATGGTCATTTTGATGGAGATTTTTATCGGGCTTATTCGGTAATCGAATTATGCCTGCTGTCAGGAGAATTACGTTTGGCGTTGGCCAGGGTTGCAAATCGTTCTATATTTTCCTGAATCGCTGAAGTTTCCAGTCCATCAAGTGAAGATGATAATGCCTGGAGTTCAACTGCCCTTTGCTCAGGATAAATAACAATGAAATTTTTATTTTCGTAATACCGTGCCAGGTCGCGAGGCATATGCTCGATATAATGGCTGTAAGACAAGGTGCGACGCCTGGCAGCTATTACCACATACATATCCTGAACATTTATTTTTTTTGCCTGATCGGAAATAGGATGGGTTGAATTTGAAACCTGGTATTCAATTTCGAGGTTTTCGCTGTCAGTGTCAATTATTGCCTCTATATCAGACAAGGTTTTTTTGTAACCGTAAAACACTATCCTTGAACTGGTTCGTAAAGCAATGATTTTCAACATATTTAACCAAGCGACAAAACCAGCCTCACATTCGGCATTTTCCGGTAAAGTAACAACGATTCTATTAATGGTGTTTAATGGGTTTGAAACTTTAACCACCATTACCATTTGCTCAGTACTGCTGATCAGATTTTCGATAATACTGCCGAAAAAGAAATTAGTTGTTGTGATTTTGCCATTCCAGCCCAGAACAATTTTGTTTACCATCAATTCCTTTACCGCACGCGAAATTCCGTTGGCAACATTTAGATCTACACGCGAAACAAGGGTGAGTGAAGTATCAGCCGCAGCGGCATGTGAAATTGCTGATTCAAACATTTTATTGTTTTTGAGGATCTGTTCCTCCGCGAATGCATCATCGGGAACTACCGAAAGCATATACACCGACTGCTCCGGGTTTGGCTCACGGATGAGGATGGCAAAATCAATCAATCCTTCTATAGTGGCAGGGTTTGAAACAGGAACAAGTATCCGCTCAGGCAAACCGGTTTTAACGGGTGTTTTTTCAGCCTCGGCTACTGCCAGTTTCCTTCCGCTTCGCTCCGTTACAAATGAACCGGTGAAACACGATACCAGAATGATCATAATGGCACCATTCAATACATCCAATCCAATGAGTTTTAAATTATAACCAACAACAACAACGGCAATGATAGCAGCTGCGTGCGATACGCTTAACCCGAACATCACCTGCCGTTCGGTATTTGTATAGCTGTACATCCTCTGCATCACCCAAGCTGCAGCGAATTTACTCGAAATGGCAACAACGACAAGTGTTCCGGCAAATATTAAAGCTGTAAAACCGGAGAATAAGATGGTAAAATCAACCATCATGCCCACGCTGATCAGAAAAATGGGTATAAATAAATTATTCCCTATAAATGAAATCCGGTTCATTAATGCCGAAGTAGGAGGGATGAGGCTGCTTAGAGCCAATCCAGCTAAAAATGCACCAATGATAGGCTCAATTCCGGCAGCACGGGCTAGCAGACCCGAAACAAAAAGCATCACCAGTACAAAAATATACTGCGAGCCGCTTTCACCCTCCATGTTCTTGAAAAACCAGGTGCTGATCTTGGGTACACCCCATAAGATCAGGAATGAAAAAGCAGAAATTGAAAGAATCATACGGATCCAGAACACAAAAGTTAACGAACCATGGGAAGCGGCCGAAATAAAAGCCAGCAAAACCAGTACAGCAGTATCGGTTATAATTGTTCCTCCTATGGTGATTGTAACGGCTTCGGTTCGGGTAATGCCAAGCCTGCTGGCAATGGGGTAGGCAATGAGTGTGTGTGTTGAAAACATACTTGCAATAAGCAAAGATGCAAGAAGACTATAGGATAAAAGAAAGTGTGCTACAAAAAATCCAAAAATCAACGGAATGAAAAATGTTAATGCTCCGAAAGCCAGGCTTTTATTCCGGTTGCGTAGCAAATCACGTGAATTAAGCTCCAGCCCTGCCAAAAACATCAGATAAAGCAAGCCTGCAGTGCTCAATAACTTTATACTTTCACCTGATTCAACCAGGTTCATTCCATGAGGACCTATTATCATTCCTGATATTATAAGGCCTACAATTCCGGGAATCCTGAATTTTTTAAAAACTATAGGAGCAGTAAGTATAATTGAGATAAGGATAGTAAAAACAATAACCGGCTCATTAAAAGGAAGATCGGGCAGATTATAAAATGACATGCTGGTTTTGTATTTTAGACTGCAAATGTAAGCCAATTGAATGGAAAATTGGGGCTATCATTTTCAAAACAGTTCCGGAACCCAATAGAAATCTTAAGTGTGTATTACAGTATGGAATGTTGTTCATAATGTAATGAAAATCATAGCGATATAGTGTATAGACAAATTCACAATATCTGAATAGTGGTTACAGATCACTAAAAACATCAAAAACCTTAGTATTTTGATTGCAACCGGAATTACCTTTGCTTAAAACCATCATTTGAATCTTTTATTCTTAACTTCGACTTTAAAAATGATTCCTTAAACAGCTTTTTTTGATGAAAAAGGTGTGAAAATTGTGCTTTTGGCAACACCAAATGGATTATTTTTTGAATTATTAACAATTATTTGGTGCCTGTTCATATCTTTTTGTAAAATAATTAAGTCATATCTATCTGTATATCAAGAAAATAAAATATATGTTAAAAAAACTTAAATTTTTTTGCTATAAAGTTTGTGTGGTATTATAAAACCTTGTACTTTTGCACCGTTTTTTAATTAAATCTAGATATGAAAAAAGTATTTGCAATGTTTGTAGTAGCTGGTATGGTAGCTTTCGTAGCTTGCGGACCCAGTGCAGAAGAAAAAGCTGAAAAAGCTCGTCAGGATTCAATAACTATGGCTGATTCATTGGCTAATGTAGCTGCTGAACAAACCCGTTTGGCTGATTCAACAGCTCAAGCTGCTGTAGTGGCTGATTCACTCGCTAAGGCTGATTCAATCGCTAAAGGTCTTATCAAGGTTAAGAAATAATTCTGATCTTGATTGACACAGGAAAAGGAGTGCTTTGCACTCCTTTTTTTTATTCACATGGGTTTGCTTATCTTTGCTTAAATAATCAACCTTCAGCATTTCTGGTTACACAGCAACGCTTGTATGAAATACATTACTACATTCGAGTTAAAAGAAAAAATGGATCTGGGCGCAGCTTATCAGCTTATTGATACGCGGGAGCCAGAGAAGTTCGAAGAATGTCATATTGAAGGGGCTATAAATATCCCGCAGATTGACCTGCCTGACCTCAGTCACCTGATATCGAAGGAAATACCTGTTATAACCTATTGCCTTTATGGCGTAAAAAGCCAGGCACCCTATTTATACCTTACTGAAAAACTCAAATTCAAGAATATCTATGTTCTCGATGGAGGCATATACCAATGGGCTACTGATATCGATCCTACTTTACCCGTAGCATGATTCAGGCAATTTAACCAATATCAATTCCTATTCCCAAAACCACTCGATATACGATAAATATTACCAGGGTAATAATTACAAGCCGGTAACTTATCTGAATGGTTTTCTTTGTTTCTTCAAAATAAAAAACAGGATAACGACCTATGCCCCAATATAATGGCAGGAGCATAAACAGAGGTATAAACAAAAGGAGTGTTTCATAAAGTGAGAGAGGATATTTAATTACCAGCAAAACCACTGTTGATATTATAAACGGTAGTATATACTGATCGCGCCTGAAAACAGGTCGCATCTTTGGCGAAAGAAAGTTGAAATAACTGTTCGCCGAAAACAGAAACACTTTTACCATTGCCATGCCTAATCCTAAAAGGATAATCAGCCCACTGAACAACAGAAGCATTTTTGCTGTATCCGAAAGGTATAAATAACTGAGTACTATGCCAAAGCCTTCAAAATTGAAAGCTCCTAATATAAACGAACCGAAAAGTATGGAAATGGAGTGGATAAAGCCCCAGATAAAAAACAATCTCAACAATCCATTAAATTCCAATGCCTTAATTATCACAACAAAATAAGAAATAGCCATCAGGAACATAATAATGTTGCCAGAGCTATAAATAACCTTTACCGCATCAAATGTCCAGGCTTCGGGACTTACATTAAAATTGATTTTATTGTAATACAAGGTGTTCGGAATATCGAATACATTAGATGAGATAATGGTGGTGAGCTGAAATAATAAATAAACAGCCAGGTACGCAAGCAGGTTGAAGGCCGTCGAATTAATGATAATGATTAACGAATCTCTTTTCTCTATTTGCATTGATGAAGGCTTTATGATTCACAAAGCTAAAACTTTGTATTCTATAAAAAAAATGCCCGGCTGAAAAACCGGGCATTTCCAATAATGAATAATCTGATTACAGATTTGATATATCCGCGAAAGCTGTGTTTGCATAAACCCCGGCAACAAGTTTGGCATTTATTTCCTTGAAAGCTTCAATGGTATATTTTACATTTTCGAGTGTATGATCGGCTGTTGGGATAAGCCTAAGCATAATAACTCCCTTCGGAACTACCGGGTAAGTAACAATCGAGCAGAAAATATTATATTTTTCGCGCATTTCAACGGTAACATTTGTTGCCTCCGGAATGGTACCGTTAAGTAAAACCGGAGTTACCGGTGATTCGGTATTTCCGATATTAAATCCGGCCTCACGGAGTCCTTTCTGAAGGGCTTCAACAATTGTCCAGAGTTTTGTTCTGAGTTCGGGTGTGGTGCGTACCAGTTCAAGACGTTTCAAAGCTCCAATTACCATTGGCATGGGCAGAGATTTGGCGAAAATCTGCGAACGCATATTGTGTTTCAGGAAATCAATGATTGCCTCGTTTGAAGCAATAAATGCGCCTATACCGGCCATTGATTTAGCAAAAGTACCAAAGTAAAGATCCACTCCGTCCTGACAACCAAAATGCTCATCAGTACCTGCACCTGTTGGTCCCATGGTACCAAATCCATGTGCATCATCAATAAGCAAACGGAAGTTGAATTCTTTTTTCAGTTCAACGATTTCTCTTATTTTTCCAAGGTCGCCCGACATTCCGTAAACGCCTTCGGTGATCACAAGGATGCCGCCACCACTCTGATCAGTTAGCCTGGTAGCTCTTTCAAGACCTTTACGCAGGTTTTCCATGTTGTTGTGCGGGTAAACGAAACGCTTGCCCATATGAAGGCGCATACCATCCAGAATGCAGGCATGCGCTTCGCTGTCGTAAACAATCACATCATTACGGTCCACTATGGAATCAATTATCGAAATCATTCCCTGGTATCCGAAATTAAGCAAGTAGGCTGATTCTTTATTAACAAATGCGGCCAGTTCGCGTTCCAGTTGTTCGTGATAAATGGTCTGACCACTCATCATACGGGCACCCATAGGAGCAGCCATTCCATATTTGGCAGCACCTTCAGTATCCGCTTTACGCACTTCAGGATGGTTTGCCAGTCCAAGGTAGTTGTTCAGACTCCATATAAGACGCTCTTTACCCCTGAAAATCATTTTGTTCCCAATTTCACCCTCAAGTTTAGGAAACATAAAATATCCATCAGCTTGCTTGGCATACATGCCAAGTGGGCCTAAATTACGAACACGTTTTTCAAAAAGATCCACAATCTCAGTATTTTAAATTAATATTTATTTTAACGCTGCAAAACTACTAAACTTTATAAGAAGGAAGATTGTTAATTGAAAACAATTTACCTAAAGTTATTTAAAAACCGTATTTTGCACTCTTTTTAGTATGGATAATACTCATTCTGTTTCAGTTTTTTGGTTCAGGCGCGACCTTCGATTATTTGATAACACTGCACTTTTTAATGCACTAACATATGGATTAAAAGTATTGCCGGTATTTATATTCGATCCGGAGATTCTGGATAATCTCCATCGGGACGACAAGCGTGTAAGCTTTATTTACCAGGCCATTGAGAATCTGAATCAAATGCTGATTCCATTTAAAACCTCGGTTCAGTTATTCAAGGGAAGCCCCATTGAAATATTTGAGCAATTACTGGCAGCCTATTCAATCAAAAGTGTGTTCGCCAACCATGATTATGAACCGTATGCCATTCAACGAGATTTGCAGGTAAAAACAATGCTGTCAGCGAAAGGAGTCTCATTCCTTACATTTAAGGATCAGGTTATTTTTGAGAAAGATGATATAACAAAATTGACGGGCGAGCCATATACAGTGTTTACGCCATTCAGCCATCGGTGGCTCGAAAAGTTTAATCAGGATAATTTTTACCTGCAGAGCAAGGATTCAGAGAAATATCTGCATAATTTTATTCCTAATGATCAGAATCCGGTTTTATCGCTGGCTGAAATTGGCTTTAATGAAATAAAGGACATTTTTCAACCATTAATTCTTAATGAAACCGCTCTGGAAAGCTATGACAAAACAAGAAATATCCCGGCATTAGATTCCACAAGCAGGGCTAGTGTTCACCTGAGGTTTGGAACAGTAAGCATCAGGCAATTGGTGGCTCGGGCAATTATAATTAATCCGGTCTGGCTGAATGAGCTGATATGGCGGGAGTTTTTTATGCAGATTTTATGGCATTTCCCGCAGGTTGTTGACCAGCCGTTTAAACCTAAATACCAGTTTATCAACTGGATAAATAACGAAAAAGACTTTGAATCATGGTGCAACGGGCTAACTGGTTATCCGCTGGTGGATGCCGGAATGCGCGAACTGAATGCGACCGGGTTTATGCATAACCGTGTACGGATGGTAACGGCAAGTTTTCTGGTCAAACATTTGCTTATCAGCTGGCAATGGGGTGAAGCTTACTTTGCAGCGAAACTTATGGATTTTGAGCTCTCGTCGAACAACGGAAACTGGCAATGGGCGGCCGGGACGGGTTGCGATGCGGCTCCATATTTCCGGATTTTTAATCCTACAACTCAGGCTGAAAAATTTGATCCGCAAAATGATTATATCAAAAAATGGGTGCCTGAATACGGTACTAAATCCTACGTTCAGCCAGTTGTCGACCATGTTTTTGCCCGTACACGATGTCTCGAAACCTATAAAACCGCTTTGCAAGCCTCATTTTAATAATATTTAACTAAATATCCTCGGCTTACTATATGTATAAATGTTTCATAATTCAGGTTAAAATGTGTACTTTTGCCGCATGATCAGAAAACCGGTTATCTTAATAGTTTTGATATTATCGACAGTGATAATTTCGTGCAGCCCATTTCAGAAGCTTCTTAAAAGTACGGACAATGAAGTAAAGTACACCAAAGCACTTGAGTATTACGAAAAAGCAAAGTATGCACAGGCTCAGCAACTGTTTGAGCAAATACAATCATTTTATAAGGGAACAGATAAGGCTGAAAAAATTGCATTTTTTAATGCCAACTGTTATTACAAACAAAAGGATTATGTGCTTGGCGGGTATTATTTCAAATCATTTGCAACCAACTTTTCTATTAGCGTGTATGCCGAAGAAGCTTTGTACCTGAGTGCTTATTGCAGCTACCTCGAATCGCCGCGTTCGTCACTCGACCAAGCATCAACAACTGAAGCAATTTCGTCGTTGCAACTATTTATAAATCAATATCCCAAGAGTTCAAGGGTTGCTGAATGCGGTAAGTTGATTGACGAATTGCGTTCAAAACTCGAAAAGAAAGACATTGATATTGCCATGCTTTATTACCGCATGTCCGATTACAAAGCTTCGGTGGTAGCCTTGAATAATGTTTTGAAAGACTATCCCGATACCAAATCAAAGGAATTAATACTCTATTCTATTCTGGATGCAAAATACCAGTATGCCATAAACAGTGTTTACGATAAACGTCGCGAACGCCTTACAGCCGCATCGGAAGCATACGAAGAATTAATTGCCGGTTTCCCTGTGGGAGATTACAGCGAAAAGGCAATGAATATCAAAAAAAATATCTCCAAAGTGTTAAACTAATTCACGCAACAAACAAGCAAACCTATGGATATCAAAAAGTTGAAAATTGAAACTACTACCATTACCCGTAATATGTCGGAACTTAACGATCCTACCGAAAACATTTACGAATCGGTAGCTATCATTGCCAAACGGGCAAACCAGATTTCGCAGGAAATAAAAGAAGAACTGAACTCAAAAATCGAAGAATTTGCAACTCCCAGCGATAACCTGGAAGAAGTTTTTGAAAACCGCGAGCAGATCGAGCTGGCAAAATATTACGAAAACCTTCCAAAACCAACATTGATTGCTACCAATGAATTTCTGAAAGATCAGATATTCTCCCGCAATCCGATGAAAGAAAAAGAAAATCTCTGGTAATCTATTTTACCGTTTACAGATGCTAAAAGGTAAAAAGATACTGATTGGAATTACTGCCGGCATTGCCGCGTACAAAATCCCCTTCCTGATCCGTCTTCTGATAAAAGAAGGAGCAGCCGTTAAGGTTGTTATGACGGCTGAAGCCCGCGATTTTGTTACTCCTCTCACACTTTCAGCACTTTCGCAAAATCCAGTATCGATAGAACCTTTCAGCCCTGCTGATGGTACCTGGCACAGCCATATTGAATTGGGAAGCTGGGCCGATGCATTCGTAATTGCACCGCTTACGGCAAATACAATGGCTAAAATGGCGACCGGCATTACCGATAACCTGCTGCTGGCTACATACCTGGCCGCACGATGCCCTGTTTTTTATGCGCCATCGATGGACGTTGATATGTACCATCACAAAACCACCCAGAACAATATTTCTACACTTCAATCGCATGGTAATATCCTGATTGCTCCACATGCCGGTGAACTGGCAAGCGGACTTACAGGTATGGGGCGGCTGGAAGAACCACAAAATATTGTTGAGATTCTGCAGAAATATTTCAATAAACAACAATCGCTGGCTGGCAAAAAAGTTCTTATTTCGAGCGGACCAACCATTGAATCTATTGATCCGGTGCGGTTTATAAGCAATCATTCATCAGGCCGCATGGGTAATGCACTTGCGTTGGAAGCCGCGATGCGAGGAGCAGAAGTAACCCTTGTTTCGGGACCTGTAAGCGAATATCCTCAGCATCCATCCATACAGACCATTAAAATCACAAGTGCTGCTGAAATGTACAACAGTTGTATGGAATTGTTTCCTAAAGCTGATATTTCGGTGATGGCAGCTGCTGTTGCTGATTATACACCCGTTGATCCTGCTAAGGAAAAAATTAAGAAAAGTGGGGATAGCCTGAAGCTGGAACTGGTAAAAACCAGGGATATTTTGGCCGAATTAGGAAATCGTAAGAGCCTGGGTCAGCTCCTGGTTGGATTTGCCTTGGAAACAAACAACGAGGTTGATAATGCCATAAAAAAGCTTCATACTAAAAACCTTGATTTCATCGTTCTTAATTCACTGAAAGATGCCGGATCAGGTTTCGGATGCGATACCAATAAAATAAGTATCCTCGGTAAGAATCAGGTTATCAGTGAATTTCCTTTGAAAACCAAGTCCGAAGCCGCAGTTGACATTTTTGATTTTATCCGGAAAGAAATTATTTAAAACAAACCTTTAACACCGCTCATGTTCCGCAAACTGGTTATTTTTCTGATCATCTGTTTACCTTTCCTGGCAAAGGCTCAGGAGTTCATGTGCCAGGTTTCGGTAAATTCGCCACAGGTTGAAGGAACCGAAAAAAAAGTATTTCAAACCTTGCAATCCGAACTATACGAATTTGTGAACAACCGTAAATGGACCAGTTTTATTTACAAAACGGAAGAACGAATTGAATGCTCCATCATGATCACCATTACCAACCGTATATCGAGTGACCAGTTCAAAGGGAAAGTAAACATCGTATTGCAGCGTCCGGTTTACAAAACATCGTATAATACCAACTTGTTAAATCTTGTTGATAATGATTTTGATTTTAAATATGTTGAACTCCAGCCTCTTGAGTATAATGACGATGCATATACCTCGAACCTTACATCCGTGGTAGCCTATTATTTGTATGTGATGCTGGGACTTGATGCCGACTCATTTACCAAAATGGGCGGAACCTTGTACTACGAAAAAGCAAGAGGTGTTGTAAATTCGGCACAAAATTCACCCGAACGCGGCTGGAAAGCATTCGAAAGCCGACAGAACCGTTATTGGCTCATCGAAAACCTTATGAATAATACCTACAGCGCGTTTCGTGACGGATTATATTCCTATCACCGGCTGGGACTTGACCTGATGTCGGATAATATGGACCTGGGACGTAGCGGTGTTAACGATTGTCTGGAGGATATTCAAAATGTAAACCGCGAGAAAACCGGACTGTATATTACCCAGTTGTTCCTTGATGCAAAAAAGGATGAGCTTGTAAATATATTTTCGCAGGCTGCACCTATGGATAAAACCAAGACTATCAACATCCTCAAGGAAATTGATCCTGCCAACGGATCGAAGTATCAGCAGATCATGCAAACACCCAAATAGGTCTGTTCAGCACTATTTCTTACATTTGCTTCACTAAAAGCTAAACTACCGGACATGCTACTGCATTTGTCAGTCGAAAATTTTATACTTATCCCGCAGCTCGAAATAAGCTTACACAAGGGATTCACCTGTATAACCGGGGAAACAGGCGCAGGAAAATCCATCCTTGTCGGGGCACTTTCGCTGATATTAGGGCAACGCGCTGATACATCCGTACTCAGGGACAAAACCCAGAAATGCATTGTCGAAGGAAGTTTTTTAATTGAAGGATATAACCTGAATTCCATTTTCGAGGCAAATGACCTGGATTATGAGTCTACTTCTGTATTCAGACGCGAAATAAATCCACAGGGAAAATCCAGGGCTTTTATAAACGACACTCCTGTAAATCTGAATATCCTTAAAGAAATTGGTGATCGCCTTGTAGATATTCACTCGCAACACCAGACACTTGAATTAAATGATGCGGCATTTCAGCTTGGAATGGTCGATTCGTATGCCGGACATGCGAAAACGCTTATTTCTTATCGTAACTTATTCAATGACTATAATTTACTGAAAGCTGAATTGAATGATTGCATCAAAAAAGATCAGCAAAGTGTAAATGAAAAAGAGTTTCTGAATTTTCAATTTGAAGAACTTGAAAAGGCCAACCTTGTTGTGAATGAGCAGCAGGAAGCAGAAGAAGAACTGGAAATTCTTACCCATGCCGAAGAAATCAAAACCAGGACATTTTCAGCTATAGGAATTCTGGCCGATAATGACATGAATGTATCTGACAGACTTTCAGAAATAAAGCAGCTTCTTGATCAGGCTTCACGTTTCAGTCATCATTTGATTCCTCTTGCTGAACGGATTAACGGAAGTATTATCGAAATTAAAGATATTACCAACGAGCTCCGAGCCTTTTCCGAGCAGGTTCATTTTGATGCTGAGAGGATTGAAAAACTGGGACTTCGGCTTGATTTCATTTATCATCTTGAACAAAAACACAGGGTTCAATCTGTCGCGGAACTCATTGACATCATGAATGCTTTGTCAGAGAAACTTTACACGATTGGTTCACTCGAAACACGTATTGAGGAACTGAAGGAAACCCTTGCAAAACAGGAAAGTGAACTTATAGCAGTTTCTTCTGTTCTTTCTAAGCAGCGCATGGCTGTAACCCAGAATATTGAGACCGAAATGCACAAAGTGCTTGAAAGTCTGGGAATGCCTTCAGCTAAATTTAAAATTAAACAAGAACCATTGACCTATTTTTCAGCAACAGGAACTGATAAAATAACTTTTCTTTTTTCGGCCAATAAAGGTGGCGAAGTCCGTGAAATTCAAAAAGTTGCTTCAGGTGGCGAATTATCACGTTTGATGCTTGCGCTGAAATCGCTGGTTCTCAACCGCAGCCTTCTTCCAACCATCCTATTCGATGAAATTGATTCAGGCGTTTCGGGCGATATAGCCGGCAAAGTCGGAACCATTATGCGGAATATGTCGGCTCACATGCAGGTTATTGCTATTACCCATCTTCCTCAGATTGCCGGCAAGGCCGATAGTCATTTGCTTGCGTATAAAGAGGATGGTGATATATCAACTGTTTCGAGTTTGCGGATACTTATGCCGGAAGATCGTGTAAATGAAATTGCCCGTATGCTAAGTGATGAAACTATAACTGAATCAGCAAAAATCACCGCCAGGGAGTTATTAAATTACAGGAATTGAGCTAACGTACCTCTTTTTCGACTACTTTAGAGTTTGCTCAATGAGAATTTACTATTTCCTGTTTTCAATCTGCCTGATTTATCCCTGAACAAAACCAATGCCTTAAACCAGTCGGAATTAAAATATATCAGCTTAAACAATTACATCTAATTCGAATTACTAATTAAAACAAAAACAATGGCTTACAATTTACTTAAAGGTAAAAAAGGCATCATTTTCGGTGCATTGAACGACATGTCAATTGCATGGAAAGTGGCCGAAAGAGCACACGAAGAAGGTGCAGAGTTTGTCCTCACCAATACACCTATGGCTCTTCGCCTTGGCGATACGCATCATTTGGCGGAAGCAACCGGATCCATTATTGTGCCAGCCGATGCTACCAGCATTCCGGATCTGGAAAATGTTTTTGCCAAAACCATGGAGCATTTCGATGGGAAAATTGATTTTATCCTTCATTCCATTGGTATGTCGCCAAACGTGCGCAAAAAAATACCTTACGATAACCTGAGTTACGAAAACTATCTGAAAACCCTCGATATTTCAGCTATTTCATTTCATAAAGTAATTCAGACTGCCAAGAAATTTGATGCGCTCAACGAATGGGGTTCAATTGTAGCATTATCCTATGTAGCGGCTCAGCGTACGCTTTTCGAATATAATGATATGGCTGATGCCAAAGCTGCTCTTGAAAGCATTGCCCGCAGTTTCGGGTATATTTATGGCCGCGAAAAGCATATCCGTATCAATACCATTTCACAGTCACCGACTTTAACAACAGCGGGTAGCGGTGTTAAAGGAATAGGTGGTTTGATGGATTTCACCGAGCGTATGTCGCCGCTTGGAAATGCTACAGCCGAAGAATGTGCTGATTACTGTCTTACGCTTTTCAGTGACCTCACCCGTAAAGTTACCATGCAGAACCTCTTTAATGATGGCGGATTCTCAAGCATGGGTATGAGTGCGCGGGCTATGGAAATGTACAATAAAAGCCTTGATTGCCGGGATTGTCATGATCATCCGGATAATTGTAATGTTGAGGATGATAAAAAGTAAATGAAATAATGCTTTGATTCTTTTAAAGATTCAATTCCTTTAAATTAGTATTTAATCAAGTTTAATCGAATAATTATAAACAGCCTGGGGCTTCGGTTCCGGGCTGTTTGCATTATGGGGTATTGTTGATGTGTAATTTATTAGAAAGTCAGCCTGATGCGCGGGTTGAATAATTTCAGGTAATTTGAAATGAATCTTTGTCTTCATTTCCACTTTCATTTTCACACCCCGGTTCCGTGCCGGTTCGTATTGCATCAGGCAAATCACGC
>Ga0335397_10002330_pt1 | contig 25890 bp, 26 predicted proteins | sample MAT04_FD_205740 | JGI IMG/M metagenome (GOLD analysis project Ga0335397, IMG submission 205740) | Freshwater microbial communities from Lake Fryxell liftoff mats and glacier meltwater in Antarctica - MAT-04 (spades assembly) (version 2) ... | reverse complement strand
AATTTGAGGGACCGGGGAGATTGATCTTCATCAAGCCAATTTGACCTGATGGGCCTTTCGCCACGTACAGCCGCCAGACTTCTGTTTCGGCGAGCGGCTTGATGACATCTTTGGTTTTGATGCCGTAGATTTCATAGGTGCCGCCCTTGCTAATATATTCAGCCATTCTTTCAAGGCCTTCAATACCCGTAACGGGAACGATTGACCTTACCTCATCAGTCATTGTGAACCTTTCGTCTGAGAAAGAGACATGTAATCAAATGATCACATGGGTATAACTACCAAGTTTTTCCACTGTTTGTGGTAGTAGTCACCTTTCAAGGCTCAATACATAAACCCTGGATGGTGACCACTAGATCACTAAGTTGAATAACTTGTGTAACACTCTTTACTTTTTAACGTGCCCCCATATCTAAAACAAAGAATTGCAAGCAATACCTGTTTCAGCTTGGGTTCATACCAATGTATTCTTATGGTTACCCATAACTCATTACGTCTGTAATAAGAGACAAATACATAGATTAATTGATCTAGACTTTTATCTCCTTCACAGCGATTTGCCATGAAATTGATTAAACTTGATAGATCGTATTGAACGACTATTAATCTGCCATTACGAGCAATCAATATTATGCTTGTCATTATATCATATATACGTATTAAATACGCATATTATGAGTGTCTAGTGGTTGGGATGAACAAAAAAAACCAACCACAAGACATAATGTCTCTGGCCGGTTATAAATATAAGTGTCAGTTAGAAGGCATTACCAGTCACTACTAACTTTTTTTAAACACATATCAAGGCGATGTTGAAACTGAGGGTATTTTACACTACCGTAATTGATTTGTCAATTTAGAGCTGCTTTTCTTGTCTTAGATCTGCAAGCGAGACAAGACTTCATAGACGAGGTACGCAGGCCATAAGAATGATTTGAAGACTCCCCACAGGATCTCTTTAAGACCGTCTGCAGACTGTATGTTATAAACCAAAGCCCCAAAAAAACCCATTCCATACACTGCACTTGAAGAAGATTTTGACATGTGATGAGTATGTCGGATTTATAACTCATATAGATTGACACGTGCAAAATAACACCGGTTAAGAATGCTTATAGTGCTGCCATAGGAAAAATAGAGAATATTCTTGACTTGTAATCATCAAATATTTTTTCTATTATAAATGGGTGCTTGTCTCAGAAATTTACCATAAACAACCTAAGACATTAGCTTTGAGCGCAACTGTGCTCGAAGCGGTTCAAGAACTTCTCAAAGATGAGATTAACGGTTTCATCATTATTGATGAAAGAGAAAAAGTGCTTGGAGTATTATCGCTCCAAGATATTGCAGCAGCCACTGTACCACCACAATTCCGTAAAAATACACGTATGGCAGCAGCAATGTATCGGCCCGGTTTTTTTACAGACATGTGCCAACAGTTAAAAAATACGTCGATCTCTAGTCTTATGCGGAAAGACTTCACCTCAGTTGATCTAGATGACAACATCATGGCGGTCACAGCTGATTTTTTAAAAAATGATCTTTACATCGTGCCAGTGATAGAGAAGGGCAAGTTGATTGGAATTATTACTAGAACTGAAATTAAGAAAGCGTTGCTATACGGCATGAGAGAAACGTAGTCTTTTTTTTACACAAATATGCTGAATGACATGTTCGCACATATTACATTTTCCGCAGGAATTTCATTGACGGTATTGATTGTTGTCTATTACTTTTTAATTTCCGAAAAATTACCAAAGGCTGTAGTAGCCATTTTGGGAGGAGTAAGCTTAATTGCTTTACAGGTTTTTCGATCTCAAAATGGGTCTTCGCAAGAAAACGCGTTTGCTTTCATTAGTCACAACCTTGATATTCTTGGGTTTGTCATAGGCATGATGATTCTAGTTGGTATCGTTCGCGAGTCAGGAGCTTTTGAAGCAGCAGCTATTGGATTGGTCAAATTTGTGAAAGGAAGGCCAGAAGCATTGCTCATTGCAATTGGGTATTTAACGTTATTCATGACAGCTGTTTTTTCCAACATACCTACGGTACTGATTTTAGCACCTGTTGTTTTAGTGTTACTTCGTGAACTTAAATTACCGGCGTTGCCTTTTATATTCATCGTAGTCACGATGGCTAATCTAGGAGGCGCAATGACGCCTATCTCAGACCCCACAACATATTATCAAGCAAAAACCGTTGGGCTGTCATTTATGGAAGTGGTGAGTAATTCTGGATTTATCGTTTTAATCTTAAGTGTAGTAAGCATGCTGTATGCTCTCATTATCTTTCGCAAGGACCTTCACTCTGTGCGCGTAAATGAAAAGGATGTGGCACTTTTTAAACCATTGAAGGCTCTACAAAACAGATATATTTTGCGAGTTGGCATACCAATTACAGTCTTCACAATTATATTGATGATCTTTAAAGAACGAATTGTTAGTGCAACTGGCATCGCCTTGGATAATGCCACGCTAACAATTGGAGCGTCATTTCTCTGTATCTTACTTTTTCATAAGGAACCTAGAGAGGTATTTAGAAACTTGGTCGATTGGGAAATTATTTTCTTCTTTATTGGACTATTTGTGGTGGTCGGTTCTTTGGAGTTTTCGAATGTAATCTCTGCCTTGGCAAATGGATTAATATCGGTGACTCAAGGTAATGTCACTTCATTGTTACTTTTGATTTCAGTAGGTTCTGGTTTTCTCTCAACCTTCATTGATAATGTTCCTTATAACATAACAATGGTTGGGGCAATTCAAGCAATGGAAAAAACTGGAATCGCTGTTTATCCGCTTTGGTGGGCTTTAAACTTAGGAACATCTATTGGTGGAGCGGGTTCTCCGATTGCTGCAGCTTGCAATGTAATTGTGTTTGGACAAGCAGAGAAAGAAAAGATTCACATTCATTTTGTCAAATATTTATTACTTGCACTTCCTCTAGTTTTGATCAACTCTCTCATTACTTTTGGCATTTTGTGGCTGAAATTTTTTGTTATTTAGAAGAATTACATTGACAGACTTTAAAAGAAAGTTTTAAGAAAATCATGACTATATTTATTGAAATGAGCATTTTGTTAGGAATCACCACGCTTATAACTGTTGCAGTCAAAGCACTAAAGCAACCGTTGGTTGTAGGTTATATTTTAGCTGGAATTATTGCTGGCCCATATGTTTTGAATGTGCTTCACTCCACTCATGAGTTGGAACTTTTCTCTAAAGTAGGCATTGTTTTTCTACTTTTTATCGTGGGCATACATCTTAATCCCAAAGTAATAAAAGAGGTTGGCTCTATTTCTCTCATTACTGGACTAGGACAAGTTTTTTTTACTTCCGTAATTGGATTTGGCTTGTCGGTAAGTTTAGGAATTGACCATTTAGCTGCACTCTACGTTGCAATTGCTCTGACGTTCAGCAGTACGATTATTATTTTAAAATTACTGGCTGATAAAAATGATCTACAAAAGCTGTACGCAAAAATTGCAATTGGCTTCTTATTAGTACAAGATATTATTGCTACTTTTGTTTTAATGGGAATTACTGTGTTCACTACAGGCGGTAACTCAAATGTGCTACTTACTTTGAGTCTCACCCTCCTTAAAGGAGCAGCACTACTCTGTGGTATCTATCTTTTTAACGCTCTTGTTTTGCAACGACTTATAAGGTATCTAGCCCACTCTCAAGAGTTGCTCTTTTTATTTTCACTTGCCTGGGGAACAGGCCTAGCCTCTTTATTTTTAGTACTTGGATTCTCAATCGAAATTGGAGCTTTGGTAGCAGGTGTGACGATGTCAATGACGCCCTATGCTGACGAAATGTCTGCTCGCCTGAAACCCTTACGAGACTTCTTCATCATTATTTTCTTTATTTTGCTCGGCTCCCAAATGGTCTTAAGCAACATAACCGCAATACTATTCCCCGCATTCGTACTTTCTTTGTTTGTATTGGTCGGCAACCCAATTATCGTCATTATTTTAATGAACTTAGCTGGGTACAATCGTCGTACTGGTTTTTTGGCAGGGTTAACTGTTGCTCAGATTAGTGAATTTTCTTTAATTTTGGCGAGCTTAGGACTGAGAGTGGGTCACTTATCACAGGAAGTGCTTTCTCTAGTAACATTGGTGGGTTTAATTACTATCGCTGGCTCAACGTACCTTATACTTTATGCTGATAGCATTTACCCTCGACTCTCTCAACTACTACAACGACTTGAGTTAGTTAAGAAACGAAAAAATGAAAAAGGGTCGGTGGGTGATGACTATTCAAGTGTTATTTTTGGCTTTGATAGAGTGGGCCACACTTTCGTGGATGCTCTCATAGAAGCAAATCAAAGCTTTCTAGTGGTCGATTACAATCCAAGCTCAATTCTTCGTTTAGAAAAACTCAATCTTCCATTTCGCTATGGAGATGCGAGTGATGTGGAGTTCTTGGGAGAGTTACCTCTTAGCAAGCCTCAGTTAGCCATCTCAACAGTACCAGACTTAATCACCAATAAGTTGATTACTCGAGCAATCCTGGTCAAAAATCCGGATGCACTAGTGATATTAATCGCTCATTCAGCAGCAGAAGCACAAGAACTTTACGCAACTGGAGCGGCATATGTGGTTATTCCTCACCATCTAGGTGCAGAGTTTGCAGCGAAGATGATTAGAAAGTTTGGACTTGATAAAGAAGCGTACCAAGAACAAAAGCTAAAGCACTTACAAAAACTTGAAACGTGGAATAAATAAACACTCTCTTCTTTCGAGATGATCATTTCAACATAATAATGACTTTCCACTAGAATTTTTAAGCAAATCAAAAAAATGAGATGGGGTCTGCATGTTCACAATTTCCTGAAAAATGGATCTTCGGTTTTAAGTTCATCTTAAAGCCACACAGCAATAGAGAGGGGGATTCGCTCCCCCTCTCTATATATTATTTATTGAGCTGTTCGTTAATCAAAAAAAGCTCAATGAAAACCCATTTCATCCAGATATACATTCGAGAGAGCTGCACCTGACTGACTTTAAGAGTTATCTGATCAAACCCATCAATCTGCAGTATCATGTCAGTTCTATTTTCGTATGCTACTGCATCACTGAATATGCGGTGAAGAGTTCGGAATATGACCTGACGCATAAACTCTTGGGTACCACTCATCGTGTTGAACCAACGAACAAGCATATCCGGTTTACTCGCACGCAAACTGTCCAGATTATATGAGTAGCCAGTGAGTGCTTGCTGGCCAACTGGAAAGAACTCAGGCATCCTTTCGAACCCATATTTAAAAGAGTGGATCACGATTTGCAGCATCATGGGCTGACTCAGCTCAAGAACAGCCTTCGGATAAAGTCCCACAAGAATCTGATAAAGCAGGTTGAAGCTGTGTTCTAATTCTCCACGACCAGCACAGGCAGCGATGACATCTCTCTGATTCAACAAGTACTTCATTGTCACTATCCTCTGATTAACAGAAACGGCGAACAAAATGCATCTCCAAGCAGTCGAAATATAGAAGTACGTTCCAGACCACAACTTGCTTTCAACACCCATTCATTCTACATCTGACAATCACGATATGTAAGTTGTGGAGCTGTTTCCAAAAGAACATAACAGCAATTTGTTGAAGTCAATTTGTTGAAGTCAGTTTCTTGAAAAGAAGTGGTGCTCTAAGTGGAAGTGGAAGTATTTAATGCTGGGTTTGATTTGCGTCTAGCCAAATGCTCTTCATAAGTTATTGCACGCGATCTACCTCCACCTACTTCAAGCGTTACTGCCGATGAGCCCACCTGATTCAAAAGATTCAACATCTCTTGTATGGGAAGCATGGGAGCAATTTTTGAAATTTCAATCTGAGTTTTACCTTTGTTAGGAATTTCTATTGTAGAACTAGGATTTTTACTTTGTGACACTGATGAAAACGTAATTTTACAGGTAGGTTTTTTAAGGTCATAACTACCGGGATACGGCTGAGGTTCAGAAAAATGTATGGTCTCTCTTATTGGAGCTTCTGTACCGTCACCTGTACTTGAAAAAATCTCAAGAGTTAGATTATATCGAGTCCTGCGAGTACCCGCGTCTGATCTCCTAGTAATCACTAGCCATGTCTCAGCTGCTATCCAATGTTCTGATGATTTTATTGATCCATACATTAAAAACATTGAAGGATATTTGTCAAGTAATCTTACAACAGTTGAATATGCTTCTGCCGCTAGAGCTAAATCCGATATTTCTGGCAAGAATTCTTCATTGATTTTGATTTTCGATTGAACTATTTTTTCTTTCATTCTTCAAATTATACGCCAATGTGTTTTGTTTCACAAAAATAAAGCAGAGTTCTTGAAAAATCGGAAAAGTTCTTACTAGACAAAAAAAATTACTTTTCAAGTAATTCCTGCAACCCATCAAGCACTAGCTTTCAATTTTGCTCTGAATGTTTTCTTGACTCCTCTATTGGATTGTTATCTTGAGTCAGTCTCAAAAGAGTTCCGTCGTTACCCGACATGAGCTCATATGTTACTGTTTAATAATTTTCTGATATATCCTCAAGCCTTGCCAAATTCCCTGATAGGTAATGGTACTTCCAACTTTCCAATCTGTGACAACTTCTGTCCCAAACAAATAGCGACCCAATCCCAACAGGAGAGAAATAACTCATAAACCGTACAAATTTTCTACAAATATAGGACCCAACAGTGCTAGCTCGCTACTGAAGTATCCTAAAGAAACAGACAACTTACGTGAAATTTTATCAGCAATACGGCCAGTTGGAACTTCTAATAAAGAAGTGGAGATTACTGTGATACTGGCAAAAAATGCAACTTGAGTCGGTAGAATTCCTTACCCTAAAAGAAACAAGACTTGGAAAGTATAAATAAAATAAAAAACAGATATAAACTGCCAAAAATAGTACTTAGTTGTATTTTGTGAAACATGCTTCATATATCTAAAAGGTGCGCAACTATCAAGATTTTTAAGATACCCATTGCACCGAGAGTTCTGACGTTCGCTATCTCCTATTTGCTTTTAAGCGAATCTGCTATTTGCTTTTAAGCGAATCTGCTCTCCTTTCAACTATCAGATCTCCACCCGTTTAAAACCAAAATACAATTTCTACGCCTTTTTGTAGCCAGTCAGTAACTTCGCTCAACACAAGAACTTTTAACTTTGGAGACATTCGTTGATCCTTAAAAATTTTGTCGAAGGCATCCCATTCGCCTCGAATGATCGCAAGTTTAGATAAGTTAGCCAAAAGAGCAGGAGATGTTCTCAAGAATTTTTGCGTTGGTTGCTGTCCACTGCTTGCATAGAATGTATAGCCCCCTGTCGAAGCACTGGTAATGACCTGCTGGTCACTACCTCCATCTCCACCATCTTGATCTTCTGCTAGATCATGTATTGAAAACTCCTCTTTCTCATCCCATAGAGGGAGTAAGATAGCGTCTTCCAAATTCACAAGTTTTGTAATCAGTTTCTGCCAATCTGAAAAACCATTTTCCTCTATTTGCGCACGAACAAATGCTGCAAATCCATCCACTCTTTGCTCTAAATCGGGATTACTCAAGATTAACTCCATTGCGCTGTTTTGATCAAAGTCATACAGCGCGTAAGCATATTTCATTGTTAAAAAGTCTATAGAATCTGGATAGAGCTCACAACCTTGCCTATAAGTTTCTTCCAATTTTTCACGTTCTCCAGCAGTTCCAAAGACTGTAATGAGATTGGACCAAAGGGATGATTGGATATCTCTATTTGATAAACGAATCGAATCAATAATGCCTCGGTCCCCATCGAGACCATTTATGCAAAGGTCAAATAGATCACGACACTGAGGAAAGCGAGCTAAGGTCTTTGCGAGTAAAGAAAGTGCCTCTGCTCTATCATAATTACGAAATTCGTATTGATTTTCATCAGATCGTACATTGAGTTTTGGTCGAAGAAAATCTAGTGAACCAATTTCTTCATCTTTTTCTGCCTCATCATCGTCTTTTCCAAATTTTTTATCAGCTAAATGAGAGGTGTTTTTGTTCAAATCATTGATAATAGCAAGGGCTAGTTCACGAGCTGGAGCATCATTACCTTCTTTAAGAAGTTGCTCCATAAATGTTGTCTGTTCTCTTACTCTGTAACCACCGACTGTAATTGTCATCATCCTCTGCATCGCACTGTCTATGTTCCCAGTTCGAGCTTGAATTTGAGCAATCGATTCTTTTGCCTGATTGCTTAACATTATGAGCATAACCCATGACTGTCGGTAATCTTTAACATCTTCTTGAGAAAGAGCAGCGCGCCGGTCCATGTCTACGATAAAATCAGTAATTGCTCGAACATCTCCATTTTTCTTATGGTGACTAAGTATTCCTGCAAAGTAGAGGTGTCCTTCATTGGTAAGATCTACTCTTTCCACTGACTCTGCAGCCCTTACCAAGTCACCTTTTATAACTAACTTGTAAGCGACATCTACCAAAGCACGTACTTTCTTCTCTTCAAATTGTTGAAGCTGCATACGAGCAGCAATAACAGCAAGTTTTCCTTGATCGACTTTGCTCATTGGATCTGGAACTGTGTAGCCAGCTGTGATGTTTCGAGCAAGCACAATAGCTTGATCAAGCTCATCCACAGCTAACAAATATTCAATAAACACTTGATCAATTTCAATGGCGGTAATGATGTCCCCCAACTCAATCATCTCAGCTTTTAGACGTTGTCTACCCGAATCAACTTTTCGTCTCCATTCTGGGGCTTTTGAGTCAAGTGCTTGAGCAGCTACCGCCAGTGCGGTAAGCGATCGAAAATCTTCTTTTTCCCGATAATTTACAGAGCTATCACTTCCTTCACTAAAGGATGTTACGTGTTCAAAACTTTCTAAACCTTTTTTGAGTGCGTTTAGAACAATACTAAGAGCTTCTGAACTCGTTTCTTTTTCAATAACTGACATGTCATCTCCAGATTATGGTTACAAAATAAGTCGAAGTATATCACGGAGGGATTGGAAGTTATCCAGTTTGGTTTAAAATATCCTCAAGGAGAAATCTATATGAGGAAACAAAAAAGAGAGATTAGAAAAAAATTCAATGATGGCAAATCTTACGCTTGTGGGTCGTAAAAAAACAATTTTACCTCTGCTTTACAGAATCCAAAAATGCCTCTTCCCATTCGCTCTTTAATGTTCTCGATCATGGTTGTTGCATACGCGATGGGAGTTCCCATAGTCATGTGGAGCTCAAATACTCGGCCATTCAGAAGTCCTTCTGGCATGCCATTATCACCGTACTTAAACGCAAAACCAGGAGTAAAGACATCTTGAATCCACTTATCAAATTCATAACTCCCGCCCCACCAATATACAGGTGCTAATAAAATCAATTTTTCATCAGATGCTATTATTTCTCTCCACTCTGAAGCTGTTTTATCCTGAACACGAACTACAGAATGCTTCTCCGATTCAGTTAATTTACGAATTATCTCTAATCCTTTAACGCTTGGAATTTCTAGTGGATGAAAATGTATGATCATAATATGAATAAAAGTACTAATAATAATTACACTACTATATAGGTCACACTATACTTTGTAAAGTATATCAATTTGAATCCATGTTGTATCAAAGGTCTTAAAATAAATTTGACATCTTGAATTCGTAACCTTAGGTTTAAGAAAAATCTATACTGTCCGAGGAGTTACTTTGTGCATTTTTCCTTTTATTTGATACTTTCTGATGATAACTACAGTTTTTCTTTTTATATTCTTTCTCCAACATGAACTCGATATTTATCCACTGTGTGATTAGATATGTATAGAGAGTGGGTATTCAAATAACTAGAAAACCAAAAAGACAATGTATTTCCGAAGTTCGTAGCTCAATGAGATATCTGAATTTTGATTTATTGGCAGCTACTGACATTAGCTCGTCACTTGGAAAGAAGATGGTAGAGGATCCAATTCAATATATTTTCAATAAATTAAATTGATTAATTAATAAAAATTACTCCGTGTGTGCCTTCGTGGAATAATCATTTACTACTATATTGCAAATTAAGAATTGAAATTTAAATCTATTTGCTCGAACACAGAGTAATTCGACGGAAGAAAACTATACATTTTTAGAAATGGATAAACATTTGGAAAAAGTCGTAAATCTGTCATTCAGAAAGACATCTTTAGAAAAATAGTTGCGAAGCCTTCATAATTGCAGAGTCTGCTACCAATACTTCAGTTCCTGATAACCCAACAGATAAGAAAAGACTAATATCGTTATCAGAGGTCCTCGCTGTTCTTCTCCCTGCGATAACTTCACTCAAATCACAAACTTGCTTCATTTCAGGCTGATCGTAGAGAAAGAAGGGCGGATCGTAAGAATTTAATTGATCCAGTGAATCGGTGCAGATGACCTGAGATTTTTGCGCTACCTCAACACTGATTTCGTGCTCATGAGCCAACTTAGGTCCAACTGTGTTGATATGGACACCCGGTTTTAACCATAAAGCATCAAAGACGGGTGTAGTACTTGAAGTTGCACAAAGTAAAATGTCTACATCACGGACAGCCTCTTCGGGACTCTCCACTTCAATCACTTCAATATGAAGTAAGTCGCTCATTTCACGAGCAAAAGTTTGTCTTTTTTCAATATGAGGGCTAAATACTTTAGCGAATTTAATATCCCTGACCGCACACGCAGCTTCCAGCTGTGTTCTGGATTGAAAGCCTGATCCCAGCACCCCAACGCTAGTAGAATTTGGACGGGAAAGATATTTAATTGCCACTCCACCCAAAGCTCCTGTTCTCCATCCTCCTATCAAACTTCCAATGACTACACCTTTGAAGCTACCCGTTTCACTGTCAAATACTGACACGAGCTGCGTTTTATCAGTTGGACTTTGATGAGAATCAGGATGAAAAGTATCATAGACCCGAAAACCGATGACTCTCTTGTCTTTAGTTTCTGCTCCAACTGTAAAAACAAGTCCACCCTTGTCAGTATCAATATGAAATCTGGGCGGTGAAATTAATGTGTGTGCAGCTTTTGCTTTAAAAGCAAGTTCAACCACAGAGATCACCTCATTCATAGAAAGTAGTTTTTTAAAATCATCATCAGTAAGAACTTTATAGTTGGAGATGAGAGGAGTATGCCAGAACGAAAGAACTTGGACGTGTTCTACGTCTCCCACATAGTTTTTCTGCATTTGAAGTTGTAGAATATTTCAATGCATTCTTTTGCTGCACAAATAAAACGCCGCTGGATGACTTTACTTTTTGTTTTCTTACTTATATCTGTTTCTTTTATTTACAGCACTCACCTTGAGCTAGTATTGATTCCCAAAGGATATGATTTACTCTTCCACCTTGGTAATGTTTTCGCACTTCAAGTTGCATTTAGCTTCTCACATAAGTCTTTGGCATCGCTTGCCATTTCACCAATCATTTTTCATGATTATGGCTATGGAACACATCTTTTTTATCCCCCACTGGCACATTTTGTGCCAGCGCTGATCGCTTTTTTGTTGTCAAAAGTTGGCTTTAATTCAACCCTGCTTGCAATTCGCCTGTTTAGTTTTCTGACAATCCTTGGCAGTGGGACTACCATGTTTTATGCGGCCAAAAAAATGACGGGCAATGAGGTTTATGCAAGTTTTGCTGCTCTTTTATATCTTTCTGCCCCCTATCTTCAATGGGACTATTACTGGCGAGGTGGAATGAGCTCAAGTCTTTGCTTTGTTTTCTTGCCAATTTTGTTGCTAAGTCTCTACTATTTTACAAAAGAAAAATTTGCTCCTTACTTCTTTACTTTTGTGATTAGTATGACTTCCTTGGTTTGGACTCACATGATTACTGCGTTCTACACATGTATCATTTTTATGATTGCCGCTGCTGCAAACTTCTTTCTTCTGAAAAAGAAAAAAGCAGCTTTTCTGTCTACGCTAATTGCAGGACTGATGATTGGAATCATGACTAGCCCATTTTGGATCTTACTTCTCCAGCAACAATCACTTCATACCTACGTCATTCACAGCTCAGACTATCCATTTACGATTGAGTCTATAGCTCATAATACTGTTCCCTTTCGGAATCTTTTTGACATACAGTTTTTGGTTTGGCAGTGGAAAATTCGAAATGTGTTTGGGTTTTTTAACATCATTACCTTAGTATTTTTGGCGGCTTTTGTCATTTTTTTTAAACCAATTAGTAAGACCCTCAAAAACTCACGGTTCTTGTACTCACTGATTTGCTTGTTAATTTTTTTGCTCGCGATGGTGACAACATCAGAGTTGTGGTTACATTTACCTCACTTTTTTTCCTATATTCAATATCCATCTCGCTTACTTGTGCAAGCAACTCCAATTTTGGCTTTATTAATTACTCTTCCTTTTACTTTAATCCAAAAGGTCACACCAAAAAAAATAATAGTCCTGGGAGTTCTTGCTCTTTCTATTGTCATGTATACATTTACATTTAATAACTACCAACTTTTTGAAATAGGTAAAATTGACTTCACCACCTTTTCTATTCTTCAAGCAACCGGGGTTGATCAAGAGTATTTACCGGTCAATGCAAAAAGAGAATTTGAACCATTGGAAAAGCGGCCAAGACTGATTTTACCACTCACAAACAATGAAACTTCTACACCTTCAGCTCAAATCACAACCAATGAAACACCCTACTTACTAGCGAAGATTGGGAATAACGAGAACAAGCAAACGTTATTTGAGCTACCTCGTTTATTCTATGGCGGCTATGATCTCGGTTGGCAAGCTGAGAACGCACAAGCCTCAATCGCACTTCCCTACGACCAAAGTAAAAGTGGTTTAATAACCACGATGATTTCTGGTAACGGCATGCTCGAGGTGCAATTCACGGGCGGAAAATGGTACTGGATATCTTGTGTGAGTGCAGTTGCAGTTTTAGGGTATCTGATCTGGTTACTCTATAGATCTATTCATTTAAAAAAACCAGTCTGGTTTGAGAAATGATATAGGACTGTTTTTACATTACAACATCTCAACTTGAGAGAATGGTATCGTGAATAGATCAACTACATCAAGAGGGCTTGTTCTTTCAGTGCCCACTGACCATAGTGAAGTGTTAACAGAAACATCAGAAGATATTTCACTTTGGGAATTAATAACACCGATTGCTCGAAGTCAATTTATTTGTTGGGTAGAAAATGTCAAACCAAAAAAACCCATTCATTGGCGTCATATAACCAACATCACCAATACCAATGTAACCATAATAATACCCAGCAAATTCCTTTTATTAAGCTCATCCTTAAAAAAGTAGACAGATAGCAGTGTTAGCACAGAAATACTTGACGCATTTGCTGCATTAATAAATCCCACATTTGGAGCGAAGCTAAAACCAAGTTGCATAAAATAATTAAAACTAGAACCAAAAATTCCAATGAGGAGAAGAATACTAAGCTGCTCTTTTGATATATTGTTCATTTTGATTCTTTTAGCAAATATTTCTCCTAGTATAAGAACCGTCAAGAGAATCATTGAGTATAGAAGTCTTGTGAACACAGGTACTCCTGCGATGAGTAAGTATTTCGAACTAAGAGCCAACAAGCCCCAACAAAAAAATGCTCTGATTGTATAGAGTAGCCAAAGGCTATTTGAAGACGATCGATTTTTATTTTTATCAATCACTCTAAGAGCGGAGAATCAAACAATCAAAATAATTCCAAAGATCGACTTCATTGGTACTGGCGCAGAAAACAAGAAAATTGACGCTACAGCAATAAACACTACATAGCTTTTCAAACTGTTGAGGAGTTTTGAGCGCATTGCTCTTTCTAACCAATAAATAAAGTATCACCAAACTCAATACCATTAATATGCTTGCAGTAATCTAATTCATTTCTATTTGCCGATCGACTTATTGTTTAATTAATAAAAGTATCCGCGAGTGACACCCAATTTATTATACTCATTTATTGAGTTTGGGTTCATTGACTACCAGTCTTGGAGGAAATAAAGCACTCTTTCCAAAATAATGTTATTATCTAAATATGATAGAAGAACAAACAGCCGATACCAGGAATCATCTAAATACCCCGCTAAAATCCCAAAAAAAAGAAAACCCCCTGACTGAAAGCGAACTAACTAAGCTGCAAGATGACCTGATTAAGTTAGAAAACGAAAGATGGGATCATTTGTTGCAACCACTGAGGCTTGAGAATCCAGAAAATGCTGTGAAAATAATGGTTGCTTTTGTTTCTGGTGTTACCGACCTCATTAAATCAGTTCGTCAAAGAGGCCATTTACCAGTTGGCTACAAGTTGCCGGCTGTACTAATTAAAGATACTGACGATGGTTATGCTAAATATGGTCACAATTTATGGCAATACACCAACGGTTCCTTAGAAGTAATTGATTCGCAAATAAAATTTCCTAAAAAAGATTTACGTCAAAAATCAAACAAAATTTTGGATCTACCTTATCCAGTCCAAGCCACGAAGGGCTTAGTTCAGCCTTTGGACATAAACATTGGAACTCCAGAGGAAATTGCTTATACAACAGGCGCTGAAGAAGCTGCTCACTCCATCTTTGCCCACCAACAGGCTGCTAAAGGTATTATTGGATCAGGGCATTCGAACACCCCCCAGGGAGCTCAATCAGTTCATCACTATGATGCGAGTGATGTAGAGTATCATGGTTTGGGTTGGCAAGTGAGAACACTTCTTGATAAGGCGAAAAAAATCAATCTGGGAAACACAGCAGAAAACTCGCCATCTACTGAGAGCATTCAAAAGCAAATTGATGCGTTGAGATATAGAATTAGAAAAGCTGCTGAACTACGGTCAAAGCATTAAATTAGTTCTATTAATCAATCTAATTAAAATTTAAACTCAAATTCATGAAGGAAGTGTGAGACTGCTTTGCATAACATCAAGTTGGTAGGAATTTTTAATCGAGAAAAATATTTTTTAGGAAAGTGAATTCAAGTGCTGGCTCTCGCCAGCACTTGAATTTATAGATGATTTAAGTCATGTTAAGGATGAGCTGGGTCATCACCTCGACTCTCTGAGGCTCGATCAGCTCGATGCGGTCAAATAGCAAGCGTGAAGCTCTTACGCGAGCAAATCCTAAGTGTATCAAGGCCTCCTCGACAACTCTTTGAGTCAAGGCTGTTCCGTTTTTCATTGAAAGTGAGTAGCCATCTTTTTGGCCGCGACTTTTATCCAAGACCAGGTAGGCACTGACTTGATCGTCAATGCTTATAGGATACGCAAGAGTTATCTCTGCGTAGACACCAACATTTCGGCTGGCGATGACCTTTCCCTGGCCTATTGTAACCAAATAGCTTTTCACATCTTCCTCTACCACTTCAGGTTGAAAGGTAAAGTTTTCTCCTAGGAGCTTGCATTAAGTGGAGGTACACAAATTTAGCAGCCTGCGACAAATTCCGAGCTCCAGAGATCAAAAAACCAACTTCTTGAGGATCAAGATCAGTACTTGCGGCCTCAAGAAGTATTTCTTTTAAAACTCCCAACTCTAACAGAAATAGCTTTCCTTGGGTCGTTTTTGACAGTGTATCGGCAAATCCACTACCCAAAGTGCTGGTTACAAAATTACGAGGAATCTCATTGCCGCCCATCGCGTAGGCTTGAAGTTCATCTCTCACTTTTTTGAAGGCATTTTTTACAGCTACGTCACCATAAGTAGTTACTTCTGCATGAGCAAAGTACTCAGCTACATCCTTTGCTTGCTCATATTTATCAATTCGTTGGAGCACTCTCTTTAGCTGCTGACGCACCGCATCGGTGGCTTTGCCTCTTACGCGCATCTCATTAAATTTTCTGTATTCAATTTTCAGTCTTTCAATTTCTAGTTCATTAAGTATTCTCTCGAAAGGTTTTGTCTGTGTTTCAACTTTTGCTTCAGCTTGCTTTTCCTTCAGTGGAAGTGGCTCGAAGTGCATTAATTTGTTGTTCAGGAAGTGCAAATACTCATGATACTCAATTGTTTTATCTGGTGGTTCTGTACCTCTGACTACTAAAACTCTACCTTTAAGCTTTCCCTCTCCCAATACTGGGTTGTAAACGCCTTGAGTATATTCTGGTGCAAGTTTATAATAATGTTCTTTTGAAGGAATCCGAACAACGACTGCGCCCGGATAGGTTTTTGCGTCAAAGGTATAAGAGCCCTCTGGTAGCTCCTGAAAACGTGTACCTAGATGCTTTCTGACGTATGTATCTTCACTCTCGGATTGGAGATCAGCACTGAAAGTGGCCAAATCATCAATGAGGAAATGCATGGCTTTTCCAAAAGTTTCTCTTTGGGTTGGGGTAAATCTCAAACCATCGGGCAGAGTATCAATGTCCAGGATTACATCCAGAATTTCCTGGTGAAGTTTTTCTACAGGTTCTGCAGACAAATTGAACGAAAGAATCTTTGTGGCGGCTTGATCAAGTGCATATGCCATGAGCCGAGTGTATACATACTCAATGATATCCCGTCTTGTTATATCTTCGTTTTTAACTGAATTAGTCGTTAAAAAATCTCCCTTTTTCAAAAGATCAACTAAGGCTCGTAAATCGCCTTTGCGAATTGGCTCTACGTGTCTTGTGTCTTGTGTCTTGAGTCTTGTGTCTTGTGTCTTGTGATTTGAGTCTAACAAAGGTGTGAGATGGACAGGTTTTGGTAGAGTTACTACATCATCTGAGTTGTCAGAATACTGATGGGTGTCTACTGACTCTGGCATTATTTGATTTTAGCATTGAAATGACTTCTTTAATCACATGAAATTGACCATATTTGCAATCTATCCAAATCTTGAAATAAGCCTATAAGTATTGACTAGGTTGATATAGATTGATATAATTTAAAGTGTCAAAATCACGTTGATACTTCGAGAAACAAAACGTTTTTCCAGGCTAAACAAGACAGCGACGCTCTTTAACAACTTAGCTTATTATCTCTCCTCTAGAGACGGTACTTTTGCTCATATTTGTGAGTGGAACTGCCGTCTTTAGTGAGAGTTACGGCCTCACAGTCATTGACCAAGCTCACTTTCGAGCAAGGGTCTAATTGGTCCAGGAGGACTAAAATGATCGAATATCGTCTTTTCACGATAAGTTCGGGGGTGGTGGTGGCGGGAGCGGACGTTGTGAGGTACACCCTCCAAGATGGGATAGTCGTCCCCGCAATATTGATCGGCGAGGAAGGGTATGGTCGCGTACGAGGTGTTCTGCCCGTCGACTTGACGCACTCGCAGATGGAAGAGTGGCGGAAGAATGGTCAAGTGACCATTTTATACGCACAAATTCGCACAAGCCAGGGAGGAAGGTCACAACTCCTCGCCCGCAACAGCGCGTCGCAAGAAGATCGCATCATCTGTGTTTTCAGAACACAGATTGGTGTCCGTGGCAGCAATGATCACACGGGTGATCTGACGGGGACTTATACCCCCAACATGGGATATCTGGCTCCCTCTTGGGCTAGAACCATCTTTACCCAAAATAAAGAAGAAGAAAAAACTTTCACTCTTCTGGAAGCTGAAGAGTGGATGGTCGAGCATGCGTCCGAAGGTGTACGGGTAACCGAGGTATTTACGAAAGGGTTCCACCAGTTCCCAGGTAAGACGCTCATCACTGGGCAAATTGCGCAAGGGATTGCGGGGAAAATGGGCTCTGGTACACAACTGGTAGCGGTGCTACCCGAGAAGGTGTGGTTTAGAACCGCCTATCTGGGTAGAATTCAAGGCCCACAAGCCCACTACTATCTCTGGAATGCAGAATATGAGGGAAAGCTTTTAGCCATGACTTGGGAAGGACGCCAAGTCTTTGAAGCAGTGGGATTGGACAATCCCCCTGTGAGTAACAGCGTTGAATCTAAATCATTTTTAAGCATTGAACTTCCGCCTGGGTTCTCATCAAAAAAAATAGTACTAGATGGTGATGGTGAAACTGGTGGTGGTGATGGTGATGGTGATGGTGATGGTGATGGTGATAATGCCAAACAACCTGTGTAGGCAGAAAGAAATGCCACGCAGACGGTGATTATTTCCGTAGAATTGCTGCGGAGACTGATCAGAGGAAGTACAGATAGAGACGCAGTCATAGCTGCGGAGGCTGCGCTGAAGAAAAGCTAAGTTTTTTTTGTTAAACCTCTCTGTACAACCAGAGGGGTTTTTCCTTTCGAACATGGAAAATCAGACAAAAGACTCCAAGGGAAAATCTCACATGACGAATTTGAACTAAAAAAAGAGGATTAGCTGAAGGTGAAGAGGGAGCAATGACTCAGTAGGCTCTAAGATTCTTACTTCCTAAGCCTTGATGTTCAAAGTACAAGTTTTTTTAGAAAAGACTAGAACAATCAATCTAAATCAATTTTTCTAGTGAGAGTGTTGTACAGCTTCATAATTGAAGGCAACTATCTCAGAAATAAAAAAAGGTGTTATCATAATTTTAGCATGTCACATTTATTACTTTGCTGTTGCAGTTCTCCCATCAAATAATCGGAGGATGTTCAGCCATAGCTTTTTACAATCCTCCACCCGGAGGATTTTTTTATTAAGAACAAAAAAAGGAGATTTATGAAAAATATACCACTTGCCATTTTAGACGAGCACCCAGATTGGCTCAACCCACTTTATCAAGAATTTCAAAAACGAGGAGTTCCATACCAAAAGATAGATATCAGCTCTGCTGCCTATAATCCGATGGATACAAATGTGTTACCTTTCTACGTCAATAGATTGAGTCCAAGTGCATCAAAAAGAGGTCATCAAACAGTGTCAAGCACCCCTTTCTTTAGACAACTTTTAAACGACTTTGGAACTGCTGTTTGAACTGGATTGGTGACATTTTGAGAGCTGAGTGGATACGGTGGTGATTGTAGTCATGGATAGTGTGATGAATAGCTTCAGTCAGTTGTCCAGTATCTGTGAATCGGTTGTAGAACTAATGTTCAGTTTACTGGGGTCGGGTCATATTCCAATATTATACATACCTAATATTGGATACTATGTCTCATTATGGAGTTACGTAAATAATTACTTGTGCTGGAGGCATATAATGTGAATTATGAGAGTTTTTGTAACTGCTCCCTTTCTGGGGAGGAAAAACCAAGAAGAGATACATTAGCTTTGCTCAGTAGTGAGATCAGCTGGCTTTGTTGACTTTTGTTTTATTCGCGATATTGAAAAATATGAAACCCTGTTTTCAGACGCCAATGAATTGATGAAGAGAACACTGCAAGAAATTTCTGCGTCTGATGCTCTCCTAATTGATATGACAAACAAACCAACAGGAAGAGCGGTTGAAGCTAGGATTGCTTATGCGCTAGGTAAAAAGATTATTGTGGTTTTCAAAAATGGCACAGTTATAAAAGATGCAGTTCGAGGAATCGCAGATGTCGTCATTCCGTATGATGCAATAAAGGATATTAAAGATCCTTTAAAGGTTTTCGAGGCCAACATTCTTAAGATTTATTAAATTATGGATATTTCTGTTTTTCCTTTTCAATCAACTGTCTTAAAACCACTGATTTATTGATTTTTTTCTCTGAAGAAAGCCATAAGTGCTGGAAAACGATTTGAGAAAGTAATTTCCGACATGCTTTTTAATGAGGATGAGCATGTCGTTTTAGTCACTCATGGAGGAATCACTACAGACTTTTTGAGAAATGCTTTCATGAGAGAAGAGTTAAACCAGTTTATTTCTAATTTTGAATCAACACTAGATGAGAACATCAAAGAATGTTCAATTACAATCGTCGAAGCAAATCCAAACAATCCAAAGCTCAAACTCGTTGAGTAGGCCTGTGTTGACCACTTAAACGATATTTAGGTGATTTAGCAAATCTATCCCGATACTTCATCCCTTCTTCAAGAGCTAACTTTACTGCTTCTTCAGGAGTAGTCGCTTTTATCACTTTGCGACGTTTTCTCCCATCAAAATACGTATCGGCTAACTTGTCTGACCAACCGCCAAAACCCTTCAGCGCTACCATTGGAATGTCTGCTTGATAAGCAATAGCCAACTCTGTCAATGTACCAGAGCCACCACTAATAGAGATAATGGCGTCACAGGCTAGAACTAGTACTAGTTCTCTGCCACCACCACGTTCAAGCCCACTGGGAATGATAACGTCTGCGTATTCCTGTTCCCAGATATTTTTACCTTTTCCATAGGTAACGCCAACCGTGAGGCCATTGGCTTTCTTTGCTCCTCGGCAAGCTGCCGTCGAAAGCGAGTCACCATCCTTTTCGGCACCAAAAAAGAGGATACCGTTATTCTTGGCAATCAGTTCACCCAGTCTTTCAGCAGCTTGCTCTACCTCTGTTGCATATTTGAGATCGGCAGCCGAGCCCATGACACCAATTTGCAATTTTCCATTTGTTTTCATACTTTCCTTTCTATTGATACAAAAATGTATCTTCAATTTTTATTCTTTTGAGCAGGTAATAAGGGGTTTCTCTGTATTGGTTGGTGAGAAACGGATAGACTGTCCCTTGCTCAGTCACAAGAGGCTGCAGTTCTTTTGCCTGTGTGTCATATGATGTCGCCCGGCCAGTTACCTGAAACCACTCTTGTTGAGCCAGGGTAGCGGTCAACTTTATCCAGCTCATCTCTCGTTTCATCAGCAGAGCCCTGGCAAGCACTTGAAAAAGTTTTTCCTCAATCTCTGGATCCGTCATGGCACATTCCAATTCTATTGCAGGCTTAGTCATAAACTGAACTGTTGGGCCTTTTTTCAAAGATCGAGCAGAGTACCAGATAATATTTACTAACTCAGGAAATATCGCTGTTAAGGCTAAGTTCTCAACAGTTGGTCTTGAAATTATTTTGACCATGTCACAAGGCGAAACCGTACCGTGTATGTCGACAATCATGTCGTAACCCTCAGCAATCTCGATAATTTCAGCGGCTCTTCGTTCCTCGTAAAGTGGTGAGTTAAGATCTCCAGGTGCAGATCTGTTAAGGTCGGCTTGGGTGAAACGTTTCTTCTGCTTCAAGGCTTCAGGATTGCCAATGATCCAGTCATAACCCCATTCGTCCCTTGGGTATTTGGTGACCAATTTTTTTAATACTGGAATGGAAAAACCTTCGTTACCGTGTGTGGATACAATAAATAGTAGTTTTAATTCAGGAAGAAGTTGTTTTCTTAAGTTTATGTTCATGCTCCTCTCCCTTCTTCAAGACCTCTCATAACATCGGCGATGGCACCGCTCATGGATTCACCTTGAGGTAAACCAAACACCGGCTTAGCAACTTGTTTAGTTGGAATTCTTTTGTCTGAAAGTCGCTCAATTTCTGCCCACATCTGTAATGACTGATACAAGGCAAAGAGAGAAAAGTTCACCGCTTCTTCCGAAGGAATGGAAGCCCATTCCACTGGCTTACCAAACGGATAGAGATACGGCGCACCTTCAACTACTCCTTTACCATTGACCACACTCCGTCCTGAATATGGGCTGCCTACTACAAAGTCACGCTCACAGATTTCATCGATGACTTGGTCATAGACAATGAGTGATTCAACCCGCACACCATTTTGTTCGAGCAGTTCTTTGCCTTCTTTGATAGTGATAGCAGAGTAAATAGCATCAACTGCCACCCCCTTACTTCTCAATGTCTGTACCAGCTGCAGCATGGTTCTACCCTCAAAAATAACATCATCCACCAACGCGATAGCTTTTCCTCTGTATCTAGTTGCCAACTGTGCAATTTGGCTTTCAAGAGTTATTTCTAATGCACGACTACCCAAGCCAGTGTTTTTAAGGTTACTATCTACAGTTCTCGTAGCATCCAAAAAACCAATGAGGTTTCTTTGTTTTGGACTGATATAAGCTCGATCCAAAGACACTACTGGTACAGAGGAATTCTTAACGAGTTCATTAAGTCCTTTACGCAAGAACTCCTCCGGCACGATATCTACTTGGGCAAAATACCCTCCTAAGGTTGTCTCAAGTTCTTTGAGCATACCCTGGAAGTACGCGTCGCTGGGTAATGTGAGCTTATTTTTTCTTGCCCAACTTTTCATTAAGCCTCTGCTATCTGCTGAGACTACATATGGTCTATTTTCTTGATATGACATATATATCCTTTCTTTTTTTTTAAAAACACAGTCCATTCGTTTTTGGGGAACGAAAAACCCCGCTGTTGTGCGGGGTGGGACTACGTTTTATTTCTTTTATTGTTTGTACGTTAAATCACCCCGCTGATAGCGTGGTGATGATGTAAAGCTGATGCGCAAAAACTTTTCTTCAACATAAGATGGGATTATATATGAGGAAAAGAGATGTGTCAACGTGTTAATACACTAACATATATTATCTCTGGGATTTGCCGTGTATTCTCTGGAGCACATTGCTGTAGCCACGCCATGACTCTTTATAAAGCCACTGACCAACTCGGGTGACTGTTGTGGTACTCGTGCCCACTTTTTCGGCAATTTCAATGTATGGGAGCTTAGTTGACCAGAGTAGCTTCGCAATCTGAAAACGTCGAGAAAATTCTTCAATCTCGACAGACGTGAGGAGGTCTCGTAAAAATCCCGTAATTTCTTTTTCTCCTTTGAGGCATGAGATTGCCTCGATCAGTTCTTTATCTTGTTTAGTTGGGTATGTTGGCATGTTAATAGTCTAACACGATAATAAGAAATTCGATAAGTTCGAATATAGTTATAATAGGAAATAAATCTTAACTTGAATAAATTACGTGTAGAGAAACCGTTCGGACTGAAAAAGCTCCTCGTGTGGGACTTTATCCGAACTCTACTACTTAAATAAACTTCTTAACTTGTGGGTACAACCAACCATCTTCCTCAAAAAGCTCTCTTTTCATTTCATTAAAATTACTTGCTTTATGAGCTTCGCCGCTTTCACCAAAAATCTCTGCCCAATATTCAACTAAATCATTAAAGTACCTACTCAACAAATAGTACTGTGCAGCTACTTCATTTACCACAAAATCTTTTCTACCTAATTTGTATCCTTCTAAAAAATCATCTTTGTCAATTAAGAACCATAAATCACGCTCTGCTGGAGCTAGCAAAATATCATCCCAATCTACAATATAGAAATCGTCTGGAGATTTAACCAAAATGTTGCCAGGAGCATCGCCGTGGGTCAAAACCATTTGCCAACTTTTTTTTTGGCAAGTCAGGGCAAGGTTTTGAAAAATCTTATAAAGTGTTATGAGATCGTCATAGCTTCTTTGTAACAACTTTGATGCAGATTGCTCAGCAACATCGATACTCTCCAGTTGAGCAAGACTAGCTAATCTCTCCTCGAAAATGTCAGCATGTTTAAACATGAAAGTTTCGTTCTGCGTTTCAGCTTTTACTTTTTGTGAGAGTTTATGTATTTCTGCTAACAGCTTTCCAAGTTCAGCATTATCATAATCATAACTTTGGGGAGCATCAATGTAGTTGAAGAGTACAATTAGTGACCCATCATGAATAGCAGAAAGTTCATTAGTTACAGTTGGTATCGGAAAATTGATTCGATCAAGACCAAGGTAATGTATTTCCTTCAATGTAGGAAGACTCTTTATGACTGCTGGGATAAATAGCTTCTTATCTATCACTTTGCAGAAGAACTTCCCATGATCCGTGTTCACAAAATAAGTCTTTGCAACAAATTGACGTGGGGCATCAGTGATACTGCTAACCACAAAACCCCAATTATCCCTAATTAAATTAGTTAGCATGGCATTATTCTACTGCAAAGTTGGAGAAAACATTTATGCAGATAGTATCCTATCGACATGTATCTTCTGAACAAAATCCGAACTTTTTTCCAACAAAAATCCTGAAGTAGAGTGAATCATTCGAACTGAAAATACTTACCCTATGGGGGCGAGTTTCGGAAAGAACAAAAAAGCTTTTTATTGACTATTACAAAGGTACACACTGCTTTTTCACAGAAAAATGACTACCCAGTACTCATTAACAAATGCTTTTCTAATTTCACCTATCCTTTTGTTAGCATAATCAGAGAATACTAACGATTTATCTGATTCGCTTTTAAATCTAAATAAATAGGCATAACCAACTTAGCTTGTCCTGAACTGCATCAGCATTGTCATACATTTTTGTATAGTGAGTTCTTCCATACTCAACTAGAATTTGATCTTTAGAATCTTCAGGCACATAGTCTTCGATTTCATCTCGATTACTATGATCTTCCAACAGGGATAATTTTTTTTCTTAACTTAATTAAATCTCTTGCTGCTTAATGCAGTGATTATGAACTTCTTGTCGATCACCTAGGATGTTCAAAGCATCCTGTTTTGTTTTACATTCCTTAACTAAATCAATCTCATCTGGACGAATGAAAACCCATTTAAAAGAAATTGCGCTTACGATGAACATGATATTTCCGGATAACCGCTCTGATAACTTGCTCTCATTCTTATAAACCAGCTGACCTTGCTGGCTTAACCGATCATTCAAATTAACCGAATTTGATATAAGCTTGTGTCTTCGACAGCATCATAGGCCAAAGCTAAATCAATATGTTTTACATTCCACCTATTTTTTGAGTCATCTCCTTGATTATGGGTAATAATCATATTACCACCGTTTCTATCAAGGATAACGATGCCATATCTCGTAAGAAGAGTTCTCATCTGTTCAAGAATTAGAATTCCAACATCAAATTTATCTCTGGTGGTTATGGGAAAGTTTTCATTGGCAGCTGTTGTGTATTCAGATGCTTGATTCCTCAATACGCTCGGATATATTTGGATATTGTCATGTGAGCTATTATAAAACCCTAAATGAGAACTGCTCCAGCGAGTGAACCAAGTTCATACTAATTTTACCTTGTTTTAATTATCTAAATATCCCCACAATCTTTTCCCAGCAAGATTTCACCTGTGGTTGTGATCCGGCTTTTTTCTGTTCGCCCTGCGTTGAGGTCGGGGGTACCGGTGCGGTCGATGGTTGTGCTTGCTCTGTGTTTTGATTAGTGATACCTTGCACCGATGAGTTTGTTTTTGGTGTCTCTGTTCCTTGCTCTCCCCCCTTCTACATCTGCAACAATCATGTAGTATCCTCCAACTTTGTCTAACACGGCAACGGTGCGGTTGACTGGATCTACTATAGAGTTCTTTAGTGTCGTCCAATGTACACCATCTATGGAATGAGCAATTTTGAGTTGTTTGGGATTAAATTTCATGCTCGATTGTCCTGGCGGAATGAGATCTAGATCTGTATACGAGAGTCCTATGATAGATACGTTTAGTTGTAATTCTGGTATTATTTTTGCCGAACCATCAACAAGAAATCCTGGAGCATATGCTTTGTACCATATCTCTTGTATCTTACCTATCTGCCAAGAAGTACCACCAGTTGTTTTAAGTCCAATGAAGTTTCCAGCAACGACAATTCCTGGGTTACTGGTTATTTCTCCGTTTGGATTGGTTGGTTTAGGCAGATCATCCCGATTTCTTGACTTTGCAGACACAAATGCATTGAAGTTAAAGGTTTGTCGTTGTATATGTACAGTTATATGTTGTTCTCCTGGAGAGGAATCTCCTACTGGAGTAAATGTTTCACCACGTTCTCTTATCTCTTCAGCGGAAATTTGTGGTTTTGGTGTCTCGGAAGCTGGAGTTGTGGTGGCGGTGGCGGTGGTGGTGGCGGTGGCGGTGGTCTCAGTGGCGGTGAATGATGCCACCACAGGAGTCGAACTTGCCACACTCGAAGGTGAGCCTGTGCCAACTGCATTCACCGCTTTGATTCGGAAATCGTATGAAGTGCCGTTGGTAAGACCTGTAACGGTTGTTGAAGCTGTCGTTGATGTACCATCAGAGAACGTGAGCCACTTTGAAGCTCCCACGCCAGTGGGATAATTAAATAATCCACCGTTGGTAGTGTTTGTCCAGCTTGCTCCGCCGTCGGTAGATTTGAGGATGGTATCGTTGCCGTTTGTAACATAGATATTGTTTAAACTA
>Ga0335397_10002327_pt1 | contig 25894 bp, 23 predicted proteins | sample MAT04_FD_205740 | JGI IMG/M metagenome (GOLD analysis project Ga0335397, IMG submission 205740) | Freshwater microbial communities from Lake Fryxell liftoff mats and glacier meltwater in Antarctica - MAT-04 (spades assembly) (version 2) ... | reverse complement strand
TCCGCACCGCGCCGAAGGCGCGAACCAACCACGCCAGTTTCTTGCGCGGTCGATAGCCTCTCTAGTATCCGGGAATGGAGGCGAATCCGGTTCGGTGGCGAGTGCCCCGGACGCATCGCCGGGAGGCATCCATGGTGCGTGCTACGCGCGGGCTCTTGCCCGTCTTGGTCCTGTGCTCCGTCCTGTTCACGCCCCCGCTCGCGTCCGGGCAGCGGGGCGCCGTGCGTCTCCCTGTCTCCGTCGGTGACACGGGCACGATGGTCGGCGGAAGCCCCGTCGCCGAAGCGCTCGGAGTCGCGTTACACGACGCGATCGCAGCGCGCCCCGATCTGCGCGACGAGTCGCGTCCGGGGCGCGCACGCTACGTCGTCACCGGCTCGGTCACCGAGCTACACACGCACGCAACGGCCGGCGGACACGAGGTCCGCATCGCGGTGTCGATCGTGGTTGCGGATCGCGGTGGCTCGGTGCGCGCGATGCTCGCGGGCCGCGCAGGCGCGAGCGGCGGCGAGGATCCTAGCCGTCTCACCGAGAACGCCCTGCGCGCCGCGGTCCGGAGCGCGATGCGGCCGCTGGGCGCGACGCTTCGCTGAGTACTCGCCTTCCTGTGCGGCTCGCTTGTTGCTCGATAGCCTGGTGCATGAACCACCGTGAACGTTCTTCCTGCGGTCCACAGCCACGCGGCGTTGCGCAAAGACGACATCGCGACTGGATCGTCATACTCGCACTCGCGTCGTTGTCCCTGGTGCCGATGCGATGCCGCGCCCAAGCGAACCTGACGACGAACTCCGTCGAGGAGATCGGGGAGAGCCCCACCTACTACCGACTCCCCGAGATAGCCCCGACCCTGATGGTGCGCGGAGGGCCGAGCTTCGGCGTCGACTTCGTCCGCGGTGCGACGGCGTGGGGCTTTCGAGTCGGGCTCGGCATCGCGTTCGCGGTCGCCCGCGATCCTCACCACGTCCTGGTCTTGGACGGCGGCTACGCCTACCGCGGCTTCGACGATCATCTAGGCGCGCTCGGCGCGAGCTACCTCTTCACCAACGCCGACTCGGCTCAGGACGTGAACGTCCAGCCGGGCGTGGCGTTGTCCGTTGCCGCCCTCGGCGGTGCTCGCATCGGGGCGCCTGCGGCTGGTGCGCGTGTTGCGGTCGCGTTTCGCTATTTCTTCTACATGCTCGAAGTCGCCTACGAGTGGCTCGCGACCGACGACGACGACACGCCGGCGCACCTCCTCGTACTCACGTTCGCTGGATCGGGGGTCGCGTGGTGATCGGGCGCAGCATTCATCGAGCAGCCACGGTGTCGTGGCTCACGAGCATCGCGCTAGGGCTCGTCGGCTGCGGGCCGAGCGTCTCGTCTCTGGTGCGGCAGCGTCACTACCGAGAGGCCGTCTGCGCCGTGGCGGGCGGCGATGAGGGCGAGGTGATGGACGCGCTGGTTCGAGACGCGAACGTTCGGGTGCGCGCGCACCGTCTCGACGCAGAAGAGCTCGCGGTCATCGACGCTCGCGCCGCCGAGGCGTTGGCGCCTCGCGCGGCGATCGTGGTGATGACCCTCGATAGCCGTCGCATGCCGGTCGATGCCCTGAGCGCCGAGGTGACCATCCTCGAAGAGGGAGAGCCCGCGAGCATGCCGGCGACCCGCTCCGCCCTGATCTGGGCGACGGATGAGACCGAGCCAGCGCCCGAGGTGCTGCAGACCGGCGTCACCCCAGCCAACACACTTCTAGGCATCGGGTATCTGCTGACCGCGGGGACCCCGCTTATCTTCGGCAGCCTCGCCGCGATGGCGTCGGGCCGATCCTTCTCGCCGTTCCCCGACCGCAGGCTGGTGAGCGTGTCCGCGCCGGATCGGGAGTACGAGCGACTCGCCCCGATCGCCACCGCGCTCGACCGTGCGCTGCCCATCTGTGTGCGTGCGATGGGTGCTGTCCTGCGCTGCGAGGGGGCGCTGTTGACGGATCCTCGGATGTCGAGCGGCGCGCTGCGTATCACCATCCGCGCGACGGCCCAGCGGGTGTCGCGCCGCGGAGAGCCCCTCGAAGAGGCGTGCGTCGCCACGCGCGCGTACACCCTGCCGTGGGCGCGGCTGGATCGAGACGTCGCGACCACCGTGCTCCATGAGGACGTCCCTCTTCCTTGACGGCTCGGGCGACGGAGCTACAAACCGCGCCCGCCGCTGATGGATAGCCTTCGGTGGTTCGAGCGCGGTCTTTCCACGCTCGGGGATCGTCTAATGGCAGGACAACAGATTCTGATTCTGTTTATCTAGGTTCGACTCCTAGTCCCCGAATCGGTCTCCTTCTATCGCGAGTCTCTTTCTCAGGACATGGCCCCATCGTCTAGCGGTTAGGACGCTGGCCTCTCACGCCGGTAACAGGGGTTCAAGTCCCCTTGGGGTCATAAGAGAACGAAGCCCGCAGCCTCCTCGGAGGCTGCGGGCTTCGGCATTTTGGCCCTGGTGCGCCGCCCCGGCCCTGGCGCGAGCGGGCTTCGCCCTGCGCCAGGCTGCGCGGGGGGCCGTCCCCGCTTGCGCGTACGCGTTCTTCTTTTGGTTGATCGAATCGGCTGAACGGCGGATGACTCTGGGCCATGACCCAATCGAGTTCCGATGCCGTCGCCGCCCGCGCCAAGGGCGCATTCGACAAGACCCTCGCGCGCCTCGGCGAGTACCTCTCGCACCCCGCGATCTCCAGCGATCCGGCCCACCACGCCGATGTGCGCGCGCTGGCCGAGCGGATCGCGAGCGACCTGACCGCGATGGGGATGAGCGGCGTGCGTCTGCTCGAGCTGCCTGACGCGCTGCCCTGCGTGGTCGCGGAGCGCATTCAGGATCCCAAGCTCCCGACCGTGCTGATCTACGGGCACTTGGATCTGCAGCCGGTGAAGAACGAGCCGTGGACTTCGGACCCGCACGTAGTGCGGCGCGAGGGCGATCGGATCTACGCGCGGGGCGCCGCGGACGACATGGGCGGTTGGGTCTCGCACCTCGCCGCGATGCAGGCCTGGCTCGATGAGACCCAGTCCATGCCCTTGAACGTGCGGTTGCTGATTGAGGGCGAAGAAGAGATAGGCTCCCCGAATCTCGAGCGCTTCATGGACGCCTATCCCGAGGCGTTTGCGTCCGACATCATGGTGCTGACGGACTGCGAGAACCCCTCGCCCGAGATCCCCGGGCTCACCACCTCGCTGCGAGGGCTGCTCGAGGTGGATCTGCTGTGCGAGTCGATGAAGAGCGACGTGCACTCGGGCCTCTGGGGCAACCTCGTCCCCGACCCTGCGATCGCGATGATGAAGATCGTCGCGTCGCTCAGCGACGAGGACGGACGCCTGCGCGTCGGTCGCCAGCAGGTGCCGAGCGAGTGGCGCGCGCGTGCGTGGGACGTGCCGCTCGATGCGAAGGTGATCAAGGAGAGCGCGCGCTTGATCGACGGAGTCGAGCCCTTGCCCGCGCGCGGTCGTCCTCCGGCCGAGTGGGTCTGGCGCCAGCCTGCGATGACGGTGCTCTCCACGTCCCTCCCCATCCCTGGCAACGAGAAGAACGCCGTACGCAGCAAGGCGAGCTGCGCGCTCTCGTTCCGGATCGCGCCGGGGCAAGAGCCGGATGAACTCTATGCCGAAGTGGAGAAGGCCCTGCTCGAGGCGCCGCACGCGGGCGTGAAGCTCACCATCACGCGCAAGGGCAAGGCGGGTCTGCCCTGGCTCTACACTCCGAAGGGGCCGGCGTTCCCCGCGGCCGATCGGGCGTATGAGAAGGCCTGGGGCAGGAAGCTCCTTCAGATCGGCGTGGGCGGGACCATCCCCTTCGTCGCGCTCTTCGGTCGCCGCTATGGGGATCGCCCGTTGATCCTGAATGGCGTGATGGATCCGGCGACCGGCGCGCACGGGCCCGACGAGTCGATGCACCTCGGGGTCTTTCAGAAGGCCATCGTCGCCAACGTCTACTTGTACGAGGAGCTCGGCAAGCTGAGCATCGAGCAGCTCCGCGCGGAGAGCTGATGCTCGACATCGATCCCAAGCGCGACGGCTCGCTGCCGCTGCCTGCGGCGACCGTGATCTTGCTGCGCGATGGGGATCACGGCGTCGAGATCTTCATGGTGCAGCGGCATAGGAGGCTCCAGTTCATGGGCGGCGCGACGGTGTTCCCGGGCGGTAAGCTCGATGCGAGCGACGCGGAGTCTGCGCTGCTCGCGCACGCGGATGTCTCCATCGAGGACGCGGCGCGCGCGCTCGATGAGCCGGTGAGTTCCGAAGCGCTCGCGCTCTTCGTCGCCGCGATCCGAGAGACGTTCGAGGAGTCGGGCGTGCTCTTGGGTAAGTCCGAGCGAGCGCTCGATCTCGATGCGCTGCGCGTGGCGTCGAGCGCGCCGAACACCTTCGGGCCCATGGTGCTGGCGCAGGGCATCCGGCTCGAAGCGAGCCGCATGGTGCCGCTCTCGCGATGGGTGACGCCGATCGTGGAGAAGCGGCGCTTCGATGCGCGCTTCTTCTTGGTGCGGGTCGAACCCGACACCCGCGCAGCCCACGATCACGCCGAGTCGATCGCAGGCGCCTGGCTCACGGCATCGGAAGCTGTCGAGCGACACGGACGCGCCGAGATCGATCTGCCGCCGCCCACGCTGAGGACCCTCGAACTCTTGCTGCCCTTTGCGCGCGCCGAGGACGCCATCGCCGATGCGCGCGACAATAGGCCTCGGATCGTGCCGCCCGTGTTCTGCGTGCCGGACGGCGACTGGGTGCTGGCGTTGCCTGGCGATCCGCTGCACCCCGATCCCGGTCCGGTGATCGGTGGGCCGACCCGGTTCACGGCGAAGGACGCGCGCTGGTTTTCAGGCTGAGGTCTTCTCGGCCTTCGACTTGGCGCCCACCATCATCGCGACTTTGGTGCCGCCCAGATCGGTCAGCAGTGCGCTCTCCAAAGGGATGCCCGTCGCGTATGCGAGCTTTCGATCGTGCGCCGCCAGCGTCAGCGTGCTCTCGGGCAGCGCGCGTACCAACGACCCCAGCGCGGCATAGAGCGGACGAAGCTTGGTCGCATCACCCAGCCGGCCTCCCCAGGGTGGGTTGGTCACGACTGCGGTGCCTCGCGCGTCGCCCATCGCCTCGCGTGCGGTCGACAGCGGGCCCACTTCGAACCGCACCGACACACCTGCGCGCTCCGCGTTCTTTAGCGCCGCATCGATGGCGCGGGGATCTCTATCCCGGCCCACAAGGTTCGATGGGGCCACGAGGTTCGACGTGCTCGCCGTCACCCGCGCTTTGGCGGCCTCCCGCACCTTCGCGAGCGAGCCGTCATCCAGCGCGGTGCGCTCGACCGCAAAACTACGATCGAGCCCGGGCGCCTTGTTCATCGCGATGAGCCCCGCCTCGATCAGCAGCGTGCCCGAGCCGCAGAGCGGATCCAGCAAGGGCCGACTCGGATCCCAGCCCGACGCTTTCACCAGCGCGCGCGCCAAGTCCTCGCGGATGGGCGCCTTGTAGGGATCGAGGCGATAGCCCCGGCGGTGCAGCGGCGGGCCCGATGCGTCGAGCGAGATGGTGCAGCGATCGTCCACCATCCGCACGGCGAGCGGCACGGCGATCTGTTGCTCGTCGTCCGCGAGGATCGGAGGCGCATCGCCGAGGCGGGTGGTGATGGCGCGCACCACCCGCTCTTCGATGGCGCCCGTATGGTAGAGGCGCGAGCGCTGGGCTGTGACCCGGACGCGACGGGGCACGTTGCGCTTGAGGAAGCCCGACCAGGGCAGTCGGCCCACGTGTCCTTCGAGATCGGCGAGCTGCTTCACGGGGAACGACGCGATGCGGACCAGCACGTGGCTCGATAGCCCGGTCTCGACCAACAGACGCGCGAGCGTCGTCGCATCGCCCTCGGTCTCGACGCCGCCCGGAACGACGTTCGCGGGCGCTCCCAAACCAGCGATCTCGGTGGCGAGCATCGGCTCGAGTCCGGGCGAACAGGCGACGAAGATCTTGAGCTTCATCAGACGACCGGGAGCCGTCGTCCGTCGGTTCCGCTCATGCCTCGGCGCTCGGGCTCGCCCTCTTTGGCGACGTGGATCCCGAGGCGCTGCCACAGATCTCGGTCCAAGAGATGCGTCGCGCGCACGTTGGTCAGCGCGGCCATCATCGACTCGCGGACCCGCGGCGCGAGCTTCTCCAGATCGGTGAGCAGGTGCTTCACCTGCTTGCGCATCAGCTGCTCCTGGGAGCCGCAGAGATCACACGGGAGGATCGGGTACTCGTTGAGCTGCGCGAAGCGCGCGATGTCGTCCTCCCCGCAATAGAGCAGGGGGCGGATCACGACGTTGCGCGCGTCGTCGGACACCAGCTTGGGCGGCATCGCCTTGATCGAGCCCGTGAAGAGCAGGTTCAGCATCAAGGTCTCGAGCGCGTCGTCCCGATGATGGCCCAGCGCAATCTTGGTGCAGCCCATCTCGACGGCGAGGTTGTAGAGCACGCCGCGCCGTAGCCGCGAGCAGAGCGAACAGTACGTCTTCTCGCCCGTCCCCTCGGGATCGAGCTTCTCTTTGACGATGGTGTAGGTGTCTTCGCGGACGATGCGGTAGCTCGCGCCGCGATCCTTCAGCCAGCCCTCGAGCGGGCTGCCGTCGTAGCCGGGGTGCCCCTGATCGAGGTGCACCGCGATGAGCTCGAAGTCGATGGGCGCCCGGCTGCGCATCCGCTCGAGGAGTTGGAACATCGTGTAGCTGTCTTTGCCCCCGGACAGACACACCATGATGCGGTCGCCGGCCTCGATGAGGGCGAAGTCGGCGATGGCGCGGCCCATCTGCCGCGAGAGATCCTTCTCGAGGCGCTCGCGTTCTTCTCTGGGGTTGGAGGCCATGGCGGCGCTTGTAGCACCGCACCGCTGAGTCACACGCTCACGCCATCAGGTCGTCGATCACGCCCTGGTTCAGGCCGCTGTCGCCGAACTGGTCGATGGGCTCACCACCGCTCGTGCAGCCCACCGCCCGCAGGATCGAGGTCAGCACCCGATTGATGCCCACGCCGCCCAGGTCTCGGTACGCCCCGGTGCGCAGGCGCTCACCGCAGCTGCCCGCGAGGATCCAGGGGACGTTGTTCCCGCCGTGCGGAGGACCCGCCGACAGATCGTTCATCCACACGGCGACGCCTTCATCCAGCAGGTTGCCGTTGGGCGTCATGTAGCTCTGAAGGCGCATCAACAGGTGGCCGAACATCTGGAGATGAATGCGATCGACCTGGTGGTGCAGCGCCACGGCGTTGGCGATGGGCTCGCCCTCGGCGCCGTCCGACTCGATGCGGTGTGAGATCCAGTGGAAGCGCGGCAAGCGCGAGCCCGCGACCTCGTACTGTGTCTGATCGTTGCCTTCGCCTATCTGCAGCGAACCGGCCTGCACGTACCCGCAGGCGACGGCCAGGGCCATCACGTCCATGAAGCGCCGCGCGATCTCGGGGCGCACGTCGTTCTGCTCGGGGTTGCCCAGCGCCTCGACCTCCGACATCCAGGTGTCGGTCAGTCTCCCGCACGAGATGAGGCCCGCCTCGGTCTCTTGGATCGCGGTGCGATGGTCCTCGAGGCGGGTGCGATCCCACGACGAGAGGTCGTTGGATCCAAGGAGCGCATCGAACTCGTCGCGGAGCAGATCGTTGGTGCTGCGCCGACGCGAGGAGGTGAGCGCCGCGTTGGGATCCTCGGTCGAGATCCCCATCATGCTCGCGTAGACCGTGCGGGGATCGTGGATCGAGGTCGCGCGCATCATCGGGCGGCGCCATGAGATCGACGGGCCGATATACGTGTCGCGAGGGCCCGCCATCAGCACCAACGGATCGCGACCCGCGTGCAGTTCGTCCGCGATGCGCCAGTCGGCGGACTGTCCATACGCCAGCGGATTGTTCGCGGTGCCGCCCGTGCTGTCGGTGCCCGTCAGGCACTGCACGATGGACTCCGAGTGACCACACGCCGGCGTGCCGAACGAGCGGTTCACCCCGCGCAGGATGTTCAGACGATCCGCGTACGGCGCGAGGACAGACGTCGCCCGATCCGAGTCGCTCGCCACGAGGCCGGCGGGCGTGATCGCGCCTGCCGCACGAGGCCAGAAGCTCTCGGGCTCGTCACCCGAGGCTTGCTGGACGCCATTGCCCGCGCGAACGAAGAGCGCGAACGGCGTGCGGATGCCGCCTGCGCTCGCCCTCAGCGGGAACTGGAGGCTCTCGAGGATGGGCAGGCCCACACAGACCCCCGCGGCGCCGACGAGGAAGAAGCGGCGGGTGCGCTTGTCGAGCTTGAGAGGAAGCTTGCGGGACATCAGTTCTCCTCCGAGCCGGCGGGGCCGGTGTATGCGGCTGCGGGCCGGCTGCGGAACAAGTCGTGGGTGACGATCTCGACGGCGACCTCGCGGACGCTGGCGTCGTCGTCCAGTGACGCATTGCCCCCGCGGGTGGCGACGCTGCGGCGTACGCTGCGCTCCCCGAAGAGATACTCCGCCAGATGATCCGCGTAGCAACGGTGCGCGTCCCGCGACTCGGCGACGATCTCTGCGAGCTCGACCGCACCCCCGAAGGGCTGGACCGAGTCGTCGAACGCGAACACCGATGACGTGTCGAGCGGCAGCATCGTGGTGCGCTCGAGGACCTGGACCCTCCCCAAGGCATCGAAGCGCTCGAACGCGAAGCCCAGCGGGTTGATGATCCCGCCGTGGCAGCTCGAGCCACACGTGCCCCTCCCTGTGTGCTCATCGACGCGATCACGCATGGTGCGCGGCATGTCGCTCGGCGGAGGCAAGGGCGGGACGTTGTTGGGCGGCGCGGGGAGCGGCTCGCAGAGGATACGGCGGGCGACGAAGACGCCGCGGTGGATGGGATCGGTCTCGGTCGAGGTCGCGTTCGCCGACAGAAAGCCCACCATCGTGAGGACGCCAGCGCGCTCTGCGGGGTCGAGTTCGACGCGCACGAAGTCCTCGCCGCTCACTCCGGCAATGTCGTAGAGCGGCGCCAGGCGCCCATCGACGTAGGTGACGCGCGAGGTCATCAGATCGCGGAAGCCGCCGTCGTGCTCGATCATCACGTCGTCGAGGAAGTGGCGGACCTCACCCGGCATCGAGATGTCGCGCAGTGCGTCGCTGTACTCGGGGAAGACGGTCGTCGATCGGGTGATCTGCAGGTAGCCCGACACCCCGAGCAGGCGCTCGTGGAAGTCGCGCAACATCTCGTCCGCTGCGGGCTCGTTCACCATGCGGGTGGCTTGCTCACGGACGCCGGCCTCGGTAGCGAGCTCGCCCGCCTCGGCGGCTCGGAAGAGCTCGTCATCGGGGATGCTGTTCCACAGCGCGAAGCTCAAGCGGCTGGCGATCTCCCACCCGTCCAGAGGGATGGCGCTGGGCTGATCCACATCACGCTCCGTCGAGCGCTCGACTCGGTACAAGAAGTTCGGCGACTGGAGCATCGCAGCGAGCACGTGGCGCACCCCCGCTGCGAAAGGATCGAGGTCAGGGTAGAGCGAGGCCCCTTCTGCGAACTGGGCGGTGTAGGCCGTGGCCTCGTCCTCGCTGAGGGGTCGCCGAAATACCCTGAGGCCAAAGCCTTCGACGAAACCGCGAGAGCGCGCGATGGGCTCGGTCGGTAGTCCGTCGGGGAGGATCCGATTGAGCGCATCCGCGTCGCCGGTCACGTCGTTGGCCAATGCCTCGGCCGCGCTCTGGTACTGCGCCCAGAGCGTACCGCCGACACCGAGCTCGGCGCCGCTCGCGAACGTGCCGCTGCTGGCGGCCTCGTTGAGGGGATACGCAGGTCGCTCGTCGAGGTAGAGCAAGTCCCGAGTCGCGTTGCGCCACTGATCGTGGGTGAGTCGCGGGAAGCGCGACGCTCCGCTCTCTACCGCCCCGTTCACCGGTCCCGCGTCGAGCTCGCCCATGCAGCCGGGGATCGCCAGCGCCAACCCAGTGAGGAGAATGAGGTGCCGCATGGGGTAGAGGGTACGGGGAACCGTGGAAGCGGAACAAGCCCCACACTGGATCACATCGGCCCTCCGCCGGTCCGGAAACCCAGCTGACGACTCCGCTGTGTGGGCTAGGCTGGGCGCGCAACGTGTCTCACTTTCGCCGTTCCGAGCGTGCTCCCATCGTCCTGCGCGCCGAGCTGCGTCGAGGCCGCCGTGACGCTGCGCTGGTGAAGCCTGGCGAGGTCTCGGATCTGAGCGTGGGGGGCGCGTACATCGTGACCGCGGCGACGGCCCGGATGGGCGAGGCCGTGTGGATACGCTTCGTCGCGCCCACGGCGTGGGAGCCGCTGGACCTGCTCGGTGAGGTGCGCTGGGTGGAGCCCGGTGGGTTCGGGGTCGCCTTCACGGGCGAGCTGACCCACGCCGAGCTCCGCGCCGTCCGAGCCCTGGTGGACATGGCGGGCTTCGCGGCGGAGCCCACGTGAGCACTCCCTCGGGCCGGAAATCACCTGCCGCAGGGCTCGCCGAAGGGCCGCGCACCGGCCGACGACGATCGGGCATCGACAGCGAGTCTTCGGAGGCCTCGCCGTTTCAGAGCGCGGCGTGGATTGGGCGCGTCGTCGATGATCGCTACCGCATCGATGGACTGCTCGGCGAAGGCGGGATGGGCGCGGTCTTTCTGGCCGAGCACCTCAAGCTCCAGAAGAAGGTCGCGCTCAAGATCATCCTGCCGCAGTTCGCAGGCGACGGTGAGATAGCAGAGCGCTTCGCGCGTGAAGCGATGGCGAGCGCCAAGCTCGATCATCCTCACGTCGCTAGCGCGCTGGACTACGGGACGCTCGCGGAGGGCGGCGCGTACCTCGTCATGCAGTTCGTTCCGGGACGGAGCCTGCGTGAAGCGGCGCTGGAGCACGCGGGCGACTGGCGGTGGGTGTGCAATGTCGGCGCGCAGATAGCGGACGCCCTGGCGGCAGCGCACGGCGCGGGGATCGTCCATCGCGATCTGAAGCCCGACAACGTCTTCTTGGAGCACCGTGATGCGAGCGCGTCGAGCGGTAGCGAGCTGGTGCGGGTGCTCGACTTCGGCATAGCCCGCGTGCTCGGCGACGAGGTGCGCCCCGAGAGCAAGAAGCAGCTCACGAGGGTCGGCACCATCATCGGGACCCCCGGGTACATGTCGCCAGAACAAGCGCTCGGCGAAGTGGTGGACGAGCGCGCCGATCTCTATGCGCTGGGTGTGGTGCTCTGGGAGGTGCTCGCCGGTCGATCGCTCTTTCCGGAGGAAGACATCACCGCGATCGTGACCAAGCAGCTCACGACCGAGGCGCCGCCGCTCGAGGTCGCGGGGCTTCCGGTCGAGCTCGCGTCACTCATCAGCCGCCTCTTGGCGCGCGACCGCCAGACCCGACCTCAGCGCGCCATCGACGTGCGAGAGCTGCTCCGCCGCATGACCCTGGAGTCGGAGCTCGAGCGCATGAGCGTCAGCTCCAGCGGTCAGCTCACGGTGCTCCGTGAAGCGGTCGGTCGTGACGCGGTCGGTCGTGACGCGGTCGGTCGCGAGGCGTCCGGTGTGGGCGCCGTGGCGTCGCGCGCGAGCATCTCGGGCGAGGTCGTTGCCCAGCCGGCGCAGGGGGTCCCCCTTCAGCTGGTCGGCCTGATGCTGGCGATGATGTTGGGGGTCGGCGCGACGATCTTGGTGATCGTCGTCGCCTTGGTGCGCGAGCCGTCACCGCCTGTCGCGGAGGGACCTGCGCCGGGGCCGCTCGCTGCCGACATCGTTCCCTCGTCCGAGCCCGAGCCGTTGCCGTCCACGCCCCCCGCTTCTGCCGAGCTCACCGCGCCGGTGGCAGGCGCGAGCGCAGGGCTCGGAGCGGACTTCGACACGCTCCTCTACTCGACCGAACGCGCCGGGCGCACGGCCGCGGCGAACCGAATCGTGAGCGCACCCGTCGGCGGCCCCGAGGTGGCAAGGCTCGCTGCCGACATCGAGCTCGCCAGCCGCTGTGGCGACAGAAGGAGCGCGCTGACCCGCCTGCGCCAGCTGGGCGATCCGCGTGCGCTACCGCTGATGGACAGGCTCGATGCCCTGCCGCGCCGAGGCTGCGGCTTCCTGAACACCCAAGACTGCTGGAGCTGCATCCGCCGAGACATCCGCCGCACCCGCGTCGCCCTGTCGAGCACCGCACCCGACGAGGGCGACGAGTAGGGCTCCGGAATTAGGTGAGCCCCGATGGAGGCGAATCCATCGGGGCTCGGTCGCACCCAGTCCCGGGCGAGGGACGTGATGCTGGGCAGCGCGCACGCAGGGAAGAAGCAGGGAGGGAGGCGATGGCGCGCGCCGCCGTGAGGGTTGGGATCAATCGAAGCGGAGCTGATCCTCTTCGGTCTCCTCGGGCTCGACGTCACCACCGCGGCGCTCGATGGCGGCCTCGGCGTACAGATCGTCGAGCGACCAGCCGCACTTCATGTCGCTGCGCAGCTCCTCGCGCTCGAACTCTTCGATCGAGCCGTAAAACTTGGGTCCACGCATCGACTTCACTCCTCGCAGGAAGGACCGGGTTGCCAGGCGCCACCATGTCGCCTTGACAACCACTTTGTCCTACATCTAACGACCTTGTACCACCACAGATTCTGCCCACCAAAAGAAGTGCGTGGGTCTCTCGTGGGTCTCTCGACCGGGAGCGTGAATGCCGTGTTGAACCCGGTAGCTGTGGCTGATAGACGAGGGCCCCTCATGGGTGTCGTGCTTGCCATTGCGAATCAGAAGGGCGGCGTCGGAAAGACGACCACCGCCGTCAATCTCGGCGCCTCGCTCGCCGTCGCCGAGCAGCGGGTGCTCCTCATCGACCTGGATTCGCAGGCCAACGCTACGAGCGGTCTGGGCCGAAGCCCCAGCGAGCTGAGCCACGGGACCTACGAGGTCCTGATCGGCACGGCGAAGCTCCGCGACGTCATCCTCGAGACCGAGCTCCCCACGCTCTTCCTCGCGCCCGCGACCCACGACTTGGCTGCGGCCGAGCTCGAGCTGGCGACCGACGAGGGGCGGGCCGAGCGCCTTCGGGCCCAGATCATCGAGGTGAAGTCTCGTTACGACTACGTGGTGATCGACTGTCCGCCGTCGCTCGGCGTGCTCACCATCAACGCGCTGGTCGCTGCCGACGCGGTCATCGTGCCCATGCAGTGCGAGTACTACGCGCTCGAGGGCCTCTCCCGATTGGCCGACACCGTCTCCCGGATCCAGGGCGGGCTCAACCCAGGGCTCACGGTGGCTGGTGTGCTCCTCACCATGTACGACCCGCGCAGCAACCTGGCGCGGGAGGTCGCGGACGAGGTGCGCAAGCACTTCCACGTCTACGAGACCGTCATCCCTCGCAACATCAAGCTCGCCGAAGCCCCGTCGCATGGGCGGCCTGCCATCCTCTACGACGCCGCCTCGCGCGGCTCCCATGGCTACCTGAGCCTCGCGCGCGAGCTGCTCGGGGAAGCGGCCTGAGCGAGAAGCGACCATGAGCGTGGATTCCAAGAAGCGTCTGGGACGCGGGCTGGAGGGCATGCTGCCCTCGGGCAACAAGGCGGTGGTGCCAGTGCGCGAGGCGACCTCGGCCGCGATCGAGGACGTGCATCCCAATCGGGATCAGCCGCGCAGCCACTTCGACGACACGGCGCTCGACGAGCTCGCTGCGTCCATCCGAGCCGTCGGCGTGCTCGAGCCCATCTTGGTGCGCAAGCGCCCCGGGGGCGGCTTCGAGATCGTCGCGGGTGAGCGGCGCTGGCGCGCGTCGCAGCGCGCGGGCCTGCGCGATGTTCCCATCGTGGTGCGCGAGCTCTCGACCGAGGCCGCCTTCGAAGCGGCGATCATCGAGAACGTCCAGCGTGAGGACCTCAACGCCATCGAGGCCGCGCGCGCCTACCAGCGGCTGATCGACGATCACAAGTACACCCAGGAGAGCGTCGCCGAGCGCATCGGCAAAGATCGATCGAGCATCGCCAACAGCATCCGATTGCTCAAGCTGCCGCGCCCGGTGCAGGAGCACATCGAGAACGGCGCGCTGAGCGAGGGCCACGGTCGCGCGCTCTTGATGGCGGGCGGGGCGTCCACCATCAGCAAGCTCGCGCTCGAGGCCATCGAGAAGGGCTGGAGCGTCCGCGAGACCGAGCGCCAGGCGCGCGCCGCCTCCACCAAGTCCAAGCCCGAGGGGCCCGCGCCCAAGAGCGCAAACATCAAGGATCTGGAGGTCAAGCTCAGTCGCTCGCTCGGGGCTCGGGTCACGGTGAGCGATGAAGACGGCAAGGGGCGGATCGATATCCGCTACACCAGCCTGGACGAGCTCGATCGGCTGCTCACGAAGCTCCTCTGATGGCGGGTGCACTCCGCTCACGTGCTCAGAGGCCGCGTGGGGAGTAACTAGCCCCGCGTGGCGGCGCGTCCCTCAGGGCAGAGCTCGGGGCAGCGCGAGCCGGCGCAGGACGCCGATCCCAACGCGCGCCTCTCGCGGCGCGATGCCCAGGGGCGGCTTCGGTGGATCGCGTTGGGGATGGTCGGGGGCCTCGCGCTGGTGCTCGCGTGCCTGCCCTGGCCTGAGACCCTCGCGCTCGATGGGCTCGCCCGCTCACTCGGCCTGAGCTCGCTGCGGCTGCTGTCGCCGCGCTGGCTCGCGCTCGCCGCGCTCGCGCTCGTGCCCACGCTCGCCGCCTGGGGGTCGCTCGCCGGCCTGCCGAGCCGGCAGGTCGTCGGTGCTGCGGTCCTGCGAACGCTCGCCGTCCTCGCCGCGGTCGTCGCCCTCGCCCAGCCCAGCACCAGCCGCGAGGTGACCCGCACCAGTACGGTGTTCTTGGTCGACGTCTCCGACTCCGTGGCCGACGTGTCCATGGCGTCGGCGCAAGCGATGCTCGATGAGGCCTATGCCGCGCGCGGCGACGACGACGTGCAGCTGGTCACCTTCGCCGCCAGCGCATCGCGCGTCGCCCCGGTCGGGGACGCGGCGCCACGGATAGCGAGACGGGACGAGCCGGTGCCGGGTACCCGCCTCGATGGGGCGATCGAGCTGGCGTCGTCCCTTCATCCGCCGGGCCACCATCGCCGCATCGTCGTCATGAGCGACGGGAACGAGACCGAGGGCAGCGCGCTGTTCTCCGCGCTGCGCCTCGGCGAGCGTGACATCCGGGTGCACCGGGTGCTCTTCGACGAGCCGCCGCCGCCCGAGGTCGCGATCACCGGAATCGAAGCGCCGACCTCGCTCACGGTGGGGCAGCCCTTCACCCTGCACGTCGGTCTCTTCGCGACGGTGCCCTCGCGGGTGCGCCTCCGCGTGTACCGAGACGACGTGCTCGAGCCCAGCCTAGGGGCCCCCGAGCGTGAGGTGCCCGCGGGCGCGTCGGACGTCGCCGTGCGATCGGTGGCGCACGTCGCAGGTGCCGTCAGCTACCGCGCCGAGATCGAGGTGCTCGATGCGACCGGATCCGAGGGCTCCGCCGAAGGCGATCGCTACCCGGAGAACAACCGCTATCGCACGACATTGGTGATCCCCGGTCGCCCATCGGTGCTCTACGTCGAGGGCACGCCGAGCGCGGCGAGCTACTTCGCGCGGGCGCTCGAGGCGGGCGAGCTCGACGTGGACGTCCGCACGGCGCGCGCGATGCCGACGACGACGCGCGAGCTGTCGCGCTATCAGTTCGTGGTCCTGAGCGACACGGCGGCAGACGAGGTTCCGTCTGCGGCGATGAGCGCCATCGCGAGCTGGGTGCGCAGCGGAGGTGCGTTCATGATGGCGGGGGGCGAGCGCAGCTTCGGTCTCGGTGGCTGGCAGGGCACCCCCATCGCCGAGATCTTGCCCGTGCGCTTGGATGGAGAGCGGCGGCGCGACGACGCGTCCATCGCCATCGCGCTGGTGATCGACAAGTCGGGCTCGATGGAGGGGGAGAAGATCGAGCTCGCCAAAGAAGCAGCGCGCGCCACCGTCGAGCTCCTCGGCCCGTCCGACTCGATCGGGATCATCGGGTTCGATGGCACGCCGAATCGGATCGTGCGGATGCAGAGCGCGGGCAATCGTCTCCAGATCGTGCGCGACATCGGGCGCCTCGCCGCGGGTGGCGGCACCGCGATCTTCCCCGCGCTGGATGCTGCGTTCCAGGATCTCGAGACGGTGCGCGCGCGCTTCCGTCACGTGATCTTGCTGACCGACGGCAACACCGACGAGGCGGGGATTCCGTCGCTCGCTGCTGCGATGCGGGCGGCGGGGATCACGGTCTCGACCGTCGGCATCGGCGGCGACGTGAACCGAACGCTGCTGTCCGAGATAGCGGACGTCGGGGGAGGGCGCAGCTACTTCACTTCGGATGCGCACAACATCCCGCGCATCTTCGTGCGCGAGACGACGGAGGCGATGCGCAACTCGGTGGTCGAGGAGTACTTCCTTCCGCGGGTCAGCTCGAGCGCAGACTTTCTTCGCGGCACGGGCCTCGAGGACGCGCCGTGGCTGCGCGGCTACGTGGCCACCCGGGCCCGAGGGGCGCCAGCGCAGGTGATCCTGACGACCGAAGGCGGCGAGCCGCTGCTGGCCCGCTGGCGGGTGGGGTTGGGCTGGTCGCTGGCGTGGACGTCGGACGTCAAGAACCGCTGGGCCGCCGACTGGGTGCGCTGGCCGGGCTACTCACGCTTCTTCTCGCAGCTGGTGCGGGAGCACATGCGTCACCGGAGCGAGAGCGAGCTGCCGATGCGGACCGAGCTCGATGGCGATGAAGCTCGCCTCATCGTCGATGCCCTCGATGACGACGATCGATTCGTCGATGGCCTGGAGTCGGTCGCCACGATCACCTCCGATGAGCCGGACGCTGAGCGGGTCTCGCTCGAGGTACCGCTCTCGCAGATTGCGCCAGGGCGCTACGAGGCGCGCACTCGGCTGCCCGGCTTCGGATCGTACGCGGTGGTGATCGAGCATCGTCGGCCAGGCGACAGCGGCGCCTCCGCGCTGGTGGCGCGGAGCACGGGTCGGATAGATCACCCGTATCCCCGGGAGCACGCGCTCTTCATCCCGAGCGCGGCGGTGCTGGACGCGCTCACCGAGCGGAGCGGCGGCGGTATCTACCGAGGCGTCGAGGATCTGCATCCCACCGACGGCGAGTGCATCGACGCGGACGTCCCGCTGCGCGCCACGTTCCTCTGGGTCGCGCTCGGGCTCTTCCTCGCGGATCTCTTGCTGCGTCGCGTTCGCCTCGGCGCCTGACGCTCACTTCCGCAGGCGGAGCAGGATCGTGGGGTCCAGGAGGATCACGACCTCGGCGTCGGCGTCGCGCTCGAAGCTACCCTTGGCCACCCGTGCGGCTGGGTTGGCCGCCTCCATTCGCTCGCGGAACGGACGACCGATGCCCATCACGTGCTCCGGGAGCTCGGAGCCGACGATCGCTGCGGGCTCTACTTCGCTCTCGCGGAGGCGCACGACGTTGAGCACGGCGTCCACCCGAACCCCGAGGGTCTCCTCGCCGCCATGCACCAAGAGGATGCGCGAGGAGCGGGTGTCACTCGCTTCCGGCATGTTCAGGTGCAGCCGCAGATCGATCACGGTCGTGATGCGCCCCCGCACCGAGAGGATCCCCAGCACCGCCCGGGGCGCGCGAGGGACCAAGGTGACGGGGGCGACCTTGAGGATCTCTCGGACCGACGCGAGCGGCAGCCCCATCCGCTGATCACCGAGCTGGATGACTAGGAATTCTTGGACCCCCTCGGTACCTACCCAGATGCGATCGTGCCGTGGTCCGTGGGGGATGGCCGAGGGGATGACCGTGCCGCGCTTGGCCAGGTTGCTCACGACGGCAGCCTCGCATGGTGGCCACCATCCTGAGCGAGGATCTCGTTGAGGATGGAGGGCGCGTCGAGCACCAAGATCACCCGCTGATCCCCCAGATCGGTCGCGCCCGAAATCCCCTTCACCGACGCGAGGCTCTTGCCCAGCGGCTTGGTGATGATGTCGCGCTGACCTTCGAGCGCGTCCACCACCAGACCCAGGCGGCGCTGCCCGAGTGAGGCCACGACCACGAAGCCGCGTGTCGATCCCGCGCGGGTCTTCGTCGACTCGCGTCGCGCTTGCTGCGGCGTGATCGCATTGGGCGAGGGCTTGGACATGCTGGTCGCGTGGCCCGAGTCCAGCCGGAAGAGCTGCGCCACCCGAGCGATGGGCAGCGACTCGCCGCGCAGGGTGATGACCTCGCGCCCTTCGACTTGCCGCACGCCGCGCTCATCGAAGAAGAGCGCCTCCTGCACCACGGACAGCGGGATCGCGAACACCTGGCCCCGCACCGTGAGCACCAGCGCGTTCACGATCGCCAACGTGATGGGCAGCGTGAGGGTGAATTTCGTGCCGACCCCCACCTCGCTCTGGACGTCCACCACCCCGCCGAGACGGCCGATGTTGGTGCGCACCACGTCCATGCCCACGCCGCGCCCCGAGAGATCGGTGACCTCACGCGCGGTCGAGAAGCCGGGTAGGAAGATCAGCTGACGGATCTCCTCGACGGTCATGTCGGCGATCTCGTCTTCAGTGAGGATGGCGCGCTCCAGCGCGCGCGCGGCGACCTTGTTGGGATCGATCCCAGCGCCGTCGTCCTCGATCTCGATGACGACGTGGTTGCCCTTCTGGTAGGCGTTCAGCGCGATGGTTCCGGTGATGGGCTTGCCGATGCGCTGCCGAGCCTCGGTGGTCTCGAGGCCGTGATCCACCGCGTTCCGGATGATGTGCAGCAGGGGATCTACGAGCTCCTCGACGATGAGCTTGTCCACCTCGGTGTCCGCGCCGGTGACCGCTAGCCGCACCTCTTTGTCGCGCTCGCGCGAAGCCTGGCGCACGGCGCGTCCCAGCCGGTCGAAGGTCTGGCTGAGCGGCACCATCCGCACGTCCAGGATGCCCTCCTGCAGACTCGCGAGGTTGCGCTCGAACGCGCGCTGGGCGCGATGCAGTTCGGCCAGCAACGGCTTGAGCTCGGGGCGCTCGCTCAGCGTCTCGATGATGCGGCTCACCGAGCTCTTCACGATCCCGAGCTCGCCCACGACGTTCATCAGGTGATCGAGCTTCTCGATGTCGACCCGGACGGTCTTGGCGATGGCGCGCGGGGTGACGTCAGCGTCCTTCGCGAGCTGCGCGCCCGGGAACATGGAGCCGCGGGCGGACGGCAGGTCGAAGAGCTCCCCGGGGCGCGAGGGCACGATGGAGGGCACCACGCTTCCGGCGCGTCGGGCCACCAGATCGACCACGATCGCGCTGCTGCTCAGGGTCTCGCGGAACTGCGCGAGGGTCCGCCGTGAGGCGCAGAGGATGACCAGCTCGAGCGCGTCATCATCGGTGGGCTCGGTCGACGGGAGATACGTGATGATCTCCGCGAACGACTTCACTTGCTGCTTGAGCGACTCGAGTTCGGTGTCGATCGTGGCCAGCGCGAACTTGGCGCGCAGCTGGTAGAGCGGGATGTTCTGCTCGACGCTGGTCCGGAGGCGATGCTCCTCGTACTCGGTGAGCACCGACAGGACACCGGGATCGAGATCGAGGGACGCGAGGCTGTCGCTGTCGCGCTCCACCGCGCTGTTGAGCAGGTTCCGGATCCGGCGCGCGTAGCCCTCCAGATCGACGTCGTGCGACTCGCCGCGGGCCGCGCCCAAGAGACGCTGCAGGACTTCGACGCCCTCGAAGAGCACGTCGAGCGCGGTCTGGGTGAGGGCGATGCGTCCCAAGCGCACTTGATCGAGCAGGTCCTCCAGCGCGTGCGAGCTCTCCGACAGCTCGGAGTAGCCGAACATCCCCGCGACGCCCTTGAGGGTGTGCACCCCACGGAACACGGAGTTCACCAGATCGGGATCGGTGCGTCCTTCTTTCTGTCCGTGATCGAGGAGCAAGAGATCGCGCGACAGCGCCTCGACGATTTCCTGGCTCTCAGCGAAGAATTCTTCGCGGATCCGATCGGCGTCGTCCGTCACGTACCGGGGCTGCCCGTGCCCGGATTGCCGAGGTTGCGGGGCGAGGCCAACACCTTGAGCACCGCTCGCTCGAGGTCCTCGGGCGCGAAGGGTTTCTGCAGCCAGTCGTCGGCGCCGAGCGCGAGCCCCTTCTCGCGGTCCCGCGCCGAGGCCTCCGAGCTGATCACCAGGATGGGCGTGTGCTTGTGGGCCTCGTTGGCGCGGATGAGGCGGATCACATCGAGCCCGTGGATGTCGGGCATGTTGATGTCGACGAGCGCCATGTCGAAGCGCTCGCGCGGCAAGAGGCGCAGGGCCTCGAAGCCGCTGCTCGCCTCGATGACGTCGCCGCTGATCTCGCGGCTCTCGAGCGCAGCCCGCACGAAAGCGCGCATCGCGCTCGAGTCGTCCACCACCAACACGCGGTTGAGCTTCACGGTACCATCCTCGGCAAACCCGTATTCGTCGAAACAGGCGTAGTCGAAACCATCGTCGTCGAAGCCATCGTCGTCGAAGCCATCGTCACGTGCCGCGACTGTACCAAGAGGGATGGGTCTCCTGCGAGCCCCGATGCACTCACCGGGGCAATGCCACCGTGCGGACCCAGCCCAGGCCCCCCGGCTCGCAGGCCCGCTGGGCAACCGACGCCAGCGCCCGGAGGTATTGAAACGAGTACAGGCCCGTCCCATGTCCGTCCGCCCACACGAGGCGCACTGCGTAGTTGCCGACCTCCTCCAGATCCAGGAGGGCGAGATCCTCGTCGCCCACGCCGTCGGCCCAGCGCACGGGGCCCTGGTGGCCTTGGCAGTGGGCACACGGGCAGAGCCCTCGCAGCAGCGCGTGGCGGTACTCGACCTCGGCGCCGTTGGACCACGCGATGGTGAGGGAGGACGCGCCTCGGGGGGCGCGCAGTTCGAGCGGCGTGCTGTCGGCGTCCGGGAGCTCGGGGGCAGTCATGACCCGCGAGGCAGACCACGTCCGCTGCGCAGGTGCCACTCGACGAACTGATCGACGGCGACGGCGGCATCACTCGCGTCCGCTCCGAAGGCGACGCTGGCCCACTCGGGACCCAGCGCGGTCTCCATGGCCGTGAGCACCTCGTGCGACAGCAGCAGCGGGCCACCGCCGCAGGACTGGCAGACGACGCCGCCCATCCCCGCGGTGAACGTGCCTGGCCGGGTGCCCCGGAGCTTGCCACATCGCGCGCAGCTGGTGAGCCTCGGAGGCAGGCCGAGGAGCGAGAGCGTGCGCAGAAGAAACGCGAGCTCGAGCGCGCTCTCGTCCGCGGCGGCTGTGAGCGACTCGAAGAGCTCGACGTACGTGTGGAAGATCGCGGGTTCGGGATGACGATCAGGGAGCAGCTCGCGGGTGCGCTCGATGGCGAGGCCCGCCGCGCGCATGGCCGCGAGGCGTCCCAGCAACGCGGGGAACGCGCGAAGTGGTGTCGCCTCACGCAGCGTCGCGAGCGATCCGCGACCGAGCACGAGACCGACTTGCGAGAGGCCGAACGGCTCGAGCGCCGAGCCGAAACGCTGCTTGGATCGCCGCGCGCCGCGCGCGAGCGTAGTGACCTTTCCGTGCGACTCGGTGAGCAGGGTGACCACCCGATCGGCCTCGCCGTAGTCCACCCGGCGCAGCACCACGGCGGCGGTCCGCAGCAGCGCGCTCACAGCGAGGCCGCGGCCAAGGGGCTCAGGTCAGGACGACGGTGGTCGTGGTCGCGTGGCTGGAGAGGCGAACCGGCGCGTCGTGATGGCGCGGACGGAGCACGATCGAGAGCGCCAGGGTGAAGAGGATCACCAGGATGACGACGGCGATCGCTATCCCGAAGCTCCGGCCGCGCTCGGGGGGCGCGATGTTGGCGACGAGCGCGCGCTGAGGATCTTGGCTGGGGCGCCCCTGCTCCGCGAAGCGGGTGAGGACCTCGGTCTCGGGCAGACCCAACGCCTTGGCGTAGGCCCTCAAGAAGCCCTTCACGAACACCTCGCCGGGCAGCTCGATGGAGCGGTCGTCTTCGAGGGCCTGGAGCGAGCGCAGCGGGATGCGCGTCGACTGCGAGAGCTCCGAGAGGGTCATCTGGCGCAGCTCGCGCTCACCGCGAAGGTACTGGCCCAGGGTTCGATCGATCGTGTCCATGCAGCCTCGGTTCAGGTCTCACCCTCGGACGCCTCGGGAGCCGCAGCTCCCTCACCCTCGCCATGCGGGGTCGCGTCCAGGGCCGTCGCGCACCGGTGGCCGGCGTCCGAGGTCGCGTCGAGTTCGACGCAGCGCTCGAAGTCGTCCACCGCATCCTCGGTCCGTCCGAGATGGGTGCGCACTTCACCACGAAGAAGCCAAGCGTCTTGAAAGGCCTGACAGACCTCAGCGTCGACCTCGAGGGCGCGGGTGAGCGCGTCCTCGGCTCGAGCAAAAGCCGAAGAAGAAGCAGCAGCGTCGGCGTCGGGCGCCTCGGCGGTCCGGGTATAGACCTGACCGAGCCGGTACCAACCGACACAAAATTGGGGCTGGTTGTGCACCGCGCCGGTGAGGGCGGTCATCGCAGCCTCGAGATCCCCGCGCTCGAGGTTCGCCCAGCCGAGGTTGCCGAGCGCGAGATGCGGCGTCGTATTCATCAGGTCGTGGGACGACTCGGTGAGCACGTCGACCGCCTGATCCAGACGGTTCGTGTGGATGTAGACCACGCCGAGCGAGTTCTGCGCGTCCGAGGTGAGCGAGGGATAGCCCGAGCGCTCGAGGCGCGCGTTGGCCGCGATGGCCTCGAGGAGCTCGACCTCCGCGCCGGGGTAGTCGCCTCGAAACAACCGAAGGTTTCCCAGCAAGAGGTGCGCGGGCGCGTTGTCGGGATCGAGCCGGATCGACTCGTCCAAGTGCTCGTACATCCCCGCGAAGTTTTGCTCGCCCATCAGCCCGACCGAGAGCTGGTACTCCGTCTCGGAGCGGTGGATGTCTTCTTCCGAAGGTCCACCACCGCAGCCCAGCGTGCTGAGCGTCCACGCCACGGTGCAGAGCGCACCGCATACCGCGAGGCCCTGCGCGAACACCCCGCCCGCCGAAGGACGCGCAGACGAGCGCATCAGGAGCGGGCTATCGCATGGAGTGGTCACGAGGGCGGCTGATCTAGCGGACGAGGTCCAGGGGATCAACCAGAGGCCGCCGGTTCGTGGGGTGCTATCGGTCAAGGAGCGCGGATGTAGGGAGATTCGTGACTGTCAGCCGGCCGACGGCACGCCGTCGATCGGTGCACCCACCAGCCCATGCGCTAGATCCGCGTCGCATGACCGGCGAGCAAGCGGCGACCTCTTTCCTGCACGCCCTCGCGAGCGCCATCGGTGCGGATGCCATCGCCCGAGCCCCCGAGGATCTGGCGACCTATGGCCGCGACTGGACCAAGGTCCATACGCCCGCTCCGATCGCCATCGTCTTCCCGCGCCGAGTCGAGGACGTGGTGACCTTGTTGCGCCTGGCCAACGAGCATCGTGTGGCGCTGGTTCCGTCCGGCGGGCGGACCGGGCTGGCCGCCGGCGCCGTGGCAGCGAATGGCGAGGTGGTCGTCAGTCTGCAGAAGATGCGCGCGATGGGCGAGATCGATCGCGCGGGGCTGACCGTGCGCGTCGAGGCGGGGGCTGTCACCGAAGCGGTGCATCAGCACGTCGAGCCCTTGGGCCTACTGTGGCCGGTCGACTTCGCGAGCAAGGGCTCGAGCACAGTGGGGGGGAACATCGCGACCAACGCAGGCGGCGTGAAGGTAATCCGTTGGGGGCTCACCCGTCAGTGGGTCCTGGGCCTCGAGGTGGTGACGGGCGCGGGCGAGCTACTGACCCTCAATGGCGCATTGGAGAAGAACAACACCGGGATCGATCTGAGACAGCTCTTCATCGGGAGTGAAGGCACGCTGGGGATAGTCTGCGCTGCGACGCTGAAGCTGACGCGGTTGCCAGGTCACCTCGATGTCTTCTTCTTCGCGCTGCCCAGCCTGGCGGCGGTGCTCACGCTCCTCGATAGCGCTCGCCGCGGTCCTTTCACGCTGACCGCGTTCGAGGTCCTCAGTGATCTCTGCGCCGCGCGGGTGAAGCGGCATCGCGGGCTGACCATCCCGCTCGGCACCGAGGCGCCGTACTACGTGCTCTGTGAGGTCGAGGCCCATCGCAAAGACGACGTCGAGGGCTGGATGAGCCAGGTAGTGGAGCGCGAGCTGGTGCTCGATGGAACGCTCGCGCAGTCTGAGACCCAGGCCAAGGCGCTCTGGCAGCTGCGCGAGTCGATCTCCGAGAGCCTCTCGGCGACGGGCTTCCCCCACAAGAACGACATCGCGCTCCCGATCGCCGCGCTCGATGCTTTTGTGGCCTCGCTCGATGCGACGCTGAAGACCCGCTGGCCCGGCTTCGAGGTCTGTGTCTTTGGCCACGTGGGAGACGGGAACTTGCACGTGAACGTGATGAAGCCCGAGGCGATGTCGAAAGAAGACTTCCTCGATCACGCGAAGACGAGCGACACGGCGATGTTCGAGCTGGTGCAGCGCCACCAGGGATCGGTCTCGGCGGAGCACGGGATAGGTCTCCTCAAGAAGGCCGCGCTGCGCTACTCGCGGACGCCCGAAGAGATCGCCGTGATGCGGGGCATCAAGCGGGTGCTCGATCCGCTCGGGATCATGAACCCGGGCAAGATCTTCGACAGCGAGTGACGGGGGAAGAGACGGCGCGACCTCGGGCGTATGACTGCCCGCGCGGACCGGGTCCCAGCCGCGCTCGCTTTTCGCTACTCTCCCGCCGAGATGACCATGCCCACCTACGCTCGCTCGCTCCTGACCCTCTCTCTCGCCCTCGCCGCAGCTGGCTGCGGACCCTCCCCGAGCGACGCTGGCAGTGGGGGCAGCACCGCGACGGTCACCACGACGGGAGGCGGCGAAAGCGGCGGCACCAGCGAGACGCCGACCGACGACACCAGCGCGCTCTTGGTCGACATGGTCGCGCCGCGCCTCTGCGAGCAGCTGCGCTCGAGCTTCGTCGGCCTGCCGGGCGAAGGGGGCCACGAGGGTCCCGCGGCCGGCACCGATCCCACGGTGGGCCGCTGGTGGATCCGCGAGTGCAGCGCGAGCGTCACGGGTGACATGCTCAGTCTGCGGATCGCCGGGACCGGCTGGACCTGGGTCGATCGCGAGTCGATGGGCTTTCAGGTGCAGCAATACCTGCGCTTCGATTCGGCGGCTGCGTTCACCGCGCGCATGGAGGTCGGCTACGACCGCACCGCGCGCATCGTGACCGTATGGATGCGTCCCGAGGGCGAGGTCGTCGCTTCGGTCGAGCCCCGCGGGATGGTCGAGGCGCGCGCCACGAACGCGCTCTCGGGGATGCTCGGTGGTCTGCTCGATCTGACGGGGTCGGGCGCCAGCGATCGCGCGCGCGCCACCGTCGCCGAGGAAGGCTCGCAGCGGCTTCGTGAGCGCTTCGGCGCGGGCTTCACGGTGACGTATGCGATGGACACCGAGCAGATGGACTTCATGGTCGGCGCGCTCGCTCGCGGCATCATCCCCGAGCGCCCGTATGCGGCCGAGACCGGTGTGATCTGGTCGGTGAACCAGCGCCTCACGGTGTATCCGGGTGGGCTCGATGTGCTGGGGCCGCTCCCGGGCAACGGGACCTCGCAGGCGATCGATCTCGAACTCGAGGAGGGCGAAGCGGTGGCCGTCGATGCCGTCTGCCTCGCCGACTTCGAGCGCTTCTACGATCTGGTGCTGCAAGGCGCGGCCGCGACGCCGCCGACCGGCACTCGGGTAGCGAACCTCACTGCCCTCGGCGCGCGCCGCGTCTTGGTGCCCGCGATGACGTGTCCGACGCTCCTTCTTCTCACTCCCCGCGCCGGGACCACGCTGCCCATCCGGATGCGCACTCGGATCTGCGCGGCCGATTCACCGACCGCGACGGCAGCGGCAGCAGCAGCCGCGGCGGCGAGCGCCGGGAGCACCACGGCAGGCGGCACCACCGCGACCGCGCCGACTGTCGCGCGCCCCGTTCGCATTCGGATCACCGGGATGAC
>Ga0335397_10002323_pt1 | contig 25913 bp, 25 predicted proteins | sample MAT04_FD_205740 | JGI IMG/M metagenome (GOLD analysis project Ga0335397, IMG submission 205740) | Freshwater microbial communities from Lake Fryxell liftoff mats and glacier meltwater in Antarctica - MAT-04 (spades assembly) (version 2) ... | reverse complement strand
CCCGCCAGTCCACTTAACAGGGGGGTTGAAGAACGTGAAAAACCCTAAGCTGGCAAAGCCGGAACCAAACAGGGGTCGTAGGTTGGGCAAAGCGCAGCGTGCCCAACTGCTTACGTAGTGCGCACTGCTTGTTGGGCACGCTGCGCTTTGCCCAACCTACTCGCTTTGTGCTGCTGTCGCGCGGTTGCGAAATGACTCGCCGGCTGATCGATCAACTGGTCGCCGTCGAACAGCAGACCGGCCTCAGCCTCAAGGTGCATGTACAGCACCGGGCTGGTTTCGGCATGGCCGGACCAGGGTCAAACCTTGATCAGACCGCCCAGGGTCAGCGCATGCAACCAGCGGGCGAGTCGTCCGCTGCCGGCGCCGGATTGGCCTAGCGTCAGCAGATCATGGCGGCCGCTCAGGTAGCCGGGGTCAACGCCAGCCACCACCAGATCGGGTCGCCATTCGGCCATGCAGTCGGCGAAGCTGCATGCAGGCTGGCCGTAGCGCGCCAGCAATGCCGCCTCGTCGGCGCCCAGCGTGGCGCCGAGGAAAGCCAGACGGCGCAAGGCCGCCTGTTCAAATCCTTGTTTGTTTGCCTGGCGGCTCGCGGGCGGGTAGCCGCCGTCCAGGCTGGCATCGGGCGCGATCAAATGCAGGAAGGCCAGTTCGGCCTGCCCCAGGCGCGCCAGTTTCAGAGCGCGACGGGCGACGGCTGAGCCGGCGTCATTGAAATCGACTAGGGCGAGAATCCGGCGATAGTCATGCATGCGCCAACTCCGCTGTGATGGCCGGCGCCTGGCTGGCGGTCGTCGCGCCGCATTCCCGGAAGATGCGCGCCTTGCAGGTGCGGCAGACATCGCGATCCAGGCGTTGGTAAATTTCCCGGATGGCTTCAGTTTTCGAGTCGAACATATTGCTGCCGCCGATGATCTTGAGCGCGCCGCTTTCCGCCATCTGTTCCTGCACGGTGTCCTTGATGCGGATGAAATACAGCCCGCCGCCGGCTTCGCGCCGCCTTTGCGCTTCTTCGGCCAGGTAATGCGCGCCGGCCAGGTCGATGAAGTTGATGCCGTGCGCGACGATGGCGACGTGCTTCTGCGCGGGTTTGTCCTGATCCTGCGCGGCCAGCGCTTCGCGGATGTGCGAGGTGGCGCCGAAGAACAGCGAGCCGTCGATGCGGATGAAGCGCAGTTGCAGACATTCCGGCGCGTTGGCCGCATCGGTGAACTTGTGCGTCGGGCTGTTCGGGTCTGGCGCGCGCACGCGCACCTGCGGTTTGGAGGTGCGCGACAGGTACAGCGACAGTGACAGCAGCACGCCGATGATGATGGCTTCTTCCAGCGTCAGGAACAGTGTGCTGGCGAAGGTGGACAGCAGGATGGCAGTTTCGGCGCGGCTGGTCTTGATGACGTGGATGATTTCCTCGAAGTCGATCAAGCCCCAGGCCACCAGGAACAGGATGCCGGCCATCGCCGCGTTGGGCAGGTATTGCGCCCAGGGTGCGACGAACAGCACCAGCACCAGCAGGAAGACGCCGGCCAGCATCGCTGCGATCGGCGTCTTGGCGCCAGCGGCGTAGTTGACGCCACTGCGATTGAACGAGCCGGTGGCGACATAACCGGAGAAGAAGCTGCCGAACAGGTTGGATAAGCCCTGGCCTACGAATTCCTGATTGCCATCCACATGCTGGCCGGATCGGGCCGCCAGGGCGCGGGCGATGGACACCGCTTCAGTCAGCGCCAGCAGCGTCACGGCGATCACCCCGGACGCAATCGCGCGGATGCTTTCACCGTCGAATGCGGGCGAGGACAGCGGCGGCAGCTTGGCTGGCAGCGCGCCGACGGTCGGCAGCGTGATGCCTTTCCAGGCCATCAGGATGGCGGCGAGCACCGAGCCGCCGAGCATCGCGACGATCATGTACGGCCATTTCGGCAGCCAGTGTTTGACGGCGATGCCGAGCAGCAACGTGGCCATGCCGACGATGAACACACCAGTCTGGATGTCGGTGGTGTGCGTCAGCGCCATGCCCCAGGTGTCGACGAACGACGCGCCGCGCGGCACGCTCAAGCCGGTGAAATGCTTGACTTGGTTGGTCGCGATCAGGATCGCAGCACCCGCCGTGAAGCCGGTGACCACTGAATGCGAAATGAAATTGACCAGCGTGCCCAGCTTGGCCAGGCCCATCACCAGTTGCACCATGCCGACCAGAAAGGTCAGCGTCAGCGCCAGGCTGACGTAATGCGCCGAGCCCGGTTCGGCATGCGGCGAGAGCACTGAAAACAGCACGATGGAGGCGGCCGTGGTGGGCCCGGATACCAGATGCCAGGAGGAGCCGAACAAGGCGGCGATGACCGCCGGAATCATGCCGGCGTAAAGGCCGTATTCCGGCGGCATGCCGGCGATGGTGGCGAACGCCACACCCTGCGGCAGCGCGACCAGCGCGCCGGTCAGGCCGGCCATCGTATCGGCCTTGACGCTGCCGCGATTGACGCGCGGGAACCAGGCGAGGAAGGGTGTGAATGGACGCGCCCAAACGGGCAGGTTTTGAATGGAAAGCGGAGACATCTGGACGGCGGACAAAGGGCGGATGTGCACATGATGCCGCAGGGTGCGTCGCCTGCCCGTCAAGCTTGAGTCAAGGGATGGTCAAGAGATGGTCGAAAGTCGGTCCTTCTCCCCGAACCGCAGCACTGCTTTTGTCCCTTGCCCCTCCTCGCTGTCCAGGCTGATTTCCCAGCCATAGCGGTCGCAAATCTTTTTCACCAGCGACAGCCCGATGCCGGCGCCCTGGCTGTGTTGGCCCTTGTAGAGGCGCTGAAACACTTTGCCTAAGGCATCGCGCGGAATGCCCAGGCCGGTGTCGCGCAGGGTGAGGCGGTCCTTTTCCAGGATGAGCTGGACGCTGCCACGTTCGGTGTAGGTGAAGCTGTTGCGGATCAGGTTGGACAAGATGATGGCGATCAGGTTGGAGTCGGCGGCCAGGGTGGGTTGGGCGCGGATGTCCAGCACCAATTCCACGGTTTTTTCACGCAGCAGGTAGCGGTGCTTGTCCAGGGTTTCCCGGACCAGCGCGGCCAGGTCCACCGGTGCGCGCTGGCCTTCGTCGCGCTCACGCGCCATCGCCAGCAGCGCGGTGGACAGGTCAGCCATGTCAGCGGCGGCGCGTTCGATGCGTTCCAGTCGCTGGCGCTCCTTCTCCGGGCGGGTTTCGTCGGCCAGCAAGACTTCCGCCGCGCCCCGGATGATGGCCAGGGGGGTGCGCAGTTCGTGCGAGACATCGGCGGTAAAGGCGCGCTCCCGCGCGATGAAGCCGGCCAGGCGGTGCAGGCTTTGCTCGAAGGCGCGCGCCAGTTCGCCCAGTTCGTCGGCGGGGAAATCGCCGGCCAGATCGATCGGCGGGCTGTCCGGGCCGATACCGCGTACCCGGCGAGCGAGTTCCTTGACAGGTTCGATCACCCGTTCCGCCAGCCACAGGGCAAGACCGGCGGCGGCCAGCACCATGAAGGCGACGAAGCCGGCCAGGAACAGGCTGAGCCGATGCTGCCGTTCCTGGAACAGGGCCTCGTTGTAGAGCAGGTAGTAGCGGGCGCCGTTGCGGTCGGCCACGAACAATCGGTATGGCGTGGCGTCGAGGTGGATGTGCTGTCGCCCCGGGAAATAGGAAGTCAGGGCATCGGGCAGGGGTGGCTCATTGGCTGCAGCGGGGACGACATAACCCAGCAGGGTCACGGTGGCCGGCGGCAAGGAATGTGGGTTGCGCGCACGCCGGGCCTGATAGTCCTGCATCTCTGCGTTGAGGGTTTCGTCGATGAGCCGCTCGCCGGCATCCTGGGCGCCGATGAACAGACCGATCGCGATAACCAGGGAGAGGCCGCCGCCCAAGGCCGCGAAGCTGGCGGCGACACGAAAGCGAAGGCTACGGGTGAAGCGCATCCGGCGCCGCGAGGCGATAACCGATACCGCGCAGGGTGTGCAGGAGCACCACTTCGCCGGCACCTTCCACGGCCACGCGCAGTGTGTGCATGTGGGCGCGCAGGGAATCGGAATCGGGTGGCTGGTCGCCCCAGATGGCGCGTTCCAGTTCCTCCCGTTTCACGACACGGGGGGCTGCGCGCATCAGAGTTTCCAGAAGGCGCAAGGAGATGGGCGGCAAGTCGATGCTGCGCGCACCGCGCCGCACCTGGATCATGGCGGGATCGAATTCCAGGTCTCCCACCCGCAGTACGGCTTGGGAGGTGGCGCCGTGGGCCCGTCGTGAGAGGGCTTTCAGGCGGGCTTCCAGTTCGCGCAGGGCGAACGGCTTGACCACGTAATCGTCGGCACCGAATTCCAGGCCAGTGACTCGGTCGTCCAGGGAATCGAGGGCGGTGAGCATGAGCACCGGGGTGTCGCGCCGGGCCTCTTCGCGCAGACGGCGGCAGACGGTGAAGCCATCCATGCCGGGCAGCATGACGTCGAGCACGATGGCGTCGTAATTCTGGGTGACCGCCAGATGCAGGCCGGTGATGCCGTCACCCGCCGAATCGGTGCTGTGACCCTTGGCTTCAAGGAAGTCGCAGACGTTGGCGGCCAGATCCGGGTTGTCCTCGATGATCAGAATGTGCATGGATGAGCAGACGCCGTGCGTAGGAGGCGGTCAGCTGTGGCGAACCGCCTCCTACGGCGGATCATCCCTGCGCCCGTGCCAGCAGTACCGGGCATTGCGCCTGGCCCATGATGCGTTCCGAGATGCTGCCGAGGAACAAGCGGGAAAGGCCGGTGCGGCCGTGGCTGCCGACCACGATCAGGTCCGCCTTGTGGCTGGCGGCGGTTTCGATCACCACTTCGTCGGGGCGGCCTTCCAGCACCAGGCTGTCACAGTCGACGCCGGCCGCCTTGAGCGCCGCAGTGACATTGTCCACCGCAGTCTGCGCCTCGGCCTTGCGCTCGGCGCTGTGGCTCTTGGTGGTGGCGGAAACTACGGTCACCGGCATCTGGCACTGTTTCGCCACATCGCGCGCCGCATCGGCGGCGGCGGCGCTATGGACGGAACCATCGGTGGCCAGCACGATGCGCTGGTTCCAGACCTGGCCGACACGCGGCACCATCAGCACGTTGCAGGGCGCGTGGCCGGCGACATGGGCGGTGGCGTGACCGACCATGAAGCGAGCCAGTCCGCGTTTGCCGCGCCGACCCAGCACGACCAGATCAGGTTGCAGCTCTTGCGCAGTCTGGACGATTTCGTGATGCGGCTCCTCGCCATAGACCAGTTGCGTGTCGCAGACGACTCCCACTGAACCGGCAGCGGCCACCACTGCGTCCAGGCGGGCCTGGGCCTCGCGTTCCATCTGCTCGCGCAAGCCGTGGGTACCCACCCCTTCCAGGTCCTGGGTGGAGAGGACGATGGTCATCACGGTCAGTCTGGCGCCGCAACGCTTTGCCAGATCAATCGCCACGCGCTGGGCGCCGCTGGAAAAATCGGAGCCGTCGGTGGGGAACAGGATGTGCTTCATTTCTTTGCTCATGATTTTGCTTATGCCTTCTGTGCCAGCTTGTGTGCGGCCATGCCCTTGATCAGGGCGACGATGATGGTGATGCCACCAACCGCCAACGCCAGCACCAGAGTGCCATCACCCAGCAGTTTCAGAAGATCGATGGTGGATTCCTGCATGGTATCGATCAGGCCCAGCTTGGACAGGTAGCCCGGTACGTAGAAGAAGCGGGAGAACAGCACAATGACCATGATGATGCCCATGACGAACTTGACGATGGAGTCCTTCACGTAGGTGGTGCCGATGGCGCCGATCTGGATGCCGAACAGGGAGCCGGCCAGGATGATCATGGCCAGGCGGATATCCACCACGCCATCCATTGCATACAGAATGGTGCCGCCCGTGCCCATAACGAAAGCGATGACCAGTTCGGTGGCAGTGGCCATCAGGGCCGGGGCGCCAAGCACATAGATCATTGCCGGCACGCCGATGAAACCGCCCACCGCGATGGTGGCCGCCAGCATGCCGGTGGCAATGCCCAGCGGCACAATGAACAGCACGGAGACGCGGGCCTTCAGGCTGCTGAAATACATCATGGTGCCGGGGATATGGACCGACTGCACCCACTTGGCCAGCTTGGGCACGATGTGGGGCGCCACTTCACCATTGCCGTCCTTTTCCGCCTTCAACATCTTCAGCGCGTCACGCAACACGAAGCTGCCAACCACGGCGAGCACGATGACGAATACGACCGAGACGTACAGGCTGGTGCCGATGTCGCCGTAGATGTGTTTCACCTCGGTCATCGCGTGTTTGCCGACCAGCACGCCGGCCTCCGCGAAGATACCCATGATGATGCCCAGCTTGACGTCCACCTGGCCGTACTTGTGGCGCTTCATGGCGCCGACCAGGGATTTCGGGAATTTGTGGCAGATGTTGGAGGCCACGGCGACGATACCGGGCACACCCAGGGTCATCATTGCCGGCGTGAGCACAAAGGCGCCGCCGGAACCGATGAAGCCGGAGACCATGCCGCCGATGAAACCGACTACGAACAAGGCAATGGCGTTATAGAGATTGATGTCGATGAACAGGCTGCTTTCCACTTTTTATGCTCCGTTGATTATTTTTTGGTGGTCGAGGTTTTCGCGGCGCGCAGGCCCAGGGTTTCCCAGAAGTAGCCGGTGAAGGCACCGTGGAAATACGAAAACACAAAGGCGACGACGACCGGGACCAGGAACAGGGCCTTTTCTCCTTTGATGGTGCGTTCGGCCCAGTCAACAAACAGATCGGAGTTCATCAACAACAGGGTGTACAGCACGAGGCTGGCAATACCGAACAACAAGGTGGCGGCGATGGGTTTTTTGGGAGACATGGTGAATCCTCAGGGTTGCGAGTTTGGATAACGAGTTTGGATAACGAATTCGGGAAAAGGATGTAGGTTGGCGAATGCCGGTTAGCCAACTGGGCATGGGCGCTGGCGAGCAGGTTTGCTGGCCTGTTGCCTGGCGGCGGGCTGTGATTCACCGACGACAACCACCGGCACTGGCGTAGCACTGTCGAGCAGGCCGCGACGGCCACGCACCAGCGAACGCACCGGGTCGTCCGCCGTGCCGGAAACCGCGAACAGCACGCTGGAACGGCTTTGCAGCACGCGCAACACTGCGCGCCGGTTGGCCGTGCTCAGCGTCTCGGCCTCGCAAGCGATGCCGTTGAGCGCGGGCAGGTATTCGGCCAGCAAGGCACGCAAGCCCATCGGGTCCTGGGTAAGCAGCAAGAGATCGGCCTGCATGCGGCGACACACGCCGATCACGTATTCCATGACCGGCGCAGGGAGCGTGGCGCCGACCCCCAGGGCAACCAACTTGCGCGAGGGGTTCATCGTTGGCGAAACGGGAGTGGGGGTGGGAGTAGTGTTCAACGCCGCCTCCATGCGATAACGGCCGCTGACCTCGCCGACATCGGCCTGAGCCAGCGCGCTCAGGGCTTGTTTGATCTGATTGGCAAGGCGTTTCATAGGGAACTCCGGGTCAAGGGGGGATTGAAAAGCGCGCCGAGCACTCGCTCGCAGGACGCGACAGGTTCTCTATTGCAAGCACTGTGCCAACCTCACATCAAATCCAAGTCGTTGTTTTTATTGATATCGGCCAGGCGTGGTTTAACTACGTTTGTTTCGAAAATGAAACGTCTTAACACTTCCTTAACCTAACACCCTGATTGGTATAGGCTTGTGAAAGACGTTTAGAATCTGAAACGTGTTTCATATTTGAAATAATCATGTCCAGTATTCGCGGCAAAATCACGGTGGGTTATCTGGCACTCGCGTTCGGCGTCGGTGGCTTTGTACTTTTCGCATCTGCCGATCTGCGTTTTCTGGAGACCCGTGTTCGTGAAGGCGTGGCGATTTCGGCGTTCCAGGAAACCGCTCAGGAAATGCGCCGGCATGAGAAAAACTACTTTCTTTATCGAGGCGCCGACGAACTCGAGGAGGCGCGAGTCCTGGCCGGACGCCTGGCACAACAGCTTGCTGATGAAACCCAAGCCCTGGCCAGCGTTGCCCGAAATGACGAAATGCCCGCGCTGGGTCGGGCGATCCAGCGCTATCGAAGATTGATCGAGCAACCCATCGAGTTCGCCGGCATGAACGGTAACGCCGGCGCCGAGGCCGAGATTCGCGCTGCGGGGCACACCATTTCCGAATTCAGCGACGACCTGGCCTTGCGCGAACGCGCCTCGCTGATCGCCACGCTGCGTCAGTCGCGCCATGCCTTGTTCTGGTCAGTCGGCCTGGTGGTCTTGCTGGCGCTGGCCGGCGGCCAGCTGCTCTATCGCGCTGTGGGCCGCCCGCTGCGTCGGCTGGAAGAACAACTGGAACCGCTGGCGGAGGGGCGCTTTCAAGCGTTCTCCATGGTTTCCAAAGACCGCGAAATCATCTCCTTCACGGCGGCGTTGAATCGCATGCTGGGCGAACTGGAAATGCGCCGCCGTCAAGTCTTGCAGTCGGAAAAGCTCGCCTCGCTGGGCACGCTGGCGTCAGGCGTTGCGCACGAACTCAACAATCCGCTCGGCAACATTTCCGGGGCGGCGCAGATCGCGCTTGAGGAAATCGGAACGCTGCCCGAGGCAATGCGCGCTGAACTGCAAGGCTGGCTGCGCCAGATCGACGACGAAACCGAACGCGCCCGGCGCATCGTCGATATCCTGCTCGATTACAGCCGCAGACCCAGCCAGACCAACCCGCCGACACCGCTGCGCGAAGTCATCGAAAAAAGTCTGCTGCTTTTGCGGCCAAAGCTGCCGGCCGAGGATACGGTCAGCTTCAATGTCGCGCCGGATCTGCGCCTGTGCATGGACCCGCAACGCATGCAGCAGATATTCATCAATCTGATCCAGAACGCGCTGGCCGCCGGTGGCGCCGGCGTGCATATCCGCATCGAAGCCAGCGCCGCGCTGCGGGATTGGCCACCGCCCGCCGTCACCCGGGCTTTGGCATCCGGCACGGCACAGGTGCTGGGCGTGCCGCTGGAAACAGCACAGGCGCTGCTGATCCATGTCTGCGATGACGGTCCCGGCATCGCCGCCGAGCGCATCGGCCAGGTCTTCGACCCGTTCTACACCACGCGAGAGCCGGGCGAAGGCACCGGCCTGGGTCTCTACATCGTGGCCGAGATCGTGCAGGAGCAGAACGGTGCTGTGGCGGTGACCAGCACACCCGGCAGCGGCACCTGCTTCCATCTCTGGCTGCCGTGCGGAGCGACAAAATGAACGCTCAAGCCGCGCGCATTCTGGTGGTCGACGACGAAGCCGCCGCGTTAAAGAATCTGGTGCATCTGCTGCGCAAGGAAGGCTATGCAGTCACCGCCTGCCAGAGCGGCGCGGCGGGATTGAAGGCCGTACAGCAGCATGAATTCGACGTGATTCTGACCGATCTACGCATGCAGGGCGTGGATGGCATGGCGCTGCTGCGCCGGGCGAAGACGCTGCAAGCGGACTGCGAAGTCATCGTCATCACCGGCCACGCCACGCTGGATTCGGCGGTCGAGGCGATGAAGGAAGGCGCATTTCATTACATCGCCAAACCCTATCGACTCGACGAAGTGCGCCAGGTAGTGAAGGGCGCGCTCGATGTGGTGCTGCTGAAGCGTGAGAATCGCGCGTTGAAGCGGCGCATCGAAGGTTACGAAGGCGGCCCCAACATCGTCACCCAGGACGCGGCGATGCTGCGCCTGCTCGATACCGCGCGACAGATCGGACCGACCGACTGCAATGTGCTGGTCAGCGGCGAATCCGGCACCGGCAAGGAATTGCTGGCACGTTATGTCCATGCGCACAGCGGTCGAGCCGAGAGCCGTGGTTTCGCCTCATTTGTCGCGGTCAACTGCGGCGCGCTGCAGGAGGAACTGCTCGCCAATGAACTGTTCGGGCATGAAAAGGGCGCCTTCACCGGCGCTGACCGGGTCAAGCGAGGCCTGATTGAAATCGCCGAAGGCGGCACGCTGTTCCTCGATGAAGTCACCGAAATGTCGCCCGCGATGCAGGTCAAACTGCTGCGCGTCTTGCAGGAACGCGAACTGCTGCGCGTCGGCGGCACCGAGCCGGTGACCGTGGATGTGCGTTTCATCGCCGCCACCAACCGCGATTTGCAGGAAAGCGTGGCCAACGGCCGGTTCCGCGCGGATTTGTTCTTTCGCCTCAACGTCGTCAACCTGGCGCTGCCGCCGCTGCGTGACCGGCGCGACGACGTACCGCTGCTGACGTTTTATTTCCTGAAGAAATTTGCCCAAACCATGGGCAAACCCGTCGCCGACATCGCCCCCGATGCACTCCGCCTGCTCAATCGCTACGACTATCCCGGCAATGTGCGCGAGCTGGCCAACCTGATCGAACGCGGTGTGGCGCTGGCGCGCGGCGAATTGCTTGAACTCGCACATCTTCCGGAAAGCCTGCGCAGCCTCACGCTACGCATTGCCACCCCGGTCAGCAGTGAACTGCAAAGCCTGGAAAAGAACGAAGCCGTTTATATCGCCCAAGTGCTGGCGCACACCGGCGGCAACCGCAATCAGGCCGCCGACATTCTCGGCATCGACCGGGTTTCGCTGTGGCGGCGGATCAAACGGTATGGATTGGAATAACAAGAAGAATGCAGTCAAGTCGTTGCCGGTTGCTCGTTCAGGATGAAAAGGTTGGCTGGCTTGGGGGGTATCCACGGCAAATTTGTTCTACCCGAAACCTCGTCATTCCGGCGAAAGCCGGAATCCAGATTCCACCATCTAATCAGGCTGTTAACGTTAATTAGACGATTGAGCTGGATTCCGGCTTACCCCATGCCGGATAAGCAGGGACTTAGCCGCTGTTTTTTGGCGGCTTAGTCATCGCTTACAAGGAACAAAACCATAAGCCTTTGTTTCTTTTAGAACGCCTGACCCGCGCGCGGGTTTGGGAAGCTTAGTAGCTTCATCAATGACGGTAAATCAAATGGTTACAACCAGAACCAATTTATCCTGGGAGGGTTATCGAAGCCGCTTGCTAAGGGGCTGTCCATGATTTAACGACGGCGGTGGCGGCTCTGCCGTCGCGATTGAGACTGCTTAAACCAGCTCAAACAGAAACAGCATGCCGAAATGGAACACGATGAAAAGCAACACGCCGTAGACGACCGCAAGGTTTTCGCTGCTTTCAAACAGTTTCTGCATCATTTGAGGGACTCCTTCAGAAAGAATTGATAAGGCATGGTGGGTGGCGTCATTCTGCCTTTGCGCCTGGAATCGGCCTTGATAACTGTCAATTGGCTTTGTACGTCGTCCGCGTCGATCAATTCAGTCGTCCTCAATGGCTGGTTCCCTCCGATAGCCGGGTCTTGTTCCAGACGTTGTATTTGCCGACCGCGCGTTTCATTGGCAAGCGCTTGATTTCCTTCAGCGTTTTCGCGTCGTAGACAACCACCGCGCCATCCATTTCCCAGATCGACACCAGCGCATATTTGCCGTAGCGATCGAATTCGACGTGCATCGAGGTCTTGCCGGGTTCCGGGCGCAAGGTTTGCACGATCTCCAGCTTCTGCTTGTCGATCACGTGCATGACGTCCTTGTTCGGGCCGCTGAACACGTCGGCCCAGACATAGGGCGAGTTTTCGTGGCCGCGCAGGAAAAAGCCGGGGCCGAGCGTCGGTATCGTCTTGATGGTCTGCCAGGTTTTCATGTCGATGATGGTGAGCAAGCCGTCCTTCAGATTGGGCGAGGCCATCACGCGGCGGGTTTTGCCTTCGGCATCCTGCCAGTCCCAGGTGATGCCGGAACCCAGATGTGGCATGCCGGCGAGGTCGAGGTCAGCGACCTTGCGGCCGGCGCCGAGGTGGATGACCTGGCCTTTCGGGCTGGTTCGGGAAGCGCCGAGGATGTAGTTGTAGTTCTGGTCGAAGAAGAAATCATCCAGGTAGTCGTCCAGCACGATATGCCGCACCGGCAGCGGACCAGGCTCCGGGATGGCTTCCTTGAGTTGGTAATCGTGCACCAAGCCTTTGTAAATCGGGCGGCCGTCATACGGAATTTCCCAGACTTCCGGGATGTCCTTCAACGCTGCGATGAAGCTGTTGCGCGGACGGGCGTCGTAAACGGCGGAGACGCGCGAGGTTTTTCCTGTATTGCCTACCACCGGGATGACCTTGATCGGCGCCAGATCGGTGCTATCCAGCGCGACCAGGCTATGCGGCAGGTAGTTGGCGACCATCACCACCTTGCCGTCGGAGGAGACGGCCAGATTGCGGGTGTTGATGCCGGCGCGGATTTCGGCCACCACTTTCAGGTTCCACAGGTCGAACTTGGTGATCCAGCCATCGCGCGTCGCCCAGAATACGAAGCGTCCGTCCTGGGTGAATTTGGGTCCGCCATGCAACGCATAGCGGGTGGGGAAGCGGATGATCGGCTCCATCACGTCGCCATCCAGCACGGTGATGTGATGGTCGCCATGTTCGACCACCAGCGTGATATTGCTGGGATCGGCCTTGAATACCGGTTTGGCCGGCAGGTTGACGGCGTCGGCGTGGACGATGCGGGAGGCGTTGATGTCGGCGAGATCCCACTTCGGCGGCAGTTTCGGCGGCGTGTAGATCCACTCCGCCAGCGCCTTGATCTCATCCGGCTGCAGCGCTTCCTTGAACCCCGGCATCTGGGTTGCCGGCAGGCCGTCGGCGATGGCTTTGATCGCATCTGGTTGTTTCAGCCGCGCCAAGGAATCCGGCAACAACGCCGGCCCCATGCCGCCAAGGCGGCTGGGTGCGTGGCAGCTCAGGCAATAGGTTGCGTAGAGTTTTTCCGGATCGGGCGCGGCGTGGGCCAGTCCGACCATCAGCAACAGCATGTAGGGTGCGCCGCGCGCACCGGCTAATCGGTGCGCATGGCGCACCCTACCGAATATCGACATGATCAAGCCTCTTCAAAGTGGTTTTCAACGATGCCGATCTCCGCGTCGCTCAGATAGCAACCCGGGTCTTCGGCCCAGAAATTGTGGGTGGTTTGCCAGGCGCGGACGCGGGTGTTTCCGTTGCAGATGGCGCGGTGCTCGCAGATGGCGCAGCGGCCTTCGACCGGGCGAATCGTCTGCTTCAGGCCCGCCATCAGCGGGTCGGAGGTGTCCCGCCAGATTTCCGAAAAAGACCGCTCGCGCACGTTGCCCAGCGGGTAATCCCACCACATGGTGTCGGGGTGGACGCTGCCCAGGTTGTCGATGTTGGCGATGTTGACGCCGGATGAGTTGCCGCCCCATTGCGCGAGTTTGCGGCGGATGTGTTCGGTTTGTTCGGGATGATGTTGTTGCACCCAGTTCAGCAGATAGACACCGTCCGCATCGTTGTTGCCGGTGACATATTCCCGTGCTTTGCCGCCGCGAACCTGGCGCCAGCAGCGCTCGAAAAGCAGATCGAGCGCGATGCGGGTGGTCTTGAAGTGAGCGTCATCCTTGCGATTCTTGTTGCCGCGTCCAGCGTAGTTCAGGTGCGACAGATAGAACTTGTCGATGCTTTCCGCTTCCATCAGGTCGAGCAGGGCAGGCAGGTCGTGCGCGTTGTCTTGCGTCAGTGTGAAGCGCATGCCGACCTTGGCGCCGGCGTTGCGGCACATCCGGATGCCGTTCAGCGCGGCGTCGAAAGCGCCTTCCTTGCGGCGGAACTTGTCATGTGTTTTTTGCAGACCATCCAGGCTGATGCCGACGTAATCGAAACCGGTAGCTGCAATTTCGGCGACATTGGTGGCATTCACCAAAGTGCCGTTGGTGGACAGGCCAACGTAAAAACCCATCGCCTTGGCGCGCCGGGCGATGTCGAAGATGTCCGGCCGCAGCAGCGGTTCGCCACCGGAAAGAATCAGCACCGGCACCTTGAACGCCTTGAGGTCGTCCATCACGCTGAACACTTCATGGGTCGACAATTCGCCCTTGAAATCCTTGTCGGCGGAGATCGAATAACAATGTTTGCAGGTCAGATTGCAGCGCCGCACCAGGTTCCAGATCACCACTGGGCCGGGCGGGCTGCGCTTGGGACCGAGTGGCGTCGGTTGTGTGATTTCCTGCGCGACTTCCTGCATGAACTGGGTGACGCGGAACATGAATCGGTACTCCAGATAAAGGGTTATTCAGCGAGACGCAAACCGGTCTTCTTCAACATTCGGCTGCTGTAAAGAATGTCGGACTTGCGGCAGGCATCGCCCAGCACTGCGGCGATCTGATCGGCATCCGCCTGTGCCTGTTCGCGGCTCTTCGCATGCACCATGGCGAACAGGTTGTACGGCCAGTGCGGCAGCCGGCGCGGGCGGCGGTAGCAGTGGCTGACGAAGGGCAGTTGCCCGATGCGTTCGCCGAGTTCATCGACCTTGTCGTCGGCGACATCCCAGACCGTCATGCCGTTGGCGATATAGCCCAGCGCGTAATGGTTGGGCACTACCCCGATCCGCCGGATGACGCTGGACTCCAGCATCGCCTGCATGCGCGCCATCACCTCTTCGGCGGTCAAGCCGAGTTGTTCCGCAATCGCGTGATACGGCTGCGGGGTCAGCGGCAGGCCGGCTTGAGTTGCGGCAATCAGGCTACGATCGATTTCGTCCATCAGGCTTCCAGCATGAGTTGGATAAAGAACTCGCGTTCTTTGGGAAAGCGATAAACCGGCAAACCGGTCATCGATTCGATGTAATCAAACGCGTCTTCAACCTTCTGCGCGGATTCAGCCGCGCCGACGAACCAGAGATTCAGCGCATGTTCACGCCGGTAGTTATGGGCGATTTCCGGTTGCAGATTGACGAAATCGGCAACCTGTTCGAAATCGCTGGTCGGCACCGCCATCGCCGCCAGCACGTTGATGCCGCCCATGCGGTCGGCGTTGAACAAGGGGCCGAAGCGGGTCAGCACGCCGGCTTTGAGCAACGCATCGATTCGCGCGATCAGACTGGCTTCGTCGATGCCCAGACGGTCTGCGACGACCTGGAATGGCCGTTCGCAGATCGGGAAGCCGCCCTGGAAAGTGTTGATCAGCCGGCGATCCAGTTCATTCAATGTCTGCTCCGGCAAGGCCGCGGCGGGTTGATGCGCTTGCGCATGCAGACACGCGGGAGAGGGCTTCGCCATGCGTGCGCTGCGAATTCTGCTCATGCCGCAACCGCCAGTTCGGTTGCCGAGGCTTTGCCGGCCGTGGACGAATAGCGTGCGCCGCATTGCTTGAAGCGGCGGCGCGAGAACAACGGCTGACAAGCAATGTCCTGCAACTGCAGTGTTTGACGCATGCGGTCGATTTCCGCCAGCACTGCTTGACGATCTTGTCCATGCACCATCGAGAACAGGTTGTAGCGCCAATCCGGCAGTTGGCGCGGACGGCGGTAGCACAGGGTGACGGCGGGCTGGCTGGCGAGCAGGTGGCCGACTTCCGAAACGCTGGCATCGGGAACATCCCAGACCACCATCGCATTGGCGTCGTAGCCGAGTTCGCGATGCCGAACCACAACACCGAAGCGGCGGATGACGCCGAGTTTCAACAAACGCGCCAGGCGAAGCAGGATGGCTTCTTCGTTACTTCCGAGTCGAGTCGCCAGCACCGCGTAAGGCCGCGCTGACAGCGTGATGCCGCCTTCCAGCGCGTCTGCCAGCGCGAAATCGGCTGCTTCCAGCGCCGGCGGCACCGGGCTTTCTTGCCGCCGCCGCAACGGGTCCAGATGCGGACGTCGCGCGCTGGCACCGGCGCGCAGGTCGAAGCCGAGGTCGATATGAAAATCTTCCAGCATCGGCAGATTGAGCACCGAGCTGGCCGCTGCCTGTCCGATTTCGGCGAGCACGTTTTCCACCTGCACACGGCTGGGTGCGGTGGCGACAAACCAGAGGTTGAACGCATGCTCGCGCTCGTAGTTGTGGTTGACCTCGGCATAGCCGTTGATGACCTGCGCCACCGCTTCGATCCGGCTTTCCGGCGCCGATACGGCGGCCAGCGTGCTCCAGCCCAGGGTGTGCGGCCGAAATACGGCGCCGATGCGCGAGACCGTGCCATTGGCGGCAAGCGCTTGCAGGCGCTCGATGACCGCGGTTTCCGCTGTTCCCAGGCGTCGCGCCAGTTCGGCGTAGGGGCGGGTGATCAGAGGAAAGTCGCGCTGCCAGTCGTTGACCAGGCGGAAGTCGATGGGATTCAGATTCATAGCCCGAAGCGATGCGCGCGTGACGAAAAGAAGATGCCGCTGGGTGCTTGCGCGGGAATTTCCGCCAGTTTCTCGAAGCTGCTGGTGTCGTGGATCTGGATGCGGTTTTCATCCCGTACCGAGATCCAGACATGCTCGCCGCGTGGCGTGAATTCCATGTGCAGCACGGCTTTGCCAGGTTTCATCGTATGCACGATAGTTTGGCTTTCGACGTCGATCACCTGCACCGTGTCGTAATGCGGGAAGGCGAAGTTGACCCACAGCTTGCGGCCGGTCGGCTCGGCCATGACGAACACCGGCTGGCCGGCGACCGGAATCGTGCCGACTTTCTGCCAGGTGGAAATATCCACCAGCACCACTTCATGCCGGCCGACCCCTGGGATGAACGCCAGGTTGCCGGCCACCGCCCAGGTTTCCAGATGCGGCATCTTGTACACCGGCAGTTTCTGTTCGCCCTTGCCGTAGTCGGGCAGGGCACGCTTGACGCCGCGTTCCGGGTGCCACAGGTCGAGCACGGCGATGCCGTCCTCGCCGAACAGGCCGGCGACATACCAGCGGCCGTCGCCGGTGACCAGCGCGTCGTAGGGTTCCTTGCCGATGCCGGTATGGCGGGTGACGACGGGATTCTTCGGATCCTTCGACAGGTCGGCCTGCCAGATTTCGCCGGCCTCGAACAGGCTGAATGTGAAGCGGTTTCCGGCGGCTTCTTCCAGGCCGACTACCTTGGACAGTTCGCCGGTGATTTCCGAACGCGCCGGAATCTCGCTCAGCAGTTCCAGTGTTTCGCTATCGAAGAATTTGACGCCACCTGGCTTGTAGTTGCCGGCGGCGATGATGCTGCCATCCTGCGAAATGGCGCCGCCGATGCTGTTGCCGGACTGGATGATGCGTTTGACGATGCTGCCGGTGAGCAGGTCGATCTTGGTCAGGCCGCCATCGCGACCGAAGATGTAGGCATAGCGCGCGTCGCGTGAAAACACGGCGGAAGCATGCGACAAATCGCCCAGGCCTTCGATACGTTGCAGGCCAGTTTTGCGGGTGGTGTCGAGCAGTTGCACGCTGCCCATGGCGCGTTCGATAACCAGGCCGAGATCGCCGGTGCCGCGCAGCGGAATGGGGGCGAACGTTTCTGCACTTGCGGCTTGAGACAGCGCGAAGGCGATGATGCCAGCGGCGATCGCACGCGTCAGCGTGGACAATCGTATGGGAAGGCGTAGGCCCTTGGGCGCATGGCTTGGGTGGTGAATGGTGCGGTTCATTCCGGGAATCCTTTCATCAATGCGGAAACGATCCAGCTCGCATCGCTTTCGTTCAGATGCGGCGTCCAGCCGGGCATGGCGGTGCCGGTGCGGCCATAAAGAATGGTGGCTTCGAGTGCCTCGCTGGGTTTGTCGGCCAGCGCTTGCGCTGTCAGCGGTGAACCGAGTCCGCCGGTGAGTTGCAGGCCGTGGCAGAAGCCGCATTCCTGGCGCACGAAGCGAATCAGTTCGTGCTGGCGTTCGGAGGAGGGGAGCGTGACTGTCGTTTCCGCCATGGCCGGGCGGACCAGCGTGGTCAACGCCAACATGGCGATCGCGAAAAACGTGGCGACGCCAAGGCCCAGCATGATGGTCAACATCGGCTTGGGCTGGTATTCCACATCGCGAGTCGCTGCGCTGGTCGACTTGCAGGCACTGCATGACGGTTGTTGCATGTCGGTATTCCTCTCGGGTTTCCTTGCGGGTTGGCGCGGCGCCCCGATAGAGACGCCCCGCGAACCCGCCCGGTCAGCGGTCAACCGCAGCCGGACGGAGTTCAGATCAGATCAAGCGGGTCAATACACGTCGTGCTGGGTGTTGTAGACATTGAACTTGCCGGTCGGCGTGATCAGGCGCGGGTCCTTGATCACGGCTTTCAGCTTGCGCGTCTTGTCATCCATGACGACGATGGCCGATTGCTTGTTCTTCGGATTCCACAAGGAGAACCAGACCTCGTCACCGGCCCGGTTGTATTCGGGATGGGTGATGCGCATCGGGCCATCGTTGATACCCGTCAACTTGGCAAGATTGATCACTTCAGCCGGTTTTTCCAGGTTGTTCAGATCGAACACCGAAATCGATTGATACTCTTCCTGATTGGGCGACAAGGCGGCATCGACCCACAGGTTCTTCGACTTCGGATGGGTCTTGATGAACAGCGAACCGTTGCCGTGATTCTTCAAGGTGCGCACCACTTTCCAGGCGTGCTGCTTGTGCTTCGCGGGGTCGGTGCCGATCACTGCGACGGTATCGTCACCCAGGTGGCCGGTGGCCCAGACCGGACCATATTTCTTGTCGACCCAATTGGCGCCACGACCCGGGTGTGGCTTGACGCCGACCTTGACGTTGGCAGCCAGCTTGCCTTCCTTGGTATCGACCACCGACACGGTGTTGCGCATGTTGGCGGCGACCAGGAAGTAGCGCTTGGACAGATCCCAACCGCCGTCATGCAGGAAGCGTTCGGCTTCGATTTCGGTGGTCTTCAGGTTCTTGATGTCGCTGTAGTCGACCAGCAGCACCTTGCCGGTTTCCTTCACGTTGACCACGAACTCCGGCTTGATCAGTGATGACACGATGGAAGCGACACGCGGCTCGGCGTGATATTCCTGTTCGTCGTAGGTGTAGCCGCGGGTGGACATGATCTTCAGCGGCTTCAATGTCGGGCCGTCCATCAGCACATAGGCGGGCGGCCAGTAGGTGCCGGCGATGGCCAGTTTGTCTTCGTAGCCCTTGAATTTGGAGGTCTCGATGGAGCGGGCGTCGGAGCCGGTACGGATGGTGGCGACGGTCTGCGGCGTTTCCATCCACAGGTCGATCAGGTTGATCAGGCCGTCACGGCCGGTGGTGTAGAGGTAGCGGCCGGATTTCGACATGCGGGAAATGTGTACCGCGAAACCGGTTTTTAGGATTTGAACGATTTTCTTCGACTTGCCGTCAATCAGTGCGATTTCGCCGCTGTCGCGCAGCGTCACCGAGAACAGATTCGGCAGGTCAAGCTTGTTCATCTGTTTCTTCGGACGCTGATCTTCCGGAATCAACAGCTTCCAGCTCGCCTGCATTTCCTTCATGCCCCATTCCGGCGGCGTCGGCGCGGGATGCTGGATGTAGCGCGCCATCATGTCGATTTCTTTTTCGCTCAACTCATTTGAGGTGCCAAAGTTGGGCATGCCGCCAGGGGTGCCGTAGCCGACGAACACCTTCAAGGTTTCCGTGCCCAGTTTCTGCATGTCACCCGGCAACAAGGCCTTGCCAGTGGCGCCCTTGCGCAGCACGCCGTGACAACCGGCGCAGCGGTCGAAATAAATCTGCCGGCCATCGTCGAACTCGGTTTTGGTCATTGCCGGCGCATTCGGGTCAGCCGATTGATACATGTCCGCCGTATTCAGCGAGGAACCGCCGCCAGCGAGGTAGCGCGCGTCGGCGCCGCCCATGTGGTCCTTGGGCGCATCGGCCGCCCATGCCAGGGAAACTGCCAGCGGCAAAGCCGCCATCATCAAACCGCTGAGTACCTTCTTCATCGTATTGCCCTCCGAAAAAACGGTGGTGGAAAAAACCTGACTTGCATGGGGGGCAAAGATGCACTGCCGGTTCAATCGGAAGCCTTGATGTTTGTCAACCGTGGTTTCAGTAATTGCGAGGCCGGTTGATCAAAGTCAAACGCTTTAGTCGGGTATGTCGCCACCATCCGCCGCACTGAAATGAATCGTGGAGATAGAGATGATCGAACCCGTAAAGCTGGCGGACTTTTTCATTGTGTTTTTCAGTGCTGCGTCCGTGATCATGTTTGGCGCTACCTACGCCCTACTGTTTGCCTGGTCGCGAATGCGTAACCGTCCACGTCTGATGCCGCTTGCCTATCTCGGCTACGTCGGCCTGGTGGTTTCGGTCATTGTTTTGGCGGTCCACGCCAATCTCTTCAACAACACATTCTGGAGCGTCATCGTGATGCTCATGCTGGTCGGCTATCTGGTCGCACCACAGGCCATCTGGCATTTGTGCGTCGGCACGCATGCCGATGAGCACGAGCCGGCGTCGGAGCACGTCAAGATTTTTCAACAGCGGTAAGCAACAGGAGGTATGACCATGGCAGAGACGCAAACTCAGGCGTTATGGTGGGCATCCGAATTCTTTTGGCGAAAGATGGCCATCTGGGTTACGGCAGGCTCGTTCGTAGTGCTCATTTTTCTCACCTTCGATACGGTGAAGCAGATCACGGCAGGCGGGAAACGTGTTCCCGCCTATTCGGTGATCAATCATCGTGTTGATTATGTGTTTGATGAAGCACGCAATTTTCAGGTACCGGTGATCGGCGCTGAGGAACCCTTGTTCGGCAAGAAGTTGACCGAAGAAGAAGCCGAAGCTCTGGTTTCCAAGGGCAAACTGACCACTCAAGCCAAGAACTGTATGGGTTGCCATACCCTGCTGGGCAACGGTTCCTACTACGCGCCGGACCTGACCAAGTCTTGGCTTGACCGGTCTTGGGGTTCGAAAGAAGTGCGTGAGCAGAGCATGGTGGACTTCCTGATGGACCCGACCGACAAACTGCATAACTCGATCGGTCGCAGAATGCCGAATCTGGGTATTACCGAAGAAGAAGCCCGCGCCACCGTCGCATTCCTGAAGTGGATGTCTGCCATCGACACCAATGGCTTCCCGACCAACTTCCAGCCCATCGATCAGGCTGATGCAGCCCCCGAGGTCGCTGCTGAAGCCGCTCCCGCGGTTGAAGTTGCCGCAGATGCAGGTGCTGTCGCAGCACCGGCTCAACAATAAGGAGTTACAACATGGCAGCTCTAGGTGTTCTCGATAGCGCCAACCTTAACGGTGGCCAAAAACTGGCGGTGAAATATTTCACCGTCTCAGTCGCATTGTTCGGCGCACAGGTGTTGTTTGGCTTGTTGGCTGGCCTGCAATATTTGAATCCGGAATTTCTGTTTGGTATTCTGGATTTTTCAGTCAATCGCATGGTGCATGTGAATGCGATGGTGGTCTGGCTGTTGTTCGGCTTCATCGGCTCGGTGTATTGGTTGTTGGAGGACGAATCGGGCGTTCCGGTGGTCGGCTTGGGGTTCGGAAATCTGATTTTCTGGATATTTACCCTCGCCGTCGTCGTCGTTGTGCTGGTTTACCTTCTGGTTCAGGTCGGCCCGGGCGAGAAAAGCTCGATCTGGCTGATCAACGAAGGTCGCGAGTACATCGAAGCACCGCGCTGGGCTGACATCGGCATCGTGGTTTGCGTGCTGGGTTTCTTCTTCAATGTTGCCGCGACCTTCATGAAAGGCAAGATCACCGGCATCGGCGGCGTCCTCCTGTTCGACTTGGTTGCACTGGCAGGTATTTATCTAGCCGGTATGTGGTTCACCCCCAACATCTCCATGGACCAACACTGGTGGTGGTGGGTGATTCACCTGTGGGTTGAGGCGACCTGGGAAGTGCTGGTAGGTTGTTTGATGGCCTACGGTTTGATCAAGACCATGGGTGTTCGTCGCAAAATCGTCGAAACTTGGTTGTATATCGAAGTCGCGCTGATGTTCGGTTCCGGCATCCTCGGTCTGGGTCACCACTACTTCTGGATTGGTACGCCGGAATACTGGTTCACCATCGGCGGCTTCTTCTCCGCACTGGAACCGATTCCGTTGGTCGCCATGGTGGTGCATGCCTTGTTCGACGCAGGTCATCACAAGCTGAAGAGCAATAACAACCCGGCCCTGGCCTGGATCATCGGGCAGGCTTTCGGCAACTTCTTCGGCGCCGGCGTCTGGGGCTTCATGCACACCCTGCCGCAAATCAACCTGTACACCCACGGCACCCAGTGGACGGCTTCGCACGGTCACCTGGCCTTCTTCGGTGCCTACGTCACCATGGTCATCGCGTTCTTCTACATCGCAGTCCAGAAATGGCGCGGCAATGTCTGGATGAGTGGCAACCTGGTTGGTGCCTGGAAGTGGAAATGGGCCATGTTTCTGCTCTGGGCCGGCATGATCACCATGACCATGGCGTTGTTGATTGCGGGTTACGAGCAATCGCAAATCGAACGTGCCATCGGTGGCTCCGATTGGATGGCGTATTTTGCTGCTCAATCGCATCGCTGGTTCACCCAGGCCATGTTCTGGCGTCAAGTCGGTGGCTGGATGTTTGCCTTGGGATTTGTCCTGCTGGTGTGGGATCTGATGACGATCGGAAAACGCGAAACGCGTTCGACCTATGTGATCGAGCCGGAAACTGCAAAAGCAGTTGCTTGATCCGGCTGGTTTAAAGGTATCTCCTCTCGCTGCATAGCGATTTACCCGCCGGCTTGCCGGCGGGTTTTTTTATGATGGAACGATTGATCTGGATCGGAGTTGTTCAAGTCATGTGATGCTGACTTGAGGCTATTTGGAGATTAAAGATGACTACGTTGTTCAACATAAATATCAATCTGGCGAGTCGAATCAACGACGCTGCCTTGAAAACGATCCATCAAGCGAAATTGGATGGATCACAGCGTGATTCAAAATCTGTTTTCCGCTATATCCACCTTGTTTTTATCGCACTCCTTGTGTTCTGTTTTTCATGCAGCGCTTCTGCCGATACGCTGCAAGACAAACCTGTCACTATTCAGTCTGCAACTGAGGTTGATGATTTAAATGAGGAGGAAAAAACAAGGCAACGAGCATTGATCGCAGAAGCTGTCATGCATGAAAAATTAAAAATGAAAACCGATGTGCGTGATTTTAATAATAAAAAAAGAGCGGCCGGCGAGATACTCGGGTTTGATGTTTTTCTCGGCGCTTTTCTGACAGGGTTATGGGCGATGATTTCCATGTTTATTGCGGCACAGTTTGCGGGTGCAAAAAATGGCAAAAACAATAATATAAAAACCGATGTCACCTTGTTTTATGTCTCAGCCTCATTATTGCCGTTAATGTTGTTGTGGGTGGCAATCTCAACTGGATATGCGTCGTGGTGGTTGACCTTGGCTATTTCTGGCTTGATTTATTGGCTGATGGGTTTTGTGTTCGGGAAATTAAAAAAATCAATACCTGAATAGTTTTTTAGAAATGCAGTTCCGGGTGCGTCCACCTGCTGTTTGAAGCGTGCTGTTTGAAGCAAAATATGGGCTATGAAAAAGCCACAAAGATTCCCGTTACATCCGAAGCACCCCGAGCGAATTTGCTGGGGATGCGACAAATACTGCCCGGCAGATTCCTTGATGTGCGGCAACGGTTCGGGGCGAACCGAACACCCTTACGAAATACTTGGCGAGGATTGGTACACGTGGGGGGATTGGGGCTTTGCTGTGGAAACAGAAACGGTTTCGGATAAAGCGGCGGACGATCTCAGTCAGCCTGAACCCGCGGCTTAGATAGAACCGCGTTCGGGCCAGCAAGTACATTGCACAGCAATTCTGATAGCAAGAAGCGCTGCCGGGAGGCCAAGATGAAACTGCCAAGCTGGAATATCCAATGGGGACGCGGCATGGATGGCCGCGTCGACCGGCCGGCCTGCTTTGATATCATCTTTATCACCGAAGATATCGCACCACGGCTGAAAGCCTTGATTGTGGATGCGGAAACCAAGGCTTCCGACCATCAACCGGTGTGGGTCGAGTTGAACGATTAACGTGAAGACTTCCCGGTTCATTGCTCATTGGCAGCGGCACTGAAATGTTCGGTATCAAAAGAAGAAAACATAGGATGGGCCAAGCGCAGCGGGTCCATCTGTCGTCGTGTGTTGATGGGCCCGCTGCGCTTGGCCCATCCTACTTACCCCCCTCTCCCGCAAGCGGGAGAGGGGGTTGAGAGTGGGTTGGGGGAGAAGGAAACGGGCCGGTTCGCACGCTTGGGGGCTGTCCGTGAATAATCTGGATAGTTATGGGTGTACTGAAGGGATGCGATGCAAGGCGCCGGCCGCGCAGCAGGGTCATTCCCCGCAAGCGGCCGGCAACGTGGCAGCGCGCCCACCAGTGCAGTCCAGAATGTCCAGGTTATTCAGGGACAGCCACTTACCACATCCAGCAGCGTGTTTCTGTACAATCCGCGCCTCCGCGCGCTTCACCAATCGACGTGCGGCGTCATTTTTTCTGATCATTCCGATCACTTATTCGTCTGCCTCGATTGGTGTCGCCATCCGCGCGACAGGCCGTCGCAGGAGCTGTAAATCCCTATGTCATCCCCCATTGCCAACGCTGGCACTACCGTGTCCGCCGATCCGACCATTGCTGTTGCAACTGGCGTGAAATTCACCGATCTCGGCCTGTCCGAGCCTTTGCTGCGCGCGGTTGCCGAAACCGGCTACACGACGCCGACGCCGATTCAGGCACAGGCTATCCCTCAAGTTCTTAAAGGTGGCGATCTGCTTGCCGCCGCGCAAACCGGAACCGGCAAGACTGCCGGCTTCACGTTGCCGATTCTGCATCGGCTGACCACGACGCAAGCCGCCGTCGCCAAACCTGGTCGGCCGCGCTGCCTGATCTTGGTGCCGACGCGCGAACTCGCGGCGCAGGTCGAAGAATCGGTGCGTACTTACGGCAAGCACGTCACCATCAAGTCGATGGTGATGTTCGGCGGCGTCAACATCAATCCGCAATACGCCGCGTTGCGCGGCAAGGTCGATATCCTCGTCGCCACGCCCGGCCGTTTGCTTGATCACGTCGGCCAGAAGACGGTGGACCTGTCCGGCGTCGAAATCCTGGTGCTCGATGAGGCCGACCGCATGCTCGACATGGGCTTCATCCGCGACATCAAGAAAGTCATCGCACTGATTCCGAAGCAGCGCCAGACCCTGCTGTTCTCGGCGACTTTTTCCGACGAGATCAAGCTGCTCGCCAACGGCCTGCTGAACAATCCCGGCACGGTCGAAGTGGCGCGCCGCAATACCGCTTCCGAACTGGTCGAACAGTCGGTGCACATGGTGGCGCAGGCGCACAAGAAAGACCTGTTGTCGCACCTGATCAAACATCACAACTGGCAACAGGTGCTGGTGTTCACCCGCACCAAGCACGGTGCCAACAAGTTGGCCGAGAAGTTGCTGAAGGACAACATTCCCGCCGCCGCGATTCACGGCAACAAGAGCCAGGCCGCGCGCACCCGCGCACTGGCCGAATTCAAGAGCAGCAAGCTGCAGGTGCTGGTGGCGACCGATATCGCCGCGCGCGGCATCGACATCGACCAGTTGCCGCAAGTAGTCAACTTCGAGCTGCCCAACGTGCCGGAAGACTATGTGCACCGCATCGGCCGCACCGGCCGCGCCGGCACCTCGGGCGCGGCGGTATCGCTGGTGGATCGCGAGGAAATGAATTACCTGAAGGACATCGAGCGTCTTATCAAACGGCAGATCGCTGTGGTGGTGGTGGAAGGCTTCGTGCCGCCGCCGCTGTCGGCCGCCGCGTTGAGCGATCGTGACGATGATCGCCCGCCACGTCAGCCGGGCAGAGGTGGAGCAGGTTCGGGGCGCAATGGCCAGAGTCGCAGTCAGGCAGGTGCCGGCCGCAGCGATCAGAATCGCGGTCAACCGCGCACCGGTGGCAAACCCGGTGGTTACGCTGGTGGCAAGCCAACCTCGGGCGCGCCGCGTGGCGCGTCCGGTGGACCGAAGCCGGCTGCCGCCGGGCCGCGCAATCCGCCGCGTCCCACCGTCGCCACCGGCGCGCCGACGCCGAATCGACGTGAGTCGCACAATGCCTCACACAACACTGCGCGACCGCAGTCTGCGTTGTTCAGCGGCAAGCCGACCAAATCCTAGTAATACCTGTAGGGTGCGCCGTTCGCACCGGTCCGCGTGCCGATCTGCGC